>Ga0209382_10001417_pt1 | contig 37858 bp, 26 predicted proteins | sample SoiMetdeltSBSDD5_FD_187599 | JGI IMG/M metagenome (GOLD analysis project Ga0209382, IMG submission 187599) | Bulk soil microbial communities from a Populus tree surrounding site in Tennessee, USA - Soil MetaG P. deltoides SBSDD5 (SPAdes) (version 2) | ecosystem: Environmental > Terrestrial >... | reverse complement strand
AGTGGGTGTGATCGTCCGGCGGCAGGGTCACACCTTGCGTCCTAACCATGAATCCACAGATGGTACTGCTACACTCCCGTAGTGTGTCGATGAAACGGACTTCGATCGCCCTGGTGGCGCTCCTGCTCCTGCTGGCTCCGGCGCCGCGAGCTGGCGCGGCCCAGCAGACTGAACGCAACATCAAGGGCATCCATACACTCGCCGCCTCGCGCCGCGACGTGGACCAGCAGCTCACCTGGGCGCGCAGCCTGGTCGGACCGGGTGGCTACGTCACCCAGCCGTTCCTCGGGATCGACGCGACCACTGCCGGCCCGAGTCCGGACGCGACCTACTACGTCGAGCAGGCGTACGCGCGCGACCTGAACCCGATCCTGGTGTTGCAGGGCAGGTTCGTCAACCGCGACGGCTGCAACAGTACGGGGTACGTCGGCTGGCTGGCGCCAACGCCTGACGGGCCTGAGGGTGGGTATCTCGGGGAGGCCAGGGGGTACGCAGCGTTCGTGGCAGGCTTGCCCAGGACCGAGGGCCGCGCGCTGCACGTACAGATCGGGAACGAGCCGAACCTCCATGAGATGTGGGGCGGCACCTCCAGCCCGGCCGCGTACGCGCGCTTCTTCGCGGACGTCTCGGCGGCGATTCGCGAGATCGGCGATCCGAGGATCAGGGTCTTGAACGCGGCGCTGGCACCGGAGGGCAACGTCGACAACCTCCAGTTCATCGCCGAGGCCATTGAGTCAGATCCCAGGTTCGCAACCTCGTTCGACGACTGGGCCTCGCACCCGTACCCGCGCAACCGGCCGCCGGCCAGCAACCTCCACGACGGCACCGCCGAGCCCGGCAGTCGGTACGCCATCGATTCGTATCTGCTGGAGCTGGGCGCGCTGGCGGCGAACGGTGTGGACACGACCGGCGTCGAGGTGGTGCTGACCGAGACCGGCTACGAGCTGGGCGATCGGCACCACTCCGAGTACCCGGCGATCACCGAGGAGCTGCGAGCGGCGTACATCCGCGCGGCGCTGGAACGGCACTGGCCGCGCTGGCCGGAGGTCAAAGCTGTGACCCCGTTCGAGCTGGCCGGCTGGTACGGCTCCTGGCGCTCGTTCGACTGGGTCCATCCGTCGTCAACCACGACGCCGCACGGATTCCCGACCCAGCCGCGCCTTCAGTACGCGCGGCTGGTGCCGGGCGTGGGCATGGTGGCCGGGACGGCGCTGGACGACCGGGGGACGCCGCTGAAGGACGTGACGATCGTCTCGGAGCCGGACGGCCACCGCGCGAGGACGCTGGCGGATGGCACGTTCATCCTGCTGGCGCCGCCGGGACGGTACGCGCTGACGGCCGAGAAGGACCGATACAGCCCGCTGACCCTGCGCGGCGTGGCCGTCTCCAAAGGACAGAGCACGACGGTCGGAATGGTACTGGCGTCGCGGCTGGCGCCCACGCTCGCCAACGTCAGCTTCGAGTCGGGCGATCTGGCCGGCTGGACAACGTGGGGCGACGTGGACGGCGTCGAGTCGGCGCCGTGGTTCTTCGACATGGCCGCGAAGGACGGCGCGAGTTTTCTGGGCACGGCCGTCAACTGCGGCGCGAAGGACGGCGGCGTCCAGCAGTCGGTGAGCGCCCAGGTGGGGAGCAGCGTGACCACCTCGGTCTGGACGCTGACCCACCGCGACGGCTCGGCGCCGATCGGCAACCGGATCGGAATCGATCCGTGGGGCGGCAGCGACCCGGAAGCCGGGCACGTCGTCTGGTCGCCCTGGTCCGAGACGGGCGGCGCCTGGCAGCGCGTCAGCGTAGCGGCCCGCGCGCGGGCGGACCGCGTGACGGTCTTCCTGGAGCACGATCAGGACGCATCAAACCCGTGGAACGTGAGCGCCTTCGACGGCGTGGAGCTGACGGTTGCCCCGTAGTGGCCGTGGACTGAAGTCCACGTCTACCATCGTGCCGTCGCTACGCGACTCCGGTGACCGCTGACTCCGGTGCGTCCCGTAGGGACAGCATGATGGTAGGCAGGGACTTCAGTCCCTGACGCCCGGCGTGGGCTGCAATCCACGCCCCAGTGAAGGGGAGAAGCACCATGCAACGCGCCCTGCTGAGCGCGATCAAGCAGATCGAGATCGAGGAGGTCCCGTCGCAGTCGCCGGCGGCCGGCGAGGCGAGGGTGTCGATCGCCGCCTGCGGCATCTGCGGCTCGGACCTGCACATGTACGATGGCAGCCACCCGGTCCTGCGACCGCCGCTGGTGATGGGCCACGAGTTCGTGGGGCGGGTTGCTGAGGTGGGCGCCGGTGTCACCGACCTGAAGCCCGGCGACCGGGTGATCGGGATGGCCGGGCGCGGCTGCGGCGAGTGCGAGGCGTGCAAGGAAGGTCACTACAACTGGTGCGAGCAGTTGAAGGTGATCGGCGGGCACATCCCGGGCGCCCTCGCCGAGGAGCTGACGCTGCCGGCCGAGCAGTTCCTGGTGATCCCGGAGTGGATCCCGGACGACCAGGCGACGTTGATCGAAGTGGGCGCGGTCGGGATGCACACGATCAATCGGCATCCGGGCAGCGTCGAGGGGAAATCGTGCCTGGTGCTGGGCGCCGGGCCGGTCGGGCTGGTGCTGGTGGCGTGCCTGAAGGCGATCGGCTCGGGGCCGGTCGTGGTCAGCGACATCAGCGCGGCCCGGCGCGAGCTGGCGCACGCAGCCGGCGCCGACCTCGTCTTCGATCCGCGCGAAGAGGGTTCCGAGGACAACGTAAAGGCGCAGTTCCCGCGCGGCCTGGACGCGGCGTTCGACTGCGCCGGCCGCGAGGCGTCGCTCCTGACGGCGCTCCGCCTCACCCGGCGCGGCGCGGCGATCGTCTTGACGGCGATCTTCCAGCCGATGGTGACGATCCCGATGGCGCAGGTGCAGCGGGCCGAGCGCCAGCTGATCGGCGTCCAGATGTACCAGCGCGAGGACTTCGAGAAGACGATCCAGCTGCTGGAGGAGAAGAAGCTCGACCTGAGCGGCATCGTGACGCACGAGCTGCCGCTGTCGCAAACCGCCGAGGCGTTCCATCTGCTGGAGTCGGCGGACGCGGCGGCGGGGAAGGTGCTGATCCGGGTCCAGAAGTAAAAGATCACTACCGCCATCCCTCCTTTCAGGGATGCCCACGTCTCGAAACGGCCGTACCGTTGAAGGTGATGGCCGTGACGGCATCACGAAAGGAGCCTCAGGTTTACGAGGCTGGAGGTGGCGACGATGGCACAGGTTCAGCACGAGGATGGAGACGACGCCGGGCGCCGCGTGACGGCCGCGCCGGCGCAGGCGCGGCAGATCTCAGCCTGGCAATGGCTGGTCAGGGGCGTGGCGGTGACGGCGATCGTCCTGGGGACGGTCGGCACCAGCTCCGCCGCCGCCAATGGTGGTGAGGACGTCTGCCCGGAGCCGAACGATCGGCTTCAGGCAGCCTGCAACATCGGAATCGATTCGGACGCGCTGGGCTTCATCTCAAGCCCCGGCGATCGGGACGCCTATCGGCTGGTGACGCACGATTTCGGCGCCCGCGTCCACCTGGCGCTGCCCGATCGGCCGCACCCGTACCGCATCGCGCTGGTCGGCTACGACGGCACGGTGCTGCACAGCAGCGAGGCCGGGAACATCGACACCGTTCTCGACCAGCCGGGGACGTATTACGCGATCGTAGAGTCCGCGACCGGCGAGTCTGACTCCACGGCGCCGTACAGGATCAGGCTGGGGATCAGGCACCCGATGGGAATGGAGCCCACGGTGCTCTACTCGGAAGAGTACGGGCTGGGCGACCCCCGGACCTTCACCCTGGACGATGGCACCGTTCACGAGGGGCAGGTCCAGGACCCAGACGGGACGTACGGCGAGGGTGACGGCCACTTCTTCGCAAACATCGCCGTCGAGGGCACACCGGACGATCCCACGGCCATGACGTTCACGATCAAGCCGACAAACGGCGGCCCGCCGAACACCGTGGACGATTTCACACTGACGATCGACAGCGAGATGGTCGAGCCGGCCAACGCTGGCTATACGGTCACCTTCCGTGTGATCGACGAGTCCAACTTTCTTCGGCTGACCGTCGACCTCAAGAACAAGGTGGCGAAGCTCTCCAAGGTGGTGAAAGGCGAGCTCACTGCGCTCGCGGACTGGACACCCGTGCAGGGGCTGCGTGAGACCGGGATCAATCGGACAGTCATTCGCTGCGTTGGCACGGAGATCCGGGCCAGCATCAACGGCAAGCTCGTCGCCCGCGTCCACGACGACACGTTCAGCGAGGGCCTGTTCGGCTTCGGCGCCACGACCTGGGGTGGTCCGGCGACGATCTACTTCGACAACATCCTGGTCACGACGCCGACGCTCGAGTAGCGGCCGAGACCTGATCGAGTTGACCTGTGTTCCGGCCCTCGCTGCCGCATCGGCCGGACACCCAGCAGGAGGAGGGGCGTCATGACCGAGGTGACCGAGACGGCCGCGTCGAGCGGGGGCGATCGACGCCGAGCGGGGGCCGGGCGAGCTCGGCTGGCGCCCGCATCTCTGGTGGTGCTCGCGGCAATCGTCGTTGTGCTGGCGTTGCCCGGCGTCGTCGAAGGGAGCGGCGTTCACCCTTCCAGGTCGGCGGCCCTCGCGACGACCGGGCGTTTGCCGCGCAGCATCGGTGCCGCCGACACCGGCAACGCGCGGCCGGCGGCACCGATCACGGCCGAGAACGCGGACCGTGTCCAGGTGATCGGTCACATCGAGTACACAGGCCGTCATTCGAGCATCGCGTTCACGCCGGACGGCGAGACGCTGGCGACCGGCTCGGCAGACCAGGCGATTCGATTCTGGCGCGTGCCGGACGGAGTGCTGACGCAGGCGCTGACCGGTCACGGCGAGGTGAGCGACATCGCGTTCACGCCGGACGGTCAGACTCTCGCCTTCACGGCCGGGAACGGCACCGTTCGGGTGACGCGAGCGTCAGATGGGGCGCAGCTCCTGTCGTGGAAGCCGCACGACCTTGGCGTCCGTAGCATGACGTTGTCACCTGATGGAACGATGCTCGCGACCGGCGAAGGCGTGACGTCGCACCACGGCCGCGTCCAAACGGATACCTCGGTGCGCCTGTGGCGTGTCTCCGATGGAGCGCTTCTGCGGACGTTCCAGGGCGAGCACCGCCCCATCCGGGACCTCGCGTTCTCGCCGGACGGTCAGAGCCTGGCGGCGAGCGCCTGGGCTGGCGGGGTCACGCTCTGGCAGATCTCTACGGGAAGGATCGTCCGGACCTTCGATGGAGAGTGGGAGGCCGCCGAAAATCTCGCGTTTTCGCCGGACGGGCAGGCGCTGACCGCGTCGGCGGACGGGCGGGTCATCCCCTTGTGGCGGGTGAGTGACGGCACGCGGTTCAAGACGATCGACGCCCGCCCGGGGGTCGTGCTGTCGACCGCGTTCTCGGCGGACGGGACGATCGTTGCGACCGGAGACAAAGGAAGCGCCATCCACCTGTGGCACGCAGCTGACGGCACGCTGCTGCGGACGCTGAAGCCCGCCGACGCATCCGCTACGGCAGAGATCGACAGGATGGCGTTCTCGCCGGGGGGCGAGATCCTGGTCGCGTCGTCGAGCGATGGCGTGGTCTGGCTCTGGGGAGCTTCGCAATGAACGGCAAGACGCAGCACCACCGCGCTATCGCTCCCGGAGTCATCGCCGTAACGATGTTCGTGCTGCTTGTCGTCAATTGCAACCTGAAGGTCAGCTCGGCGGTTCTGCCGAGGTCCGACACGTGGAACATCGGGATCACGACACGTGATCTTGGCGGCTTCACCCCCAAGACGACCACCCGCAAGTATGAGGAGGAGCTGTACTGGGCGTCGTTGTCGACCGAGCTCACCGCGGACGACCAGACTCAGGCGACGGGTAACTACCCTCAGGTGATTCGACAGGCCGTCACGTTCACCCGTAGCCCCGAGCTCGCGGAACGCAACCTCGACCTGTTCATGATGAGGCGGCCGTTTGAGATGCTGATCTTCATGCGAGGCGGAGAAGCGGTCGAATCGCTGCCGATTCGACCGGGCCGACACGAGAAGTACGTGAAACGATGGACATCTGCGTACGACGTGGGGTACGAGGTCGTCTACCTCATCAACAACGTCTACATCGACACGCTCCTGGTGGGCGATGCGCGTACACTCACGGAGGATCATGCACTCGAGATCGCGGAGATCTCCTACAAGAAGTATCAGGGGCTACTTGCCGATCGCCTGACGCTTCGGGAGGATGAGGACGGGAAGCTGAGCTTCGCAACGTTCATGGCCTATCTCGTTCGCATCCTGGTTCCCGTAATCGGCTTCTGCACCTTTCTAGTTCTCTATCCTGTTGACGAGCGAGGCCGAAGCAGGTTGATCTGGCCTGATACGCTGTCCCTGATCCTGGCGACGATCTATGCGATCCTGCTCTGGGCGGCACACTTCATCACCGGAGACGGTGGTAGGTTCTTCTTCGTCGTCGAAGGGTGGGGCGGTGCGCTCACCGTTGCCCTGACCGCGCTCGTGGCCTGGATGGGCCTGCGTCGCCTCTGGGAGCAGCGTTTCGCTCCGCTGGAGCCTCAGCCGCTCGCTTCAGCGCAGAGGAGGATATCGCCTTCGGGAGGGCTGACGAGCTGCCCGCGCTGCAAGCGGCTGAGCCCGTCGGCGAGCCCGAGCTGCACGGCGTGCGGCCTGCCGTTTCGAGGCAGGGCGTAGCGACGTAACCATGCTGGACCTGCCAGCGGAGGACGATCAGCGTGCACGGCTCGCATCATCGGACGTGTCGGAGCTCTCGGAACCTTGGCCCCGACGAAGCGATCGACTTGTACGAGCAGATGAAGGCGCCGGAGGTCATGACGATTGCCGAGAGCTTGCTTGACCTCCTACTCGGTCATCAGTTCGTGAGCAAGCCGATACGCCGCAGCCACGACTCGACCGCCGCACCGGCATCCCCCACCTCCTCGCCCCGCACCGCCACGCCCTCCCCAAGCGTCGCGCCGGGGCACGACGCGGCGTAGTCGCGCATCGTCGTCCCCAGGCCGCTCACCGCGTACGTCGTGAACGGGAACACGGCCTTGCCGGCGAAGTCGAAGCGTTCGGCGAAAGTCGTCATGATCATCGGCGCCCTGACGTTCCAGATCGGGCTGCCCAGCAGCACGGTGTCGTAGTGCGCGATCGAGTCCAGCAGGTTCGCGATGGCCGGACGGGCGTCGGCGTTCTGTTCCCGGACGTTCCGCTCGACGGTCGCGGAGTAGTCATCCGGATAGGGATCGACGGGTACGACGCGGTGGACGTCGCACCCGATGAGCCCCGCGATCATGCTCGCCAGCACCTCGGTGTTCCCGACCGTGAGGTGGGTGCGTCCGCCGTAGTAGTAGTTCTCGCCGGCCCGCGAGAAATAGGCCAGCAATACCCTACTCTCGGTCGAGGCCGGCGCGACGCCGCCGGTGGCGGAAGGTGCGACAGATGCCTGCGGGGTGCTCGGTCCCATGAGGCGGGTCGACGACCTGGAGCAGCCGCTCAGCTGGTTGCCGATGACCGCGCCGGCCGCACCGAGGAGCACGCCCCGTAAGAAGGAGCGCCGCCCCAGCGCGACCGGTTTGCCGTACCTGAGCATCGTCTCCATCGCCTGGTCGCGGGTGGGGCCGGTCTCGGCGTGCTCGTGCATGTTAGCGACTCTCTGCACTGCCCGCCTGGATGTTGCGGCCGATCCACTGCAGGATCAGATCCGCGATCTCGTGGCTGTTCCGGTCCTGCATGATCATGTGGCTGTTCCCGCGAATGCCCAGGTCGGGCGGATGCAGCATCTCGGCGGCGCCGCCCGCGGCGTTGACGCGCGCGATGAACGCCTGGCAGTCGTTGTACTGGGCTCGCCAACTGACGATCGTGCCGGTCTGCGCATCGAGGTTGTCGCCGAAGACCACCAGGATCGGCTTCGTCGCCAGCGTCGCGATCTCCTCGTCGGTCCACCGGGTGGAACGGCAGCCCCCTGGCTCGACCAGGACCGCCGCCTTGACCGCGTTCGGATTCGCCAGCGCCGCGTCCAGCGGCAGCGAGCCGGTCTGGGAGTGGCCCAGGAGCACGGCGCCGTTCACCTGCGCCGCCAGATTGGCCATGGCTGCGATGTTGGGGTTCGGCGTGGGCAGCACCGTATTGAAGTCGGGAATCGCCTGCCGGGACAGGTCGTCCACGGCCTCGACGGGGAACTGCCCGTCTGGGAAGGCGGTGCCGAAGGTGAGGCCGAACCGGAACTGGGTCCAGACAAGCTCGTCGGGGAAGCGCCAGAAATTGGGCAGCGCGCTGACCGGCTGCACCCCGGCCCGGACCTCGTTGTAGGTCGCGATGTCGACGCCGGAGCGCGCACGCGAGACCTGATCCGGAACGTAAACGGGATGGCCCTGTCGGACGAAGTACTCATACCAGCCCATCCGGCCATCCGGCGTGGTGTCGTACGACTTGCCGCTCAAGGTGGCGCCGTGCAGCATGACGACCGGTACGCCGTTGTCTGCCACCGGCACCATGTACTCGACGTACAGCTGGTTGACCGTGACGTGGCCACCGCTGTCGAGCGGCTGACCGGTGAAGGACGACAGCTGGGCAGGCGTTTGCATGACCGACTCCCCGCCCACGATGAAGCTGCCGCGACTCTTCAGCGTCAGCGGCGATGATGGGTCCTGAACATCCTTGAGCTCCTGGGCAGAGGCCGTCATCGACGACGCGAGCACGCCGAGCAGGTGCACGCCGATCAGCGCCACGCGACGCAGTGACGCCCTGGGCCACATTCGGTCAGTCATGCAAACGTTCCCTTCCAGTCATGGTCCTTCTTCTCTTCTGGTCACGCTTCAGCGCGGCGCGGGTTTGGGCGGAGTGAGTCGCTCGTGAAGGCTCGCAACGCTGCCGACGATCGCGTCGACGAGTCTCTTGAAAAAACGTCCAGAGCTCCAGTTCGATTGGGCTCACACGCGCTACTGTTCCTCTAGTATCATTCTCATGGAGTGAGGCTGCCTGGAACGATTCTCCAGAATGATTGGCGGATACTCTACCGTTCACTCGCCCTGGATTGAGCTATGAACGAGTCGGCCACGATGGCGCCGTTGAACCGTCCGCATCGAGATCTCGAGGTCCGTCGAGCTGACGCGAACCGAAAGGAGCTGATCGAGCGGATCGCCTGGGCCATCCGAGACGACGGGACGGTAGAGCCCCTGCGGGGGCTGCGCCTCTATCGTCAGTCATTCCCCTCAGCGCGGCTGCACGGCGTCTCGACCCCGTCCTTCTGTGTCATTGCCCAGGGGAGTAAAGAGGTCTATCTCGGCCAGGACTGCTTCCGATACGACCCCGCCCGGTACTTGCTCGCCACGGTCGCGCTCCCAGTTGTCGGCCAGGTCATCGAAGCGTCGCCAGACCGGCCGTACCTCAGCCTGCGCCTCGATCTCGAGCCGGCTCTGGTTGGCTCGGTCATGGTCGAGGCTGGTCTCCCGCCATCACGCGGGCAGGCCAGCGCGAAGGCCGTCGACGTGAGCCCCCTCGATGCCGGCCTGCTCGACGCTGTGGTGCGGCTGATCAAGCTCGTCGACTCGCCAGCCGAGGCGCGGATGCTCATGCCGCTCGTCATGCGCGAGATCGTCTACCGCCTCCTGGTGGGCGCCCAGGGTGATCGGCTCCACTACGTGACGGTCTCGGGGGCCAATACCAGCCGAATCGCCAGGGCCGTCGAGCGGCTCCGGAGCGACTATGACAAGCCGCTCCGCATCGAGAGCCTCGCGCGTGAGCTGGGCATGAGTGCCTCAGGCTTCCACGCCCAGTTCAAGGCGGTCACCGCGATGAGTCCCTTGCAGTTCCAGAAACAGATCCGGCTCCAGGAGGCCCGTCGCCTCATGATTGGCGAGGATCTGGACGCTGCACACGCCGGTTACCGCGTGGGCTACGACGATGCTTCCCACTTCACCAGAGAATACAAGCGACTGTTCGGAGAGCCGCCGATGCGCGATGTCCAACGCTTGCGGGCCGTCGCAACGACAGGCGCAGACCTATGACCCTGCTGGTCGTTCCTGATGGCGTGGCCGGCAGGACGACCTACCTTCGCTACCGGCTGCACTTGCCGCCCCGATCCTGGCCCTGGACCATCGTCTGGCGGGCCGGCTCCAGCATCAGCTCGCGGATCTCGTCGGCGTAGACCACCTCGGAGTCGTCCTGGGGCTCGTAGCCGATGATCCGCCCGCCGGCCACCCCGGAAGCGTACACGAACCCCAGGTGGTCGTACGTCTCCTTGGCCCAGACGAAGCGGCCAACGTGTCTGAGCGAGGAGTGACCGAAGTCACAGGTCCGTGTCGGACGGCGTGCTATCCTGGGGTGACCTCATCGCCGTGCTCGGCCAGGATCATCTTGGCCGCCTGAGCGATCCTCCGGTCGGGGAGCACCTGATGGCTGACCACGCCGCGAGGATCCAGCAGCTCGAGGCTGCATTGACGGACGCGAGAGAACAGCAGATTGCCACGGCCGAGGTGCTGCGGGTGATCGCCTCCTCGCCTACTGACCTCACGACCGTCCTCGACTCGATCATTCAGAGCGCCGCGCAGCTCACCAATGCGGATTTCGCGACAATCCTCCAGGTCGACGGCACCGGGCTTCGCGTCATGGCCTCGTCGGCTCCTGAGGAGATTCCGGTCGGGTACCTGCAGCCAGTCGGCGATTCGGTCAGCGGCCGTGTATTGCTCGACGGCGTGACGATCCACGAGTTCTCATCTGCTAGAGAGCACCTCGCGAAGTATCCGAACAGCCGCATGATAGAGACGGGTTACCAGGTGCAGCTCGTGACCCCCCTTCTCCGTCAACGGGTTCCAATCGGTACGCTCAACGTCGCACGCCGCGACTGGATGCCCTTCACAGATCGGCAAATCGAGCTGCTGGAGTCGTTCGCGGACCAGGCCGTCATCGCCATCGACAATGCTCGCCTATTCGAGGAATTGGACCAGCGTAACGACGAGCTGACCGAGGCGCTGGAGCGGCAGACGGCTACCGCCGAGGTGCTCCGGGTGATCGCCAGCGCGCCGACGGACCTGCGGAATGTTCTCCGCACGATGTCTAAGAACGCCGCACGCCTCACTGGAGCGACTGGCGCCGGGTTTTGGGCGCTGGAGGGCACGACGCTCACGCACATGGGTGGCGTAGGTCACCAGGAGATGCAGGCAGGCAGCGATGTGCAGGTACCGCTGGATCGCGGGATGATCCTGGGTCGCGCGATCCTCGACCAACGAACGACCCAGATCGACAACCTGTGGGCTGAGCGCGAGGGCGAATACGCGACGAGTGGGCAGATCCTGGGGCGAACCGGCCACCGCATCGGCACGATGGTGGGGGTGCCGCTGGTGCGACAGGGAAGGGTCATCGGCGGCCTGTCCGTCTCGCGCCTGGAAATCCTCCCCTTCACTGACAGCCAGATCAGGCTGTTAGAGAGCTTCGCGGACCAGGCCGTGATCGCGATCGAGAACGCGCGACTGTTCTCCGCGCTGGAGCAGCGCAATGCAGCGCTGACGCAGGCGCTCGATCAGCAAACCGCGACCGCCGAAGTACTCCGCGTGATCGCCTCGACGCCGACCGACCTGGACCGGGTGCTCGAAGCGATCATCGAAGCCGCCGCCCGGCTCTGCGAGGCACCGAGCGGGGCATTGATGCAGCTTCGCGAGCGGGACGGTCGCCTGGCTCCGCGCGCCGCGTTCGGTCGCTCCCGCGAGGAGGCCATTCGGAACGGGCAGGACTTCGACAACGCGCGTGGCGTCGTTCCGACGACCGGCTCGGCGCCAGGCCGCGCCCTGGTGGAGAGAAGGACGATCCACGTCCACGACCTGGCCGCGGCTGTCCTATCCGAGTATCCGGACATGCAGGAGGTCCAGGCTCGCCTCGGCTCGCGGACGGTGATCTGTGTACCGCTCCTGCGGCATGGTGTGCCGATCGGCGTGATCGCGCTGCAGCGTCTGACGGTCAGGCTCTTCACGGATCAGGAGATCAGCCTTCTGGAGACGTTCGCGGACCAGGCGGTTATCGCGATCGAGAACGCTCGCTTGTTCTCCGAATTGGAGCAGCGCAACGCTGAGCTGATCCAGGCGCTCGATCAGCAGACGGCGCTCGGCGAGGTGCTGCGCGTGATCGCGTCGTCTCCCACCGACGTCGATGTGGTCCTCGGGACTATCGCCGAGACGGCCGCCCGCCTCTGCGAGACAGATCGTGCGGTCATTTTCCAGTTGCGCGAGCGGGATGGTCGTCTCGCGCCCCGTGTGCGGTTCGGCATCGGGGGCAACGAGCGCGGCCCCTACAGCACCAACTTTGAGGATCATCCCGGCTTTGCCGTTGACGCGCGGTCGGTGTCCGCGACCACGTACCGCGAGCGCCGAACGATCCGTATCGACGACATGACGCAACTGGTGCCAACCGAGTACCCAGACTCGATGGAGGTCCAGCGGATGCTCCGGGAACGGTCGATGGTGGCCGTTCCACTGCTCCGTGGCGGGTCCCCGATCGGCGTGCTGGCGGTGAATCGACTCGTCCTTCGCCCGTTCACGGACAAGCAGGTCGCGTTGCTGGAGACGTTCGCCGATCAGGCGGTAATTGCGATCGAGAACGCCCGCCTCTTCACGGAGCTCCAGGAGAGCAACCGCCACATCAGGGAGGCGCTGGAGCAACAGACGGCCACATCAGAGGTGCTGCGGGTGATCGCGGCCTCGCCCACGGACGTCCAGTCAGCGCTGCAAACAATCACCGACAGCGCTGCCAGGCTATGCGACGCGCCACATGGCACCTTGTTCCGTGTGGCCGGCGAGTCGCTCGAGGTCATGGCCGGCCACGGCACTGGGAGGCGAGCCATCGGCGTAGTACTGCCCCTCAGTCGGAGATCGATGCCAGGCCGGGCCGTCGTTGATGGGCGGACGTTCGCCCTACTGGACCTTCAGGCCGTGCCCGAGGAGTTTTCGGATGGCATGGCGCGCCTGTCGCATACCAATCGACCCCGGAGCATGCTGGCAGCGCCGCTGCTGAGCAAAGGTGCAGCGATCGGGGCTGTCACGCTGTTTCGGGACGAAGTGCTGCCGTTCACGGAGGGGCAGGTGGCCCTGCTGGAGACGTTCGCGGATCAAGCGGCGATCGCGATCGAAAACGCCCGCCTCTTCCACGAGCTTGAGGAGCGAACGACGCAGCTCACACGCTCCGTCGAGGAGCAGCGGGCGCTCGCTCAGGTCAGCCAGACGGTCTCCTCCTCGCTCGACCTCCAGGAGGTGCTGACGACCATCGTGTCCCACGCCGTGCGCCTCTCCGGCGCAGATGGTGGGACCGTCTACGAACTGGACGAGAACGCCGGCCACTTCGAGCTACGGGCCGGGTACCAGATGTCCGAGGAGTTGCTCGCCTCGATCCAGCAGGATCGTCCGCGCCCGACCGACGAAACCGTCGTCGGTCGGGCGGCACGGTTCCGCCGAGCCGAGCAGACACCGGACCTTCTGACGGACCCAGACGTTGCCGGCTCGTCCGTGCAGGCCGCTCTCCGTCGGGCCGGCTTCCGGGCGGTTCTGGTGGTGCCGCTGCTGCGCGACCAGCAGATCGTCGGCGCGCTCGTAATCCGCCGCAGAACACCCGGCGCATTCCCCCAGGCCGTCGTCGATCTGATTCAGACATTCGCCAACCAGTCTGTTCTCGCCATCGAGAACGCCCGTCTGTTCCAGCAGGTCGAGACCCAGAGCCGCGAGCTCGCGGTCGCCAGCCAGCACAAGTCGCAGTTCCTGGCGAACATGAGCCACGAGCTCCGGACGCCGCTGAACGCGATCATCGGCTACTCGGAGATGCTCCAGGAGGAGGCCGAGGACCTGGGCGAGGAGGCGTTCATCCCGGACCTCCAGAAGGTCAACGCGGCAGGGAAGCACCTGTTGGGCCTCATCAACGACATCCTTGATCTCTCCAAGATCGAGGCCGGGCGGATGGACCTCTTCCTGGAGACGTTCGAGGTCGGGCAGCTCGTGCGCGACGTTCAGGCCATCGTGCAGCCGCTCATTGACAAGAACGGCAACGCCCTGGAGGTCAATTGTCCCGACGGGATCGTCACCGTACACGCTGACCTGACGAAGGTGCGTCAGGCGCTGTTCAACCTGCTCTCGAACGCCGCCAAGTTCACCGACCACGGCACGATTAGCCTGACCGTCGATCGCGAGATGGACGACTGGCTGACGTTCGCCGTGTCGGACACCGGGATCGGCATGACCGAGGAGCAGCTCGGGCGCCTCTTCGAAGCGTTCTCCCAGGCTGAGGCATCGACCAGGAGCCGATTCGGCGGGACCGGGCTCGGCCTCGCGATCTCGCGGCACTTCTGCCGCCTGATGGGCGGCGACCTGACCGTCGAGAGCGTCCACGGCCGGGGCTCCACGTTCACGGTGCGGCTGCCGAAGCAGGTTCAGGATTCGGCCGAGCGGCTGCAGAGCCTGGGAGCATCGTGATGGGCGACGACGCTGCGACGGTCGAGCAGCTCAGGGCCGAGGTAGCCCGTCTGGCGGCCGAGCTCGGAGGATGCCGCGACGAATTGGCGACCGCTCGGGCCGAGCAGGCCGCGACAGCCACAATCCTCCGCGCCATTGCCGTAGGCTCGATGAAAACGCCGTCGGTCCTGCAAGCTATTGTCGAGGGGGTCGCTCGACTGTGCCAGGCTGACAACGTAGCCATCCATCAAGTTGCGGGAGACGAGCTTGAACGGGTGGCAAACCTCCGACCAGGCTCGGGGCTGCTTCCCATCGGCGAGCGCAGCCCCTTCGAACCGAGCACGATGAATGGTCGGGCGATCCTGGAGCGACGGACCATCCACCATCACGACATCGAGGAGGTGATGGAGCAGCAGTACCCGTGGACTGCTCGCAATCAACGTCGCTGGGCCGAGCAGTTCGGTGCTTCGTTCTACCGTGTCCGTAGCTGCGTCGCGGTTCCGCTGACGCGTGTGGACCGTGCCGTCGGGTCGCTGAGCGTGTCACGCTCAGAGGTCCGTCCGTTTGCAGACGCCGAGATCGCGCTCGTCGAAGCATTCGCCGACCAGGCCGTCATCGCCATCGAGAACGCGCGCCTGTTCCAGGACTTGGATCAGCGCAATCGGGAGTTGAGCGAGGCGCTGGAGCAGCAGACCGCAACGGCCGAAGTCCTCCGGGTCATCGCGTCTTCGCCGACCGACCTCGACCTAGTCTTGCAGGCCATCGTGGCGAGCGCCGAGCGCCTGACCGATGCGGCGACCTCGGTATTATGGCGCGTCGAGGGCAATGTCCTGCGCGGCGCCGCCTCGACGATGATGAACAGATTTCCCGGCATCCTCCAATCCGAGCGCCCAATCGACCCGTCAAGCCCGATCGGGCAGGCAGCGCTGGAGCGCCGCACCGTCCGCGTCGAGGACTACGCCGCACTCGGGCCGGGCCTGCATCCTGACAGTGTAGAAGCCCAGCAGCGCGTCGGGTTCCGCTCCTTCGTGGCAACGCCGCTCCTGCGCGACCGCGACGTCATCGGCGTCCTGGTCGTCTTCCGGCTGGAGGTGCGCCCGTTCAGTGACGAGCACGTCGCCCTGCTCCAGACGTTCGCGGATCAGGCCGTGATCGCCATCGAGAATGCCCGCCTGTTCTCCGAGCTGGAGCAGCGCAACGCCGATCTCTCGGAGACGCTCGCACAGCAGACCGCGACGGCAGACATTCTGCGTGCGATCGCCCTCTCGCCAACCGATGCTCAGCCAGTCATTGAGACGATCGCGGAGACGGCCGGACGCCTCAGCCAGAGTACGGACGTCTGGTTGAACATCGCGGAGGGGGAACATATCCGCGTCGTCGCAGGCTACGGAGACTTCGACCATCCCGTTCGCGTTGGGACGATACTGACGCCAGCGCCGGAGAGCGTGAACAGACACACGCTGCGTGATCGTCGCACGATCCACGTCCCCGATACCTCTGCCCCGACCTTCAGGGCCACCTATCCGAACGATCGACACCCGGACGGCATCACCTTTGTGAACGTACCGCTCGTTCGGGAAGGTGAGGCGTTCGGCTTCCTCTTTGTCGCCCGCGAGCATGGTCGACCGTACACGCCCCAGGAGATCGCGCTGGTCGAGACGTTCGCCGACCAGGCGGTGATCGCCATCGAGAACGCCCGCCTCTTCGAGGCGCTCCAGCAGCGCAATGCCGACCTCCAGGAGAGCAACCGCCAGGTCACCGAGGCGCTCGAGCAGCAGACCGCCACCGGGGAGATCCTCGAAACGATCGCCGCGTCCCCGACCGATCTGGTCGCCGTCCTCATGACCATCGCGGAGACGGCCGCCCGCATCTGTGGGACCGATCGCTCGCTTATCTTCCAGCTTCGCGAGCGTGACGGGCGCCTCTCACCGCGCGCACGGGTCGGCCAGGAGCGCGTCGACTTTGATGCGCACACTGGATTTGCTGTCGGGGCGCGGGATCCCGTGGCTACGGCGTTCCGCGAGCGCCGAACGATCCGAGTCGCGGACATGGCTGACGCGGTGAGCACGGAGTTTCCAGATTCCCGTTGGGTGTACGAGTCGATCGGTATGCGGTCGGTTGTGGCGGTGCCGCTGCTCCGGGCCGGCGAGTCAATTGGCACGCTCTTGGTGGATCGCCTGCACGTCGAGCCATTCACGGACAAGCAGGTGGCGCTGCTGGAGACGTTTGCGGACCAGGCCGTCATCGCCATAGAGAACGCGCGGCTGTTCCAAGAGATCCAGGACCGTGTCGGCGAGCTGCAAGCGCTCGGTGAGGTCGGGGAGGCCGTCTCCTCGTCGCTCGACCTTCAGGAAGTACTCGCCACCATCGTCATGCACGCCACTCGCCTCGCCCAGGCCGACGGTGGCACTATCTACGAGCTCGACGACGCGACCGGCGAATTCGTCCACCGGACCTCTCACGGGCTGCCTGAGGCGCTGGTCGAGGCGCTGGACCAGAACCGGCCGCGCTACGACTCTGACTCCGGTTCCGGGCGCGCCGCCCGGAGCGGAGCCGCCGTCCAGATTCCGGACATCACGCGCGCGCCGGAGGCCCCACCGCCCACCACGCCCGTCACGTCGGAACTCTTACGCGGCGCCGGCTTCCGTGCCCTGATCTTCGTGCCGCTCGTTCGGGAGCAGAGGACGGTCGGCATGCTGGTGATCCGCCGGAAGACCCCCGGCGAGTTTCCGCAGGCCGTGGTCGACTTGCTCCAGACGTTCGCCAGCCAGTCGGTGCTGGCGATCGAGAACGCCCGGCTGTTCGCGGAGGTCGAGGAGAAGGGCCGCGAGCTGGAGGTCGCGAGCCAGCACAAGTCGCAGTTCCTGGCCAACATGTCCCACGAGCTGCGGACGCCGCTGAACGCCATCATCGGCTACTCCGAGATGCTCCAGGAAGAGGCCGAAGACCTCGGCTCAGAAGCCTTCCTACCGGATCTCCAGCGGATCAACAGCGCCGGCAAGCACCTGCTCGGACTCATCAACGACATCCTCGACCTGTCCAAGATCGAGGCCGGCCGGATGGATCTCTTCCTAGAAGCTTTCAGCGTCCAGGATCTGATCCATGACGTGGCCTCGATCGTCCAGCCACTGGTCGAGACGAACGCCAACACCTTGGTCATCTCCTGTGCCGATGACCTTGGGACGATGCAGGCGGACCAGACCAAGGTCCGACAAGCGATCTTCAACTTGATGAGCAATGCCAGCAAGTTCACCGACCAGGGAATGATCACCTTGTCCGTGACGCAGGAAGCGGACGACTGGCTGACATTCGCCGTCGCAGACACCGGCATCGGGATGACCGAGGAGCAGCTCGGGCGACTCTTCGAGGCGTTCTCCCAGGCCGAGGCCAGCACCCGGAGCCGGTACGGCGGGACCGGCCTCGGGCTTGCGATCAGCCGCCATTTCTGCCGCCTGATGGGCGGCGACCTGACCGTCGAGAGCGCCCACGGGGAGGGCAGCACGTTTACGGTGCGGCTGCCAGCAAGGGTGCAGGACTCGCCTGAGCAGATGGAGAATCTGGGAGCATCGTGATGCCTGACGACGCCGCGACGGTCAATCAGCTTCAAGGCGAGCTATGTCAGGTCGATGAACAACGGTCAGCGGATCGAGCGGAGATCGACTCTCTGAGGCAGTCGCTCGCGGCAGCCGACGCGCGGGAGTCTGCCCTCACCGAGGTGCTGCGGGTCATTGCGTCGTCGTCGGCTGGCCTGCCGGATGTGCTCGACGCGATTGCCTCGGCAGCGGCACGGTTCACCGGCTCCAATGGTGCCGTGGTCCAACAGGCAGTGGACGGGCAATTCCGCGCGGTGGGGCGCTACGGCGCCGCCATCGCGGTGACCGACGCGATCCGCGCCGCCGGGGTGCCCACGCCGGTCTCGCCAGGGTCGATGTCCGGCCGCGCATTCCTCGAACGGCGGACGATCCACGTCCCCGATGTCGAGGCAGCAGTCGAGTCGGATTTCCCCGATTCGCGTGCGACGTTCCGCGTCGGTGGAAACCGCTCGCAGCTCACGACACCGCTGCTGCATGAGAACCAGCCGATCGGCGTCCTCACGGTCCGTCGCACCCAACAGCGCGCCTTCACCGAGCGCGAGATCACACTGTTGGAGACCTTTGCGGATCAGGCCGTCATCGCCATCGAGAACGCCCGGCTCTTCGAGGAGCTGGAGCAGCGCAACGCCGAGCTCCAGGCGAGCAACCAGCAGGTCGCCGAGGCGCTCGAACAGCAGACCGCTACCTCCGAGATCCTGCGGGCCATCGCGTCCTCGCCCACCGATGTGCAGGCCGCGCTTCGGGCCATCACCTGGAGCGCACAGCGCCTCTGCGACGGAATCGGGGCGACGGTCTGGCGGCGTGATGGCGACGCGATCGAGCTCGTCACGTCAACTGGCACCAATCAGGGGCCGCCGGTCGGCCTTCGGCTCCCGCTAGACCGCCGGTCCGTGGCCGGGCGCTCGGTCATCGACGGCGAGGTCGTCCACGTCGAGAGCTTCGCGCGGAGCACCGAGTTTCCAGCGATGCAGCAGTTCCGCCGCACTCGCAGTAATCGGAGCGCCATGATCGGGACGCCGCTCATCCACGAAGGCGTGACGATCGGCTCACTGGTCGTCGGGCGGACAGAGCAGCGGGCCTTCTCGCCACGGCAGCAGGAGCTCCTGCGCACCTACGCAGACCAGGCCGTGATCGCCATCGAGAACGCCCGCCTGTTCGAGGAGCTGGAGCGGCGCAACCGCGAGCTGGGCGAGGCACTGGAACAGCAGACCGCGACCGCCGAGGTACTGCGGGTGATTGCCTCCTCTCCGACGGACCTCCAGCGTGTGCTGGACGCCATCGCTGAGAGCGCGGTGCGGCTGTGCGAGGCCAGCGACGCGGTGATCGAGCGGTTGGAGGGCGACCGCTTCTACAATGCCGCGCACGCCGGCGAGCAGATGAAGGGACTCGTGGGCCTGCCACTTCCCCTCACCCGCCAGTTCCCCGGCGGGCGGGCGGTCCTGGACCGACAGCGCGTCATCATCGACGACATCCATCGAGTCGCGGCGACCGAGTACCCTGCCACGCGCGAGCTGCTCAAGCTCAACACCATCCACAGCGTCGCCACGATCCCGCTCTTGAGCAAGGGCGAGCCGCTCGGCAACCTGGCAGTTCTGCGCGCCGATGTGCGTCCCTTCACCGACGAAGAAGTGGCGTTACTGGAGACGTTCGCGGACCAGGCGGTCATCGCCATCGAGAACGCCCGGCTCTTCGAGGAACTGGAGCGGCGCAATCACGACCTGAGTGAGGCGCTGGAGCAACAAACGGCCACCGCAGAGGTGCTGCGGGTGATTGCGTCCACACCGACCGACCTCGCTGCTGTCCTCGACTCGATCATCCGGAGCGCCGCACAGCTCACCGATGCGGACTTCTCGACGATCCTCCAGAAAGAGGGAACCATGCTGCACGTCACGGCCTCACTGGCGCCTGAGAGAGTTCCTGTCGGGGCCGCGCATCCGTTCAGCCGAGGTTCGGTGAGTAGCAGTGTGATACTCGACGGCGTGACGATCCACGAGCACTCGCCAGCGGCGGAACATCTCGCGAAATATCCCGACAGCAACATGATCGCCGCGGGCTACCAGGCGCAGCTCGTGGCCCCCCTCATCCGACAGGGCACACCAATCGGTGCGCTCGGCGTCGCACGCCGCGAGCGGGTGCCGTTCACGGATCGACAAATCGCGCTGCTAGAGATGTTCGCGGATCAGGCCGTCATCGCCATCGAGAACGCCCGCCTTTTCGAGGAGCTGGAGGAGCGCAACGCCGAGCTCCAGGCGAGCAACCGCCGGGTCACCGAGTCCCTGGAGCAGCAGACGGCCACGGCCGAAGTGCTCAGGGTGATCGCGAGCACACCGACTGACCTGCAGCGGGTACTCCAGGCGATTCTCGACACCGCCGCCCGCCTCTGCGAGGCGCCGAGCGGGGCACTCCTCCGGGTCCGCGAACGAGACGGGCGACTCACCCGGCACGTTGCCATGGGTCGGGCTCGGCAGGTGATCGAGCGCGCCGGCACCACGTTCGACACGAATGCCGGCTCGGCTATTGCGCCGACCTTCGCGGCCGCTCGCGCCTACCTCGATGGTCGGACGTTGCACGTTCACGACCTCTCCGAGGCGGTCAAGTCCGACTACCCGGATTCGGCCGGGATCCAAGCGCGGGCGAACATCCGCACCGTCGTCTACATCCCACTGCTCCGGCATGGCACATCTATCGGTGTCATGTCACTAAACCGCCACGAGGTCCGCCCCTTCACCGAGCGTGAGATCGCCTTGCTGGAGACCTTCGCGGACCAGGCCGTCATCGCGATCGAGAACGCGCGGCTGTTCGAAGAGCTCCAGGAGGCCAACGAGCAACTCGCCGAGGCCAGCCAGCACAAGTCGCAGTTCCTGGCCAACATGTCGCACGAGCTGCGGACGCCTCTGAACGCCATCATCGGGTACTCCGAGATGCTCCAGGAGGAGGTCGAAGACCTCGGCCAGGAGACGCTGATCCCGGACCTCCAGAAGGTGAACGCGGCAGGCAAGCATCTGCTGGCGTTGATCAACGACATCCTCGACCTCTCCAAGATCGAGGCCGGGCGGATGGACCTGTTCGTCGAATCGTTCGAGGTCGCGGCGATGATCGCGGAGGTCGAGGCCGTCGCGAGGCCGCTCGTCGACAAGAACGCCAACACGCTGGCGATCGATTGCCCGGATGACCTCGGCAGCATGCATGCGGACCAGACGAAGGTCCGCCAGACGCTGTTCAACCTGCTGTCGAACGCTGCCAAATTCACCGACCACGGCACCATCAGCCTGACAGTGAATCAAGAGCCTGACCACTGGCTGACGTTCGCCGTGTCGGACACCGGCATCGGGATGACCGAGGAGCAGCTCGGGCGGCTGTTCGAGGCATTCTCGCAGGCGGAAGCGTCTACGAGGAGCCAGTATGGCGGGACCGGGCTGGGGCTGGCGATCAGCCGCCACTTCTGCCGGCTGATGGGCGGCGAGCTGACCGTCGAGAGCATCCACGGCCAGGGCTCCACCTTCACCGTCCGTCTGCCGACTCGTGTACCGGCATCGGCGATAGAGATTCCCGAGTAGGCACGGCGTCGAGGCGTCCCCCGGCGCTAGCGACTGCCCTTGCCGCCTCTGGCCTCGCCCTGGACCATGTTCTGGCGGGCCGGCTCCAGCATCATCTCGCGGATCTCGTCGGCGTAGACCACCTCGGAGTCGTCCTGGGGCTCGTAGCCAATGTTCCGCCGCGCGTTGGCGATGCTCCAGGCGCTTCGCGTGTTCGCCGAGACGCCGTAGAAGACCTGGAACGGGATGCCGTACTCGTCCTCGATGTTGGGCGCCTCGACCGATTTGCAGAACAGCTGCGCAAGGTCGCGCGGGCTGACCCACTGGCCGAGATCGCGGTGCAGGGTCAACGGGTCGTCCCGTCTCCAGTCCGCGAACGACGTGATGCTGAGGTCGCGCGGGGCGCAGACCCGGATCTGGACAACTTCCAGCTTCCTCGGCCGATCCTCCGCTCGCACCTCGCCGACGGTCGGGCCGCCGGCCACCCCGGATGCGTAGACGAACCCCAGGTGCTCGTACGTCTCCTTCGCCCAGCCGTAGAAGTTGTCGGCGAGCGGGCGTTGCGCGGACCCTTCCGGGTAGACCATGTCGAGCTGCTTCGAGCGGAGCGGGCGTTCGTAGAAGTCGGTGGCGTGGTTCGAGCTCGCGACCACCACGCGCTTCACTCCCTCTTCCAGGCTGAGCTGGTACACGATGTACGCCATGTCGACGTCGCCGCGCTCCGCCAGGTAGCGGTCGTGCAGGCTGTCGCTGGCTGGACGGAGGTGGGCCAGGTGGACCACCGCGTCCACGTCCTGGAACAGATCGCGGTACTCGTCCATGCGGCTCAGGTTTGAGATGTCTCGCACCTCGAGCCCATCCACGGGCCGGCCGAGCCCGTCGACGTCGCGGTTGTCGACCAGGCGCAGGGTGAAACGTTCACGGAACAGCGGCAGGATGTAGCTCGCCACGTAGCCGGCAGCGCCAGTGATCAGGACCGTCGTCATCGTCTCCCTCCCGTTCAGACCGCCGGGCCGAGTATCAGCGCAGGACCGACCGGTGCACGGCGATCCGCTCGCGGTAACGGTCCTCGGGCTGACGGCGCTGCGCCCGCTTCGGCCGGTCTCCGCGACTCACGTGCCATTTGAGGAACGCCAGCTCCGTGGCCGCCTGGTGTAGGTGGCGATGCGCGAAGTACGCGCGCAGCCCCTTTCGACGCCACGTCGCCACCTCGGCGCCGGCCCGCCGGCGCCAGGAGTCCAGCCGCCCGTACTCCTCGGAGGTGAGCACCCCGCGGTCGACCTCGTCGCGCAGGTGGTCGCGGATCACAGCCTTCTCGCGCCGCCACGCCAGGTAGGCGATGCATAGCAGCATGATCATGCCCGGGGTCGTCAGCACGATGCTGGTGATCGGCATCACCACGAACAGCATGAAGAGTGGGTTCGTGTCGTCCGGCAGGAACGCCGGCACCACCGTGGCCGCGAGGAAGTTCCAGGCAGCATGCTGGAGCACCCCCAACAGGTAGGCGACCGGGATGATCAGCGGGATCAGCCACGGGCGGTGTGTCTCCCGCGCCAGGCCGATGCCGGCCCCGGTCGTCCCCGTGTAGAGCGCGTGCCCGAACCCGCCGAGGATCACCCGCAAATAGAACAGCACGCCGACCCCCTCCAGGCCGTGCTCGAGATAGATGCGGCCGAAGTAGAGGATGTTCTCGGTCATCGCGAAGCCGATGCCGACCAGCGAGCCGTAGACGATCCCGTCCAGGACGTTGTCGAACTCGTGGCGGATGATCCAGTAGAGCAGCAGCAGGGCGGACCCCTTGGCCGTCTCCTCCACGATCGGCGCCACCACGCTCGACGTCAGGACGTCGCCGAGCGGCTTGCCAGCCATCGCCGTCACGATTGCCCCGATCACGTCGTTCGAGATCGCCGCGATGAACGTCGCCACCAGGGCGCCCCACAGGAACGCTGCCACCAGGACTTGCCACGGCTCGTGCTCGTAGCGGTCGAGCTGGAGGACCAGGAACGTGTACAACGGGACCGGCAGCACCGCCGCGGTGGCCGCGATCCCCAGCGCCACCGGATTCGGCACCGCTGACACCAGCAGCAACCCCATCCCCAGGAAGAAGAAGAGCCCGCCGCACCCGAGGCAGCCGCAGGTGAAGACACGGCGACGGGCGGCGCCTCGCTCCTCGGGATCGGGGGGCGGCGGCGGGATGTGGGGTCTCACGCCGCGTAGGGTAGCACGTCGCCGGCCCGTCCGCGACCGGTGCCCTGGGAGCGCGGCGATCTTCGCCGCCCCGGGGTACGAAGCGGCGAAGATCGCCGCGCTCCCAGGGGGACGTGCCGCGCATGTCGATCAGCCTGACGTAAGCAGCGCGGTCAACTCCTCGGCGCCGGTCATGGGTGTCTGGCAGACGTACCCCTCGCAGACGTACGCGGTCGGCCGGCCGTCACGTAGCGGCCGGTCCTGGAGCAGCGGGATGGTGTCCCCGTCGGCCGGGCCGGGGCTGCCGGCCACAACTCGGTTCGGTAGGTAGCGCCCGAACACCGCGCGCCGCAGTGCCCGCGTCGCCTCCGATTCAAACGGCCCGACGATCGCGATCTCGCGCGGGCGGCCGATCGCAAAGTCGAGCGCGCAGAGCAGCCGCCCGAAGCTCGTCGGGTGCTCGCTCGCGATCGTGGCGAACATCGTCAGCACGCCCTCAGCCGCCTGCCGGTACCGCTCGTCGCCGGTCAGTAGCGCCAGCCGCGAGAGCATGTCGACGGCTACCGAGGTTCCGGACGGCGTCGCGTTGTCGAAGATGTCCTTCGGGCGCGTCACGAGCTGCTCGTGGTCGCTGGCCGTGTCGAAGAAGCCGCCGGACTCCGTGTCCGCGAACCGGTCCAGGATCACGTCGGCGATCGTCTGGGCGTCCTCGAGCCAGCGCGGGTCGAACGTCGCCTCGTACAGCGCCACCAGCGCGTCGGCGTAGCAGGCGTGGTCCTCCAGGTAACCGTTCAGCTTTGCGCAGCCGTCCTTCCAGGTTCGCAGCAGGCGGCCGTCCCGCCAGAGCTCGCGCATCACGAACTCGGCGTTGCGGGCGGCGACGTCCACCCAGTCCGGGCGCTCGAGCGCCGCCCCGGCCTCGGCGAACGCCCGCATCATCATGCCGTTCCAGGCCGTCAGCACCTTCTCGTCACGGCCCGGGTGGACGCGCTCCTCGCGGGCGGCGTGCAGGATGCCGCGCCCGCGCTCGATCGCCGCGCCAAGCCGCTCCAGCGTCACGCCCAGCCGCTCGGCGACGGCCTCGGCGGGCTCGGCGATGTGCAGGATGTTCTGGTGCTCGAAGTTGCCCGCTCTCGTCACGTCGAAGAACGCCCGGAACAGCGGGCCGTCCTCAGCACCGAGCAGCGCGTCGACCTCCTCGACCGTCCAGACGAAGAACTTCCCCTCTTCGCCCTCGCTGTCGGCGTCCTGGGTGGAGTAGAAGCCGCCGTCCGGATGGGTCATCTCGCGCCTGACGTACTCCAGCGTCTCCTCGACGACCTGGCGGTAGCGCGGACTGCCGGTCGCCAGGAATGCCTGGAGATAGACCCGGGCCAACTGGGCGTTGTCGTACAGCATCTTCTCGAAGTGCGGGACCAGCCAGATCCGGTCGACGGCGTACCGGTGGAAGCCGCCCCCGAGCTGATCGTAGATGCCGCCGTCGGCCATCTTGTCGAGCGTCAGCTCGACGGCCCGCAGCGCCTGCCCAGAGCCCGTGCGGACGTGCTGCCGGAGCAGGAATTCGAGCGTCATCGGCTGTGGGAACTTCGGGGCGCCGCCGAACCCGCCCTCGGCCCAGTCGATGCTACCGATCACGCCCTGAAGCGCCCGGTCGAGCAGCGCCGGCGTCAGCGGGCCGGTCTGGGGCGGCACGATCTTGCGCTGGAGCATCTCTCGTAGCTGGGCGGCGTTCTTGTCGACGTCGGCGCGCCGGGCGCGATACGCCTCGGCGACGCCGGTCAGGACGCGCGGGAAGCCCGGCATGTGCCCGCGATCTTCCGGCGGGAAGTAGGTGCCGCCGTAGAACGGCGCACCGTCCGGCGTCAGGAAGACGGTCATCGGCCAGCCGCCGTGGCCGGTCAGCGCCTGGACCGCCTGCATGTAGATGCCGTCCAGGTCCGGCCGCTCCTCGCGATCCACCTTGATGTTGACGAACAGCTCGTTCATCAACCGGGCGATAGCAGGGTTCTCGAACGACTCGCGCTCCATCACGTGGCACCAGTGGCAGGCCGAGTAGCCGATCGAGAGCAGGATCGGGCGGTCCTCGGCGCGGGCACGGGCCAGCGCCTCCTCGCCCCAGGCGTACCAATCGACCGGGTTATGGGCGTGCTGAAGCAGGTACGGGCTGGTCTCGTCGATCAGGCGGTTCGGCATCGTCATCATCTCCGGTCGCGTCGTCCGGTCGGCCGTCCGACCGCCCTCCGGAGAACTGTACCCGCCGCCAGGCAAACGCGGCTTTCAGGGCGCTTAGATGATGTCCGCGAAGACGCGCTCGGCGCGCTTGAAGTAGAAGTACGCTCCTACCAGGATGACGGCGGAGATGACGGTCGAGATCGCGAGCAGTTCCCAGTCCGGCGCCCGGCCATGGGCGATCACCGCGCGGAACGCGTCGATCAGGCCGACCATCGGGTTCAGCACGTAGAGCGGCCAGAGCGCCTCGCCGAGTGCCGTGCGCGCCATCGAGAGCGGGTACGCCACCGGCGTCACGTAGAGCCAGACCTGGAGCCCGAGCGTGACGACCGGCGCGAGGTCGCGGAACGAGACGTTGAGCGCCGACGTGATCATCGACAGCCCGAGGATCAGGGCGATCTGCACGACGATCAGCACCGGCACCAGCAGCAGCCAGGCCGTGGGCATGATGCCGTACCAGAGCAGCATCCCTGCCAGTACCAGCGAGGCCGCCAAAAAGTCGACGAATCGCGCGCCGACCTGGGAGATGACGATCACCTCGCGCGGGAAGTACGTCTTGGTGACGACGCTGCGCTGGCTGACCAGTCCGATCGTCGCCGTCGTCAGCGCGTTCGAGAGGAACGTCCAGGGGACGAGCGCCGTGTACGAGAAGATCTGGTACGGCAGACCGTCCGCGTCCACCCTGGCGATGCGTGAGAAGACCAGGTTGAAGACGACCATGAACGCCAGCGGCTGAACGATCGCCCAGCCCATCCCGAGCAGCGATTGCCGGTAGCGAGCCTTGATCTCGCGCTGGGTCAGGGCGTAGACCAGCTCGCGGTACTGCCAGAGCTGAAGCAGGGCGCTGGGAGCGAAGCGCGCATGGCTGTCGACGATCGTGACCTTGCGCGGCCCAGCGGCCTGAACGGTCACGGGAGGCGGGCCAGCCGGTCCAGGACGAAGCCGGCCACCCGCTCGGCGGCGCGGCCGTCCACCTTGTAGCAGAGCTCAGACGCGGCCCGCGCCCGGCCGGGCCGATCCCGAGCAGGGACGGCCAGGTACGCGGCGACCTCCTCGACCAGCGTAGCCGGGCTCGGCGCGACCCGGACGGCGCCGATGTCGACCAGCGGCTTGTAGTGGGTGTACTGGTAGAAGCGCCGCGCGGAGTCCAGGAACGGCTTCTCGTCGTGGCCGTCGAATGCGATGTTGGCGACCGGCGTGTCCATGATCGCCGCCTCGATGGCGATCGTCGAGGCGACGTTGACGATCACGTCGCTGTGCTTGAGCGTGTTCGCCAGGTGGAGGCGGTTGTCGCGGCTCGGATCGACGTTCGATCCCTCCGCGACGATCGTCTCCTTGAACGGCTTCTCAACGATCACGTCCGGGTCGTTCGCAAACCGCTCGTACTTGCCGATGTCGTCGCGGGGGTGGACGCGCACTAACAGTTGGGCCGGTTCGCCCAGCCGACCGCCTCGAATCGCCGCCAGCAGCTCGTCGATCACGAGATCATGATACGTGTAGAGGACGGGCGGGATCGTGGTCAGGGTGACCAGCTTCTTCGCCGGGTCGGCGCCGATCCGTGCCAGGAACGCCTCGCGCGTCACGAACGTCTCGGGCCGCGCGTAGATGTCGAACTGCGGAACGCCGGCGACGCAGACCTGCTCCGGCTGGTAGCCGTGGATCTCGACCGCCTGCCGCTTCATCGTCTCGTTCCAGACGGCAAGGCCAGACGCCCGCCGAAGGGGAGCCGTCTTGGTCGTGAAGTGGTCCCAGGAGAGGTCGATCGCCAGGATCGGGACGCCGTTGGCGTCGGCGCGGCCCATCAGCGGCCCTTCGGCGAAGTAGATGCCGGTCGTGGGCGTCAGCACGAGCGACGGCCGCTCCCGCGCGAACAGGTCGGCGTAGCGATCCTGGAGCGTCGCCTTGTCGAGCACCTTGAACAGGAACGGCAGCGAGAGCGGCAGCCTGGCGACGCCGGCCAGCGCTGCCCGGACCGCCCGCGTCTTCGGAGCGCCGAGGCCGCCGCGATCGAGGTACCGTGTCTCGCGCCCGTTCTCCAACTGGCGCTCCCGGGCGACCCTGATCCGCATGCTCTCGGTCGGCATCGTTTTGACGTACTTCTCCTGAAGGATCCGGATGATCCGCCGCTCGACGAAGCCCGGCTCGTGCGGCTCCAGCGCCTCGAAGTGGACCTTTGGGGCCGAGAACTCGTCGCGGAACGCCTGCTCGCGAACCAGCGGCGAGAGGACCACCAGCCGGCCGATCAGCGGCGACTCGCGCAGGAGGCGGAAGACGTCGGTCCGGAGCAGGTTCGCCGCGGCGGTGCCGGAGGGCACGCAGAGGAAGACGGTCTTAGCCATGGAAGACGGTGGCGGCGCGCTCCAGCTCGGCGCCGGCGTGCTGGCGGAGCCAGTTCATGGTGTCGCGCAGGCCGTCTTCCAGGGAGACTTTCTGCTCCCAGCCCAGGGTCCGCTTCGCGCGCTCGTTGGCGAGCCAGACGTGCTCACGATTGTCGGACTGGCGGGTGATCCTCGGCTCCAGGTCCGGCCGATCGGCGACCTTCATCATCAGCCGAACCAGATCCAGGACGGTGATCGGCTGGTCCGGGTGGAAGTTGAACGCCCGACCGCGCACGTCCATCCCCGCCGCCCGCTCGCCCAGCAGCACGTACGCCGAGACGATGTCCGAGACGTGGAGATATCCCTTGCTGGGCGACCCGTCGCTCCGGATCTCCGGCCGCTCGCCGCGCAGCAGCGTCAACAGGGTGCCGGGGATGATGTGGTCCAGGTGCGGATCGGCCGGGCCGAAGATGTTGGCGGTTCGGGCTGCCGCGATCGGCATCCCGTAGCTCGCGGCGTAGCAGCGGGCCAGAATGTCTGTACACGCCTTGGATGCCGCGTACGGATCGCTGCCGTTCAGCGCGAACGACTCGTCGAACGGGCTGGAGTCTTGCTCGCCGTACGCCGTCAGGCTGGAGGCGACGGCGATCGTCTCCAGCTTACCGTAGGTCCGCGCGGCGTCCAGCACACACCACGATCCCCGGATGTTCGACTCGAAGGCCGGGATCGGCGAGCCCCTGGAGAGGCTGATGCTCGACTGCCCGGCCAGGTGGAACAACGTCTGGATACCGTGTTCGGCCAGGGTTCGTTCGAGCTTCGGCTGGTCCGTCAGGTCGCCGATCACCAGCTCGACGCGGTCCCGCAGCCCAGGGTGGAGGTCGAGCGTCCCGACGGCTGAGCGGTCGTACCCGACGACGCTAGCGCCGTTGTCGACCAGGGTTTCGATGAGCCAGGCGGCGATGAAGCCGTTGGGGCCGGTCACCAGGACGCGGCGGCCGTTCCAGAAGTGTCGATCAGGCATGGAGATCCAATTGTACGAAGATCGCGGGGTCGATCATGCTTCAGGCAGGGGCGGGTGCTCGTGCTGCGCTTCGAGGATGATCTCGCACAGCTCGCGGACGGCACCCTCGCCGCCCTTCGCATCGGTGATCAGGTGGGCCACCGACTTCGGGAGGCGGCTGGCGTCGCGGACGGCCACGGCCAGCCCGACGTGGCAGAGCAGCTCGTAGTCGTTGACGTCGTCGCCGATGTAGGCGACCTCGTCAAACGTCAGATCGAGCTTCTCCAGCAGGCTCCGCATGCAGGTCAGCTTGTCCGAGACGCCGATGAAGACGTGGTCGATCTTCAGCTTCTCGCCGCGCCTCACCACGAGCTGGGTGCTCTCGCCGGTCAGGATCGCCGTCTCGAGGCCGGCCGCGTGGACCCGGGCGATGCCCATGCCGTCGCGGGTGTTGAACTTCTTCAACTCGTCGCCGCGCTCGGTGTAGTACATGCCAGCGTCGGTCAGGACGCCGTCGACGTCCATCGCCACCAGGCGGATCTTGCGGGCGCGCTCGCGGACGTCGGGGGTCACCGGACCGGCCCCCTGTCGGGCGCAATGAATTGCGCCCCTACAGGATCGGATTCCGTAGGGGCGCAATTCATTGCGCCCAGGACACGGACTAGGACCGGCGCCACTTGAGCGCCTCCGACGGGACCAGCGTGTCACCCGCGATTGTCGACTCGGCGACCACGCCGACCAGCAGCGGCATCACGTTCGGCTTCAGGCCGGTGCCGGGGCCTTTGACCGTCAGCATCTCGGCGGTGATCCTCGTGCCGGCCGGGATGTCGCAGCGGGCGACGACGCTCTTGGCGAGGCGGTCCCGGACGGCGCGCTCGCCGTCCATGATCCGCTTCTCGGGCGAGCCGAGCGCCTTCTCGATGTTGCGGACGTTGCGGACCAGCCGCTGCAATCCCATCGGCTCGAGCGACGCCGCGTGGTCCGGGCCGATCATCGTACGGTCGATCGTGAAATGGCGCTCGATCACGTTCGCGCCGATCGCCACGGCCGCCTCGGTCGGGGCCAGGCCGCGCTCGTGCCCCGAGTAGCCGACCACGCAGCCGTAGCGCGCCTTGTAGGTCAGGATCACGCGCAGGTTGAGCTGGTCGTTGTCGGCCGGGTAGGTCGAGGTGCACTGGAAGAGCACAAGCTGGTCGTTGTGGCGGCGGATCGTCGCGACGGCCTCGTCGACCTCGGAGAGGTCGCTCATGCCGGTCGACAGGAGCACCGGCTTGCCGAGCCTCGCGATGTACTCGATCAGCGGCAGGTTGGAGCAGTCGGCCGAGGCGATCTTGTAGGCCGGCATGCCCAGCTCTTCGAGGAAGTCGATGCTACGCACGTCCCAGCCGCTCGCCAGCAGGGTGATGCCTCGCGTCTTCGCGTGGGCGATCAGCGACTCGTACACCTCCGCCGAGAGCTCCAGCCGGTCGCGGTGCTCGCCGTACGTCGCGCCGAGCGATGTCGGGACGGTGTACGGCCGCTGGAGCGCCTCGGCCGTCAAGATGTCGGCGGGCGTCCGCTTCTGAAACTTGACGGCGTCCGCGCCGGCGTCGGCCGCGATGTCGACCAGCCGATGCGCCAGCTCCGGGCTGCCGTTGTGGTTCACGCCGGCCTCGGCGATGACGTAGCACGGCTGTCCCTCGCCGACGAGACGCCCGTCGATCTCGATCGTCGTCAGAGACACAGTGCGCCCTCCCGCCGGAGCAGCGCCAGGACTGCCTCGGCAATGATGAAATCGTGGTCGGTGTCCAGGTCCACGCACGGCTCCGGGCTGACGAGGTACGGCACGACGTGCTCGCCGATCGTCGAGCCCCGCTCGACCGTCTCGGTGCGGATCACGTCCACCAGCCCGGCCGACCAGTAGGCCGGCTCCAGGATCTGACGCGGGCAGTCCGGCCCGAGCTGCCGCCAGAGCGGCGTGTCCTCGTACGGCCCGAGGCGCGCTCCGTCCTGGCCGTCGTGCAGCTTCCACATCTTGTGGGGATGATGGTGCTCGCGGTAGACCGACTTCACGCAGTCGGCGTTGGTCTCGCGCATCAGTCGGATCACGTCGTCGATCTGGCGCGGTTCACGGAACGGCAGCGTCGGCCGGAGGTGGACCACCATCGCCGGGCGGTACCCTTCGTGCTCGCCGAACCACTGGATGGCGTGCTGAAAGACGGGCAGGTCCGGCGTGTTGTCCTGGGCGTACTCGGCCGGGCGCAGGAACGGCACCTCGGCGCCGAGCGACCTCGCGACGTCGGCGATCTCCTCGTCGTCGGTCGAGACGATGCAGCGGTCGAGCTCGGTCGCGGCGCGCGCGGCCTCGATGCTCCAGGCGATCAGCGGCTTGCCGCCGAGCAGCTTGAGGTTCTTGCGCGGCACCTGCTTGGAGCCGCCCCGGGCCGGGATGACCGCCAGCGCCCGACCGCCCGTCGAGTCGAGTGCTCCCCGGTGAGCTCCGTTGACGCCAGCGCTCATCCTCTGATCCTCAATGACCGGCCTCCGGTCGTCGGCTAGACGCGCGCCACGGGGACGGCTCGGCGAACAGCTCGTCGGCCGGGACCCATTCGACGCCCGCGCGGTCGGCGTGCGCGATCAGCGCGTCCAGCATGCCTGCCAGGCGATCGTCGATCTCCCAGTAGTGGGTCGCCAGGCAGAAGTCGCCGCCGAACCGGCGCGCCTCCTCGAAGGCAGAGAGCAGCTCGTCGAGCGTCGTTCGCGGGACGAGCGGCTGGCAGCCGAATTCAGCGTGACGGTTGTAGCGTAACGGCCACGGATAGATCAACCGCTGATGCCGACCGCGCCCGGTCCGCCGACGATGGGCGGCGATCCGGGCGTAGTTGGCGATGGCGTGCACGTCGAGCGGCTTCTTGTCCGGCCGAAACGAGTAGAACGATCCGAGCACGTTCAGGCCGACGCGGTCGACGGCGAGCAGGCCAGCCCGTGAGAGCGCGTTGTGCGGCGGTACGAACGTGCTGATCTCGACGTCGAGCAGCGCCTCCAGGTAGCCGAGGCCGCGCCGCAGCCGCATTTCCAGATGTGGCGCAACCTCGAACTCGTAGCCGTCCGGGTAGTTCATGTGCGAGTAGCCGTGCAGGAGGATCGAGAGACGGCCGGCGGCGGCGCCTTCACGCAGGAATTCGACCAGCTCCTGGTTCTCCCCGAGCGGGAACTCCCGGTCGCCCTCCCAATGCTCCTGTGGGATGCCTTTGGATCGGGTGCTGGCGTGAACCGGCACGACGGCGAGGGAGATCGGGACGCGGTCCCAGTACCGTCCGTAGACCCGCTCCAACGCCTCGGGCGTAGTGAAGAAGCAGGTGTCGTCGTCGCGGATCGCACAGCGCATCGCCGGGGTGCCGGTGACGCTCAGAGCGGGACGACGTTCTGGCGCTGGTACCGCTTCAGCGCGTTGCAGGTGTCCAGCACCAGCGGCGCCAGCGTGACGACCAGGTCATAGTCCACGTCCGTGTGCGGGGCGCAGAGAATCACGCCGTCGACATTCGCCAGCGTCTCGGCTGTGAGCGCGGTCGACTCCAGCTTCAGCTTCAGGTCGGGCAGATCCACGTGTGGGATCAGCGGATCGTGGTAGCTGACCCCGTAGCCATCTTCGTGGAGCCGCCGCACGACTTCGAGTGCCGACGACTCGCGCAGGTCGGCAACGTCCTTCTTGTACGTGACGCCGAGGACGAGGACCCGGGCGGTTCCGCCGTTCTTCCCGCTCTCGCGGAGCAGCCGGGCCATCTTCTCGATCACGAAGGTCGGCATGTGGTCGTTGATCCGGCCGGCCGCTTCGATCATCGCCGCCATCACACCGTGCCGCTGGGCGATCGCTTCGAGATAGAACGGCACGATCGGGATGCAGTGGCCGCCAACGCCCGCGCCCGGATAGTGCGGCATGAAGGCGAACGGCTTGCTGTTGGCCGCCTCTATCACTTCCCAGACTGAGATGCCGATCCGATCGCACAACTGGGCGATCTCGTTGACGAAGCTGATGTTGATGAAGCGGAACGTGTTCTCCACCAGCTTCGAGGTCTCGGCGACTTCGGGCGAGCTGACCGGCACCACCTCGTCCACGATGTAGCCATAAAGGATCTGCGCCAGCTCGGTGCAGGCCGACGTGATTCCACCCAGCAGCTTCGGGGTGTTGCGAACGTTGAAGCGCGCGTTGCCCGGGTCGATCCGCTCCGGCGCGAAGACCAGGAAGTAGTCCTTGCCGACTTCGAGGCCGGTCCGCGCGAGCACCGGCAGCATCACCTCGCGGGTGGTCCCCGGCGGGCAGGTACTCTGGAGGATCACCATCATGCCCGGATGGAGCCTGGCCGCGATGTCGCGGGTGGCGGCCTGGACGTAGCGCAGGTCCGGCTGCCGGTCGTTCTTCAGCGGCGTCGGGACGGCGATCAGGACGACGTCGACGTCGACGAGTAGGTCGAGGCTGGTCGAGGCGCGCAGCAGCTGCTTGCCGAGCAGGTCGCGGATCGTCGCGTCCTCGACGTCCGAGACTGGACTGGTGCCATCGTTGACGGCGTTGACGCGGGCCGGGTTGATGTCGATTCCTGTGACGTCGAAGCCGGCCTGGGCGATCTCGACGGCCATCGGGAGGCCGGCGTACCCCAGCCCGAGCACCCCCACACGAGCCGTGCGCTCACGGAGCTTACGTTCGAGCGCCTGTGTAGGGGCATGCTGCTGAACCGCCATCGACGACCCTCCGAAGCCCACGGCGCTCAACGGCGACCAGGAGGCGACCATAACTGTCCGCAAGGACTGCGGATTCTGCCACCGCCCGCGAGACGCTGTCAAGAAGTGGCGCAGTCATGCGACAATGGTGCGTGTCTGCAAGCAGAGCTTCACCAGCCGACCCGCCCGTCACAGGTCCAAATCATAGGCTATGGCCTATAGACGTCATAAGGAAGATTCGGGTATGCTCCCCACCGGAGTCTCAGGTGATTGGTCGCCTGGGGAGCAGAGGCTGGCGCCGAGGCGGGTACCTGATGGAGATCGTCAACAAGCTCACCGACTGGCTGCGCGGACGCCGCGCATCGCCCGCTGCCGGGTCCGTCGCCGTCGTCGCGGGGGTGCCCCTGGCAGACGACAGCCCGCTGGTTCGCCAGACGGCCGAGCGGCTCCGGCAGCGCGAGCAGGCCGCCGGCGGCTGGGCAGCGGAGGCCGGTGCGTTGCCGGTCGAGGCGTATCTGCCGGAGGCACGGCGCCTGGTCCAGCGGGTGGCGCTTGGCGTCTCGGAGGGCGGACCGCCGGCCCCCTGACACATGAGATGCCGGTCCGTTTCCCGCCGCCGCTCCTGCGCAACCTCCAGACGTTCCTGGCGATCGTCGACGAGGGCGGGTTCTCGGCTGCCGCGCGGCGGCTCGGGATCACCCAGCCGTCCGTCAGCGAGCAGGTCCGGGCGCTCGAGGAGCACTTCGGACAGCCGCTCTTTGCCCGGCCCGCTCGGAACGCCCGGCTGACCGTGGCCGGGCAGCGCGTTCGCGAGCAGGCGACCCGCGTGGTCCTGGCACTGGAGACGCTCGAACGGGACCTGGAGGCGCTGCGCGACGGAACTGGCGGCGTCCTGACGCTGGTCGCGAGCCCGGTGCCGGGCGAGTCCGTGGTGCCGTCCCTGCTGCCGATCTTTCATGCCCGGCACCCCGGCAGCGTCGTGCGGCTCGCCATCGCCGACACCCGAAGCGCGATCGGCAAGCTGCTGCGGAATGAGGTCGAGCTGGCGGTGATTGGCGGGCCGTTCCGGCACGAGCGCTGTCAGGTAGAAGTGCTGGGTCGGAACGAGCTGGTGCCGATCGCGCCATGCAACCATCCGTTGCTCCAGGTGCCTGACCTGACGGCCGCGCGGCTCGCCGAGGAGCCGCTGGTGCTGCGCGAGGAGGGCTCCGGCGCCCGGGGGGCGGTGTTGGCGGCGTTCGAGGCGGCCGGCGTGCCGTCCGAGCGCGTGCGTGTGGTCGCGGAGCTGGGCAGCACCGAGGCCGTCCTGACCGCCGTGGCTGCCGGGCTCGGGATCGGGTTCGTCTCGGCGTACGCGCTGGTGGGCGACCGGATGCATCACGCGCTCGGGGTGCCGAGGGTGCGTGACCTGGCACCTGGGCGCGACTTGCTGCTGGTCTCAGATCGGAGCCACCCGCTGAGCGCGGTCGGGACGGCGTTCCGCGAGTTCCTGCTCTCTGAGGAGGCGCGGGCTCGGACGGCAGCGCTGGGGCGCGTGCCGCCGGCCCTGTTGGGCCCGACCTAGCCCCGGTTGAGGTCTCAACCTGAATCAGACACGGGCTCGGGTGCCGCTGCCTGGATCTCGGCGGCCAGGCTCAGCGCCAGCTCGACCGCCTGTTCCAGCGGCATCGCCCGCCCCGATTCGAGTGCCTCCGCCCGAGCCTCAGCCGTCACGCCAGGAACGGTCCGCGACAGGTCGCGATTGGGGAAACGCTGATCGTCCTGTACAGCGTGCGCCGTGATCGATTCGCGCAACGCGGACGCCGATCCAAGCAGGCTCACCGCTCGCAGCGCGATCCTGGACGCCTCGGGCTCGTGAACGGCCACCGCGCACGCTGCCACGGCCTCGAGGCACTGCGCAACTCGGCGGGAGCTCGATCCTCCACGGCAGATTCGCAGGCTCTCCTGAAATCGCGCGGCGGCCCGGCGCCAATCGTGCCGGTCGAGCGCGAACTGGCCGAGGAACCAGGAGGAATCATGCAGACGGACAGGATCTTTCACCTGCATCCACCAGTGCTGACTCTCTTCGATCAGCGCGGTCGCCTCGTCGAGCCGGCCCTGACGGTAGGCCACGATTCCGAGGCGCAGCAGGATCTGGCCCACTCCCCACGGGTGCCCCATCGATCGCGCGACCGCAAGCGATGCCTGTAAGAAGGCTCGGGCCTCGTCGCTGCGTCCCACCTGATCGAGCGACCAGCCACGATTGTGAAGGCCACGCCAGCGGCCGAACACCTCGCCGACGCTCTCGAAGATCGCCAGTGCCTCCGCAAAGAACGGCACCGCGGGCTCGTGCTTCCCAAGCGCCCGAAGGTTGCTGCCAATGAACGTCAGTGCGTGCGCTTCCCCGAGCCGATCGCCCACCTGTCGAGCGAGCGCGAGTGCCTCCTCTGCACGAAGCTCGTCGACCTCGTCCAGGTAGTTGGCGAAGCCGCACAGGCAGTTGAGCGCGATCACTCGTGGATGCGCGCCGTACGCCCCCGTCCGAACCGGGGGCAGTTCCATCTCGGTTCGATCGCTGACGGGTTGGCTGGCCCCATCTTCTCCGGCGGCGATGGTGTCTCGGCTCGTGTCAGCGGTCAGAAGCTGTTCGAGCCATCGATACCCCTCCGCGGCATGGTCGCGGAAGTTCCAGAACTGATTGAGCGCGCCGGCCATCACCAGGCCGGTCCGTGCGCTGGTACGATCATGATCGGCGAGGCTCCAGGTGAGCGCAGCCCGAAAGTTGTCGTGCTCGGCGGCCAGCCGGTCGATCCAGGCAACACCGTCCAGGCCATGAATGCCTTCCTGCCCGCGCTCGGCGAGATCGCAAGCCCAGGCCAGGTGGCGCCGGCGGATCGTTGGCTCCTCCTCGCCGGCCGCCTGCAACTGCTCCAGGGCATACTCCCGGATCGTCTCCAGCATCGTGAAGCGCGGCTCGCCGTCCGGGCCGTCCTCCTGCCGCAGCAGGCTCTTGTCGACCAGCGAGGCGACGCCGTCGAACAGGTCCAGACCGAGGTCGCCATCCGCGTCGCAGACTGCCTCGGCTGCCTCGAAGGTGCAGCCCCCCACGAACACCGCAAGCCGTCGGAACAGCCGTTGCTCGGCGACGTCGAGGAGGTCGTAGCTCCAGGCGATCGTGTCGCGGAGGGTGCGCTGACGCTCGGGGAGGTCGCGGGCTCCGCCGGTCAGCAGCGGCAACCGGCGCTCCAGGCGGTTGAGCATCGCCTGGGGAGCCAGGAGCTTGACCCGCGCGGCAGCCAGCTCGATCGCCAGCGGTAAGCCGTCGAGGCGCCGGCAGATCTCGGCGGCGGTGGCGGCGTTGTCGTCGTCGAGCGTGAAGCTCGGGCGCGCCTCCATTGCTCGCTGGGCGAACAGCGCGAGGGCAGGATACGAGGCCAGCTCGGCGGCGAGCGAGCGGCGGCCGGGCTCCGGCAACCCGAGCGGCGGCACCGGATACTCGTGCTCGCCGCGCAGATGGAGCACCGCGCGGCTCGTGACGAGTACCTTCAGGTCCGGACACGCTCGGAGTAGATCTGCCACGTTCGACGCCGCCGGCAAGATCTGCTCGAAGTTGTCGAGCAGGAGCAGCAGCCGCTTTTCGCGGAGGAAGTCGGTCACCGCGTGGAGCGCCGGTCTGCTCCCAATGTCGCGGACGCCCAGGGCCTGCGCGATGGTCGGCATGACGAGGGCCGGGTCGGCGATCGGCGCCAGCTCGACGAAGTAGACGCCATCACTGAAGGCATCGTGGATCTCCGAGGCCACCTGTAACGCCAGGCGAGTCTTCCCGACGCCACCGGTTCCGGTCAGGGTCACGAGCGCGACCTCGGCG
>Ga0209382_10001416_pt1 | contig 37864 bp, 30 predicted proteins | sample SoiMetdeltSBSDD5_FD_187599 | JGI IMG/M metagenome (GOLD analysis project Ga0209382, IMG submission 187599) | Bulk soil microbial communities from a Populus tree surrounding site in Tennessee, USA - Soil MetaG P. deltoides SBSDD5 (SPAdes) (version 2) | ecosystem: Environmental > Terrestrial >... | reverse complement strand
TTCGCAGCGGGCCGCTCGGGCCACGGCTCCGCCTATCGGCGCAGCCTCGAGGTCGCGGCGATGCCTCTAAGGTCCCGCCACGTGCAGTCCCACGAGTTCTCGTTCGAGGTCGACGCCACGCCCGCCGAGGTCTGGCGGGCGCTGCACCCCCGCCTGGAGCGGGGCGTGATCGAGCACGGCAGCGTTCGCATCGAGATCGTCCACCCCGGCGACACCGACGGTGTCGGGCTGGTGCGGCACTGCACGTTCCGCGTGCCCCGGTACCTGCTCAGCGGGGGCGTCGGTCGGTCGTGGGAAGTGGTCACCGAGTCGCGCCCGCCTGAGTACTCCCGCTACGAGGCCGTGGGAAAGCCGCTCTGGTCGCGGGCGGGCGGCTGGCACCGGATCGAGGCGGTCGGCGACGACCGCACCCGGGTGACGTTCGGCGAGACCTACGAGGCCTTCAACCCCCTGGCCCGCCGGCTGCTGGAGGCCCGGGTCCACCGCTTCATCTCGGCCGACAACGACACGCTCATCAGGCAGGCGGTCGAGCGGGGGGTGGCGGCCCGGCGGGCCCGGTGACCCCGCCGAACGGCGTGCCGTAGCGGTCGAGGTGGGCGACCTCGCCCACCTGGCGCCGGCGGGGCCGGCCCAGCTGGGTCGCCGGGCGGCCGACGGGCACGATCGCCAGCGGCCGCACGCCCTCCGGCAGCCCGACCGCGGCGGCCAGGTCGTCGGGGACCTGCGCGGCCAGCGTGGTCAGCGCCGAGCCGTATCCCAGCGCCGCCGCCGCCAGCAGCAGGTTCTGCACCGCGGGGAACACCGACGACGCCAGCACGGCGGGCGGCAGCCCGTCGCGGCCGTCGCCGGCCACCACCACGAGCAGGGGGGCGCCGCCATAGCGCTCGACCATGAACCGGTCGACCACGGCGAACAGTTCCGGCGCCAGGCTGCGCTCCGAGTGGGCGCGGGCGCCCCCCTCCCACACCCGGCGCGTCAGCCCGTCGACGGCGCCCCGTACCGCCGCGTCCCGCACGACCACGAACACCCAGGGCTGGCGGTTCTCCGCGCTGGGCGCATGGGTGGCCGCCTGCAGGATCATGGCCACGTGTTCGTCGGACACCGGGTCGGCCGTGTAGGCCCGGCACGCCCGCTGGGCCAGGAGGTGCTCGATCACGCCGGCAGTCCCCCGCGCCCGGGCAGGTCCCGCTTGAGCACCTTGCCGGTGGCGTTGCGGGGCAGGGCGGCGAGGAACGTCACCGCCCGGGGCACCTTGTAGTCGCTCAGCCGCTCGGCACAGAACGCCCGCAGATCGTCGGCGGTCACGGCGCTGCCCGGCGAGCGCACCACCCAGGCGCCGACGTCCTCGCCCAGCACCGGGTGGGCCACGCCGGCCACGGCCGCCTCCTGCACGCCCGAGTGCTCGTAGAGCACGGCCTCGACGTCGGTGGCGTGCACGTTGTGGCCGCCGCGGATGATCACGTCCTTCTCGCGGCCGACGATGTAGAGGAAGCCGTCCTCGTCGAGGTAGGCGAGGTCGCCGGTGTGGAGCCAGCCGTCGCGCCAGGTCCCGGCGGTGGCGGCCTCGTCCCGGAAGTACTCGCGCTCCCGGCCGGGGTTGCGCACGACCAGCTGGCCGATCCCCCGGGAAGGGAGGGCGTCGCCGGCGGCGTCCACGATGCGGAACTCGGTGGGCGGCACCGGCCGGCCGACCGAGCCGATCCGCCGCCCCTGCTCCTCGGGGGGCATGAAGCAGAAGGCCGGTCCCGCCTCGGTCATCCCCCACGAGTTCGACACCAGCGCGCCGGGCAGCCGGGCCCGCAGGCGGGCCACCGTGCCCGGGGCGACCGGCGCGCTGCCGAGCGAGCACATGGTGAGCGACGACAAGTCGGCCGCCTCGAAGCGGGGGCTGGCCACCAGCAGCTCCGCCATGGCCGGGACCAGGAAGGTGGCGGCCGGACGGCGTGCCTCCACCACGTCGAACCAGCGGTCGACGTCGAAGCGGGGCAGGTAGAGCAGCGGCATGCCCAGCTTCATCGGGTTGTAGGCGGACGCGAGGCCCGCGAAGGTGAACATCGGCGAGGCGTGCAGCCAGCCGCGGCGCCGCCACCGGGGCAGGCCGTTGGGGACCATGGCCACGTTGCGGTGGCGGACCACCACGCCCTTCGGCCGGCCGGTGGTGCCGGACGTGTACATGAGGTCGGCCATGTCGTCGCCGCCGACGGGCACCTGGAAGGCCGAGTCGTCGGCGTCGGTGGCGTGGTCCCAGGCCACCAGCCCCTGGCTCGCCGCGCCCGGGGCCGTGGTCACCACGGTGCGCAGCTGTGGCAGGCCGGGCCGGGCCGCCGCCAGGTCCGGGAGCGTGGCCGTGCCCGTCACCGCCACCACCGCGCCGGCGTGCGCGAGGACGCGGGCCAGCTCGGCGGAGACCATACGGGTGCTGGTGGGCACCGCGACGGCCCCGGCCTTGTGCACGGCCGAGTACGTGAGCAGGAAGGCCTCGCCCTCCTCCGGCGGCACGTGGATCGCCACCCGGTCGCCCCGGGCCACGCCTTGGGCGACGAACCAGCGGGCCAGCCGGTTCGAGCGCGACTCCCAGCCGCGGAACGTGAGGTCGCGGTCGGCGGCCACGTCCGTGTAGGCGACCTCGTCGGGCAGCGCGGCCGCCATCAGGCGGAGCTGGTCCGGCAGGAGGTCCGCCATCAGCCCGCCGGCTCGGGGTCCCGGGGCAGGCCGAGCAGGCGCTCGCCGATGACGTTGCGCTGGATCTCGCTGGTCCCGCCGGCGATCGTCAGGCAGCGGTTGGCGAGGACGCCGAACGTCCACTGGCCGGCCACCCCGGCGGTGGTGGCGCCCTCGGGGCCGAGCAGCAGGAGCCCCAGCTCCTGGGTGCGCTGGTCGTGCTCGACGCCGAGCAGCTTACGGACGCTCGCCTCCGGCCCCGGCGCCTCGCCCCGCAGCGACCGGGCCGTGGCCCGCACGCCGATGGCGGCGACCGAGTGCGCCTCGGCCACGAGCGCCCCGAGCTCGTCCAGCAGGCGGGCGTCGGGCGGGGGGTGCCCGGCCCCGGTCCGCTCGCCCACCAGGCCCAGCAGCGCCTCGATCCCGCCGCCGAAGGACGAGCCGCTGCCCATCGACACCCGCTCGTTGGCCAGCGTGGTGCGGGCGAGCGGCCAGCCGCCGTCCACCTCGCCGATGACGCAGTCGTCGGGCACGAACACGTCGTCGAGGAAGACCTCGTTGAACATGGCCAGGCCCGTGAGCTCCCGCAGGGGCCGGACGTCGATGCCCGGGGTCGCCATGTCCACGACGAAGTAGGTGATGCCGAGGTGCTTGGCGGCGGTGGGGTTGGTCCGGGCCAGGCAGATGCCCCAGGCGGCCTCGGCCGCCATCGTCGTCCACACCTTCTGGCCGGTGAGCAACCAGCCCCCCTCGGCGCGGATGGCCCGGGTGGTCAGGGAGGCCAGGTCCGAACCGGCCCCCGGCTCGCTGAACAGCTGGCACCACACGATCTCGCCATGCAGCGTGGGCCGCACCCAGCGCTCCTGCTGCTCGGGCGTGCCGTGGACGGCGATGGTCGGCGCGGCCCACGCGCCGACCTGCAGGTGCGGCACCCGCACGCCCGCCCGGCGCAGCTCCTGGTCGATCACGAGCTGCTCGGCCGGTCCGGCGCCGCGCCCCCAGGGCGGTGCCCAGTGCGGCACCAGCAGCCCCGTGTCCGCCAGTCGTCGCCGGCGCTGCTCGGGCGGGAGCGCCGCCACCTCCGCCACGACCGCCCGGATCTCGTCGCGGGCGGGACCGGCGCCGGCCGGCAGGTCGAGCCCGAGGCGCCGCCGGGCCCCGCCGAGCGCGCCGCGGGCGGCGGCGGCCCGCCACGCGCTCGTCCCGAACAGCTGGCGCAGCGCCAGTGCCCGGCGCAGGTAGAGGTGGGCGTCGTGCTCCCAGGTGAAGCCGATGCCGCCCAGGACCTGGATGCAGTCCTTGGCCACGGCGGCGTAGGCCTCGAAGGCGACGGCCCCCGCGGCGGCGACCGCGAGAGCGGCCTCGGGGCCGTCGGGATCGGCGCCGTCCAGAGCGGCGGACGCGTCCCAGGCGAGCGCCCGCGCCTGCTCCAGGCGGACGAGCATGTCGGCGCAGCGGTGCTTCACCGCCTGGAACTGACCGATGGGCCGGCCGAACTGGCGCCGCTCCCGCGCGTACGACGCCGCGACCTCGACGCACCATGCCGCCCCGCCCGCGCACTCCGCCGCCCCCAGCACCACCCCCACGGCCTCGACCCGAGCCCGGGTGAGGCCGGGCAGCGGCAGGGCGGGCGCATCGACCAGGACGAGCCGCGCCAGCCCCCGGGTCTGGTCCAGGGCGGCCAGCGGTGTGGTCGTGACGCCCGCGCCCTCGGCGATCTCGACGACCGCCCAGCGCTCCTCGCCGGCCACCGCGACCGGGACCACGACGGCGCCCGCCGGCGTCCCGCCCAGCACGGGCCCGCTGCTGCCGGTGACGCACAGCCCGCCGCCGGCTTCCCGCGCCCGGAGCGCCCCGTCCAGGGCCACGGCGCCCGCCCGCCGCCCGGCGGCCAGCTCGGCCCGCAGCGGCGGCACGCCGCCCGTCACCGCCGCCGCCCAGGCGGTGGGGAGCACGGGCCCGGGCGCCACGGCGCGGCCCAGCTCTTCCAGCACCACGGCCAGCCCGGTGTAGCCGGCGCCCTGCCCGCCGTCCGACTCGGGGACGGCCAGTCCCAGCCAGCCCAGGGCGGCCAGCTCGTCCCAGAACGGCGGCAGCGCCTCGATGCCCGCGTCGACCGCGTCCATGGCCGCGCGGGCCGCCGCGGGCGGGCACCGCTCGGCGGTGAAGCGCCGGGCGACCGCGAGGAGGGCGAGGTGGTCCTCACCGATGGCGATGCTCACGGGCAGTCCCCCCGACCCATCTAACGATCACGTCACGTTAGCTAGCCTCGCCGTCGTCATGACGATCCACTACGAGCAGCTGGACGGCCACGTGGCCCGGATCACCATCGATCGCCCCGCGGCCCGCAACGCGCTCGACCTGTACCACTTCCGCGACCTGGCCAACGCCTGGCGGCGGTTCCGTGACGACCCCGAGGACTGGGTGGCGATCGTGACCGGCGTGCCCGGCGAGTTCATGACGGGCGCCGATCTCAAGACCTACATCCCCCAGGTCACCGCGTTGCAGGCGCAGATCCAGGCGGGCGAGATCGACGAGATCGACGGCTGCAGGCTGCGGGACGGCACCGACGCGGTGCTGCGCAGCCTGCGGATCTACAAGCCGATCGTGGCGGCGGTGGACGGCCCGTGCGTGGCGGGGGGCATGGAGATGCTGGGCGGCACCGACATCCGCCTCGCCACCGAGCGGGCCACGTTCGGGGTGATGGAGCCGCGGCGGGGCCTGTTCGCCGGCGGCGGGACCACGGTGCGCCTTCCCCGCCAGCTGGCCTATCCGGCGGCGATGGAGTTCCTGCTGACGGCCGAGGCCCTCCCCGCCGCCCGGGCGCAGGCGCTGGGGCTGCTCAACGAGATCGTGCCCGGCGACGGGCTGCCCGAGCGCGCGTTGGACTGGGCGCGCCGCATCACCGCCAACGCCCCGCTGGCGGTGCAGGCCACCAAGGAGAGCGTGCTCCGGGGCCTGGCCGTCGACCAGCGCGAGGCCTACCGGATCGAGGACGAGCTCGCCGCCCGGGTGTTCGCCAGCGAGGACGCGCAGGAGGGGCCCCGGGCCTTCGCCGAGAAGCGTCCCCCGGTGTGGAAGGGCCGGTGACGGTCGACCCCCGCACGCCGTGCCTCGTCGGGGTCGCCCAGCGCACGGTGCGGCCCGGCGAGGGGCCGTGCCCGGAACCGCTGGTCCTGTGGGAGGACGCGGCCCGGCGGGCGGCCGACGACGCCGTGCCGGGACAGGGCAAGCGGGTGCTGGCGGCCGGCGACAGCCTCCAGGTCGTGTACTGCATGGCCTGGCCCTACGACGCACCCGTCGACCGGCTGGCCGGCGCGCTCGGGATCACCCCGCGCCACGGCCTCTATTCGGGCATCGGCGGCACGACGCCCCAGGTGCTGGTGCAGGACGCCGCCGGGGCCATCCTCGCCGGCCGCTGCGACGTGGCTGTCATCACGGGCGCCGAGGCGCTGGACACCCGGCGCCGGGCCCGCAGGGCGGGCGAGCGGCTGCCGTGGAGCCACCGGGCGCCCGAGCCGCCGCCGTTCCCGTTCGAGGCCCCGTTCCACCCGGCCGAGGTGGCCCACGACGTGTTCCAGGCGTGGCTGACGTTCCCGGTGTTCGACATCGCCCGCCGGGCCCGCCTCGGCGTGGCGCCCGCGGACTACGCCGCCGCGATCGGCCGCCTGCTGGCCCCGTTCAGCGAGGTGGCCGCCGCCAACCCCTACGCCTGGTTCCCCGCCGCCGTCCCCGCGGAGACGCTGGCCACGCCGTCGCGGGACAACCGGCTGGTGGGCTACCCGTACACGAAGCGGGCGATCTCGGTCATGGACGTCGACATGGCGGCCACCGTCATCGTGGCCAGCCACGCCGCGGCCGACGCCCTCGGGGTTCCGGCCGACCGGCGCGTCTACCTCCGTGGCTGGTGCGACGCGACCGACCCGGTGTACGTGGCCGAGCACGCCGACCTGTCGGCCTCGCCGGCCATGGCGGCCGCCGGGGCGGAGGCCCTGCGGGTCGCGGGCATCGGGGTCGACGACGTCGCCCACCTCGACCTGTACAGCTGCTTCGCCAGCTCCGTGCACCTGGCCTGCGACGCCCTCGGCCTGGCCCCCGACGACGACCGGGGCCTGACCGTCACCGGGGGCCTCCCGTTCGCCGGCGGCGCCGGGAGCAACTACGTGCTCCACAGCCTGGCGACGATGGTGGAGGTGCTGCGGGCCGACCCGGGCTCGGTCGGGCTGGTCAGCGGCGTCGGCATGCACATGACCAAGCACGCCTTCGGCGTTTATTCCACGACCCCGCCGGCCGCCCTGCTGGCCCCGCCCGACACCGCCGCGGTCCAGGCCCGCCTGGACGCGACCCCGCGGGTCACGATCGCCGACCACCACACCGGCGAGGCGACCGTCGCCTCGTACACCGTCGCCCACGGGCGCGACGGCGCCCCGGCGTGGGGGCTGGTTCTGGCCGACGTGGCCGCCGGCGCCCGGGCCTACGGCCGGGTCGAGGATCCCGGGCTGCTGGACGCGCTGGAGGCCGACGAGTGGGTCGGCAGGTCCGTGAGCCTCACCGAGACGCCGGCCGGGGTCAACCTCGTGGTGGCGTGACGGCGAGCAGGTCGAGGACGTTGTCCCGCATGACCCGGCGGGTCTCCTCCGGGGTGAAGGTGGGGATGTCCTTCACGAACGCCGTCGGCTCCGGCAGCCCCTCGGTGTGGGGGAAGTCCGAGCCGAACAGCAGACGGTCGGCGCCGAGCACGTCCTTGAGCAGCGCCATGTCGTCCTCGTAGAAGGGGGCGACCCACACCTGCTCGCGGAACTGGTCGACGGGGTGGCGGTCGAAGGCGAACGGCATCTTGCCCCGGGCGTCGCGCAGGTTGCGGACCAGGTCCGGCACCCACATCGCCCCGTTCTCGATCGACGCCAGCCGCAGGGTCGGGAAGCGTTCCAGCACGCCGTGGCAGATGAGGGCGGCGAACGTGTCGGAGATGCCCCGGTCCTGGAACGCCACCAGCGGGAAGGCCGCGTGCTTGAACGCCGAGAAGCCGCCCCCGCGCTCGGCCCCGGTCTTCCAGAAGCTGCCGTAGTGGCTCACGCCGCTCAGCCCGGCGTGCAGCGCCAGGGGGACGCCGGCCTCGGCGATCAGCGCCCACACCGGGTCGAAGCGGGGGTGGCCGGGCGACAGGTAGCCGCCGTCCCCATCGGGCACGGGGCCGGGGATCGTGACGAGGATGCGGGCGCCGAGCCCGAGCACCCTGGCCACTTCGGCCGCCGCCCGCTCGGGGTCGGCGAAGGCGATCATCGGGGCGGCGTAGAGCCGGCCGTCGCCTCGGGCGAAGCCCCAGTCCTCGTCGAGCCAGGTGTTGAAGGCGCTGAACGCGGCGTGGAGGGCGGGCAGGTCGTGGCGCAGCGCCTCCTGCATGCCGACGCCCAGGGTCGGGAACAGGAGCGCGCCCGCCATCCCCTGCTCGTCGAGCAACGCCAGGCGGGCGTCGCGCTGGCGGTAGCCGGGGTGGTCGGCGATGGGCTCGAGGTCGCCGAACATCGTCTTCATGTCGAGCCCGGCCTCGTTGCGGCCCCGGAAGTAGTCCTCGAGGCTGCCCGGCCGGGCGATCGGGTCGAACGTGGGGTTCGGGATGAACTTGTTGATCTTCCCGCCCACCAGCAGGCGACGCTTGCCGCCGACGTCGGCCCACTGCATGCAGCGCTTGGCCATGGCCGGGTCGATGTGGCGGATGAAGGCGTCCTCCGCCTCGTAGTAGTGGTTGTCGGCGTCGAACGGCCGGAACCCGAGGTCCACCATGGCCGGAGCGTACCCCGACTTCTGACACTCGTGTCAGGTATCGTCCCCGCCCATGATCGTCGACGGCTGGGTGAACCTGATCCCGGCGGGCTTCGCCGAGCGGTGGGTGGCGCAGGAGTCGCAGCGGGGCGTGGTCCAGCTGTTCGGTCCTGACCTGGCCAAGGGCCCCAGCGTCGAGGGCCTGCTGGAGGCCATGGACGGCGCCGGCATCGACCTCGGCGTGCTCACGTGCGGGCTGGCCGACCCGGAGCGGGCCCACCGGGCCGGCGGCCAGCCGCCCGAGGACTTCCTGGCCATCGCCGACGAGCACGCGGGCCGCTTCCTGGTCGCCCCGACGGTCGAGCGGGCGGCGAAGCCGACCCGCAACTGCGCCCGCGTCCGCGAGCTGGCCCAGCACGCGGCGGTGGCGCTCGTGCGGATCACGCCCCTCGTCGAGCAGTACGAGCTGAACCACCGGCTCTACTACCCCGTCTACGCCACCTGCGAGGAGTTGGGGCTGCCCGTCTCGATCAACGTGGGCGTGCCCGGCCCGCAGGTACGGTCGCGGTGCCAGGACCCGGTGCTGCTGGAGGACGTGCTGATCGACTTCCCGGGCCTCACGGTGATCGGCGCTCACATGGGCCACCCCTACGAGGCGCTGCTCATCCAGTACATGCTGAAGTGGCCCCAGCTGCACCTGATGACGTCGGCCTACCTGGCGACCTACATGGACCCGGGCCTCGTACGGTTCATGGACTCGTCCCGGGGCCGCGGGCGGGTGCTGTTCGCGTCGGACCACCCGGTGATCCCGGCGGGCAAGGCCCTCGACGCCGCCCGCAAGCTCCCCCTGTCGGACGAGGGCAGGGCCCTGTTCCTCGGCGGCGCGGCCGCCAAGCTCCTCGCCGGCCGCCCGGGGATCGCCTAGACGATTTGGCGGCGCTTACGCCGGATATTCGGCGTGGACGCCGCCAAATCGGTCAGAACGGGCGCTCACGCGGGCCGACGCGCGGGCCGGGTGTGAAGGTGGCGGGCATGGTGACCACGCCGTTCAGCTCCGGGTTGCCGGCGTAGAAGCGGGTCGCGTCATGGTCGATCGCGTAGTCGGGGATGCGGGTGAGGACCGCGGCGACCAGGACCTTGAACATCACCCGCGCCATGTGCATGCCGATGCAGCGGTGGGGGCCGACGCCGAAGGCGAGATGGGGGTTCACCTCCCGGTCGAGCACGACCTCGCCCGCCCGTTCGAACACCGCCTCGTCCCGGTTGGCCGACAGCCAACTCAGCATCAGGTGGTCGCCCCGGCACAGCTCCTGACCCCCCAGGGTCACGTCCCGGGCCACGGTGCGGGTCAGGGTCTCGTTGACCGAGAAGTAGCGCAGGAACTCCTCTGTGGCGGTGTCCAGCAACCCGGGCTCGTCGATCAGCCGGGCCCGCAGGTCGGGGTGGGTGTCGAGGTGGTGGAGCGACAGCGACGTGAGCGAGGTGGTGGTGTCGAGGCCGCCGCCGATCAGGTTCCACAGGACGCCCTGGATCTCGGCGTCGGTCAGCCGCCGGCCGCCCTCGACCTCCAGCGTGACCAGCGCGCTGAGCAGGTCGTCGCCAGGGTCCTCCCGACGGGCCGCCGCCACGTCGCCCAGGCGGGCCAGCATCCCCGGCACCCCCGCCACCGCCCGGTCGAACTCGGGCTCGCCGGGCCGGTTGGCGATCGTGCCGTGGAACAGGTCGGCGTACGGCCGCCAGCCGTCGAGCGGCAGGCCCACGAGCGCCATCGTCAGGATCGCCGGCACCGGGTTGGCCAGGTCGAGCACCAGGTCGATGGACCCGGTCTCGATGCGCTCGTCCAGGAACCACGTGGTGGCGGCCTCCATGAGCGGCCGCATGCCCTCGATCGCCTGGGGCACCAGGTACGGGTTCATGACCCGCCGCAGCGACGCGTGCACCGGGCCCTCGACCTCGGCGATGCCCTGGGTCGGGATCGTCCGGGCCCGGGGGATGCCGGCGATGCCGAGCCACTGGACGCCGTCCTCGGGCTCGGGGACGTGGCGGCTGGAGAACGTGTCCCCGTCCCGGGACACGGCCGCCACCTCCTCGTGACTGCTGACGACCCAGAACCCGCCGTAGCGCTCGTTCCATGCGACCGGGCACCGCCGCAGCTCGGCCCAGCGCTCGACCCGCCCGGCGTGCCAGGCGCGGTCGTGGTGGTCGAAGTCCACACTCACCCGGTCGGTCGTCACGCATCCTCCGTGAGCAGTCGGGGCTCGGCCTCGGTCACCAGCACCAGGTCCCGGTGCAGGACCCCGCCGGCGCCCTCCTCGGCCATCCACCCGGTGACGGCCAGAACCGTGCCCGCCGCCAGCACCGCGGCCGCCCCGAGGCCCGCGCCGACGACCGGCGGCTCCAGCCCGAGCCCGACGCCGACCGCCAGCGGCTCCGGCGGCAGCGGCGCGCCGCTGTGCTCCCAGGCGGCGACCAGGTCGGACCCCGTGGCGCCTGGCCAGCAGGCGGCGACGACCGCGCCCACGGCCTCGCGGCAGCGGGCCGCCAGCTCGGCCTGGCGCCGCGACGGGGCGCCACCCGCGGCCCGGGTCCGGCCGAGGCCGCCCTCGTAGCCGCGGAAGAACCCGCCGGGGTCGAGCGCCACCAGCTGGCCGGCCTCGATCGGCACCGCCGCGGCGATGCGGCGGAGGGCGACGGGGCCCGTCGCCGGGGTGGCGCAGGCCACGCCCTCGGTCGGCGGCGTCGGGGCGCCGGCCGCGGCGATGGCCGCCAGGTACGCCGCCAGCAGGTCCCGCTCCGTGACGCCGGGGCGCAGCGCCGCCTCCATTGCCGCCAGCGCGGTGCGGGCGATGCCGGTCGCGGCGGCGATCCGGTCGACCTCGGCCGCCGACTTCGGCCCCCGGGCCGTCCGCAGCGCGGGGCCGCCGTCGACCACCTCGGCGTCGGGCGCGGCCGCGGCCAGCAGCCGGGGGAACCCGGGGCTGGACGACGTCGTCCCCAACCGTCGGGCGTTCCGCAGCCCGGGGATGGCGGCCAGCGACGCGGCGATGGTGGCCGGGTTCCAGGACAGGCCGTACAGGTCGTCGTGTCCGACCTCGGGCGGCACGTCCTCGTCCCACACCGACAGCAGGTGGACCCGGCCGGTCGAGCGCACCGCCACGCACGCCGGCCCGAACGGGCGGGACCCGGCGGTCCACAGCTGGCGGGCGCCGGACGCGAACGCCACTTCGGCCGGGCGCCCCAGCACCAGCGCGTCGAGGCCGGCGTCCCCCATGGCGGCGAACAGGCGCCCGCGGCGGTCGGCCCGCAGCGCCTCGTCGTCGACGCGGGAGGGATCCTCCAGGACCGTCATGCCGGCCCGAACGGGTCGTAGGGGTGGTCGCTGAGCGCCGCCCAGCCGTCGTCGGTGATCGCCAAGATGTCCTCGGACCGGTAGCCGGCGGCGCCGTCGTCCCAGATCACCGGCTCCAGCACCAGCACCATGCCGGGCGCCAGCACCAGCTGCTCGTCGAACGCGTCGCCGAGGTCGGTGCCGACGAGCGGCATCTCGGCGCTCTCGGTCCCGACCCCGTGGGCCAGGTAGAAGTGCTCGATCCACGGCCGGCGCCCGCCGGACCGGGCGGCGTCGGCGGCGACGGCCGCCCGCCCCAGGTCGAGGGCGGACACGCCCGGCTTGCACACGGACAGCACCGCCGCCATCACCGCCCGCCACCGGTCGAACTGCTCCAGCTGGCGGGCGGACGGCCGGGGGTCGTCGCCGACGATCCAGGTGCGCCCGAAGTCCGAGGCGTAGCCGCCGACGTGGATCCCGGTGTCGACCCAGATCACGTCGCCTCCGGCGAGCGCCCGGGGCGCGCTCGCCGTCGGGAACGCCACGTCGCCGTGGACGGTCCACGGCCCGTCCGCCAGCGAACGGGGCATGACCTGCCAGATGGGGTCGATGCCGTTGAGGTCGGCGCCCAGCTCCACGACCCGGCGCAGGAACGTGGCGCTGAGATCGGTCTGGGTGACGCCCGGCCGCAGCAGCGGCTGGACGTCGAGCATCGCCTGCTCGTTGACGTGCTGGGCCCGCCGGATGCAGGCCAGCTCGTCCACGGTCTTGCACAGCTTGGCCGGCCCCAGCACGCCCGACGCCGGCACCAGCCGGGCCCCGACGCCGTCGAGCGCCCGGGCCAGCGGGTGGGGCACCTCGTCGCACCCCAGCCGGGATCCGCCGGCGAACAGGACGCCCAGCGAGGCGGCGAGGGCCGCGGCGCCGTCGTCCAGGTCGGGGGCGGCGGCGGGGTGGACGTGGTCGGCCGGAAGCCCGGGCGGCGCGCCCTCGGGCCAGGGCGTGAACAGGTGGGGGTGCTCGTCCCCGGCCACCACCACGGCGACCGCCCGCAGGAGCGCGGCCCGCCCGCTGTCGCAGCCCGGCATCGCGGCCCCGGTTGCGTAGGCGACGGCGCTGGTGCCCAGCAGGACCAGGCCGTCGAGCTCCTGGGCGGCCAGCTGGTCCTGGAGCCGGGCGTGGCGCTCGGCCCGCATCCGGGCCCGGTCCGCGTCGACGGGCAGCTCGCGCCCGCCGACGGTCGCGGTCCCCTCCCCCGGGCCGAAAAGTGACACCGCTGTCAGATTAGACCGGGGAGCTCGGCCCGGATGACCTTGCCCATGGCGTTGCGGGGCAGCGCCGCGACGGCCACGAAGCGCTCGGGGACCTTGTAGCGGGCCAGCTGCGCCAGGCAGTGCCGCCGCACCGCCTCCTCGTCGAGCGGCCCGTCCGCCTCGACCACGGCCACCACCCGCTCCCCCAGCCGCTCGTCGGGCACGCCGAGCACCGCGCAGGCGGCGACCCCGGGCGCCTCCAGCAGCACCCGCTCGACCTCCGCCGGGTAGACGTTGGCCCCGCCCCGCAGGATCAGCAGGCTCTTACGGTCCCGGATGCGGAGGTAGCCGTCCTCCCCCAGTTCGCCGAGGTCGCCGGTGTGCAGCACGCCGCCGGCCAGCGCCCCGGCCGACGCCTCCGGTCGCCCCCAGTAGCCGAGCATCGTCCGGTAGCGGCCGTCGCCCGGCGCCTGTCCCACGCACACCTCGCCGTCGACGACGCGGACGCCCAGGTGCGGCAGGGGCCGGCCGCTGGCCCCTGCGACGTGGCCGCCGTCCGGGGGGTCGATGGCGACGACGGTCGGGGCCTCGCTCAGCCCGTAGGTGGCGGTCACCGGCACGCCGAACTTGGCGGCGAACCGCTCGCGGATGACCTCGGGGCAATCGGCGCCCCCTGTCCACACCTCGGTCAGCGAGGCCATGTCCGACGCCGCGATCTCGTCCCGAGTGGCCAGGTCGTGGAGCAGTGCCGGCGGACCGTTCCAGGTCGTCACCCGCTCCCGGCGGATCCACTCGGTCACGCCCGCGGCGTCGATGCGGTCCATGACGATCGAGCACCCGCCGGCCTGGGACACGAGCAGCGTGGTGAGCACCGCCATGTTGAGGATCGTGAACGGGAAGCAGTCGCCCTTGCGCAGGTCCGGCCCGTAGCCCCGGGACTCGACCAGCACGGCGCCCGGGGTGAGCAGGTTGTGCTGGCTGTGGACCGCCCCCTTGGGGTGTCCGGTCGTCCCGCTCGTGTAGGCGATGCCGGCCGGGGCGAGCGGGTCGACGTCGACGCCGACCGGCCCGTCGGCGGCCGCGTCCACCGCGCTTCGCCACTCCCCCGTCCCGACGACCCGGACGCCGAGGTCGCCGGGGTCGTCCGGGTCCTCGTCGTCGTGGAGCAGCAGCGTGGCGCCGCAGTCGGCCAGCAGGTAGGCCTTCTCGGGCGGGGCGAGGGCCCGGTTCACCCCGACCCACACGGCGCCCCGGCGCATCGCTCCGTGGAACGCGACGACCACGTCGGTGTCGTTGGGGAGCGACGCCGCCACCCGGTCTCCGGTCCGCACGCCGAGGTCCCGCAGCGCCCGGGCGGCCCGGTCGGCGAGCCGGTCGAGGTCGGCGTATGTCAGGCGGCCGGACCGCGTGACGAGGGCCTCGCGCCCGGGGTCGGCGGCGAGCACGCCGTCGAGCACGCGGGCGACCGAAGGCGGGACGGCACGCATGAGGGGCAACGTAGCCCGGTGACTAACATCCGTGTCAGGTAGGGAGGGGCGACCGATGAGCACCGATGGCTGACCGCGTGATCCTCGCCACCGCCCCGCTGCGCGGGCCTGGCCTCGACGCTCTGCGCGAGCTCGGCGAGGTCGTCCTCGACCCCTGGATCGACCAGCGGCCGCTGCGGCTGTACTCGGCCGAGCAGCTGGCGGCGCGGGCGACCGATGTCGGGGCCACGGTGCTGATCTGCGAGGCGGACCGGTGCGCGGGACCGGTCCTCGACCTGCCCCTGGAGGCCATCGGCGCCACCCGCGGCGACCCGACCAACGTCGACGTCGCCGCCGCCACCGCCGCAGGCATCCCCGTGCTGCGGGCGCCGGGCCGCAACGCCGACGCGGTGGCGGAGCTGACGGTGGGGCTGCTGCTGGCCGCCACCCGGGGGCTGGTGGCCGCCGACCGGGACGTGCGGGCCGGCGAGGTCTACCGGGACGGCACGATCCCTTACCAGCGGTTCCGGGCCTGGCAGCTGGCCGGTCGGACCGCGGGGCTGGTCGGGCTGGGGGCCGTGGGCCGGGCCACCCGCTGGCGGCTGGAGGGCCTCGGCATGCGGGTGATCGCCAGCGACCCCTACGCCCCCGACGGCACCCACGAGCTCGACGATCTGCTGGCCGAGGCCGACGTCGTGTCGATGCACGCCGCGGTCACGCCCGAGACCGTGGGGTTGATGTCGGACAAGCGCTTCGCCGCCCTCCGGGAGGGCGCGGTCTACGTCAACGCCGCCCGGGCCGCCCTCCACGACCTCGACGCGCTCACGGCCGCGCTGGCGTCCGGTCACCTGGCCGCCGCCGGCCTCGACCATTTCGAGGGCGAGTCTCTGGCCACCGACCATCCCCTCGCCGGGATGCCGAACGTCGTGCTCACCCCCCACATCGGCGGCGCCACCTACGACACCGAGGCCAACCACACCGCGCTCATGGCCGAGGGCCTGGGGGCGCTGCTGCGGGGCGAGGTCCCCGCCAACCTGGCCAACCCGGAGGTCCTCGCCCGTGGCTGACTCCCCCACCACCACGCCGGAGGCTGTGCTGGCGACCGCCAAGCGGATGCTGGCCGACGGCCTGGTCGAGGGCACGGCCGGCAACATCTCGGGCCGGCTGGCGTCCGGCCACGTGTGCGTGACGCCGTCGTCGGTCGCCTACGACACGATGACGCTGGACGACCTGGTGATCCTCGACCTCGACGGTGCCGTCGTCGAGGGCAGCCGGTCGCCCACGACCGAGAAGGACCTGCACCTGGCCGCGCTGCGGCGCTACCCGGAGCTGGGCGCGGTGATCCACACCCACGCCGTGTACGCCACGATGTTCGCCCTGGCCCAACAGCCGATCCCGGCGGTCATCGAGGAGGTGGTCGTCTACCTGGGCGGCGACGTGCCGTGCTGCGAGTACCGGGGCACCGGCACGGCTGATTTGGGCGAGGAGGTGGCCAGTCGGCTGGCCGACCGGGGCGCGGCACTGCTCGCCAACCACGGCCTGGTCACCTGCGGTCCCACGCCCGAGAAGGCGCTGCACAACGCCGCCCTCGCCGAGCGGACCGCCAAGATCGTGTGGGGCGCCCGGGCCATGGGGGCCACGCTCCACCCGCTCCCGGAGAAGGTCGTCACCGACATGGCCGGCGTGTACCGGTGGTTGAGGGAGAACCCGTGACGCCGCCGCTGGCGCCCGCACGGATGGACGCCGCGGTCCTGCGGGGACCGGGGCGGCTCGAGGTCGCGTCGGTGCCCGTCCCCGACGTCGGGCCGCACCAGGTGCTGGTGGAGGTGGACCTGTGCGGCGTGTGCGGCACCGACCTCCACATGGTGCTCGACGGCTGGGGCGAGCGGGGCAGTTGGGGCGGCCACGAGTGGACGGGCCGGGTGGCGACGGTGGGGCCGGAGGTGACCCGGTGGGAACCGGGCGACGCCGTGGTCGGCGGGCCGGCGGCGCGGTGCGGGGAGTGCGCGGCGTGCCGGGACGGGCGGCCGTCGCTGTGCGCCGCCCGGGACACCCCCGGGATCGGTCCCGAGCAGGGCGCCTTCGCCACCTACACCGTGGCGGGCGCCGACGAGCTGGTGGCGGTGCCCGACGGGCTGGCGCCCCGGGCGGCGGCCCTGGCCGAACCCCTGGCGGTGGCGCTGCACGGCATCACCGTGTCGGGCGTCGCTCCCGGCCGGCGGGCGCTGGTGCTGGGGGCCGGACCGATCGGGGCGCTGACGATCGCCGCCCTCCGCGCCCTCGGCGTCGATGACGTGGCGTGTGCCGAGCCCGGCGAGGCCCGCCGGGCGCTGGCCCGGAGCGTGGGGGCGACCGCGGTGTGCCACCCCGACGACCTGGACGTCCCGTCGATCGCCGAGCCCGGCCGGATCGTGGCCGGGGCGGTGGACGCGGTGCTGGAGTGCTCGGGCCGGGCGGCGGCGATGGAGGCCGGTCTCGCCCAGCTCGTGCGGGGCGGAACGCTGGTCCTGGTCGGGGCGGGCATGGAGGCGCCCCGGTTCGACCCCAACCGCATCCTGCTCAACGAGCTGGTGGTCACGGGGGCGTTCACCTACGACCAGGGCGGGTTCGAGCGGGCGCTCGGCCTGCTGGCGGCGGGCTCGCTGCCCGTCGACGACCTGCTGGAGCCGGAGGTCGTCCCCCTGGACGGCCTCCTCGATGCCATGCGCGGCCTGGCCGAGGGCCGGCTGGCGGGAAAGGTATTGGTGAAGCCGTGACAGGGCCCGAGTTCGTCAAGCCGCCCCGCCTCAACCACGTCGCGCTGTCGCTGCCGGGCGACGCCCTCGACGCCGAGGGACGCGGCGCGATCACCGCGTTCTACGGCGACGTGTTCGGCTTCGAGGAGTACCCCGACCTGACCGAGAACCGCCGGCGGCTGGTGCTGCGGGCCCACACCCACGAGCAGTTCGTGTTCCTCGTCGCCGACGAGTCGCCGATGGCCGCGCCTCGCATGGACCACTTCGGCCTGTCGGTCTCCTCGCTGCCCGAGTTCGAGGAGGTCCACCGGCGGGCGGCCGCCTGGAAGGACCGCGAGCCCGAGTCCGTCGACCTCGTCGGGCCGACCGTCGAGGAGTACGCCGGCGCGCTTCGGCTCCACAGCTTCTACGTGCGCTACCGCCTGCCGCTCACCGTCGAGACGCAGCACTTCGAGTACCTGGTCTGAGCCATGGCCGCGGGCCCGGCCGAGCTGCACGCCCACCTGTACGGCTCGGTCGCCCCGGACGCCGTCCTCCGGCACTTGGCCGACCACTACGACGAGGTCGACTGGGACTGGTACGAGGAGGGGTTCGCGGCCGTCTACGGCGCCCGGCCGCCGACCCGCGAGCTCGTCGAGCGGTTCCGGGCCGGCGACGACGGCGTCGGCGACGCGTTCGCCGAGGTCTACGTGGTCGGGGACGCCGACGCCGGGGACTTCGCCCGGTTCTCGGCCAAAGGCCGGCTCGTGTGGGCGACCGACGACGGCACGCCCGAGCGGCGGGACCGGATCGCGCTCGGTTTCCTGGCCGCGGTCCGCGAGGACCTGGCCCGCCAGGGCGTCGCCCACGCCGAGCTGCGGTGCCAGCCGAGCGCCGTCCTGCCGGCGGCGTTCGCGGCCGGCAGCGGCACCGGGCCGACGCTGCGGATGGCGGTGAGCCTCGACCGCGACGACCCGTGGCCGCACTGGGAGCAGGTGGTGGACGTCCTGGCCGGGCCGCATGGGGCGGCGGTGACCGGCATCGACCTCTGCGGGGTCGAGGAGGGACACCCGCCCACCGGCGTCGCGGCCCTGTTCGCGGCGGTGCTGGACTTCAACGACCGGCACCCCGACCGGGCGGTCGCCATCCTCCACCACGTCGGCGAGAGCTTCACCGACAAGAGCCTGGAGAGCGCGGTCCGTTGGGTGCAGGAGGCCGCCGAGCTCGGCGCCCACCGGCTGGGCCACGCCATCGCCCTCGGCATCGAGCCCGCGACGTTCGGCCCCCACACCCGGACCGAGACGGTGCGGGAGCGCCGGGACCAGATCGCCTACGACCTCGCCCACCGCGCCGGCCTGCGGGCCGCGGGCGTGAGCGTCGACCCCGACGCTCTGCACTCGGAGCTGGCCAGCCTCGCCGGCCTGCCGGGCGACCACGAGCTCGACCTCGCCTACGACCGCGACCGGCTCGCGGCCGTGCGACGCCGGCAGGACTACGCCATCGAGCGGGTCCGCCGGACGGGAGCCGTCGTCGAGGTCTGCCCCACCTCCAACCGCCGCATCGGTGACATCACCGACCCCGCCCACCACCCCGTGCACCGCTTCCTGGCCGCGGGCCTGCCGGTCGTGGTCGGGGCGGACGATCCCGGGGTGTTCGGCGTGACGCTCGCCCAGGAGCTGGACTGGGTGTGCGAGCAGGTGGCCGGCGGGGCCGGGCTGCGGGATCAGCTGGTCGACGCGTCGTGGGCCAGCCGGTCGGCGGTGCTCAGCGGGCGGGCGGCGGCGGCCGCGGTGCGCACCCGGAACACGTCGTAGCGGGCGTCCGCGGCGGCGACCCAGGCCGGGTCCGGCTCGACGACCCGGGAGGTGCGGGCCCAGCGGGCGGCGTCGGCGGTCGACGGCTCGAGGCCGGCCACGCAGCGAGCGATGTACGCCGAGCCGAGGGCGGCGCCCTCGGGGACGGCGGCGACGTGGACCGGGAGGCCGGTGCAGTCGGCCAGCGCCCCCATCCACAGGGGGTCCCGGGTGCCGCCGCCGGTGGCGACGACGCGGCGCGGCGCCAGGCCCGCCTCCCGGGCGAGATCGATGTGGTGGCGGGCCACGAAGCCGGACGCCTCGTACGCCGCCCGCAGTACGTGGGCCGGCGTGTGGTGCAGCCCGAGCCCCTCGACCGACGCCCGCAGGTCGCGGCGGTGCAGCGGCGTCCGCTCGCCCCGCACGTAGGGCAGCCACACGGGCAGGTCCTCCGGCGCGATGGCGTCGACGCCGGCGGCGGCGGCCAAGCTCAGCCAGCGGCGGGCCGCCTCCAGGAACAGCCCGCCCGCGTTGCTGGGACCGCCCGCGAGCCAGAGGCCCGCGGCGGTGTGCGGGATGGTCCACAGGCCGGGCGCCTCCGCGACTTCGGGCAGCACGCCCCAGGTGATCAGCGTCGTTCCGCACAGGACCAGCACGTCGCCGGGCTCGTCGGCTCCGGCCACCAGCTGCTCGGCCAGCGCGTCGATCGTGCCTCCGCCGACCAGCGCCCCGGCAGCCGGCAGCCCGTCTCCCACCCGCCCGACCGCCTCGGTGCCGCGGACGAGCGCCGGCAGCTGGTCGGGCGAGGCGCCGGCCTCCGCGGCCAGCCGGGCGTCCCAGCCGACGCCGTCGAACAGCGGGTAGGCGGTCATGGCGGTGGCCGTGTCGATGGCGCCGAGGCCGCACAGTGCGTGGTTGGCGACGGCCTGGGCCGGCCAGTACCCGGCGGCGCCGGCCGACGCGCCGGTGTGCCAGGCCAGGAAGGCGAGCAGCTCGCCGCTGTCGCCGGGCTGGGTCGCGTCCCGGCCGGCCGCCGCATCGCCCCGGTGGTCGCCGTAGATCAGACCGGGGCCGGCGGCCGTTCCGTCGGGCCGGACCGCCCCGAGGGACGGGACCATCGCCGCCACGTTCACCGCCGCCACCTCGCCGGCGCCGGCCACCCGGTCGAGCGCGTCGAGGACCCCGGCGCGCCACGCCTGGTCGACGTCGTGCTCGAACGATCCGGGCTGCGACGTGCGCACGTCGTGGGGGACGCGGGCCCGGGCCAGCACGGTCCCGTCGCCTGCGGCCGCGACCGCCTTCACCGACGTCGTCCCGATGTCGATCCCGACCGTGACCTCGCGCACGGACACTTCCTAACAGTCGTGTCAGGTCTGCGCTACGGTCGCCGCCGTGCAGTGGGCCGGCGCCGCCACGATCGTGACCGGCGGCTCGCGCGGGATCGGGCGCGCCGTGGCCGAGGCGGTCGCGGTCCGGGGCGCCCTGGTCGGGCTGATCGCCCGCGACGAGGACGACCTCCGGTCGGCCGCCGCCGTCACCGACGCCCGCTATGCCGTGGCCGACGTCGCCGACCCCGCGGCGCTGGCCACCGCCATCGACCATCTGGAGCAGGCGCTCGGTCCGACCGACGTGCTGGTGGCCAACGCGGGCATCGGCGCCTACGGGGCGTTCGCCGACCTGTCGGAGGAGGAGGCCGAGCGGGTCGTGCGGGTGAACGTGCTCGGCACCGTCCACGCCCTGCGTGCGGTCGTGCCCGGGATGATCGCCCGCCGCCGCGGCCACCTGGTGACGATCGGCTCGATCGCCGGGCGCATCGGGACCCCGTTCGAGGCCATCTACTCCGCGTCCAAGTTCGCCGGCGTCGGGCTCACCGAGGCCCTGGCCGTCGAGCTGGCGCCCTACGGGATCGGCGTCTCGCTGGTGAACCCGGGTCCCGTCGCGACCGGCTTCGCCGACGCCCGGGGCCACCCCTACGACCGCGCCCGGCCCCGGCCGGTCCCCGCCGAGGACGTGGCCAGCGCCGTCGTCCGGGCGGTCGAGGGCGACCGGGCCGAGCAGTACGTGCCCGGGTCCTTCCGGCCGGCGGTGGCGATCCGCCACCTGGTGCCGCCCCTCTTCCGGTGGGGGACGCGCCGCAGCTTCACCCGCGAGCTGGCAGAGGACCGGCGGCGGCGGTGAGGGCGCTCGTCTACGGCACCCGCCCGGACCCGTGGGACCCGCCGCCCGGGGCCGCAGACAACCGCCTGCTCCGCAACCTGGCCACGACGCCCTGCGCCCTGCAGGACGTCCCGGACTCCCGTCCCCTCCGCCCGGACTGGCTGGTGGTCCGGCCCCGGCTCACGGGCATCTGCGGCTCCGACGCCAAGCAGGTCCTCGGCGACTTCGAGGGCGACAGCGACAGTGCGCTCAGTGGACTGTGCTCGTTCCCCCAGGTCCCGGGCCACGAGGTCGTGGCCGACGTGGCCGAGCTGGGCCCGGAGGCCCGGGGCTTCGACGTCGGCCAGCGGGTCGTGCTCAACCCCTGGCTGTCGTGCGAGCCCCGGGGCGTGTCGCCGGTCTGCCCCGCCTGCGACGCCGGCGACCTGAGCCTGTGCTGGAGCTTCACGACGGGACCGATCAGCACCGGCCTCCACACCGGCGTGGCCCGCGACGCCACCGGTGGCTACGCCGAGCTGATGCCCGCCCACTCGACCATGCTGTTCCCGGTGCCCGACGCCCTCGACGACGAGCGGGCCATCCTGGCCGACCCGTGCGCGGTCTCGCTCCACAGCGTGACCCGCCACCCGCCGCCGCCCGGCGGCCGGGCGCTGGTGTGGGGCGCGGGCGCCCTCGGCTGCAGCGCGGTCGCCCTCCTCCGGGCCCTCCGCCCCGACGTCGAGGTGGGCGTCGTCGCCGCCCACGACGCCCAGGCCGACCTGGCCGCCCGGCTCGGCGCCCACGCCGTGTTCCGCCTGGCGCCCCAGCAGGAGATGGTCGAGCGGCTCGCCGCCTGGTCCGGCGGGGTCCTGCGCCCCACGATGGAGGGCCTCGACGGCCTGCCCATGTGCCACCCCGGCGGGGTCGACGTCGCCTACGACACCGTGGGCAAGCCGGAGACGTTCGAGGTGGAGGTCCGGGTGCTGCGGGCGCGGGGGACGCTGGTCAAGAGCGGCGTCCACCCACCGGGGCGCTGGGAGTGGAGCCCGCTGTACTTCAAGGAGATCAGCTTGGTCGGCTCCAACGCCTTCGGCGTCGAGGAGGTCGAGGGCGTGCGCCGCCACGGCATCGCGCACTCCCTCGACCTCGCCACGTCCGGCCGCGTCGACCTCGCCCCCCTCGTCACCCACACGTTCGGCCTGTCGGCCTGGCGGGACGCGTTCGCCGCCCTCGCCGACCAGGCGCACAGCGGCGCCGTCAAGGTCGCCCTCGACCCCACCCGGTAGGTGCAGCGATGACCCACCCACTCGACCCGCTGACCCCCGACGAGATCACGGCGGCGACGGCCGCCGTGCGCGCCACCGGCCGCGTCGGCGACGGCGCCTGGTTCTCGACGGTGACCCCCGACGACGCCCGCCGGCCCGGGGTGGACGGCCGCCGGGCCCGGGTGGTGGCTGTCCCCGGCCCGCAAGCGGCGGTGGTCGTGGCCACGGTCGACCTCGGGTCCGGCGAGGTGGTCGACTGGTCCGTCCACGACGGCGTCCGGCCGGCGCTGGGCTTCGGTGAGAGCCTGGTCGTCATCCTCGCCCTGCGCGAGCACGCGGGCTGGGTCACTGCCCTGAAGGCCCGGGGCATCACCGACCCCGACACCGTGCAGATCGACCCCTGGCCGGCCGGCAACTTCGGCAGCCCCGCCGAGGAGGGGCGGCGGGTCGCCCGCTGCCTGCCCTATCTCCGGGAGCAGAAGGACGACAACGGCTACGCCCGCCCGATCGAGGGCCTCCAGGCGCTTGTGGACATGGCGACCGGCGAGGTGGTGGATCTGATCGACACCGGCCCGGTCCCGATCCCCGACGACCGTGGCAGCTACTTCGCCGAGCACCACCCGCCCCGGCCGGGCCAGGCGCCGCTGGTGATCGCCCAGCCCGACGGCGTGGGCTTCACGATCGACGGGCACGAGGTCGGGTGGCAGGGCTGGTCGCTCCACGTGAGCCTCGACCCGCTCGAGGGCATCGTGCTGCGGGATGTCGCCTGCGGGGGCCGGTCGATCCTGCGGCGTGCGTCGATCAGCGAGATGGTGGTTCCCTACGGCGACCCCACGCCCGGGCACGGCTGGCAGAACGCGTTCGACGTCGGCGAGTGGGGCCTCGGCCGCCTCGCCAACTCGCTCACCAACGGCTGCGACTGCCTCGGCGAGATCCGCTACCTGGACGCCGTCCTGGCCGACGAGCAGGGCCAGCCCGGGACCGCGGCCAACGCCATCTGCCTCCACGAGGAGGACGCCGGCATCGCTTGGAAGCACCACGACCTGATGGGCGGCCGCACCGAGGTCCGGCGCCGGCGGCGGCTGGTCGTGTCGTCGATCTCGACCGTCGGCAACTACGACTACGGCTTCTACTGGTGCTTCTACCAGGACGGCTCGCTGGAGCTGGAGGTCAAGCTCACCGGCATCCTGTCCACGGCCGCGGTGGCGAACGGCGCCGTGGACCCATCCTCGCCGCTCGTGGCGCCCGGCGTGGCGGCGCCGGTGCACCAGCACCTGTTCTGCGCCCGGCTCGACCCGGCGGTCGACGGGCCGCGCAACGAGGTCCACGAGGTGGACGTGGTCCCCCTGCCGGCCGGCGAGGGGAACCCGTGGTCCAACGGCTTCGCCCCGGCCGCCACCCTGCTGGCGTCGGAGCGGGCCGCGCAGCGGGTCGCGGACCCCACCCGCGACCGCACGTGGCGCATCGTCAACCCGGACGTCCGCAACGGCCTGGGCCAGCCGGTCGCCTACCGGCTGATCCCCCGGGCGATCCCGACCCTGCTGGCCGGCGACGACGCCAGCGTGACGGCCCGGGCCGCGTTCGCCACCCGCAACCTGTGGGTCACGCCGTACGCCCCCGACGAGCGGCGGGCGGCCGGCGACTTCCCCAGCCAGCACCCGGGCGGCGCGGGTCTGCCGGCGTGGACGGCGGCCGACCGGTCGCTGGTGGGGACCGAGGTCGTCGTGTGGCACACGTTCGGCGTCACCCACGTCCCCCGGCCCGAGGACTGGCCGGTCATGCCCGTCGAGAGCACCGGGTTCCAGCTGGTGCCGAGCGGGTTCTTCGACCGCAACCCCGCGCTCGACGTCCCGCCGCCCGAGCACTGCGATGGGTGAGGCCCCGCTCGCCTTCGTGTGCGCCATGCCGATGGAGCTCCGGCCGCTGGCCCGGCCGCTCGGGCTGCGGCGGGACACGGTCGGCGGCGTGCAGGTCCGGACCGGCACGCTGGACCGCCGGCCGGTGGTCGCGGTCGTCACCGGCATGGGGACGCGCCTGGCGGCGGACGGGATCGACCGGCTGCTGGGCGCGGTCACCCCGGGCCACGTGCTGGTGGTGGGGATCACCGGTGCGGTGGACGACGACACGCCGATCGGGACGGTGATCCGGCCCGCCCGGGTGATCGACCACGCCACCGGCCGCGAGCACGCCCACGCCCCGCTCGGCCCGGGCGGCGAGCCGGCGGGCGCGCTGTGGACTACCGACGTCATCACACCGGCGTCCGAGCTGCCGGCGCTGCGGGACCGGGGCGTGGTGGCGCTCGACATGGAGACCGCGGCGATCGCCCGGGCCTGCGAGGAGCGCGGCGTCCCGTGGGCGGTGTTCCGGGCGATCAGCGACCGGGCGACGGACGGCAGCGTGGACGACGAGGTCTTCCACCTGGCCCGCCAGGACGGCCGCCCCGACCCGGCGGCGGTAGCCCGCTACCTCGTCCGCCACCCGGGCCGCATCCCCGGCCTGGTGCGCATGGGCCGCGACGCCACCCTGGCGGCCCGCCGCGCCGCGGACGCCGCGCTCGCCGCAGCCCGCAGGCTGCCGCGGGACGCGGCCTAAGCCACCGCGTCGCCCGGGGCGAGGAACTCGACCACCCGGTCGCCGGCCTCGTACGCCGGGCCCTCCCACGTCACCGTGCCGCGGTCGAGCAGGACGACGCGGTCGCAGAGGTCGAGGGCGTGGGCCACCTGCTGCTCGACGATGAGCAGGGCGGTCCCCTCGGAGCGCAGGCGGGCGAGCTCCCGGTAGATCTCGTCCACGACGATCGGGGCCAGGCCCAGGGACAGCTCGTCGGCGACCAGCAGCTTGGGCGCCTCGACCAGCACCCGGGCCAGCGACAGCATGCGCTGCTCGCCGCCCGACAGCGTGGCGGCGTGCTGGCCCCGCCGGCGGGCCAGGGCCGGGAACTGCTCGTAGGCCCGGCGCAGGGCGCCGACCACCCCGGCCCGGCCCATCGAACGCCGGAACGACAGGCGTAGGTTCTCCTCGACCGTCAGCGTGGCGAACACCGACCGGCCCTCGGGGGCGTGGGCGATGCCCGCCAGCGCGAAGCGGTAGGCCGGGGCGCGGGTCAGGTCCACGCCATCGACCCGGACCGTGCCGGCCGTCGGCGCCACCAGGCCCGACGCCACGCGGGCGACGGTGGTCTTGCCGACGCCGTTGGGACCCAGCAGCGCCACCGCCTCGCCTGGCTGGACCGCCAGCGACACCCCGAACAGCGCGTTGAACGGCCCGTAGGCCGCAGAGACGTCGTCGAGCTCGAGGATGGCGGTCACGCCGGCGCCTCCGACTCGCTGGTCGCACCCCGGTGCTCTGTATCCCCCAGGTAGGCACGCCGGACCTCGGGGCTCTCCAGCACCGCGCGGGTGGCGCCCTGCGCGATGAGCATGCCGAAGTCGAGCACGTAGCAGCGCTCGGTGAAGCTGGCCACCAGCTCGACGTCGTGCTCGACCAGCAGGATGGTGAAGCCCTGCTGGGCCTGCACCGACCGCAGCGTGACGGCCAGGTCGGCGGTCTCCCGCCTGTCGAGGCCGGACGACGGCTCATCGAGCAGCAGGAGCCGGGGGTGGGTCATCAGGGCCCGCCCCACCTCGACCAGCCGGCCCTGCCCGAGGCTGAGGTGCTCGATCGGCTCGTCCGCCAGGTGGTCGAGCCCCAGCAGCCCGAGGACCTCGTCGCAGGCGGCCAGCTCGTCCTTGCGGGGCCGGCCGAGGCCGACCAGGTCGCGCCACAGGCGGCCGTCGCCCCGCCGGACCCGCTCGGCGATGAGCAGGTGGTCGCGCACGGTCGACTCCGGGAACAGCTCGCTGCGCTGGAACGACCGGCCGATCCCCCGCCGGGCCCGGGCGTGCACCGGGAGCCGGGACACGTCCTCCCCGGCCAGGCGCACGGTCCCTCGGTCGGGCCGGAGGATGCCCAGCACGCAGTTGAACAGCGTCGTCTTGCCCGCGCCGTTGGGCCCGATGAGCCCGACCCGCTCCCCCGGGCCGACGGCCAGCGACACCTCGTTCAGCGCCTTGATCCCCGCGAAGGCGTGGGTGATGCCCTCGGCCTCGAGGACCGGCGCGGGCGCGTCCTGCTCGCTCACGCCACCTTCTCCCCCACGGGCGCCGGCTCGGGCGGGGGCGCCGGGGGGCCCTCGCCCCGGTCGCGGCCGGCCCGGGCCAGCCACCCCTCGACCCGGCGGTGGGCGCGGCGCTTGCCGTACTCGACCATGCCCTCCGGGTGGCGGGCGAACTGGAGCGCACCGAGGCCGAACAGCACCAGCCGCCAGGCCGGCGACAGCGGGAAGATGTCCGGCACCCGGTCGGGCGAGCGCAGGATCCACTCGAACAGCGCCCCCTTGAGGATCACGGCGTCGAACAGGGCGAAGGCGATGGCGGCCTGGGCCGCCCCCTCGACCGTGCGCGACCCGAGCGACACCACGATGACCAGCCAGAACAGGGCCACGAACGGGACGAAGTTGCCGCCGTAATTGACGTTCTCCTGGTGCATGGCGAGCAAGGCGCCGCCCAGGCCGGCGATGAAGGCGGACACCGCGAACGCCACCAGCCGGGCCCGGGCCGGCGAGATGCCGATCGACTGGGCCGCCACCTCGCTGCCCCGCACCGCCCGCAGGGTGCGGCCGACCGTGCCCTCCCGGATGCGGATAACGGCGAACGCCACCAGCACGAACACGACGATGGCCAGCACGAGGAACTGCTTGTCGTCGGCCAGGTCCCACGGCCCGATCGTGGGACGCGGCACCCGGGTGCCCTGCATCAGCGATGTGTCGCCGCCGCCGATCCACGGCATCTTGATCATCACAGAGTCGAAGAAGTAGGCGAACGCCAGCGTGGCGATGGCGACCCACACGCCGCCCAGCCGCAGCACCGGCAGCGACAGCACCGCGGCGACCGCGGCCGCCACCGCGGCGCCGACGAACGCCGCCACCAGCACGGACATCCCCATCCGGTCGGTGAGCTGGAAGGCGCCGAACGCCCCGATGGCGGCGAATGTGCCCTGGCACAGCGAGATCTCCCCCGCCATGCCGGTGATGACCGTGATGGACAGGAAGATCGTGCCCAAGATCACCGCCTGGGTGACCAGGTACAACCACGACGCGTCGGCCCGGGTGAACACCACCCACCCGGTGAGCACGAAGAACAACACGCCCGCCACCCAGGTGAGCCGGGTCAGCAGCTGGCTGCGGGTCGACGCCGCCAGCGAGGGCGGAGGCGGGTCGACCCCGGCCAGCGGGTCCGATGCACCCCGGGTCCGGCGCACCGCCGGCCACAGCACCAGCAGCCCGAACAGGACCAGGAACGGTATCGCCGGCGTCACGTTCTCCTGGATCTGGCCGATCAGCGGGTGGTCCTCCGACCACCGGGGCAGGAACGTGTTGGCCAGCGCAATGAGCACGCCGAGGCCGAGGCCGCCGAGGAATGCGCGGGGCAGGCTCATCAGCCGGCCGACCGCGGCCGCGGCGATCCCGACCACCATCAGATTGAAGAAGTCGCCCGCCACCAGCGTGTTGAACCGGGGGGCGATCAGCACGCCGGCCAGGCCGGCGAACAGGCTCGACAGAGCCCACGAGAACGCCGACACCCGCTCGGCCCGGATGCCCATCAGCTCGGTCATGCGGTGGCTCTCGACCACCGCCCGCATGCGCAGCCCCAGGTCGGTGAACCGGAACAGCGCCGCGAGGCCCGCCATCGCCGCGGCCGCCACCGCCATCCCGACCAGCTCGTTGCGGCTGAACGGGTACACGCCGAACGGGTCGTAGAACACGGTGGCGCCGTCCGGCACGATGCCCTCGGGGGTGCGGCCGGCCACGGGGTCGAACCCGACGATCATCTCGAAGAGGCTGGGCAGGGCCACGGTCAGGCCGATCGCCACCACCAGCTTGGCCACCGCCGAGCTGGTGCGCAGGTGGCGGAAGATCAGCCGCTCGAGGACCAGGCCGATGGCCGGCGCCAGGATCAGCACCGACAGCACGAACGCCGGGAGGATGCCCCAACCCCACTCGACCCGGGCCTCGAAGTACATGGCGGCCGAGATGTAGGCCTGGGCCCCGAAGGCCAGGTTGAAGACGCCGCTCGTCTTGTAGGCCAGGACGAAGCCGAGTGCGATGAGCGCGTAGGCCGTGCCGGGCGGCAGGCCCTGCAGCACGCTGCGGAACAGGTCCTCCCCGATCGAGGCGGCGACGATCACGGGCGGCGCGCCGGGGTCATCCGAAGGCGGTGGGCTCGGGCTCCGACCACGCGAGGTCGGTCTGGCTCCAGCAGATCCAGGGGGTCTCCGGCGGGGCGACGGTGCTGAACTCGCCGTTCTGGATCTTCAGCAGGATCGTGCACTCGTCGCTGCTGTCCTCGTCGCGGGTGTCCTGGGTGTAGGGCGTGTGGGCCTCGCTCCAGTCGACCGGCTCGATGAGCCCACCGGCGTCGAAGTCGGTGAGGGCGTTGGTGGCGGCCGTGACCGAGTCCCGGTCGAACTCGGGCCCGGCGGCCAGGAGGCCCTCGAAGGCGAGGGAGGCATTGAGCCAGCCGACCATCGCCAGCTCGGACGGCTGGGCGCCCTGGTTGTCCATCCACTCCAGGAAGTCGGCGAGCTCGGTGCCGTCGCTCTCGGCCTCGAACGGCCGGAACTGCACGGTCACGTAGTCGCCCTCGAACAGGTCGCCGGCCTCCCGCACGAAGTCCTGGTTGTAGGTGTTGGGGTGGTACAGGACGACGTCGTCCATGCCCTGGCGCTGCAGCTCCTGGGCCAGGGTCTTCATGCCGTTCAGGTCGATGCAGGTGGCGATGAAGTCGACCCCCGCCTCCTTCATGGCGGTGACCTCGGGGCCGATGCCGTTGGTCAGGCCGTACGCCAGGTCGTCGTTGACGTAGGCGACGTCGACGCCGGTGTCCTCGGCGTAGGTCTCGACCGACTCGGCCGTTGTCTGAGCGCACACCTTGGAGTTCTCGGTGGCGCCGTAGCCGAGCAGCGCCGCGTGCTCGGCGCCGGCCGACATCGCGGCGTAGGGCACGGCCCGCCCGGTGCAGTCGGCGCAGCGGATCACCGCGCTCGGGAAGATGTGGGAGCGGTTCGCGGCCTCGGCCGAGTGGATGCCCCAGGCCCAGGTGGGGACGCCGGCGGTGTCGAGGTCGCCCCAGCCGCTCGCCAGCAGCGTGGCCTGGAACGACCCGAACGCCGAGTTGCCGGAGATCACGTCGAGGGCGCGGGCCTGGTTCTGGACCAGCTGGTCGTCGAGGATGTCGCCGACCACCAGGTCGCGGCCGTAGATTCCGCCCTCGTCGTTGCGGAAGGCGAAGTAGGCCTCGACACCCTGGACGTAGCAGTCCAGGATGCAGGTGCCGAGGGGGTTCCCGGCCTCGGTGCCGACGACCGCGAACGTGATCTCGTCGTCGGACACGCCGGGGACGCCCGAGATCTCGACGAACTCGTCGCGACTGGATTCGCCGCCGCCGGACGGCGCCTCGCCGCCGTCGCCCCCGCCCGAGTCCGGCGAGGCGTCGTCGTCGCCCGAGTTACCGCACGCGGCGGCGAAGACGAACACGAACGTCGCTAGCGCAAGGACCCGCCTGGATTGCAACACGGCTTCCCCCCGTTGGTCGTGCTGTCGTGTCCGACCAAAAAGTGACACGAGTGTTATGTGATCCGACAGTACCGCGACGGGCCGCGGCCTGCAGCGGCGCCGCATCAGCGGGCGGGGCCCCGGTCGGCTCAGTCCTCGATGACGGTGATCGCCCGCTCGGGGCAGTTGCGCGCCCCCAGCCGGGCCTGCTCCTCCAGCCCGGGGGGCACCTCGAGGCCGCGCGTGGCGCAGTAGCCGACGTCGTCCGACTCGAAGACCTCGGGGGCCAGGGTGTAGCAGCGACCGTGGCCGGTGCAGGTGTCGGCGTCGACCTCGATCCTCACGGGGCCGATCGTAGGCCTGGACGCCGCGGTGACGCGGCCCGGCTGCCGGGATCCTGGGGGATCCCGGCAGCCGTTGGGCCCCGCCGCCCGCTGGGGAGGATTACCAGCGCAGGCCGGGGACCTTGACGACGATCAACTCGGTGTCATCCGCGATCGTCGGGTTCCGGCCGGTGTTCGGCAGGTTGTTGTCGCAGCCGATCAGCAGCTTGGTGCTGCTCACGGGGTAGACGGCCTCGACCGACTCGCAGGTGACCCGGAACGGGTCGCCCAGGCCGACGTCGCCGGGGTGGATCTCGGGGAGCGAGATCAGGTGCGGGTCCGGGATGGCGGCCAGGTCCACGGCGAGCGACTTCACGAGGGCGCCGCCCGGGTCGACCCTGGTCAGATCCACCTCGTACACGTTCCGGAACGCGGCGAGCAGGCCCCGGCCGCCGTCCCGCTCGATGACGACGAGCCGGTCCCGGTCGATCGACCACATGTCGGCCACGAAGTGGCCCGGCTGCTCGGTCCGGTAGCTCCACGTCCGGCCGGTGAACGCCTCCCGCCGAACGTTGAACTCGAACACCATCCGGTGGGTCGACATGCCCTCGGCCACCGTCGCGCCCTCGAGCGCCGCGTACAGGAACGCGCCGTTCGGGCTGATGGCCATGGCCTCGTAGCCCCGGCTGTTGGGCTGCGTCGCCGGGTTGCCGCCCAGGAACGGGTTGCTCGGCGACATCAAGCCGCCGGGCGTGGCGAACGGCGCGTCGAGCAACTTGCCCGTGGCGTCGAAGTGCAGGATCCACGGGCCGAACTCGTCGCCCACCCACAGGTCGCCGTTGGCTCCCCGCTGGAGGGACTCGGGGTCGATGTCCGCCCCGGTCAGCAGCCGGTCCGAGGTCGCCTCGTTGACGATCGGGAACCCGATCTTGCGGTTCGGGTCGCGGAACGAGACGAACTCCCCCGGGTCGGTGTCGACCGCGACGGCGCCGCTGCCGCCCCGGGCCGTCTTGAAGTCGGGCCGCACGTGGTAGGCGCGGATCAGGAAGTCGGCCGAGTTGGCCTTGCTTCCGAACCCGTTGTCGGGCATCGCCAGGTACTCGCCCGGCTGCCGGCCCGCCACGACAGCCGAGAACCCGGCCACCGGCTGTTGCGGCCGGGGGAACGGGATGCCGTTGACCACGCCGCTGAATGCGGCGGCACCCGATGGCGGCCCCGCGGCCAGCGCGTCGGCGGGCAGCACCGCGCGCCCGACGAGCGTCGGGGAGTCGGCGCCGCCGCTGGCGTCGGCCGCCAGCGCGGGCAGGGACATCGTCGCCGCGAGCGCGACGCCGATGGCGGTGAACAATCGCATGTGCATATCCAGGCTCCTCTCCTGAGGTTGAACGTGAGCCTGCGACGCCCGGGGTCCCGGGGGCAGGAGGCCGCCGTCCCGTCTCGGGCCCGGGCGCGGATCGGGACGCGGGTACCATTCGCCCGGGACACCGGGCGCCCTACCGTGAGCACAGGCCCGGAGGTGCGCGGATGGAGCAACGGGACGATCGCCCGGCGACGCGCCCGATCTCGGCGGTCACGAACCCGGTGTGGATGGCCGGGACCGTGGTCGCCGTCGTCGGCGGCGCCACCGCCGCCGCGATCATCGGCCTGCGGGCCGCCAACGAGGGCGCCGAGCCCGAGGGCCAGAACTGGTGGCTGGTGGCCTGGTTGGTGGCCGGCCTGGCGTACTCGGCGGCCGGCGTGGTGCTGGCGGGCCGGCCGGGCCGGCGCCGGCTCGGCGCCGCGCTCCTGGTGGCGGGGGCGAGCTGGCTGACCGTCGCGCTGGCCGTCCAGTACCGCGGCTACGAGCGGACGGTCGCCGGGCCGGCGCGCTGGCCCACGCTGGCCGACGCCGACACGTGGGCCCGCCCGCTCGCGGCCGCCGTCGTCGTGGCCCTGGTCCCCGCCCTGCTGGTGCCCGTGGCGTGGCGGGCGGACCGGCGGGCGGTGGCGCTGCGCGTGCTGGCGCTCGCCGCCACCGCGACGATCGTGGCGGCGTACGCCGCGGGCTGGCACCGGATCGATGTCGCCGCGTCGTGGCTGGTGGGAGCACTCGGCCTGGTCTGGATCGGCGTGCTGGCCGCGCACTGGTGGCAGGTGCGCCGGGCGGCGACCGGCCCCCTGGCCGGCTGGCTGTGCGCGGGCGCGGTCGTCGCGTGGCTGGCGGTCGTCCCCGACGGGCTCGACGTCGTCGACTGGTCGCTCGCCGGGCGCGACGTGGTGTGGGCCGTCCTGCTCATCGCCACCGTGCCCCTTCTGGTCGTCGGCGCCCTGATCGACGAGCTGCGGCGCATGCCGTCGGACGCCGAGCAGCTGTCGCATCGCAGCCTGGAGTGGGCGCTGTTCGCGACCGGGATGATCGTGGTCTACACCGTGGTCGTCGCCGGGCTGGGCCGGCTGGTGGGGGGCAGCGGCCCGACCTGGCTGCTGGTGGCGGCGACCGGGGCCATCGCCCTGTCGATCGAGCCCGCCCGGCGCCGCATCCGCCAACTCGTCGACAAGCTGGTGTTCGGCGACCGGGACGACGCCCTGGCGGTGATGCAGCGCATCGTCGACCACGTCGGTGCCGACACCGGGGACGATCTGCTGGCCGCGCTGGTGCGCAGCCTCGAGCGGAGCCTGCGGTTCGACGCCATCGCGATCGACGTGGCCGTTCCCGGCGGCGGCTGGCAGCGGGCGGCGTCGGTCGGCCGGGACACCGCCCGCCGCCACGAGGTGGTCCTGCGCCACGGGGGCGAGGTGGTCGGCCGTCTGGTCGTCGGGTGGGACGGGACGCCGTCGATGCGGGCCCGGGAGGCCGAGATGCTGGAGCAGCTCGCCGGCCCGCTCGGGCTGGCCGTGAGCTGGGTCCGCCTGGCGGCCGACCTGCGCCGCTCCAGCCTGGCGGTGGTCTCCGCCCGCGAGGAGGAGCGCCGACGGCTGCGCCGCGACCTGCACGACGGCGTGGGCCCGACGCTGACAGGCGTGTCGCTCGGGCTGCGCACCGCGGTGCGCCAGCTGGGCCGGTCCGCGGCGGGCGGCTCGCCCCAGCCGTCGCCCGCCCTCCTGACCCGCCTCGCCGACGAGGTCGACGGGGTCGTGGTCGAGATCAAGCGGATCGTGCGGGACCTGCGGCCGACGGCGCTCGACCAGCTCGGACTGGCCGGGGCCGTGGCCGAGTTCTCCCGCAAGTTCGCCGGTGACCTCGACATCGAGCTGTCGCTGCCGCCCGCGCCCACGCCGCTGCCGGCGGCGGTCGAGGCGGCCGCCTACCGGATCGTCACCGAGGCGCTCACGAACGTGGTGCGCCACGCCCACGCCCAGCGCTGCTGGGTGCGGATCGTGACCAAGGGCCCGGTCTCGATCGACGTCATCGACGACGGGGTGGGCATCGACCTCCGCCGCTCCCCCGGCGTCGGCCTGACCGCCATGCGCGAGCGAGCCGCGGAGCTGGGCGGCGTCGTCCGCTTCGTCCCCGGGTCGCCCCGTGGCACCCACCTGCACGTCGACCTGCCGGCGGCGCTGCCGTGAGCGAGCGAAGCGAGCGAACCGGGCCGGACGCCCCGGGGCCGCTGCGGGTGGCGATCGTCGACGATCACCCGATGTTCCGCATGGGCCTGGCGGTCGCCATCGCCGAGATGGCCGGGATCGAGGTCGCGGGCGAGGCGCAATCCGCCGAGCAGGTGCCCGCCCTGGTCACCACCACGACGCCCGACGTCGTGCTGCTCGACGTCCGGCTGGGCGACGGGTCCGGCCTGGAGGTGAACCGCTGGCTGGCCATCCACCACCCGGAGATCAGGGTCATCATGCTGACGATGTCGGAGGACCACGACACCGCGCTCACCGCCCTGCGCGACGGCGCCTCCGGCTACCTGGTCAAGGGCACCGACCCCGACCGCCTGGAGCACGCCCTGCGGGCGGCGGCCGCCGGCGACGTCGTGCTCGACCACGACATGGCGAAGGCGGTCACCGACCTCGCGGTCACCCGCCGCCGCGGGCCCGGCGGGGTCAGCCGCCCGTTCGCCGAGCTGACGGACCGCGAGTTCGACATCCTCGAGCTCGTGGCCCAGGGGCTCGACAACCAGGCCATCGCCCGCCGCCTGGTGCTCAGCCCCAAGACCGTCCGCAACCACGTGTCGAACGTGCTGACCAAGCTCAACGTGACGGACCGCTCGCACGCGATCGTGCTCAGCCGCCAGCAGGGCCTCGGCCGGGACCCCGCCTGACGTCAGACGTTGCGGCGGTACTTGCCGCCGACCTCGTACAGCGTCCGGGTGATCTGGCCCAGCGTGCAGTGGCGGACGGCGTGCATCAGCGCGTCGAACGTGTTGGTGCCGTCGAGCGCCGCCCGCCGGACGCCCTCCAGGGCGGCCTCGCGATCGGCCGCGTGCCGCTCCTGGAAGCCGCCGACCCGGCGCAGCTGCTCCTTCTTCTCCGCGTCGTCGGAGCGGCGCAGCTCGACGGTCGGCGGCGCGGTGCTGCCCTCCGGCGGCAGGAACGTGTTCACGCCGACGATGGGCAGCGACCCGTCGTGCTTGCGCTGCTCGTAGAGCATCGACTCGTCCTGGATGCGACCCCGCTGGTAGCCGGTCTCCATGGCGCCGAGCACGCCGCCCCGCTCGCTGATCCGCTCGAGCTCGGCCAGCACCGCCTCCTCGACCAGGTCGGTCAGCTCCTCGACGATGAACGAGCCCTGGAGCGGGTTGTCGGTGCCGGCCAGGCCCCACTCCCGGTTGATGATCAGCTGGATGGCCATCGCCCGGCGCACCGACTCGTCGGTGGGCGTGGTGACCGCCTCGTCGTAGGCGTTGGTGTGCAGCGAGTTGGCGTTGTCGTAGATGGCGCAGAGCGCCTGGAGCGTCGTGCGGATGTCGTTGAAGGCCATCTCCTGGGCGTGCAGCGACCGGCCCGAGGTCTGGATGTGGTACTTCAGGCGTTGGCTGCGCGCGTCCGCGCCGTAGCGGTCGCGCATGGCGACGGCCCAGATGCGGCGGGCCACCCGGCCCAGCACGGTGTACTCGGGGTCCATCCCGTTGGAGAAGAAGAAGCTGAGGTTGGGGGCGAAGGCATCGACCGCCATGCCCCGCGCCAGGTACGCCTCGACATAGGTGAAGCCGTTCGCCAGCGTGAACGCCAGCTGGCTGATCGGGTTCGCGCCGGCCTCGGCGATGTGGTAGCCGGAGATCGACACGCTGTAGAAGCGGCGGACCTCGTGCTCGATGAACCACTCCTGGATGTCGGCCATCATCCGCAGCGCGAACTCGGTCGACAGGATGCAGGTGTTCTGGCCCTGGTCCTCCTTGAGGATGTCGGCCTGCACCGTGCCCCGGACCTGGCGCAGCACGTCGGCGGGGTCGAGCTCGGGGTGCTGGTCGATCGCCGTATTGAGGAACATGGCGAGGATCGTCGGGGCGGGCCCGTTGATCGTCATCGACACCGACGTCGACGGGTCGATCAGGTCGAATCTGTCGTAGAGCAGCTCCATGTCGTCGAGTGACGCGATCGACACGCCGCTGTTGCCGACCTTGCCGTAGATGTCGGGCCGCTCGTCGGGATCGGCGCCGTACAGCGTCACCGAGTCGAACGCCGTGCTCAGCCGGGTCGCCGGCTGGCCGTCGGCCAGGTAGTGGAAGCGGGCGTTCGTCTTGGCCGGGCCGCCCTCGCCGGCGAACATCCGGGTCGGGTCCTCGTCCTCGCGCTTCATCGGGAACACGCCGGCGGTGAACGGGAAGTGGCCGGGGAGGTTCTCCGCCCGCAGGAACCGCACCAGCTCGGCCGGGCCGGGCGTGCGGGGCAGCGCCACCCGTGGCACGAGCGTGCCCGACAGCGACTCGCGGGTCGGCCGCTCCTCGGCCACGTGACCCGCGTGATGCTCCAGCAGCTCGGTCGTCGCCGGCGACACCGCCCCCTGCGCCTCGGCCAGGAGCTCGGCCACGTCGCCCGCGGGCCTGCCCGCGCCCTCCAGCAGCCGGCCCGCCGTCGCCAGTGCGTCGGCGCGGTAGACGGCCTGGGCCTGCTCGGCGGTCTCGGCGTGGTAGTCGCGGACCGTCCCGGCGATCTCGGCCAGGTAGCGCACGCGGTCGGGCGGGATGAACGACGACATCCCGGTCGACACCTTCGTCGCCACCGGCGCCAGCCGACCCGCGGGCAGACCCAGGAGCCCGTGCAGGTGCTGGTAGAGGGCGGTGGTGCCGTCGTCGTTGAACCGAGCGGCGACGGTGCCGAACACCGGCATGTCCTCGGGGGAGGCCCCGAACGCCTCGCGGTTGCGGGCGACCTGGCGCCGCACCTCGCGCAGTGCGTCCTCGGCGCCCCGCCGTTCGAACTTGTTGATCGCCACGACGTCGGCGAAGTCGAGCATGTCGATCTTCTCCAGCTGCGACGCGGCGCCGTACTCGGGCGTCATCACGTACAGCGACACGTCGGCGAGGTCGACCACCGCCGAGTCGCCCTGGCCGATGCCGGGGGTCTCGACGATCACCAGGTCGTAGCCCGCGGCCTTCAGGGCCTGGACCATGGCCGGGACGGCGGGCGGCACCTCGGAGCTCGCGGACCGGGTGGCCACGGAGCGGAAGAACGTGACCGGCCCGCCGATGGCGTTCATGCGGATGCGGTCGCCCAGCAGCGCACCGCCCGCCCGCCGCCGGGTCGGGTCGAGCGCCAGGACGGCGACCCGCACCTTGTCCTCGTGGTCGAGGCGCAGCCGCAGGATCAGCTCGTCGGTCAGCGACGACTTCCCCGAGCCGCCGGTGCCGGTGATGCCCAGCACGGGCACCTCGCGGCGCGAGGCGGCCTCGGCCAGCCTGGCGGCCGACGCCTCGTCGAGGGCGTCCAGCTCGGTCGCGGTCAGCACCCGGGCCAGCTCGCGGGTCGAGCCGGCCAGCGCGTCGTCGACCGACCCGGGCAGCTCGGGCCGCACGTCGCACTCCCGGATGATCTCGTTGATCATCCCGGCGAGGCCGAGGCGCTGGCCGTCGGCCGGCGTGAAGATGCGGACCCCGGCGGAGGCCAGCCGCTCGACCTCGGCGGGGACGATGACCCCGCCGCCGCCGCCGTAGACCCTCACGTGGTCGCAGCCCTCCTCGGCCAGGCGCTGCACGAGGTACTCGAAGTACTCGACGTGGCCGCCCTGGTAGGAGCTGATGGCCACGGCGGCCACGTCCTCCTCGACCGCGGCCTCGACGACCTCGTCCACGGACCTGTCGTGGCCGAGGTGGACGACCTCGGCGCCTTGGGACTGGAGGATCCGCCGCATCACGTTGATCGCAGCGTCGTGGCCGTCGAACAGGCTGGCGGCGGTGACGACCCTCACCGGATTGGTCGGCACGTGGAGCGACATGTTCACCAGCCTACTTGCACTTACTTGGACGACCAAGCTTTTGTCTTCCTAGGACTCCAGCGGTATCGTGCCGCCAACTATCGTTCGCGGTCAGCGCGCGATTGTTCTCGGCCACCCGGCCCCACAGCACCTATCGAGCCGAGAGGCTGCAGATGAGCGAGCGTCCACGTCGATCTCCGGACCGGCGCCGAGCCGGCGGGTCGAGCGCAGCGACTGT
>Ga0209382_10001415_pt1 | contig 37868 bp, 30 predicted proteins | sample SoiMetdeltSBSDD5_FD_187599 | JGI IMG/M metagenome (GOLD analysis project Ga0209382, IMG submission 187599) | Bulk soil microbial communities from a Populus tree surrounding site in Tennessee, USA - Soil MetaG P. deltoides SBSDD5 (SPAdes) (version 2) | ecosystem: Environmental > Terrestrial >... | reverse complement strand
CGGATGGCCAACGGCAGTTCGGAGGTCGCCGACCGTTTCAGGAGGTACGCCGAGGCGCCGGCCCGAAAGGCTTCGGCGGCGAGGTCGGCATCCTCGTTCATGGTCAGGAACACGAGTTTCACGTTTCTCAGCTTCTGTTTGATCTGCCGCGCGGCCTCGACCCCGTTCAGGAGCGGCATCGAGATATCCAGGACGATCACCTCCGGCTTGAGCTCCTCGGCGGCTGCCACCAGCGCGCGGCCATCGGATACCTGTCCGATCACGTCGCATTCCTCCGCCAGCAGGTTTGCCAGTGCACCCAGGAGCAGGGTGTGATCGTCGGCCAGCAGGACTCGTGTGCCCTTCATACTAGCAACTGTACCCTCAGGGCGTCTCTGGTGACATCTACGGCATCTCGTGGGCTCGACGGTGGATCCCGGTCCTGTCCTGAAGACCTACGATGGTGAGGGCGCCGAAACGGTGCTGCTGGCGGATTGGACGTCACTGCATCTAGACTTGCTCGCGCGCGACCGCGGACTGCGCCGGATGGCGGCGTCGTTGCACGAGGTCGAAGCCTAATTCGCGGCCCGCAGTCCGCAGCCCGAACTAGGGCCCCGGATCGCGGATCGCGGATTCGATTTGACAACTGGGGAACCGATGAGTGAGTCAGTCCGGTCAGTGGAAATCGTCCGCGTCGGGCGGGAGCCGGCCGCTGCCACCGACGTCGCCGCGACCGAGGAGCCGCTCGAGATTCGGCTCGATGGCCACACGTTCGTGGTGACCATGCGCACCCCGGGTGCGGACCCCGACCTGGCTGCGGGATTCCTGCTGTCGGAACAGATCGTTCGTGCCGCCGGCGACATCGCCGATATCCGGCACTGCCCCCCCAACGACAACATCCTCTATGTCACGCTCGCAGATGATGCCGCGATGCGCGCGGCCGAGGCGATGAACGGGCGCAGGCACGTGACCACCACCTCCGCCTGCGGCGTGTGCGGACGGCGATCGATCGACGACCTGATGACTGACGGGCGGAGAGTCGAGAGCACGCTGTCGGTCGGACGGGATGTGATCGAGGCGCTGCCGGGCGGCTTGCGGGCGGCGCAGCGAGCCTTCGAACAGACCGGCGGTCTCCATGCGGCCGGGTTATTCGATGCCGGGGGCACGCTGATGCGAATCGCCGAGGACGTCGGACGACATAACGCGGTCGACAAGGTCCTCGGCGCCGAGCTCCGCGCCGGCCGCGTGCCCCTCTCGGACCGCATCCTCTTCGTCAGCGGCCGGACCTCGTTCGAAATCATCCAGAAGGCCGTGATGGCGGGTGTCGCGATCGTGGCGGCCGTCTCGGCGCCCTCGAGCCTCGCGATCGAGCTGGCACGTGACGCACACGTCACGCTGATCGGGTTCGTTCGCGGGTCTACGTTCAACATCTACGCAGTGCCCGAGCGTGTGGTGTTGGAGACAGCCGGCAGGGCCTGAAGGCCCTGCCCTGCGCAAGATCGGCCGGGTCTCGAGACCCCGGCCCTTACAACGGCGGTGAGCTCTATCCGATCCGTTGTAGGGCCGGGCCTTCAGGCCCGGCCGATTGTGGCAATGCCATAGCCCCACGGAATCCCGGCGCACCTCCGGTCGAATGGAGCGCCAGGCTGTCTGCCGCGGCACCCTCCAAAGCCCGTAGGCCTGCGAATCCCTTTTCCCTCAACAAATTAGCGCGCCATCCGCCCGGGCCCGGTCCGGCACATCGACTGCTTTAGAGGCCCGGCCTTTCATTCGTCGAGCGGGCTCGCGATCCGGAGAAGTTGTTGAACGGAGCCACCAGGACAGCGGCCATCGCGTGGCTGATCACAGCCGTGTACTACTTCTACCAGTACACGCTGCGGTCGGCCCCGAGCGTGATGATGCCGCAGCTCGCCGACGCGTTCGGGTTGACGGCCATGGGCGTGGCGTCGATGGTCGGGCTGTTCTACTACGCCTACTCGCCCTTCAGCCTCGTCGCGGGCGTGGCGATGGATCGGATCGGCCCGCGCCGCGTCATCCCGATCGGCGCGGCGGCGGTCGGCATCGGGGCCCTGCTGTTCGCATCTGGCAACACCGGCTTGGCCAACCTCGGAAGGCTCTTGCAGGGGGCCGGCGGCGTGTTCGCGCTGATTGGCGCCGCCTACATCGCCACCACGAATTTTCCCGCGTCGCGCGCCGCAACCCTGATTGGCGCCACCCAGATGTTTGGCATGGCCGGCGGTTCCGCCGGGCAGTTCGTCGTCGGACCGGTGATCGCCGCCGGCGTCGCATGGAGCACCTTCTGGGTCGGAATGGGCATCGGCGGGCTGGTGATCAGCGTGCTGCTGTTTCTCTTCCTTCCAAAGCCGGAACCGAAGCCTCCAGCGCCAGACGGACTCATGGGGACGGTTCGCGACATGAAGACCGTGTTCCTGAATCCTCAGTCGATCCTCTGCGGGATCATCGCCGGGCTGATCTTTATTCCGACGACGATCTTCGACATGGTCTGGGGCGTCCGCTACCTGCAGGACGCGCGTGGCTTCGACTACGGCACCGCGGTGATGCGGTCCGCGATGGTGCCCTTCGGCTGGATCATCGGGTGTCCGCTGCTCGGGTTCGTATCGGACCGCCTCGGCCGGCGCAAGCCGGTCATCATCACCGGTGCGGCGGTGTTGTTCGGGTGCCTGGCCTGGATTCTCTACGGTCCGGCCGACGTGCTGCCGCCCTACGTTCTGGCGCTGGTCGCCGGCGTCGCGTCCGGTGGGGCGATGTTGCCGTACACCGTGATCAAGGAAGCGAACCCGCCGACGCTCAGCGGTACCGCCACCGGCGTCGTCAACTTCATCAATTTCACGTTCAGCGCGTTGCTCGGCCCGGTCTTCGGCGGGTGGTTGATGTCCGCGAAGGGTGACGCCGCGGGCATGACGCTCGAGCATTACCAGACGGCGTTCGTGCCGATGCTCTACGGCGTCGCGCTGGCGATCGTGCTCACTCTCATTCTCAGGGAAACGGGACCCGCTGCCGCGCGGCCGCCGGTCCCGATTGCCGTGCGCGAGGCGACATGACTCAACGAACCGGAACTGGAAAGTACGAACAGCTGCTGGAGCGCTGCCGGAATCTCGAACCGATCCCGACGGCAGTGGCTCACCCCTGTGAGGCAACCGCGCTGGAAGGAGCCATCGACGCCGGCAACAAGGGGTTGATCGTGCCGATCCTGGTCGGCCCGGAGGCGAAGATTCGCGAGATCGCCGAAAAGAAGGGGCTCGACCTGAAAGGCGTCCGGATCGTGGACGCCGCTCACAGCCACGAGTCCGCGGCAAAGGCCGTGGCATTGGTGCGGCAGGGTGAAGCCGAGCTGCTGATGAAGGGCAGCCTGCACACCGACGAGCTCCTGGGCGCAGTCGTCGCAAGGGAGACGGGACTCCGCACCGGCCGGCGCATCAGCCATGTGTTCATCATGGACGTGCCGACCTATCACAAGGTCCTCGTCGTCACCGACGCGGCGATCAACATCGCCCCCGTGCTCGAAGACAAGGCTGACATCTGCCAGAACGCGATCGACCTCGCCATCTCGCTCGGGGTCGAGCGTCCGAAGGTCGCGATCCTCGCCGCGGTCGAGACCGTCAACTCCAAGATGCAGGCGACGCTCGACGCCGCCGCACTCTGCAAGATGTCGGAACGCGGACAGATCAGGGGCGCCGCGCTCGACGGACCGCTGGCCTTCGACAATGCGATCAGCCGCGAGGCTGCGAAGGTCAAGGGCATCACGTCCGAGGTTGCGGGCGATCCCGACATCCTGCTCGCGCCGGATCTGGAAGCCGGGAACATCCTGGCCAAGCAGTTGAGTTTCCTCGCCAATGCCGACAGCGCCGGCCTGGTGCTCGGCGCACGCGTGCCGATCGTGCTGACCAGCCGCGCCGACTCGGTCCGGGCACGAATCGCCAGCTGCGGCGTGGCGATGCTGGCCGCGCACGCGCGGCGGCGGGCGCAGGCCGTGAGCGTGTGAAACGGAAATCGAGGGGCACATGGACGGCTACCTGGTTGTACTCAACGCCGGCTCGTCGAGCCTGAAGTTCTGTATCTATGGAACGGCCGGCGATTTGTGGCAGCTCGAAGCGCGGGGACAGGTCGAAGGGATCGGCACGTCACCGCGGTTCTCGGTCAAGGACGGCACCGGCAAGCCGGTTGGTGAGCAGCGCGTGGACCGCGAAGTTCACGACGCGGATTCGGCGCTCGGGTTCGTTGCCACGTGGTTCCGCACGCGGTTTCCCGCCGCGGAACTGATCGGCGTCGGCCACCGGGTCGTGCACGGTGGTGTCAAGTACACCGCCCCGGCGATCGTGACCCCGGAGGTGCTGGAGGATCTGCGGCGGCTCGTTCCGCTGGCGCCACTGCATCAGCCCTACAACCTGGCCGCGATCGAGGCGGTGGGAGAGCGGCTGCCGGAGGTCAAGCAGGTCGCCTGTTTCGACACCAGCTTCCATCGCGGCCAGCCGGAGGTCGCCACGATCGTGGCGCTGCCGCAGGACATCCGCAACGGCGGCGTGCAGCGGTACGGGTTCCACGGCCTTTCCTACGAATACATCGCGTCCGCGCTGCCGAAGATCGCGCCGGACCTGGCGTCCGGCCGCACCATCGTGGCGCACCTGGGCAGTGGCGCGAGCATGTGCGCGATGCAGGCCGGCAAGAGCCTCGACAGCACGCTCGGCTTCACCGCGCTCGACGGCCTGTGCATGGGCACGAGGCCCGGCGCCGTCGATCCCGGCGTCATCCTTTATCTCTTCCAGGAGCTCGGGCTGACCGCCGAGGCCGTCCAGACGATCCTCTACAAGAAGTCGGGGCTCCTCGGCATTTCGGGGATCAGCAACGACATGCGCGACCTGCTCGGCAGCGATGCGCCGGCGGCGCGCCTGGCGATCGATTACTTCGTCTACCGTGCCGCGAAGGAGATTGGTGCGCTCGCCGCGGTGCTCGGTGGCGTGGACGGCATCGTGTTCACCGGCGGCATCGGCGAGAACTCGCCAGAGATTCGCCGGCGAATCTGCGACGCGTCGGCATGGCTGGGGATCACGATCGATCCCGAAGCGAACGGCCGGCGGACGCATCGGATCTCGACCGACGACAGCCGGGTGTCGGCGTGGGTCATTCCAACCAACGAGGAACTGATGATCGCCAGGCATACCGGCGCGCTGCTGGGACTGATGTCGGCGAGGGCGTGAGAGTGACGGAGATCGGCCGGGCGTAAAGGCCCGGCCGAAACTCGCCCGATTGTGTAGGGCCGGGTCGTAAACCCGGCCGACAGGTGCAGGTGTTCATATGACTGTATCCGTATCGCACGACAGGAAGACCGACGCCGCCGCAGCCTGGGACGGCTTTCATTCCGGTCTCTGGCAGAAGGAAGTCAACGTCCGCGACTTCATCCAGCAGAACTACGAGCCGTACGACGGCGACGGATCCTTCCTGAAGCCGGCCACCGAACGCACGAAGAAGATCTGGGACACGCTCACCGCGATGTTCGTCGAGGAGCGCAAGAAAGGCGTCCTCGATGTTTCGCAGATCCCGAGCTCGATCACCGCTCATGCGCCCGGATACGTCGACCGGGACAACGAACTCATCGTCGGCCTGCAGACCGAGGCGCCGCTCAAGCGGGCGATCATGCCGAACGGCGGGTTCCGGCTGGTGGCCAATGCCCTCAAGGCGTTCGGGTACGAACCGGATCCGAAGGTCATCGAGATCTTCAGCAAGTACCGCAAGACCCACAACGATGCCGTGTTCGACGCCTACACCGCCGACGTGCGCCGGTGCCGCAGCTCGCACGTGCTCACCGGCCTGCCGGATGCGTACGGCCGTGGACGGATCATCGGCGACTATCGGCGCGTGGCGCTCTACGGAGTGAACCGGTTGATCGAACGGAAGAAAGAGGAAAAACAGGACCTCGACCTGCTCCCGTCTACGGACGAGATCATCCGTGACCGCGAGGAGCTCGCCGAGCAGATCCGGGCGCTCGGCGAACTGAAGCAGATGGCCGCGGCCTACGGCTTCGACATCTCGGGGCCGGCGCGCACAGCGCGCGAAGCCGTCCAGTGGCTCTACTTCGGCTATCTCGCCGGGGTGAAAGAGCAGAACGGTGCGGCGATGTCTCTGGGGCGGACCTCGACGTTCCTCGACATCTACTTCGCGCGCGATCTCGCGGCCGGCACGCTCACCGAAGAAGCGGCACAGGAGATCATCGACGACTTCGTCATCAAGCTCCGCATCGTCCGGTTCCTCCGGACGCCGGAGTACGACGAGCTCTTCGCCGGCGATCCGACGTGGGTCACCGAGTCGATCGGCGGGATGGGCGACGACGGCCGTTCGCTCGTCACCAGATCCAGCTTCAGGTTCCTCCAGACGCTCTACAACCTCGGGCCCGCGCCGGAGCCGAACCTGACCATCTGGTACTCGCCCAATCTGCCGGACGGGTTCCGTCGCTTTGCGGCACAGGTGGCAATCGACACGAGCGCGCTGCAGTTCGAGAGCGACGAGACCATGCGCCGCGCATGGGGAGACGACGGCGCGGTCGCCTGTTGTGTCTCACCGATGCTCCTCGGCAAGCAGATGCAGTTCTTCGGGGCCCGCGCCAACCTGGCGAAATGCCTGCTCTATGCGATCAACGGCGGCCGCGACGAGATCAGCGGCGACCAGGTCGGCCCGGCCTTTCCCGCGGTCGAGGGCGAGATCCTCGACTTCGACGACGTCCTCGGCAAGTTCGAGCAGATGATGGACTGGCTCGCCGGCGTGTACGTGAACGCCATGAACATCATCCATTACATGCACGACAAGTACGCGTACGAGCGGATCGAAATGGCGCTCCACGACTACGCGCCGCTCCGCACGATGGCGTTCGGCATGGCGGGGATGTCGGTCATCGCCGACAGCCTGTCGGCAATCAAGCACGCGAAGGTGCACGTGGTTCGCGATGCCACGGGCCTGGTCACGGACTACCGAACCGAGGGCACGTTCCCGATGTTCGGCAACAACGACAACCGGGTCGATCAGCTGGCGGCGTGGGTCGTGACGACCTTCATGAGCAAGCTGCGGAAGCACCCGACCTACAGGAACGCCGTCCACACCCAGTCGATCCTCACGATCACCTCGAACGTCGTCTATGGCAAGGCGACCGGGAACACACCCGATGGACGCCGGCGAGGCGAGCCGTTCGCCCCGGGCGCCAACCCGATGCACGGTCGCGACAGCAAAGGCATCCACGCCGCCGCCGCCTCGGTCGCCAAGATTCCCTACCGCGACGCGGCCGATGGGATCTCGCTGACCGCAACGATGGTGCCGCAAGGGCTCGGCCGGATACCCGAGGATCGCATCACCAACCTCACGGCCATCCTCGACACGTATTTCGGCAGTACCGGGTATCACATGAACGTCAACGTGCTGAACCGCGAGACGCTGCTCGATGCGGTCGACCACCCGGAGAAGTACCCGAGCCTCACCATCCGCGTCTCCGGCTATGCCGTCAACTTCGTGCGGCTGACGCGCGACCAGCAGATGGACGTCATCAATCGCACCTTCCACGGAGCCTAGTGGCAATGGCTCACCAGCAGGTGCTTCCGGAGGGTCAGCTCGAGGCGGCGAGTCCGTACGAGCTGCGCGTCGACGGTGCAAAGAACATCCCTGAGGTGGACGTGCGCGCGGCGCTGGCCAGCGGCGACATGGGTTTCCTCCATTCGTTCACCACCGGGTCCGCCGTAGACGGCCCCGGTATTCGGGTGGTCGCGTGGACGAGCGGCTGCATGTGGAGATGCCGGTACTGCCACAACCCGGACACGTGGAAGATGACCAACGGCATCCCGGTCTCGGTCGCGCGGGCCAGCGCCGAACTGAGCAAGTACAAGCGCGGTCTGAAGTCGATGGCGGGAGGCTTGACGATCAGCGGCGGTGAGCCGCTGATGCAGCACCGCTTCGTGCTGAAGCTGTTCGCGGCGGCGCGGACGATGTCTGTTCACACGTGCCTCGACACGAACGGCTACTACGGCGACCGGGTGAGCGACGACGACCTGCAGGGGATCGATCTCGTGTTGCTCGACCTGAAGACGTGGGATCGAGATCGTCACATTCACCTGGTCGGCATGGACAACGCCCCGAGCCACGAGTTCGCCCGCCGGCTCGGGCGCTTGAAGCGTCCGGTCTGGATCCGGTATGTGCTCGTGCCCTGGCTCACCGACGACCCTGAGGACGTCGCACAGACCGCCGAGTTTGCCGCCGGCCTCGGCGTCGTCGAACGGGTCGACGTGTTGCCGTTTCATCAGATGGGTCGCTCGAAATGGCAGCGGCTCGGCCTGGAGTACACGCTCGAGAACGCTCAGCCGCCGACCGTGGAAGTCGTCGAACGGACGTGCGAGATCTTCCGGAAGGCGGGACTCAAGGCGTACTGACGTTCGTCGGGACTCGGGGCTCGGGGCTCGGGACTCGGAGTTGTAGCCAGAGGTGACTGGCCGCTTGGATTTGTAGTGGCTCTGAGTATCACCGGCTCCGCCGAGCCCCGAGCCCCGAGCCCCGAGTCTCGATCCTGATCGACTCTGCCCTTTCATTTCGCGTACACGCTGCGTTCTGGTATCCTCCGCCACTGTTCAGCTAACGGCTCTGCCGAAGAGCGCCCTACCACCGCGGCTCATCATCTTGATTCCGGGTGGGGGCGCCGTTCCCGGACGGTGTCCGCGTGATCGGCTGGAAGCGCGACGAAAGGGCTTATTTCGCAACCAGTTGTGACCGCGAGCACACCTGTTCGTCCAGGCGCGGTGGGAAGATGGCAGGCCGGAACTGAGTGGGATCGGAGGCATCCCATGGGCCGCACTCTGGCAATCTTCTGCTCTGCATTGCTTGGCTTCGCCACGGCTGCCGGTGCAAGGCAGCTCTCTGGCCCTGAGACACCCGCCACTTCCAGTACCTTCGAAATCGTTCCTTTGACTCCGAATCAGGAAGCGGGGCTCTCGACCTGGCTGACCGCGCTCAAGAAGTGGCAGGAGTACGACCAGAAATGGCGCAACCGGCCTGCGCGCGATGGATGGGGCCGGATTGCCGAAAGGCGTCCGTCCCCCACGCCTCCCGACTGGCTCGAGCCGTACTGCACGTCGGTCGCCGGGGCCGGGTTGACCGGGTTCGAGGAACGCACCGAGATCGCCTGCCGCGTTCTTGCCGATCCGCGCGCATCGTTCGCCGCGGTTCCGCCGCCGGTGAACGCCAGACTCAGCGCGGAGAAGCCGCCGCCTCACAGCTCGTTTTTCACGCGACTCCACCTTGACGGGATGTGGAGCACGACCTCCACCAACGGCCGGCTCTACGGAATCGTCGGAACTCACATGAGCCTCGTCGACATCGGCCGTATCCAGGTGTTCGGCCCGCCAGGCCTGATGCTGATGACAGTGCCGGATGGGTACGGCGGTAGACAGGTCGAGCTCGGCTACACGTGGGGCCTGAGCATCAGGCTTGGCGACGTCCGCATCAGCGCGCCGACCAAGAACATGACCGTCTTCCTGAACATCTCGAAGGTGTTTCTCGGCTCGATGGAAACGACCGCAGGCGAGTCGCGCGGCTACGACATCGTGGGGTTCTCTATAGCGCCTCGCAAGAAACGGTAGGCTCGGCTGATCGCGGGCTCGCGGGTTCGCGGGCTCGCGGGTTCGGCAGAGCCGGTGGGACTCAGAGGCAACGTAGGCAGGTCCAGCGGCCAGTTGCCTCTGAGTCCCACCGGCTCCGAGCCCGCGAGCCCGCGAGCCCGCGAACCGCGAACCCGCGATCAATATGACCACCCCACCGACAGCACGACCCCGACGTCGTTGCTGCTGAACGCGGGGTTCGGCGGGCGGCTGTCGTAGGTGTTGTAGCCGCTCACCGACACGAAAAAGTCCTTCATCAGTTCCTGCTTCACTCCAGCGTCGAACTGAATGCGGTTTCTTCCCGGGTCGCTGAGGCTCGGATAGTACTGGGTCGTGACGTCGAGCGTGGTCTTGGGGCGGTCGTAGGTAAAGAAAGACCAGCCGAACAGGAAGAGCGCCTCGACATTCTGTGTCGGTTCGACGTCCACGCCGCGCTCGTCGTTGACGACCACACCGGCACCGACGGCGAGCTGCGCACGGTTGGTGTTCACGAGACGAGGGCCGACGGCGCCGCCAACCTGCGACCGCAGCGTCAGGCCGAGGCTCTCGTTGGTCTCGAAGCGCCCGACAAACGTGAAGAACCAGCGCTTCCACGGATAGCGCAGGAACGACGCGTCGAAGGACCCACGATCATCTCTCCCCTCGTCATTCTCTTTTTCGGTCGCCGTCAGCGAGAGCGCCGTGCGGAACGTGAACGCCGGCCGGCGATACGCCTGATTCCAGTTGGCGTTGAGCTGTGCGACGCCGCTCGACCGCGTGTAGTTGAAACCGGCATCGACGGAGCCGTCGATCTTCTGCCAGAAGCTCCTGCCGATCGGGGAGATGCGTGTGACCACCGACATCTGGAGCGGCGTCGTGACGCCCGCCCCGACGACGCTGATCGTACGCGCTGGTGCGGCGCCGAGGCTGCCCAGGTATTGCGTGCCGTCCTCGACCTCGATCTCGAACAGACGCGCTGCGACGACCCTGGCCAGCTTGTCCCATTCCAGGTACAGCGTTCCAGCGTCGTCGGTCTTGAACTCCAGCCGTCCGCGATTGAGGTTGATGATCTCGCCGGTGATCCGATCGCCGTTCCCCAGCGTCACGACATCGGTCCGCTGTGCCTGCAAGGGAGCGCTGAACAGCAGAATCAATGCGCCGGGGAGAAAGCGCCTCATCGAGTACAGCCTTCCGGCTGAAGCCGGAAGCCACACCATCATTGCTGCTCTAGCTGCCGGCCTTCGCTCTCGCGTACGGATTGCCTCCGAGCGCGTTCGAGATCTCGGTGATCGCCCGCTGTGCCCGCACGCTGTTGCCGGCGTCGTCGAGCGGCGGCGACACGACCGCGATGCCGAACTTGCCCGGCGACACCGCGATGATTCCTCCCCCGACGCCGCTCTTCGCTGGCAGCCCGGTCGCATAGAGCCACTTGCCGGAATCGTCGTAGAGGCCGGCGGTGGCCATCACCGCCAGCACGCCCGGAACCTTGGACGGGTCCATGACTTGCTTGCCGGTGACCGGGTTCTTCCCGCCGAACGCGAGCGTCGCCGCCATGACCCCGAGGTCCTTGGCATTGACACCGATCGAGCACTGGCGCGTGTAGAGATCGACCGCCTGCTGCCAGTTGTCCTTGATGTAGCCGTAGGCGAGCATCAACGCGCCGATCGCCTGGTTGCGCTGGTTGGTATCGGACTCTGACTTGTAGACGTCCTGGAGGACGGAGAGCTGGCGTCCGGCCGAATCGTTGTGGAAGCCGATGATCTTCTTCCAGACTTCGTCAGCGCTGGCGCCTTTGACCATGCTGGTCGCCGAGATCGCCCCTGGATTGACCAAGGGATTCATCTCCGGTGCGCCGGTGCCGACGACGGTGCGCACGCCTTCGATCGCGATGATCGAGTTGAAGCGAGCCCCGGTTGCGTCCACGCCGATGCGCTTGGCAACCGAGTCGAGCCCCTGTTCCTCGATCACCTGGGCCATCGTGAAGACCTTGGAGATCGACTGGATCGACACTTCCGTCTTCACGTCACCCGCGGTGATGACCTTTCCGTCGGCGGTGACCAGCGCGATGCCGAACAGGTTCGGATCGACCTTGGCGAGCGCGGGAATGTAGTCGGCGTTCTTGCCTTCCTTCAGGGTCCTGAACTTGGCGTAGGCGCCGTCAACCGCCTTCTGCGCGTCGGCGCCGGCCTGCGCGCGCAGCCCCGACAGTCCCGCTGTCGCGGCGAGCGCGACCACGGCGGCCGCAGCAATCGTTCGCTTCATGGCTGTCCTCCCAGCTTGTGCGAGAAGTTGTATTTGAACGAGAACTGCACCTTGAAGCCGTCGCTGTGGAAGCCGTCCGAAAAGTTCTCGCGGCGGCCCCACTGCAACTCGCCGCCGAACATGACGTTCGGGGCAGGGTAGTAGAGCAGGTTGCCGAGCGCGTACTGGCCGACTTTGAAGGCATCGGGCGCCTGGGCATCGGTGTTGTCGTTGTCCTGCCGGGAGTACCCGATCGCGCTGCTGAACCTGTCGTTGTATTTGTGGTCGAGAAAGATGCTGAGCGCGACAATCGGAATCGGTTGACCGACGACCGGCGTGACCGCGTTGCCCGGGTTGTTCTCGATGCCGATGTCGATTGGCGAGTCGTTCATTTCGTTCTGGATGCCTTCGCCGACGGTGAACTGCACCCGGACCACATCCTTCTTGGTGGCGTTCAGGCTCGAGCTGACGTTCCACCCCCACCCGGTCGCGTTGCCACTCAGGTCGAGCTGATCATCGAGCGTGTCATCCCAGTTGATCCTCCGCAGCATGCCTGCCGTTCTGACGTAGCCCCACGTTCCCGAGTGCCGGTACGCCGCCGCGAAGTCCGGCAGCGGGAAGCGGGCGCGAATCCCGTCGAGCTCGACGCGATCCGTGTAGACACCCTGATCGCCGCTCGCACCGGGGCGGGCGAGTGCGACCATGAACGAGCTGGTCTCGGTCTGGATGGGCGTATACCGAAGCTGGACGTTCCTGAACCAGGGAATCCCGGTCGGTCCCCAGTACTCGAGGGAGTTGGGATAGACATCCGGATCCGTGAACGGGCTCCAGTACTGACCGGCGCCGAGCGGCCCGAGCTCTCCCCACGCATGACGCAGGCGGAAGGTCGTCTGTCCTTCGTCCGCGCCGGTGCCGAACAGCTCGAATTCAAAGATCGTCTTCAGATCGCCGAGGTCGGTGGGGGTCGAGGAGCGGAACCCCAGACGGCTCTGGCGCACACCGGCGAAGGTATTGTGGTCTTCGCCGTACTGGTTCTCGAACGCCGGCAGCCTGGTCACGCGCATCGTATCGAACCACTCGGGTTTGATCTGCTTGAAATCGTGGCCAATATCGAGCATCGCGAAGCCATAGATCTCGAAGCTCGATTTGGTATCCGGCTTGGCCTGAGCGGCTGAGCCGCCGCCGTCACCGGGATCGGCGGGCCCGCTCTGCGCGCGCCCGACTGATGGCAACCCGAGTAAGACGGCCATTGCCATCAGCCAGACCAAACCAAACTGGTGGTTCGTCTGCGTTCGTCGCATCTCCTGTCCTCCTTGCTGAATGTGCCCTTCAGCGCAAGTTGGCCTTTTCCCAGGCCCTGACCTTCCTTCGTCCTTCGTCGAACATCCGTTCGTAGTTGCCCTTGCGGACCTTCAGGCTGTTTTCCGGTGTCAGCAACTTCCAGATCGGCGCCCACGTGTCGAACACCGCGTAGTAAGGCGCCGGCCCGGCTGGTGCCACCGTGTCGGTCCCGAACAGGAAGCGATCGGGATACTTGTTGAGCGCCGCCGCGACGCGCTGGATTGATTCGGGAGTCGCGATCGCGTACTTCGCGACCTCGTCCCAGGAGATGTCGAAGCTCACGTGGTTGAACGACGGATCGGTGAGGATGTCTTCGACGATCTCGAGCTGGCCCGGGCTGCGTTCCGCGGCGGCGACTGCGGCCGATCCGGTGACCGGATGGACGATGCGGCCGAGTCCGATGTGGGCCCAGATGATCGTGGTCTTCGGGTGGCGCTTGAGCAGCGCCTTCATCTGATCCAGGTAGACCGGTGCCGCCCCCTGCTTCGCGAACGGCATGTCGATGTCGTTGTGGAAGATCACGACCAGTCCCGCTTCCGCCGCAAAGTCGAGGATGCGATCGAGCGCCGGGTTGGTCAGGCTCGCGGTCTCGCCCGCGACCTTCGACGACACGAACTCCTTGTGCACGCTGAACTCGCCGATCCCGGAGAACACGCCCGGGAACGCTTTCAGCACGCGGCGGATGTGATCGACGCCGTACATGTCAGCCGGGTTGAAGCCGGTGATCATCGGATCGAAGCGCGCCTGCTCGGCCGGGGTCAGCGATCGATACGCCGTTGCGATGTACGCGTCGGTGAACGAGTAGTAGTAAAGCGGGGCATCGCTGTGGAGGTAATAGGTCGGAGCGAAGGTGCCCGAGTTCGCATACGACCAGTGCTGCTGCAGCGGGATGCCGAACAGCGTCGATCGGCCCACGCGGTCGCCCATGATCTTCAGGAAACTGCCGACGTCGATGCCTTCCTGGATGTAGTTGGTCAGGTGGAAGTGGGAATCGTTGAAGGCGTTGGCGGCCGCGGGCACCTGGGCCGCTCGACCGGGATCCGGGGTCCGGGATCCGGGATTCGGGAGTCCGAGATTCGGCCGTGCGGACCCCGGACCCCGGGTCCCGGATCCCGGTTCAATCCCCCCGAACATCCGTGGATCGCCGGAAAGGAGTACACCCAGCGCAGCCAACAGCGCTATGCGTGACGTACTCATCAGAAGTTGACCTCGAGATTGATGTGGAACACCGGGCCCTTCGCGCCGACGGGCATCGGATACGCCGTATATCCGACCGGCGACTTGTTCACGTAGATCAGCTCGGTGTTGAAACGGACGCCGCGCTCTTTCAGGAAGTACCAGTTCTGGCCGCCGCGCACTTCCCACGGATCGCCGTAGTCCCCGAACACCTGGGAGGCGCCGAGGTAGAGCTGCAAGATCTTCGGCACCGCCATCGCGGACGCCTGCAGCTGGTATCCGGTGTCGTTGATGTTCGGGATGAAGGCGGTGTTGAGGCCGGTGAAGTTGCGGAGCCAGCGCCAGTAGACTTCACCTTCGAGCGACACGCCGAGGTACTTGACGCCGGCGTCGACGCTCATCATCTGGTAATCGACTTCGTTGACGGTGATCCCGGGACCGAACAGATCCGGCGTGAAGATGACGCTGCCGTCGGTCAGCCGGATCTGACTGTTCTCGATGCCTTCCGTACCCGGCTGACTCTGTTTCTCTTCGAGGCTGTGGGTGTAATGAACACCAAGGCGTGTCGCGACGTTCTGGTGGTCGTCGTAATCGCCGAAGGTGCCATACAGGCCGAACTCACCGGTCGTCGGCAGCCACTGCACCGAGTACGACTGCGTATCCAGCTTGTTGTCGAGTTGTGAGGCGCTCACCCCGAGCGTGCTCAGGTTGTTGGCGAACATCGCCATGTACTTGACCTTCGTGTGGAGCTCGCCTTTGAGCCACACGCCGGATGTGTACGAGCCTCTGAAGAACTCGTCGGCAATCAATCGGTCGTCGACGCCGAGCCAGTACGGGAATTGACCTTCCGTGCTTCGCACCGACGGCAGCGAGGTGATCCCCACCCCCACGCTGACGAACCGGTTGAAGTTCCACGTCAGGTTCCCCGCGCCGACGACCTGCGCGGGATCGCCCTGGGATGGATTGGAGGACCAGACGTAGAGGTAGTAGCGCATCTTCGGGGACAGGAACCATCCCGAGAACGGTGCGAAAAACTTCTGCAGCTGGATGTCCTGGCGGCGCTGGATGGTCTTCGTGTTGCCGAAGGCGTCGACGTACTCCGAGTCCAGGTTCCGCTGGTTCAGATAACGGCCGTAGCTGAAAAGCCGGAAATAGATCTGTCCCTTCGAGCCATCAACGAGCAGGAAGCCCGCGTTGGGGATATATGAAGGCGCCTTCGGCTGCGTCGCTCCGGAGTCCTGAGCAGGGCCGGTCGCGAATTCAGCGGAGCAGCCATCGGAGACCCAGACACCCGACTGGTCGTAGCCCCACGTTCGTCCCAGAAGACACGGCGCATCGCCGCTCGATCGCAGCAGCACGACACCGCGCGACGTGTCAGCGGCACACTGCGTCCGCTCCGCGCCTTTCGACGCGCACGTGACCGTCACCGGTTTCTGGGACGAATCCTGGGAAGCAGCGTGTGGTGTGTCACCGGCCGGCGCTTGAGGCTCCTGCGCCGCCAGCGTGGTCGGCAGGCCCGCAAGAAGGAGCACCAGGCTCCATCGGAGATACATGGTGATGCCATCTGGTTCAGCACGCCGGATGCCACAAGGCGCGAGACCGCGCACAACACACTGTTTCCGTTGATTTACAAGCGTTCGCGCGTCGACTGTCGAGTTGGCGGCCGCATGAGACCTCCGTCATTCCGTAGAGCCTCCGGCGGAGAAACCACGAAAAGGCGTGGGTTCATTGGCCTTTTTCCATGGAAGTCCCCGGAATTCGGCAAGTTCCTGCAGGCGCCTGCGGTGGCATGGCCGGTGCTCAAGACGCTGCAGGAAAGGAAGACCCATGCGTCACAGGACAACGTTCGTATTCGTACTGGCAGCAACTCTTGGCACCCTCACACCTCTCGGCGCGCAGGCGCAGAGCAGGGCACACTTCTCACTCGGCGGCGGCTACACAGCCCCGAATTCAGATGTCGCGGATCGTCTCGGCGGCGGTTACAACTTCAACATCGGTGTCGACTTCGACGTCAACCCGGTGTTCGGCATCGAGGGCCTCTATAGCTTCAATGGCCTCGGTGAGAAGCGCATCGCCGTTCCGGTTGCGCCGTGCGTCGGCTGCGAGGGAGCCCCGACCGACTTCTTCGGCAGCATGAACATGCAATACGGCACCGTGAGCGCCATCCTGCAGAAGCCGCAAGGACAGGTCAGGCCATACGGCCTGGTCGGGATGGGCATCTACTACCGCCCGGTCGAAGTCAGCACGCCCGGCGTCGGCTTCGTCCCTGGATACTGCGATCCATGGTGGTACGTCTGCTATCCCGGCGGCTTCGTGCCGGTGGAGAACGTGATCGGGGAGCGGAGTTCCACCGATTTCGGCATGGCGTTCGGCGGCGGCGTGAGGTTCGGACCCATCTATGCCGAGCTTCGCTATCACTACATCTGGGGTCCCGAAGTCCAGGCGCAGACGAGCACCCTTCCGGCCGTGCAGGCTGCGACGGCCGATCTCGTCGGCAAGAAAGCCAACGGCCAGTTCCTCGCCACGACGTTCGGCATCCGCTTCTGACCTGTGCCGGCCACGGCACTTCGCTCAGCCGTGCCCGCACGCCGATCGCTTCTCCAACGATTCGACCCTCAGGCGCGAATCGTTGGAGGGGCGACGATCTCTCCTTATCTTGAACCGTGATTCGCAGTGCTAGTTTTCTTACAGGAGGGCCAGGAGATCAGGAGGCTTTGGTTTGAAGAACTAAGAATGGAACTCCTAGTCTCTTGTCCTCTTGTCTCGAGGGGCTTCGCCCCTCGAACTCCCCGACACGCTCGCTCGCGGGGACCCCATGGCCCCGCTCCGCTCGCGTGGCTCGTTCGCTTCGCTCACTCGCAACGTCTAGCGCGGACGCTGCCGGCGTTTGACCTGGAGCTGCGCCAGGGCCCGCACCATCGAGGCGTTGACGGTCGCCACTTGTTTTCTCGAGGGGCTTCGCCCCTCGAACTCCCCGACACGCTCGCTCGCGGGGGACCCCATGGCCCCGCTCCGCTCGCGTGGCTCGTTCGCTTCGCTCACTCGCACCGTCTAGCGAGGACGCTGCCGGCGTTTGACCTGGAGCTGCGCCAGCGCCCGCACCATCGATGCGTTGACCGTTGCTACTTCTTTTCTCGAGGGGCTTCGCCCCTCGAACTCCCCTACACGCTCGCTCGCGGGGACCCCATCGCCCCGCTCCGCTCGCGTGGCTCGTTCGCTTCGCTCACTCGCACGTCTAGCGAGGACGTTGCCGGCATTTGACCTGGAGCTGCGCCAGTGCGCGCACCATCGATGCGTTGACCGTCGCTACTTCTTTTTTTCTCGAGGGGCTTCGCCCCTCGAACTCCCCTACACGCTCGCTCGCGGGGACCCCATGGCCCCGCTCCGCTCGCGTGGCTCGTTCGCTTCGCTCACTCGCACCGTCTAGCGAGGACGCTGCCGGCGTTTGATCTGGAGCTGCGCCAGCGCCCGCACCATCGATGCGTTGACCGTTGCTACTTCTTTTCTCGAGGGGCTTCGCCCCTCGAACTCCCCTACACGCTCGCTCGCGGGGACCCCATGGCCCCGCTCCGCTCGCGTGGCTCGTTCGCTTCGCTCACTCGCAACGTCTAGCGAGGACGCTGGCGGCGTTTGACCTGGAGCTGCGCCAGTGCGCGGACCATCGATGCGTTGACCGTCGCCACTTCCTCGTCCGAGATCTTCTCCTGCAGCCTGGCGGCGGCACGCTGGCGGGCTTCTTCGACCTTGGCTTCGTCGATGTTCTCGGCGCGGATCGCCATGTCGGTGAGGACCGAGACGCGCGTGGGCGTGACCTCGATGAGCCCTTCGCCGACCGCGAGCGCGGTGTCGGTGCCGTTCTTGTTGACGATGATCTCGCCGGGGACGACCTGGGTGATCAGGCGGACGTGTCCGGGGTAGACGCCGATTTCTCCCTCGGATGCCGGCAGCGTGACCATGTGCACGTCTTCCGAGTACACGGTCGCCTGCGGGGTGACGATCTCGAGCTTGAGTGTGTCAGCCATGGCGATCAGGCGGTGATTTCCTCGATGCCGCCCTTCATGTAGAAGTTGCCTTCCGGCACGCTGTCGTGCTTGCCTTCGAGGATCTCCTTGAACCCACGCACGGTGTCGCCCACCGCGACCTGCCGCCCTTCGCGCCCGGTGAAGACCTGCGCAGAGCTGAACGGCTGGCTGAGGAAGCGCTGGATCTTCCGCGCGCGATACACCGTGAGCTTGTCCTCGGGTGACAGTTCGTCCATGCCGAGGATCGCGATGATGTCCTGCAGATCCTTGAAGCGCTGCAGCACGCGCTGCACGCGGCGCGCAACGTCGTAGTGCTCCTGGCCGACGATCTCCGGTGCGAGCGCGCGCGAAGTCGACGCGAGCGGATCCACGGCCGGGTAGATGCCGAGCTCCGCGATCGAGCGCTCGAGCACGATGGTCGCGTCGAGATGCGCGAAGGTCGTGGCCGGCGCCGGGTCCGTGAGATCGTCCGCAGGGACGTACACGGCCTGGAACGAGGTGATCGATCCCTTCTTCGTCGAGGTGATGCGTTCCTGCAGGCCGCCCATCTCCGCCGCGAGCGTCGGCTGGTAGCCGACCGCGCTGGCGGTCCGCCCGAGCAGCGCCGACACTTCTGACCCGGCTTGTGAAAACCGGAAGATGTTGTCGATGAAGAGCAGGACGTCCTGGTTGCGCTCGTCGCGGAAGTACTCGGTGATCGCCAGCCCGCTCAGCGCCACCCGCAGCCGCGCGCCCGGGGGCTCGTTCATCTGGCCGTAGACCAGCGCGATCTTCGACGACCCGAGATCCTTCTGGTTGATGACGCCCGCCGTGGACATCTCGTGATAGAGGTCGTTGCCTTCGCGGGACCGTTCGCCGACACCCGCAAAGACCGATACGCCGCCATGAAGCTTTGCGATGTTGTTGATCAGCTCCATGATGACGACAGTCTTGCCGACGCCCGCGCCGCCGAATGCCCCGACCTTGCCCCCCTTGAGGAACGGACAGATCAGATCGATGACCTTGATGCCGGTCGATAGCACCTGTGGGGAAGTGGACTGTTCGACGAGCGGTGGCGGCAGCCGGTGGATCGGGTAGTACTTCTCGGCGTGCACCGGGCCGCGCTCGTCGACCGGCTGGCCCGTGACGTTGAACACGCGGCCCATCACCGCATCGCCGACCGGCATCGAGATCGGCGCACCGCTGTCGGTGACATCCAACCCGCGCCTGATGCCCTCGGTGCCGGACATCGAGATTGTCCGCACCCAGCGATCGCCCAGGTGCTGCTGCACCTCGAGCGTCACGCTGATTGGTTCGTTCTCGACGGTGTAGTCGCAGGTCAACGCGTTGTAGATCGCCGGCAGTGCGCCGGGGAATTCGACGTCGACGACCGGTCCCGCCACCTGCACGACTTTGCCGATGTTCATGGGTTTGATCCTTGGCAGGCCTAAAGGCCTGCGCTACGAATGCGATTCCCGCATGCCGTCCGTAGGGCAGGGCCTTTAGGCCCTGCCGCGTTCACTGCGCCTGCCCGCCGGCGATCTCCAGCAGTTCCTTCGTGATATTCCCCTGCCGCAGCTTGTTGTATTCGAGCTTCAGCGACTTGATCAGATCCTCCGCGGCATCGGTCGCGTTCTTCATCGACACCATCCGCGCGCTCTGTTCGCTCGCTTTGGCATGGAGCAGCGTGTAGTACAGAAAGATGTTGAGATACTGCCCGATCAGATAGCTCATCACGCTCTCGGCGTCCGGCTCGAACACCGTGTCTTCGTTGATGCCCGCGAGCTCCTCTTCGGTCGGCGCCCCGACGACCTTCAAGCTCCTGATCTCGCCAATCGGCAGGTACTCGAGCGTGACCGCCTGCTGCGAGAGCGTGTTGACGAACCGGGTGGTCACAATCACCACCTCGTCGACCTCGCCCTTCAGGAACAGGTCGCGGGCGAACGAGGCAATGGCCCTCGCTTCGGGGAACGTCGGGGAATCGCCGTAGGCGAATTCGGCGGCGAGGCGGCGGCGGGACCGCGCGACGAACTGCGCCGCTTTGCGCCCGGCGGTGATGTAGAGCGTCGACGCCTGATCGAACTGCGCGGCGAGACGGAACACATTGGTGTTGAGCGGTCCGCACAGTCCCTTGTCGGCCGCGACCAGGATGACGGCACGCGTCCTGACCGGACGCACCTCGAGCAGCGGATCGCTGAACCCGAGCAGCCGGGTCGTCGCGGTGCGCTGGATCCGGTAGAGGAGCCGGGCGAATGGCTGCGACACGATCGCCGCCTGCTGCGCCTTCCGCATCTTCGAGGACGCGACCATCTGCATGGCGCGCGTGATCTGCGCGGTCCCGGTTACCGACTTGATTCGCCGCCGGAGCTCGCGTGGGCTGGGCATCGGCCGTTTCCGTGATGACTACGCTGATGGGCGCGCCGACCACGCCTGCTTGAACTGATCGGCGGCGGCTTTCAGATCGGCCTTGATCGCGTCGCTCACCACCTTCTCCTGGCCGATCTTCTTCAGCAGCTCGGCCTTGCGTGTCACCAGGAAGTCCGCCCACTGCGCCTGGAATTCCTTGATCCGCTCCACCGGCACATCGTCCACGTAGCCGTTCTGCACGGCCCAGATGATCGCGACCTGCTCTGCGACCGGAACCGGGCTGTACTGCGGCTGCTTGAACAGCTCGACGATGCGCTTGCCGCGATCGATCTTGGCCTGGGTCTGGGCGTCGAGCTCGGAGCCGAACTGCGCGAACGCGGCGAGCTCGCGGAATTGCGCCAGCTCGCCCTTGAGCTGACCGGCGACCTGTTTCATCGCTTTCAACTGCGCGGCCGATCCGACGCGTGACACCGAGATGCCGACCGAGATCGCCGGCCGCACGCCCTGGTAGAAGAGGTCGGTCTCGAGGAAGATCTGTCCATCGGTGATCGAGATGACGTTGGTCGGGATGTACGCGGACACGTCGCCGGCCTGGGTCTCGATGATCGGCAGCGCGGTCAGCGATCCGTTCCCGAACTTCTCGCCGACGCGTGCCGCGCGCTCGAGCAGGCGGCTGTGCAGGTAGAACACGTCCCCGGGAAACGCCTCGCGACCAGAGGGCCGCTTCAGCACCAGCGACACCTGGCGATAGGCGACCGCGTGCTTGGACAGGTCGTCGTAGACGATCAGCGCGTCCATCCCGTTGTCCATGAACCACTCGCCGATCGCGGCGCCGGCAAACGGCGCCAGGTACTGGCTGGTCGCGGAATCCGACGCCGACGAGGCGAGGACGATCGTGTACTCCATCGCTCCGGCTTCCTCCAGCACGGAGATGAGGCGCGCGATCGTGGACTGTTTCTGCCCGATGGCGACGTAGATGGAATAGAGCGGGCGATAGCTGGTGTCGCCCGCATCGGCGGCGGCCTTGTTCAGCCGCGCGTTGCTGATCATCGTGTCGATGCAGATCGTGGTCTTGCCCGTCGACCTGTCACCGATGATCAACTCGCGCTGGCCGCGGCCGATTGGAATCATCGCGTCGATCGGCATGATGCCGGTCTGCACCGGCTGGTTGATCGGGCTGCGGCGCATGATCCCTGGCGCGATCTTCTCGACGGGGTAGCTGGCCGTGCTCTTGATCGGGCCCTTGCCGTCGAGCGGCTCTCCGAGCGTGTTGACGACCCGGCCGAGCAGGCCGAGGCCGACCGGGACCTGGAGGAGCTTCCCGGTCCCCCGGACCTCGCCGCCCTCTTCGAGCCGGGTGTAGTCGCCGAGCACGATCACGCCGACCTCGGTTTCGTCGAGGTTCAGGGCGAGCCCGGTGATGCCGGCACCGAAGTCGAGCATCTCGTTCAGCATCACGTCGGAGAGTCCCTCGACCTTGGCGACCCCGTCGCTGATCTCGCGGATGACACCGACGCTCTGCCTGGTGGCGACTGCGGAAGCCGCCGCGATTTGTGCTTCGATTTCCTGGACCAGATCAGCCATGTCAACGTTCCTTACCGGCCTGAAACAAGCGCCGCGTCGGCGACAGTGTTTCCGCAACCCTCATAACCGGGCCTCGAGCGCCGCGAGCTTCGCGCGAACGCTCCCGTCATACACGTCGCTGCCGACCTTGACGCGCATGCCACCGAGAAGCGCGGGCGTCACGACGAAGGTCGGCTTCACGGCCGGGCCGTAGAGACCGGTCAGGCCAGCGGTCACGGTTGCCTGCACGTCGAACGGCAGCGGAGCCGCGCTCTCGACGAGCGCCTGGTGCCGCGCGAGATCGAGCCGCACGAGGCGGAGCAAACGCTTCAGCATCGCTTGCGACCCGCGCCGACCCGAGAGCGCAATGCGCCGCGCGATTTCCTTCGTTCGCGTCTCGTCCACGGCGCCGTCGACGAGGGAGAGTCGAAAGAGCCGCCGCGCCGCGCGTGTAATCTGTCGGTTCGATTTCATAGTCCTCTGCCTTCCGGCTGAAGCCGGAAGCTACCGGAGGAATCTCTTCCGCCGTTCGGGTGATCCAAACAGTTCGAAGAGATCTGTCTGGTAGCTTCCGCCTTTAGGCGGAAGATCCCGCGCTCGCCAGGTGCCTGGCCGTCTCCTCCGCGAGCCGGCGGTGATCATCCGGCGTCAGGATCTTGCCGGTCACGGCAGCGCTCGTCTGCACCACCAGCCGGCCGATGTCGCGCTTGACCTCGGCGAGCACTTGCGCCCGCTCGCGTTCGCCGGCTTCGCGAGCGCGCGCCAGGATCTGCTCAGCCATCGCCACCGCCTTGCGGGTTTCTTCCGCCTGCAGGCGTGCCGTTGCCGCGCGGGCGTCTTCGATGAGCTGCCGGCCTTCGCCGTCCGCCTTCGCCAGCACCGCGCGCCGCTCGACCTCGATGCGCGCGAGCTCGATCTTGATCTTCTCGGCGTTGGCGAGACCGGTCGCAATCTGCTCGCGGCGGGCTGCGAGCATCTTCAGGATCGGTTTGTAGGCCAGGGCCCACAGCACGCCGCAGACGATGCTGAAGCTGACGATCTGCGCCAGCAGGTGCGGCCAGTCGACCCCGAACGTGGTGGCGATCGACTCGGCCTGCCCGCCGCTCTGGGCGATGGCGAAAACGGTCAACGTATGCATGGCTGTACCTTCTTCGCAGTCCGCAGTCCGCAGTCCGCGAGCGGTTTACCGCACCAGGAACAGCGCGTAGAAGACGACCGCTTCAGCGAACGCGATGGCCAGGATCGACTGGACCATCACCTTGGTCGCCGCACCGGGATTCCGTCCGACGGCCGTCGAGGCGCCCATGCCAATCAGACCCACGCCGATCGCCGTACCCAGGGCTGCCAGGCCGACGTGCAAGCTTCCCGTCATTGACGTTGTCCTTTCTTGGGCAGGGCATAAAGACTTGGCCCTGCGGTTTCGGGATCCGGGGTCCGGGGTCCGGGATCCGAAGTGCCGGATGTACGGACGACTGAATCCCGGAGTAACGGATCCCGGGCCCCGGATCCCGGACCCCGGCCCGAGCATCATCCATGCGCAGCCGCTCCAGTACCGGTGTCTTCGTGGTGCTGACAGATGAGGAGCGTGAACACCGCCGTCAGCAGCATGAAGACCATCGCCTGCACCAGGCCCACCAGCAGTTCCATGAAGTAGAACGGGATCGGCAGCAGCCAGCCCCACCCCGGCACCATCGTCGCCATCGCCTCGAGCATGTTCTCGCCGGCGAAGATGTTGCCGTAGAGCCGGAAGCTCAGAGACACAGGGCGGAACAGGATCGAGACGATCTCCAGCAGGCCGGCGGCCAGGAACACGAAGATCATCAGCACCTTCAGCGCCCCGGTGGTCTCGCCTTTTGGAGCGAACAGTTCGTGCACGATGCCTGACACGCCGACCTCGCGAATGGCCCAGTAGATCCACAAGGCGAAGAACACCAGCGACATCGCGAGCGTCAGGTTCAGATCGGCGTTGGCGCCGCGGAACAGCGGCTGTTCGATCGCGAAGCCATGGTCGGTCTGATGTCCCCACCCGATCGTTCCGACGCCGGGCAGCAGGCTGAGCCAGTTGGCCGCGAGGATGAAGATGAAGATGGTCGCGAAGAACCAGAACGTCCGCTTGACGAGATGTGAGCCGATGATGCTCTCGAGAAACTCGTACAGGCCCTGCACGAGCCACTCGAGGAAGTTCTGGGCGGCGCCCGGCACCGCGGTCATTTTCCGTGTCGCCAGCTGCGCGAAGGCGATCAGCGCAATCGCGACGATCCAGGTCACGACCATGGAGTTGGTGATCGGGAATCCGAGTGGCCGCGCGATCTCGACCGCACTCTCCGGAAGGCCGTGCGCCGCCGCCTGAATGTCGGAGGTCGTTGCCGTCAGAAGGACGGCGCCGGTCGCCAGCGCCCGGGCGACGGTCTGCAGATAGGCCCGTGATTTCAGGCCAGACGGCACCTCACGGCGGATCCGATCGAGGAAGACAGTCATGACGCGATGCCCTGCCGTAGGCACGGGGCGTGCCACGGAAAGGCGGTTGCCGGTGGCCCTCCGGCCGTCCGTAACCGGCCTCGGCTGGTAACGGCCGCCCACGATATGCCGGACCTCCTCCGCGGCGCCGGAGTCATCTCCGCGGGCCGGATCCTGAACTCCTTGCGGCCCACGTGGTTCTTCTTTAATCTTCGCGTTCAGACGGGATGCCGGAGATCCGGCACAGCTGGTGCAACCACGGCGGCGCATCGCGAATTGCGAAGAAAGGGCGCACCATGAACGGTCTGCGAACGAAGGGCGGCGTTGTCCTGGCAGGAGTGGCGTGCATCATGACGATGGCTGCCGCGGACGTCCTCGCCGAAACCTTTACCGCCACGGCCACCGTAAAGACGGCTGGTGCGGCGACGGCCACGGCGCCGGTCACGGTGACAGTCGATCGAATCATGACGCAGGCGGAGGCCGACAAGCTGCTCGCGGCCTTCAAGGCCGGAGGGGCCGCCGGCCTGCACAAGGCGCTGAAAGGCGTGAAGCCAACGGGCTCGATCCAATTGGGGGGCGGCCCCGCGACGCCCACGCGCCTCGCGGTCGAGCGTCAGACCGACAAGGGCCGGCTCATTACGATGGTGAGTGACACTCCGATCCTGCACCTCGGCAAGGGCCTGCCTGACGCCAAACCCACGCAGGACTACGACTTCGCGGTGCTCGACCTGGAGCTTGCACCCGGCGGTGGCTCCGGAACGCTGACGCCGGCCGCAAAGGTCACCGTCAAGGGAGGATCATTCGTCGTCGAGGGCTACTCGACGGAGCCGTTGCGCCTCACCTCGGTCATGGCGAAGAAGTAGGCGGACCGGTGTTCGTGGCAGATCTTCCCGTCGACCAGACGGTCGTCTACGGCCTGGCCTTCGACGCCGCGCCGTCCGCGATGCTGGCAGCAGACCGCAATGGGCGTATTCTGCTCACCAACCGAGCACTGGAACGGCACTTCGGGTATGCGCGCGACGAGCTGACCGGCGTGACCGTCGATCGGCTGATGCCCGGCGCGGCCTCGATGTTCCAGGCGTTCCTCGGCGAGGCCACCCAGGCTGTCGACGGCGACGCAAACGCTGGCGGCGGCGTCCTGCGTGGCGTCCGGAAAGACGGTTCCGAGTTCAACCTGGACGTCTCGCTGTCCCAGGGACAGACCGCGGGCGGTTCAATCCTGATTGCATCGGTGGCGCCGGTCAGTGCCGCGGATCAAGGCGATGTGTCACGGGCCGCGCTCGAGGAGGAACTGGCATTCGAGCGGGCGATCGCGGCATTGTCGGGCTACTTCATCGACCTGGCCAGCGATCGTATCGACGATGCCATCCGCGATGGCCTGGGCCAGGCCTGCGGGCTCGTGCAGCTCGATCGCGCGGCGGTCGTTCGACTTGGGCCGGAAGCCGTGCTTCGGAGCCGCATCGCGTGGTCCGTGCCGGAAGTGGAACCCCTCGACACGGACGTCGTCGTGCGCGATCGGTTCCCATGGACCTTCGATCAACTGTTGTCGGGTGAAGTCGTGTCCTTCACGAGTGTGGAGGAGGTGCCCGACGAAATCGATCGCAGCAGCTACGCGGCGGCCGGCGTCCAGTCGTCGCTTGCCATGCCGCTCCTGCTCGACGGCCGCGTCACGGCATTCATCGGCTTCGGCGCGATCCAGGCGCCCCGGGCGTGGTCGCCCGAGCTCGTCGAGCGCCTGAACGTGATCGCCGGTGTGTTCGCGCAGGTGGTCGCCCGCCAGCAGCGCGACGAGGCGCTCCAGGCGGCCATGGAGGAATCGCAGCGCCTCAAGAACCAGCTGCACGTGGAGAACGTGTTCCTGCGGACCGAGGCGCGGGATCGGCTTGCACCCGCGGAGATCGTCGGACGCAGTGCGGCACTCCGCCAGGTGCTGTCCCAGGCCGAGCAGGTCGCCTCGACCGACTCCACCGTGCTGTTGCTCGGTGAGACCGGCACCGGCAAGGAGCTCTTCGCGTCGCATATCCACTCGCTCGGCGCGCGACGCGGGCGGCCCATGGTTCGGGTCAACTGCGCGGCCATACCGGCGACCCTGATCGAAAGCGAGCTGTTCGGCCGTGAAAAGGGGGCCTTTACCGGCGCCCTGGCGCGCCAGGTCGGCAGGTTCGAGCTCGCCGACCACTCCACGATCTTTCTCGACGAGATTGGCGACCTGCCCGTCGACGTCCAGGTGAAGCTCCTGCGCGTGCTGGAAGAGCGCAAGTTCGAGCGGCTCGGAAGCCCGCGGCCAATCTCGGTGGACACGCGGATCATCGCCGCGACGCATCGCAATCTCGAACAGCGCGTGGCAGAGGGCGCGTTCCGCGAGGACCTCTACTACCGGCTGAACGTGTTTCCCATCCTGGTGCCACCGCTGCGCGATCGTGCGGAGGACATTCCGCTCCTGGTGCAGCGCCTCGTGGACGAGTTCTCACGAACGTTCGGCAAGCGCATCGAGCTGATCGAGCGCGAAACCATGTCGGCGTTGCAGCGCTACTCGTGGCCCGGCAACATCCGCGAGCTCCGGAACGTGGTCGAGCGCGCCATGATCGTCACGACCAGCCGGCGGCTGGTCATCCCGCTGCCCGAATCGACGTCATCGGCGGTCGCACGGAGCCCGAAGCTGCTGGACGTCGAGCGGGAACACATCCTCGCGGTCCTGGAGAGCTCGTCGTGGCGAATCCGCGGATCCGGAGGCGCGGCGGCACGGCTCGGGATGAAGCCGACGACGCTCGAGACACGGATGGCGAAGCTGGGGCTCAAGAGGCCGACGGCTTCTTAGTTCATTGCCAAAAGTGCCAAGATTGCCAAGATTGCCAAAATTTCGAAGAGATCCGGGATCACTCCGCGCTTCGGCATGCCCCCGTCGGCAATTTTGGCAATTTTGGCAATCTTGGCACTTTTGGCAATTGAATTGAGTCTCCGAGATTCCGTGGGGAAGCCTTCGATCTTGGACAGCGTTGGGACCCGGTTGGGGGCGTGAACGATCAAACTCAGCGGACTGCCGCGGGATTTGTCAGGTTCGCAAGTTAACCGGAGATGGAACGGCGGCTGCTTAAGACAACGCATGGTCCGTCTGAACGTCACGCTCAACGGAGCATCGCTGCGCGACGCAGAAAACCTCGTTGAAGGACTTCAGTTCCAGGTGCCGGGTACCCAAATCGAGGCTGGCTGCATCGCCTGCACGGCGTGGCTCGGGGCGGACTCGACCGTGCACTACGTCGAGGACTGGGCGACTGAAGCGGACATCCGGCGGCGTGTGCTGTCGGAGCGGTTCACCTCTCTGCTCGCGGTTGTCGAGGCGGCCACGAAAGCCGACGTGCAGTTCGATTTCGTGACCGAAAGACGCGGCCTCGAATACGTCTTCGAAGTCCGGGAACAAACGCCCTAGACTGTCCGCCGGGTGCCTATGGACTCTCTCAGCGCTTCCGGGTCCGGCGCAGCGGTCCCCGCCAGACCTGCAGCCAAACCCTCCGGCTCGACCGCTCTCGCGGCGGCGATCCTCGATCATCTGCGGTATAACCAAGTCGTCCCGCTCGAATACGCCACGCGCCAGGACTGGTATATGGCGCTGGCGGTGGCGATCCGCGATCGGATGGTGGATCGCTATATGGAGACCCTCCACGCGATGACGGCATCGCGGGCGGAGCGGAAGATCGTCGCCTACCTCTCGGCCGAATTCCTCACCGGCCCCCATCTCGGCAACAACCTGCTCTGCCTGGGCATGCAGGAGACGGCGCGCGAAGCGCTGTCGGGGCTTGGACAGCACCTGGACGAACTGCTCGAGCAGGAGGAAGAGCCCGGCCTCGGCAACGGTGGTCTCGGTCGGCTGGCTGCCTGTTACATGGACTCGCTGGCGACGCTCGGCGTACCGGCAATCGGCTACGGCATTCGCTACGAGTTCGGCATCTTCGATCAGGCGATCCGCGACGGCTGGCAGGTCGAAATAACCGACAAGTGGCTCCGCTTCGGCAACCCGTGGGAGATCGCGCGGCCGGAGATCAGCGTATTGGTTCCGTTCGGAGGACGCACCGAACACGGCCGGGACGAGCAGGGGCGGCTTCGGGTGAAATGGATCCCGGCCACGCTTGTGAAAGGCGTGCCCTACGACAGCGCCATTCCTGGCTACCTGCGTGCCACGGCCAACCTGCTCCGGTTGTGGAGAGCGGAGGCGGTGGAGTCCTTCGATTTCGATGCGTTCAACGTCGGCGATTACTACCGGGCGGTGAGCGAGAAGATCTCGTCGGAAACCATCTCGAAGGTGCTCTATCCGAACGACGAGCAGGAGGCCGGCAAGCACCTGCGCCTGCAGCAACAGTTCTTCTTCGTGTCCTGCTCGCTTCAGGACATGCTCCGCATCCACCGGGTCTTCCGCCGCCCGATCGAAGACTTCGCGTCGTACTGGGCCGTCCAGATGAACGACACGCACCCGTCGATCGCCGTGGCTGAGCTGATGCGCTTGCTGCTCGACGTGCACGGTCTCGACTGGGACAAGGCCTGGACCATCACGCAGGAAACCTGCGCCTACACGAATCACACGCTCCTGTCCGAGGCGCTGGAGAAATGGCCGCTGCCGCTGTTTGCCCAGCTGCTGCCGCGCCACCTGGAAATCATCTTCGAGATCAACCGACGCTTCCTCGACGAGGTGCGGCGGCGATACCCCGGCGATGACGGACTGATTCGCCGCCTGTCGATCATCGACGAGTCGGGAGGCAAGTCGGTCCGAATGGCGCACCTCGCGAGCGTGGGGAGCCATGCCATCAATGGCGTTGCCGCGCTGCACACAGAACTCCTCAAGGAGACCGTGCTGTTCGACTTCCACGCGGTCTTCCCGCACCGCATCGTCAACGTGACCAACGGTGTGACGCCGCGGCGGTGGATCGCGCTCAGCAATCCCGAGCTGAGCGCCCTGATCAGCGACCGGATCGGCGATCGCTGGCTCTGGAGCCTGGAGGAGGAGCTCGTCCGCCTCGAACCGCTGGCGGACGATCTCGGATTCCAGTCGGCGTGGAGTGCGGTCAAGGCCGGCAACAAGCAGCGGCTCGCCGGGGCGATCAAGGGGCGCGTCGGTATCGAGGTGAACCCGCAGTCGCTCTTCGACATTCAGGTAAAGCGCCTGCACGAATACAAGCGGCAGCACCTGAACGTGCTGTATCTGGTGACCGAGTACTTGCGCCTCAAAGGAGGCGGTGTCCCCGGACCGCCGCGAACGGTGATCTTCGGCGGGAAAGCGGCCCCGGGGTATCGGATGGCCAAGCTGATCATCCGGCTGATTCACGGCGTCGCAGCGGTCATCAACGCGGATACCAGCGTGTCACAGGTTCTGCAGGTCGTCTTCATCCCTGACTTCAACGTGAAGAACGCCCAACCGATCTATCCGGCTGCCGATCTGTCGGAACAGATTTCCACGGCCGGCAAGGAAGCGTCGGGCACCGGCAACATGAAGTTCGCGATGAACGGCGCGCTCACGATCGGCACGCTCGACGGTGCCAACGTCGAGATTCGCGACGCGGTCGGGCCCGAGAACTTCTTCCTGTTCGGCCTGAACGCACGGGAGGTCCGCGACCGGAAGGCGGGTGGCTACCGGGCCCAGGATGTCTACGAGTCGAATCCTGTTCTGCGGGCGACGATCGATCTGATTGCCTCCGGTGCGTTCGCGAACGGCGACCGCGCCCTGTTCCAGCCGCTCGTGGACTCGCTGCTCACGCGCGACGACTACATGCTCTTCGCCGACTTTCAGTCCTACGTGGACTGCCAGGCACGGGTCAGCGAGGCGTACCGCAACCAGGTGGCCTGGACGCGAATGTCCATCCTCAACAGCGCGCGCGTGGGCCGGTTCTCGTCCGATCGATCCATCCGGGACTACTGCCGCGACATCTGGCACGTCGAGCCGGACACGATTGGCGAAGGTTGAGCCGTGAAAGCCGAGAATGTCAGGCCGGGTCTCAGCGCGCCGCTCGGCGCCACCGTCACCGATGGTGGCGTCAACTTCAGCGTCTTCTCGAGAAACGCGACCGCCATCGATCTGCTTCTGTTCGACGATGCCGAAGCCCTCGAACCGTCACGCGTCGTCCAGCTGACGGGTGGCGGCCATCGCACCTATCACTACTGGCACGCCTTCATACCGCACCTCGTTCCTGGCCAGATCTACGCGTACCGAGCTCACGGGCCATTCGCGCCCGAGCGTGGTCTCAGGTTCGACGGCGACAAGGTGCTCCTCGACCCGTACGGGTTGTCCGTGGCCGTGCCAGGGTCGTACGACCGGATGGCGGCAGCGATCCGGGGAGGCAACACGGCCATCGCGATGAAGAGCGTGATCGCCGATCCGTCACGGTACGACTGGGAAGGCGATCTGCCGCTCCGTCGCCCGTTCGCCCAGACGGTGATCTATGAGCTGCACGTACGCGGCTTCACTCGAGACCCGAGCTCGGGCGTCACCGCCGACAAGCGCGGCACCTATGCGGGCCTGATCGAGAAGATCCCGTATCTGAAAGACCTCGGTGTTACGGCCGTCGAGCTCCTGCCCATTCACCAGTTCGATCCGCAGGCGGCGCCGACCGGCGTGAATTACTGGGGCTACCAGCCGGTGTCCTTCTTTGCGCCGCATCACGCCTACAGCTCGAGCCCCGATCCGCTGGGTGTGCTCGACGAGTTCCGTGACATGGTGAAGGCGCTTCACCGCGCCGGCATCGAGCTCATTCTCGACGTCGTCTACAACCACACTGGTGAAGGGGGAGCGGACGGACCGACGATCTGCTATCGCGGACTGGCCAACGAGTTCTACTACATCCTCCAGAGCGACCGCTCCAAGTACGCGGACTACACGGGCTGCGGCAATACGCTCAACGCCAACCAGTCGATCGTGCGGCGGCTGATTCAGGACAGCCTGCGCTACTGGGTCACCGAGATGCACGTCGACGGGTTCCGATTCGATCTCGCGTCGATCCTGACTCGCGACGAGACCGGGCATCCGCTGCCCAGTCCCCCGGTTGTCTGGGACATCGAGTCGGATCCCCTGCTCGCGGGTACCAAGCTGATCGCGGAAGCGTGGGATGCCGCCGGCCTGTATCAGGTCGGCAGTTTCATCGGCGACACGTGGCAGGAATGGAACGGGCGATTCCGAGACGACGTGCGCCAGTTCTGGAAAGCCGACTACGGTTCGGTCCGAGGCCTCGCGATGCGGTTGCTGGGCAGCCCGGACATCTACGGCCACGAAGATCGGGAAGCCGAGCAGAGCATCAACTTCGTCACGTGCCATGATGGGTTCACGCTGAACGATCTCGTTTCGTTCAACCGGAAGCACAACGACGCCAACGGCGAGAACAACCGCGACGGCTCGGACGACAACATGAGCTGGAACTGCGGCGTCGAGGGTCCCAGCGACGACCCGGCTGTCGAGGCGTTGCGCCATCGTCAGGCCAAGAACTTCCTCGCGGTGCTCATCCTGTCGGCCGGGACACCGATGCTGCTGATGGGTGACGAGGTGAGGCGGACGCAACGCGGCAACAACAACGCGTACTGCCTCGACGACGAGGTCAGCTGGTTCGACTGGAGCCTGCTCGAGCGGCACCCCGACCTGCACCGGTTCGTCAGGGCGCTCAGCACATTCAGGCAGCGGCGCGACGTCGTCGATCTCGACATCACGCTCAGCCTGAATGAGCTGCTTCAGCACTCGCGCCTGGACTGGCACGGCGTGAGACTGGGCCATCCGGACTGGGCCGACTACTCGCACTCGCTGGCGTTCACCCTGCGCAGCTTTCATACACGTTTTCTGATTCATGTGATGTTGAACGCGTACTGGGAGCCGCTCGAGTTCGAGGTACCGCCGGTCGAGGACACCGAAGAGACGGGGTGGCGGCGCTGCATCGACACGGCAGCGTCACCGCCCGCTGACGCCGTGCAGTGGCGGCACGCCCCTCGGCACGCGGCCCGCACCTGCGTGGTACAGCCGCGGTCGCTGGTGCTGCTGGCATCGCGGCTGCAGCCCGATGCCGTGGATGAATTACGGATCGTCGTGTCCTGATCGCAAGGAAGAGGACAATGTTCGTCAAAGACCTCGAACGTACCGCCCAGGCCCTCGTCGCCGACGGCAAAGGGCTCCTTGCCGCCGACGAAACGGTATCCACGCTGTCACGCCGGCTGGTAGCCAGGGGCATTGAGTCCACACCTGACAGCCGCCGGGCCTACCGCGAGATGCTCTTCTCGACACCCGGCATCGGCGGCTGCATCAGCGGGGTGATTCTCCACGACGAGACGATCCGGCAGCGAAGCGCGAGGGGAAGCACCTTCTCTGAATTGCTCGCGCGGCAGGGCATCATGCCCGGCATCAAGGTCGATCGCGGTGCGAGCCCGCTGTCGGGATCATCGGGCGAGCACATCACCGACGGGCTCGACGGCCTGCGGGATCGCGTGAGGGACTACGCGGCGCTCGGCGCCAGGTTCGCCAAGTGGCGCGCTGTCATCGTGGTGAGCGACACGCGGCCGACTCCCCTCTGTGTGCGCGACAACGCACACGCCCTCGCGCGCCATGCGGCGATCTGCCAGGCGCACGGCCTCGTGCCGATCGTCGAGGCGGAAGTGACGACGGATGGCACGCACACGATTGAGCGGTGCGAAGAGGTGACCGGCGCGATTCTCCGTGAAGTGTTCGACACACTTCTCGATCACAAGGTGATCCTCGAAGGCATCCTGCTGAAGCCGAACATGGTCGTCCCGGGAACGATGTGCCCGCAGAAGGCACCGAGCGAGGCTGTCGCGGTGGCAACCCTGCGATGCCTGCGCCGATTCGTTCCCGCCGCCGTTCCCGGAGTGGCGTTCCTCTCCGGGGGCCAGGATCCGCTCGAAGCCACCGCCCGCCTCAGCGCGATCAACCAGCAGCCGGGGCCGAAGCCGTGGAAGCTGACGTTCTCGTTCGGGCGGGCACTGCAGGACGAGGCGCTCGGCGCCTGGGGAGGGTGGCCGGAGAACGTGACCGCGGGCCAGCTGGCCTTTCTTCACCGGGTGAAGTGCGTCAACCTGGCCGCCGCTGGCTTGTATCTCCCTGCGATGGAGGAGCAGTCGGCAGTCGCTTGAGTTCTATCACCGGGGTCCGGGATCCGGGATCCGGGGTCCGGACGTGGTGGTACTCAGAGGCAACAAGCCCTTGAATTAGGGCCGGTTGCCTCTACCTAGCACGAACGTCCGGACCCCGGACCCCGGACCCCGGATCCCGGAACAGGAGCAAGGCCGTGAACAAGGTTCGTTCAACCCAGGATTCCCGATCGGTCAGCACGCTCACGCCCGGCCACGAGCTCGAGCTGCTCGACGCGTACTGGCGCGCCTGCAACTACCTCGCAGTCGGGATGATCTACCTCCAGGACAATCCGCTGCTGCGAGAGCCGCTTCGAACCGAACACGTCAAGCAGCGGCTGCTGGGCCACTGGGGTGCGAGTCCGGCGCTGTCGTTCGTCTGGACGCACTTGAACCGCCTCATCGTCAAGCACGACCTCGACATGATGTTCGTGGCCGGTCCAGGCCATGGCGCGCCCGGCGTGCTCGGTCCGGCGTATCTCGAGGGCACGTATTCCGAGATCTACCCCGACAAGAGCCAGGACGCCGAGGGGCTTCGGAGATTCTTCAAGCAGTTCTCGTTTCCGGGCCACATCGGCAGCCATGTCACGCCGGAAACACCAGGCTCCATCCACGAAGGCGGCGAGCTTGGGTACAGCCTCTCGCACGCCTACGGGATGGCGTTCGACAATCCCGATCTGATCGTCGCGTGCGTCGTCGGCGACGGCGAGGCCGAGACCGGCCCGCTGGCGACGGCGTGGCATTCGAACAAGTTCCTCAACCCGATCCACGACGGCGCGGTCCTGCCCATCCTGAACCTCAACGGCTACAAGATCGCGAATCCGACCATCCTCTCCCGAATCAGCCACGCGGAGCTCGAGGCGCTGTTCGTCGGCTACGGATACACGCCCTACTTCGTGGAGGGCAGTGATCCCGCTTTGATGCACGAGAAGATGGCGGGCACGCTGGATCGGGCCCTCGATGCCATCCGGACCGCCCAGCGTGAGGCACGTCAGTCGAAAACAGCATCGCGCCCGCGCTGGCCGGTCATCGTGCTGCGCTCACCCAAGGGATGGACGGGCCCGAGCGAGATCAAGGGACACAAGGTCGAAGGTTCGTGGCGCGCGCACCAGGTGCCGTTCGCCGACGTGCGCGGGAATCCGGACAACCTGGCACTCCTCGAGCACTGGCTGCGCAGCTATCGACCCGAGGAGCTGTTCGATGCAGGGGGCCGGCTGATCCCCGAGTTGAGGGCACTGGCACCGAACGGCGAGCGGCGCATGAGCGCCAGCCCGCACGCCAACGGCGGTCTCTTGCGCAAGGATCTCGACATCCCCGACTTCCGCGCGTACGCGGTTCCGGTTTCGACCCATGGGACCACGCAGCACGAGAACACGAAGCCGCTCGGCGAGTTCCTGCGCGACGTCATGAAGAAGAACATGACGAGCTTTCGCGTGTTCGGCCCCGACGAAACCGCATCGAACAGGCTCCAGGCCCTCTACCAGGCTTCGAAAAAGACCTGGCTCGCTGACACGCTGCCAGAGGACGCCGACGGCGGCGAGCTGTCACCCGACGGGCGCGTCATGGAAATGCTGTCGGAGCACACGCTCCTCGGCTGGTTCGAAGGCTACCTGCTCACCGGGCGCCACGGTTTCTTTCACACTTACGAAGCCTTCGCGCACGTGATCGATTCGATGTTCAACCAGCACGCGAAGTGGCTGGACATCTCCAAGAATCACGTCAAATGGCGCGCCCCGGTGGCCTCGGAGAACATCCTGCTGTCCTCGACGGTGTGGCGCCAGGATCACAACGGGTTTTCTCACCAGGACCCCGGCTTCATCGACCTGGTCACGAACAAGGGACCGTCGGTCGTCCGGATCTACCTCCCGCCGGATGCCAACACGCTGTTGTCGGTCGCGGATCACTGCCTCCGCAGCACCGACTACGTCAACGTGATCGTCGCCGACAAGCAGAAGCACCTGCAGTTCACCTCCATCGACGAGGCGATTGCCCACTGCACGAAAGGGTTCGGCATCTGGAAGCGAGCGAGTACTGACGACGGCGCGGAGCCGGATGTCGTGCTCGCCTGCTGCGGCGACGTCGCGACGATGGAAGCGCTCGCGGCTGCCGCGCTCCTGCGCGATCACCAGCCGGATCTGAAGGTCCGGTTCGTCAACGTGGTGGACCTGTTCAAGCTCCAGCCGTCGGGCGAACACCCGCACGGCTGCACTGAAGCGGAGTTCGACGAGATCTTCACCGCTGACAAGCCGATCATCTTCAACTTCCACGGGTATCCGTGGCTGATTCACAAGCTCGCCTACCGGCACAGCGGCCATGAACACCTGCACGTTCGTGGCTACAAGGAGAAGGGAAACATCAACACTCCGCTGGAGCTGGCGATATTGAACGAGACCTCGCGTTTCCATCTCGTGCTCGACGTCATCGCGCGCGTGCCGGGACTGCGGGCGCGGGCGGCGGCACTCGAGGAGCTGATGAGGAAGTCGATCGCCGACAACCTCGCGTACGCGCACGAGAACGGGATCGACAGACCAGAGATCACTGAATGGACTTGGCCGTATTGACACACTCTCGCGGGTTCGCGGGTTCGCGGTTCGCGAGTTCGGTGGAGCCGGTTGTACTCAGAGGCAACTAGCAGCTGGACTTGATGATGTTGCCTCTGAGTATCACCACTTCCGCGCGAACCCGCGAACCCGCGGACCCGCGAACCCGCGAACCCGCGAATAAGAAAGGATCCACGAGATGCGTAGATTGCTCGTCGGTATCACGCTGACAGGCCTCCTGTTCGGGGGCTTCGGCACACCGACACCCGCCGCGCAGGGAACGCCAGCGGCGCCGACCGCGGCGGAACTGGACACGCTGCTCGCGCCGATTGCGCTCTACCCCGATCAGCTACTGGCGCAGATGCTGATGTGCGCCGCCAAGCCGGCTAAGGTCGCCGCGCTTAGCGAATGGCTGGTGAGCCATCAGTCCGAGAAAGGGACCGCGCTGCAGGACGCCGCGACCAAGGCGGGGTTCGAGCCGGAGTTCGTCGCCATGGTCCTCTTCCCGGACGTCATCAATGCCATGGCGTCACGCATCGACTGGACGACGCAACTCGGCAGCGCATTCGCGTCGCATCGCAGCGCCGTCTTCGACAGCATTCAGCGGCTGCGGGCCCAGGCGCAGAAGGCCGGGAAGCTCAAGGACAGTGCGCAGCAGGACATCGAGACCAAGAAGACGTCATCGGGGCAGGACGTGATCGTCATCGAGCCGACGAACCCGCAGGTCGTTTACGTGCCGCAATACAACCCCACGACCGTCTACACCCAGCCAACGTCGACCACGGTGGTCGTCCAGGAGAGCAGCAGCAGTAGTGACGCGGTCGCCGCGGGACTTATCGGGTTCACCGCGGGGATCGCGATCGGTGCGGCAATGGACAACAACTACTACTACGGTCCGTACGGGTGGGGTGGCGGCGCCTACATGTACAACGACGCGTGGGACGACTATTACGATCACCGCGAGGATGCCCGTGAAGACTGGTCCGATCATCGCGAGGACATGTACGAGGACCGATCGGAGCGCGCGGAGGACGCCAGGGAAAACCGCTCGGAACGCTCGCAGAACACCCAGGAGCAGCGTACCGATCGGCAGCAGAACCGCCAGGAGAACCGGCCCGAGGCGTCGCAGGCGCAGAAGGACCAGGCCCGCGCCAAGGCGCAGGAAAGGTCGGCATCGGGACAGACCGCAGCCACGGCCAGGTCAGGCGCGGAATCGCGGGGCTACAGCGGCAGCGGCACCACCCGGACGGCGCCCGAACGAAGCGGCACGCGATCCGATGCGTTCTCGGGCTACTCGAGCGGCAAGTCGGCGAATGCGGCGAGCCAGCGCGGTCAGCGCAGCCGGAGCAGCTCGCGGAGCGGCGGCGGCAGCCGGCGGCGGTGAGTCGCCCGCGAGGATGACTGTCATGTCCATTCAATCACCATTCTGTTTCCGTGGCTCGTCAGCCGCCGGGCTCCTGCTGGCGCTCGCGGCT
>Ga0209382_10001414_pt1 | contig 37870 bp, 30 predicted proteins | sample SoiMetdeltSBSDD5_FD_187599 | JGI IMG/M metagenome (GOLD analysis project Ga0209382, IMG submission 187599) | Bulk soil microbial communities from a Populus tree surrounding site in Tennessee, USA - Soil MetaG P. deltoides SBSDD5 (SPAdes) (version 2) | ecosystem: Environmental > Terrestrial >... | reverse complement strand
GGACGTTGGCAATCGCGATTGCCACAGGATCTTTCCGCTCGCCGCGTCGAACGCGTAGACGTGCCGATCCCAATCGCCTGCGAAGACGACACCGCCAGCGGTGGTGAGCGCCGCGGTGTTGATCGGGGACGCGGTGCGATGACGCCACAGCGTCTTTCCTGACTTGACGTCCAACGCCTGGAACTCGCCGAGATTACCGTCCGATGCCGGGTGCTTGTAATCACGCCGGCGGACGGGCCCGGTGCCGCCCCCGCCAACGCGCTTCTCGGTCGGACCGAATGTCGCTTTTTCACAGCTCAGACTGAGTGGCACGTACATCGCGTTGGTCTGCGGACTGAATGCCATCGCGCGCCAGCTCTTGAACCCCGCCGTGCTCGGGCACCAGTCGACTTCCTTGCCGACTTCGGGAACCTTTCCCGCCCGGTAGGTGACCTTGCCGGTGGTGGCGTCCACGTCGACGAGCGTCTGATAGCCAAGATCGGTCGCGCGGATGAATGCGCCGCTTTCGCGATCGAGCTGCCACAGGATGCCGAGCTTGCCCATTTTGAACAGCGACTTGCGTCCGCCGATGTCGACGAGGACGTTCTCGAACACTTCGTCCATGTCGTGCGACTCACCAGGCAGATGCTGGTAGTACCACTTCATCTTCCCAGTGTCCGGATCGAGAGCAAGCGTCGAGTTCGTGTAGAGTGCCGCACCGTCGGTGCCGCGCACAGCACGCGCCCACGGCTTGGCTTGCGCCGTGCCCCAGTACACGAGATTCGTCGCGGCATCGTAGCTGCCTGTCACCCATGCATCACTGCCAGCGCGGAAGGTGAGTGGCAGATCTCCCCACGTGTCCCCGCCGGGTTCACCTGGCCGCGCGATTGTCGACGTCCGCCACAGCTCCTTGCCAGTTGCCGCGTCGTGCCCGCTGATGAAGCACACATCGTCTTTGTAGCGACTGCAGCCGGTGATGCCCGCGATGACCTTGCCGCGAACGACAATCGGGCCGGCGGTGTATTCGTATCCGAGTTTGTCGTCGGCGGTCTTGACGTCCCAGACTACCTTTCCGGTCCGCGCGTTCAACGCGACGATGTGCGCGTCATTGGTAGTACCGAAGATCTTGTCGTCGAAGATGGCGAGCGTTTTCTGGATGCCACGTCCGAGATCGCCACCTCCGCTTGCCGGACGCTGCGCGAGACGCGGGATGTCGGTCTGCTCGCCTCCACCACGTCCTGATGGCGCAGGCGTGGGCGTCGCGCCCGGGCGATATTCCCAGATGAGATCGCCTGTCGCAGCGTCGAGCGCCTGGATCACGCCGCGCGGATTTGGCAGATACATGACGCCGTCGTAGACGAGCGGCGCCGCTTCCTGGGCGCCGGTGTCGTCCATCGACCACGACCATGCGAGCTGCAACTGCTGGACGTTCTGCTTGTTGATTTGTTCGAGTGGGCTGTAGCCCCACGCGCTGTCCGTGCGCCGCCAGTTCAACCAGTCGCCGGGCGCCGGATTGCGCAGCATCGCTTCGGTGACCGGGCGGAACTCTTTAACCTGTGCGAAGGGCAGGACACTGCTTGCCAGCAGGGCGATCGAAATCGAATAGGCGAGTCGCATGGTCATGGCGCCGGCTCCCGAGTTAAATCATTGGTGATTTTTCGATCTGTGATTGGTGAAACGTTTTTGATTGGTGATTGGTGATTAGGTCGAGAGAGCGAATCATCAATCTGAAAAAACACCCGTCAACAACGAATCAATAATCAGGAATCAAGAATCTTCAAATACGGGCTGTCTCGGTCAGTTACCACCGAGTAGCGGATCGCTATTCTCCTCACCCCCACCAGCGCCTCCCGTTGAATTGTCCCGTGTGGCAGGGTCCGGGCCCTTGCCCTGGGCGAAGGCGCGCTCTTCGGCTCGCGAGTTGATCAGCATCCCCGCGAGGCCGAAGTTGCCCTCGTGACAGCGCGGCTCGTAGTAGATGCGGTTGGCCTGGCCGTCCTGGACTTTGAGCTCCTGCCTGACCGTCCACGCCTGCGCCCACGTCGTTGAATCCTCGATAGTCACGACGTACTCGAGTGTCGTGGCATCGATTCGCGTCCAGCGTTCGACGAGGTGCAGGCGCTCGCGCGATCCTCGATACTCCGTCTTCGGACTGAAATTGGTGACGTCAACGACCAGCGTCTTCCCTTCCCAGTGGGCGCGCGAGTCGCCGAAGCGCTGTCGCACGGTTGCAGGAAGATGCGGGTTCCCGTTCACAGGGATGATGCGCTGCCATCCTTGTCCCTGGCCGGTGTCGTAGAAGATCGCCACCGATGTCGGAGACTGGACGATTCGACGGTAACCGCTGAGGTCTGGCAGCACCGCGCCGATGCATCGCTCGGCCAGGCTCCTGTCCTCCGGTCCGTCACTGCGATTGATCCTGTCTGTGTTGTAAATCGGCGGAGCCTCGGCTCGCCTCGGCGACGGAGGTCCGAATTTACCGCCGCGGCAGGACGCCTCCTGCTTCTTGCACGTGTCGGTCGCCTGCATGAGCGCGAGCTGATATTCGCGGTAGGCGTCGAGGCGCATGCGCGCTTCGGTCGTATAGCCAGGAATGCGTCCATCGTTCGGCGCCACCACGAGGGAGGTCCGGCGCCCGGTCGGCTTGACCGATTCGAACACCGCGTTATACGCGCCCGAGACATCGCGCTCGCTTCCCTGCGGCTCTCGATGATCGCGCCGCAGGATCGCAGACCGCTGCTTGTCGAGTGCAGCGACCTCTTCTTCGGTCAGGAACTCTCTGCCGGCGAATCGCGCAGGTCGCTGCAGCGGCGTATCGTACGTGTCGGTCCAGATGCCCTGGAGATCTGGATCCCCCCAGGGAGTGACCGTGCTGGTTGCCGACTGACCCACGCCGAGTAAGAGCGATGCGACGACGATGGCGGATGTCAGTCCGATGAACGCAAGGGATCGCTTCATTTCGTACCTCTTGCGGCGGGTAACAGCGGTTTTTGATCGGCAGCTAATCGCTGATCGAAAGCCGCCAGCATCACGGCATCCGCTGATTGCTGCGCCATCAGCGCGACGACGTCCACCAGGTCACGCTCGCCGAAGACCTTCAGTGCCGTTGCATACGTCTGCGTGCTGACGTTGTGCGCAGCAAAGAGCTCACGACCGAACTGGATGAGTGCTGCTTCTTGTTCTGCGACGCCGTTCAATGGCCGGCGATGCCGCACGACGTCGATGACCGCAGGCTCCAGGCCGTCTTTGACTGCAGCCGGCTCATTGACCGTCCAGTTGTACTGCGAGTCGTGCTCGCGCGCGGCGATGAGGATGGCGAGCGCCATGACTCGCCGACCTTTGCTGGCCTCGAGCGATGCCAGGCCGGCACCGTGGCGCGCGATATGGTTCGGCCCGGTACCCTCCGGGGCCAACCCGCGCGCATACAAATTCGCTTGCGCTGGCTGGTTCGAACTTCGGATCAACGGAAGACGGCTTCTCGAATCAGCGTGAATGTCGTTGGGCGGTGTGAACGGCAATGGAAGGAACTGCTTCCACCCTGGTGGCATCTGCTGGTTGAAGGCGGTGAGCCGCGCCGCCGTTGCCGTGTATGTCGACATCAGATCGACGACGTCGACCAGGTTGCTCTTGCCGAGGACGTTCTGCGCGCGCGAGTAGGTGCTCGAGGTCAGCGCGTGGGTTCCGGCGAGCTCGCGACCCACCTGGATGATTGCCGCTTCCTTCTCGGGCACGCCTTTCAGCGGACGGCGATGCCGTACGATGTCGATAGTGGCCGGGTCCAGACCGACGGCAACGGCCTCCATTTCATGGAGCGACCATTCATACGGCTGGTCATGCTCGCGGGCGGTCGTCAGGATCGCGAGCTCGGTCAGGTGCCGCCCGAGCGGAGAGGCCCAGCGGACGTTGGCCCCCGACGCATGCAGCCGGATCGCCGCCACCCCCTGGATCCCCGGCTTCAGCGGCGGCAGTCGATTGCGGGAGTCAGGATGGATATCGGGGGGAACGGCGCCCTCGACGCCCTCAGCAGTTGCCTGCGGCGACCGCGCTCCGACCGGACTGTGGACGTCCAAGACGAGGGCAGCACACGCGAGCAAGATGGCCCTCGCGGTTCCGCGCATCCCTTCCTCCTTCTGACAGGCAGGACACTTATACACCCAATCAAAGTGGGAAGTTTAAAGTTCAAAGTTCAAAGTTGAAGACTTGAAGTAGGCGTAGAATCTCCTCGCGCCAGTGCGCGTCGGGCGGGCCGTTCCCGGGAGATTCGAGATGAAGAATCGACTGATCGGCGTGATCGTCGTCGTGGGACTCGTTGTTGTCGTGGCCGGATTGCTGAGGCAAACGCAGGCATCGGCCGACGGCATGACCGCGTGGGGGGACCCGGATCTGCAGGGCATCTGGACCGACCCCTATCAAACACCGCTTCAGCGTCCTTCGCAGTTTGCCAACAAGGAATTTTTCACCGACGAGGAGCGAACGAAGCTCGACGAGCAGCGATCCGGCATCCCGCGCCGCGACCAGCGCGTCGAGCGCGGTAGCGAACGCGACGTGGCCGGTGCGTATAACGCCGTCTTCCAGTCGGTGAGGCCTACGGGAAAACGCACGTCGCTCATCGTCGACCCACCAGACGGGCGAATGCCTGCGCTGACCGCGGAGGCGATGAAGAGAAACGACGCGGAACGGGAATATCGGCTCGCATTACTGCAGGCAACCGAGACGTGCAAGAACAAGGACGCCGCGTGCGCTGGCGGCAAGTTCGGGCCGCCGTCGCCCAGACGGGCCGAGATGCCGCCGTTCTACAACATCGGTCGCACCAATCGGAACGACGGCCCCGAGGATCGAAGCATGACCGAGCGCTGCATGGGCGCGGTGCTGCCCGACTTCGGCGGTTACCGCCGCATCGTGCAATCACCCGGATCAGTAGGGATCTTCTACGACACGGGACAGGGACAGGGATGGCAGCGCGTTATTCCGATCGGCACCGGCGCACACCTTCCGGCGTCGATTCGACAGCGATTCGGCGACTCGCGCGGACGCTGGGAGGGCAACACGCTCGTCGTCGACGTCACGAACTTCTCGCCGAAGTTCGGCTTTCAGGCGGCGCGCGAAGGGCTGCATCTGATCGAGCGCTTCACACGCGTCGATGCCAAGACGATCGAGTACGCGGTCACGATCGAGGATGCCGCGACGTGGACGAAGCCATGGACGGTCAAGCAGGAGTTCGTGCGCCAGGACGAGCAGGCCAATCGCATCTACTACGAGCCGCGCTGTCACGAGGGGAACTACGGGTTGCCGACGATGCTGCTGGGCACCCGCGTCGAGGAGCGTGCGTTTGCGCAGGGTAAAGGACCGGATCCCGCCACCAAGGACACGGCCACTGATTTTGGAAACGAAGGTGGCATCGATGCGTTGACGGGAGCAGCAGGGGCGATCTTCTGAGACTGAAGACGGATCAACTCCCAACCTCCAATTCCCAACGCCCAAACGGAGCTATTTCGAGGATTGGGAGTTGGATTTTGGGAGTTGGGAGTTGACACTTCTCGATCCAGCCCAAAGGAGAGGAACGTGGCAAACCGTTTCAATGCCTTCACAATCGTGATCGCCATCGTCTGCCTCGCCGTCGGCGCGGCGGTGGGAATGCTGACCACGCGCTCCACTGCCGAAGCGGCGTCGCGTGCCGCGCGGACTGCGGATGGCCGACCGAATCTCAGTGGCGTCTGGCAGGCGAACAACGAAGCGTACTGGGATCTCGAGGCACATGAGGCGCGTGCCGGCGCAGTGACGCAGCCCGGCGTCTATCCGTACGCCTATGCGCGCGCGCCGGCTGCCCCGGTCCTCGCGCTTGGTGCCGCTGCCGGCGTCCCTGGGTCGCTCGGCGTCGTTCGCGGCGACGGTCAGATTCCGTACAAGCCGGAAGCGTTGGCGATCAAGAAAGCGAACGGCGAGAACTGGATCGATCGCGACCCGGAGCTCAAGTGCTATCTGCCGGGAATTCCGCGCGCGATGTACATGCCGTACCCGTTTCAGATCGTGCAGGGGACCGACAAGATCCAGATGGCCTATACGTTTTCGAACGCAGCCCGCACCATTCATCTCGACAAGGTCGAAGGGCCGCCTGACGATACATACATGGGTCATTCGGTCGGCCGATGGGAGGGCAACACGCTGGTCGTGGACGTGACCAATTTCAATGGCAAGAATTGGTTCGATCGGGCGGGGAACTTCCACAGCCCCTCATTGCATCTCGTCGAGCGCTTCACTCCACTCAGCGCCGATGCGATTCAGTACGAAGTGACGATCGAGGATCCCGAAGTCTTCACGCGAACGTGGCAGATCGCGATGCCGCTCTACCGGCGGCTCGAGGCGAACGTGCAACTCATCGAATATCCGTGTATCGAGTTCTCGGAGGAGTTCATGTACGGCCACGTCCGCAAGCAGCCGCTGGTGAAGCGGTGGGAAGGCGAGACCATGATCATCGACATCACGCGCAAGGTGCCAGAGGGTGATCGTTTCTACGAGTGGTATCGGCGGTAGACGTGAGCAGGGAGGAGGATCCGATGAAAGCGAAGCTGGCCGTTGCGATCGCGGTAATCGGTCTGATCGGTGCGGCGACCACGATGTCGTTATCGGCGCATCACGCGTTCGCCGCCGAATTCGACGCGAACAAGCCGGTGAAGTTCGAAGGCACCGTCACGCGCATGCAGTGGATCAATCCACATGTGTGGCTTCACATGGAAGTGAAGAAGCCCGACGGCAGCGTGGAGAACTGGGCGTTCGAGGCGGGCACACCGAACGTATTGTTCCGGCGCGGATTCACGAAGGACTCGCTGCTGCCCGGCACGAAGATCGTGATCGACGGATATCAGGCGAAGGACGGATCGCGGCGCGCCAACGGGCGCGATATCACGTTCCCGGACGGGAAAAAGCTGTTCATGGGCTCGTCCGGGACCGGGGCGCCATACGAGCTGACGCCGGGGAATCAGAAGAAGTAGCCGTGCACGCCTCCGCCCACCCCTGACGGCAGGCGAGGGCGATCAGCGCCGCCGGCGTTCGCTCGGTTATCGGCCCCTTACTGCCACGCAGGATGATGGGGTAGTCGTCGAGCGTCGGTGGCGCACTCATCGATCGGCTGTATTCCGCTCGCGCCTCCAGGATGCTGAGCTCGTGGCACGACCAGCTCGATCCACGATGGCAATATCCGGATTGCACATCTCGAAGGTAGCGACACGCGTAGGGGCGGCCGGATTCGCACGCCTCACGCCAGAACGGCAACCACTGTCCGGGATGATCGTCGCCGACGGCGTGGACGGCGCTCATGGAAATGAAGATTCCCGTCCATATGAACATGTACGCCAGATGCCGCCGTTGAGGCGCCAGGGATCTGCCGAGCGCCGCGGGATCGATTGCACGCAGCCATCCTGAACGTGCCAGGCGATCGAGCCACCTGACCGACAGGTTCAACAGCGGAACTTGTAGAAGCTTGTCGTAGAAGGTCGGCATGCCCGCCGATCCGAGCACCTGGTAGAGCGTTACCGTGCTCAAGCCATACAGGACACCGAACGCGATGCGCCCGAGCTCCGTACGCGGAGACGTGGACGGATCGGTAAAGAGAAGATGCATCCCGAGGAAGACGGCGATCGGGATGTACGAATCGTAAAAGAAATAGATGCCGGTCGCCGCGAAGTACGCGAGGCCGAACAGGTACGTCGTGACCACGGCCGACATCGTCATCGACGTCACCCCGAAGAAAAACTGTCCGGGCAGCCCGATGAGGAACAGCATCAGGTACATGTGCGGCGGATAGAACTGCGTGCTCGCGATCTCCTGGCCCCACGTCAGATTGCTCGTCCCGGTCAGAATCATTGCAAGCGAGAAAACTGCCAGCGGAAACGAGGACGGATTGAAGATATGCGCGCGTCGGCCGTCCCGTTCCCAGGTAATCAACTCCTTGGCGGCGAAGCCCAGAGCCACCATCAGGAACTGAAAGTAGAACCAATCCGGTTTGAACCAGAGGAACAGGTTGATGCTGAAAATGACCGGAAAGGGACCGAACCCCAGTGTGTAGCGATCCCGCCGTGACCAGACGAGGAGCATGTCCACGCCGTAGGCAAAAAGGATCTGCGCGGCAATGAGGTGAATGGAATCGAAGACCGGGCGCCAGTACAGGCCCCAATAGAGCAGCACTGATGCCTGTGCGCAGGCCTGCAGATAGTGCTGCTTGCGCAAGACGATCGTAAACGACAGCCTACGCCCCGCGCGTCGAGCCGATACCCAGAGAGCAACGTTCCAGATACCCAATGCTGCGGCCGCGCCGATGATCGACCACCGGAGCGCCACATTTTCTTGGACTGAATCGAGCGCGCTTAGCCCGATGAGACCCAGCGCGCACAGGACCGGAGTTGCCTGGTACTTTCGACCTAGCACCTTTGACCCAACTTTTGACTTTTGACCTACTGTGCCACCGTGACTTTGACTAGCACATTAGTCCAACAGCACTGGTTGCCACCGCCACCTTCCCCCGTGAAGTCATTGACCTGTCCACGAAGGATGTACTCGCCCGGTGCACTGAACGTCGCAGTCGTTGTCGCCTTGCCATTCGCCTTGTCGACGTCTGGTTTGGCATTCCCAAAAGTCACGTTGCCGGGTCCGCGTGCCTGGCTCCAGAAAACGGTGATTGGTGGCTCTCCCGGCTTCGGGCGACTGACTGGATCGGGAATCTGATCGTCGGTGGCCCACAGCGTCAACGTAAGTGGATTGGAGCGGGTTGTCGTGAACGAAGCCGAGATGCCGTGTGGTGGTCCCTGGAGCGGTGTGCCGTTGGCTTCGAGCCGCACGACCGGCGGCGTGTTTCCAACCGATGGATCTTTGAACGGTTGAACGGCCCACTTGGGATGCAGGCTGAGTGGAACTGACGAAGTCTCGCCGTTGACGACGAGCGTCCACGTCAGCTTCTTGTCAGCGAAATCCTTCGGCACGGTGATGGTGAACACACCCCACTGACGCTTGAGCAGGAAGTGTGTCGGCTGTCCCATGTCGGGACCGCCCGGATCGATGCGATTGTTCGGCCCGACAGGGATATCGAGCGTCGATTTCTCGTTTCGATTGAAGTAGCCGACGAGCAAGGTGAAGCTCCCGTCGGCGTTTGGATACCAGCCCTCGAACGCACCCGTGACGCCTTGACCGGAGTCACGGATTGGTTCGAGCGGCAGTTGGGCGCGTGACTCTTGCGCCGCCAGCAGCGCCCAACCTGCGATCGCCACCGCGGCCAGACGGAGGCGAAGCTTCCTCGTCGTGGTCACGACCTTTACTGCAGCCGTGAAGTGGAGCTACCCGCGTCTGTGTCTTTGTGCTTCGCCAGCTCCGCCTGATAGTCCGCGTCGCTCATGTAGGTGATGTTCACCCACGCGTGGCCCATCTCGTCGACCGTGCGATCGCCGTAGCCCACCCACTGGTTCGGATCGGGGTTGTTCTTGTTCGCCGACGTGTTGTCGTACCAGGCGGTGATGCGCAGGATCGTGCCCTTCGGGAGCAGTGGCGCTGCGTCAGACGTGTAGACGTAATTGACGTGCCAGTTGAAGTTGAAATTGTTGACGTGGCTCAGGACCATCGTCTTGCCGTTGGGCAGGATCGCTTCCATCGCCATCGCTCGGCCGCGCAGGTGCATGTGCGGCTGGAAGTTTTCGACGCGTCCCGCCTGCTTCATCACATGGAAGCTCTGAGTGACCCACGTCGAGTTCGGACGGATGTCGATGTTGCGGTTGCCGCCCGCGATGGCGCTGAAGGCGGCGAGGACCTGGCGGTGCTTCGGCTCCTGGCCTTTCGGGTAGAAGTAGATGCCGAGCTCGACGTAGTCGGTGATCTCTTCGCCGGCGGCCGAGTAGTGGATGTCCCACAGGATCTTGGATCCGGGGAGCATCAGTTTTCCGCTGTTCGGCAGAGCGAGCTCACCCTGCTTTCCCACCGCCCATTCCATGAAGAGTCCCGGACCGATCTCAGTGGAGTCTGCACCGGCTGTGGCGCTGACGCGTGGCTCACGCGATCCCGGCTCGTCCTGTATCAGTCTCGCGACGGCGTGATGCGTTACGCGACGGCCCTTGACCGTCCCCGGCCTGATCTCGATGGCGCGAACCCAGCGCGGCTCGGTCAGTCCCGTCTCGACAGTCGGCTTGTGCCACGCATCCTGCGCGACAGCCGGCACGGTGAACGGCGTCGATCGCACGATGAGATCGGGTGGACCAAACCGATCGGCGAATCCCCACACGTCCTCGTTAGGGAATTTCTTGGGCGGAGGCATGTCCCTTGGATCGCCTTCCGGTGCGCCGGCATCCACCCATCGCGCGATCAGGTCGATCTGCTGGTCGGTGAGCGACCGGTCGTTCTCGAAATGCTGGATCCCGACCGTCCGATCAATGTGCCATGGCGGCATCTGTCGAGCGACGACGCGCGCTTTGATGGCCCGGGCCCAAGGGCGTGTCTCGGCAAATGTCATCAGTGACATCGGCGCGATGTAGCCGGGGCGATGGCACGCCTGACACTTGTCCTGCAGGATCGGCGCGATGTCCTTCGTGAAGGTGACCGTTGCCGAGCCCGCTTCGTCGGCGTTGGCGGCCGCTGCGATGCCGAGAAGAGTGCCGAGCAGAACTGCGCTGAAGATCAGGAACCGCCGCGTCCAGGTGGGAAACGTGCGGACCGTCATAGGGGCGCTCCTTTGTACGCAGTGCCCGGCCGCCTCCGCCGATGGGCGAGTCGGACCGGCCTGCGACGGGGTGATCATGCGCCCCGTCGATGGGCTGCGTCAACGGTGTTGCCGCCGGGCTGCCGCGGGCGTTATAACGGCTCTGTGCTCAGGCCGGTTTTCGCCCTCGTCTTGCTCGCCTTGGCAGGAATAGCCGACCCGCCTTGGCCGCAGGCTACGGCGGGGCTGGCCCGTGCTCGCGAGGGCGGCCAGGCAGCCAAGCCGTATTCGCCGCCGCGGACCCCGTGGGGCGATCCCGACCTGCAGGGGACATACACGAACAAGTACGAGCAGAGCACACCGCTCGAGCGCCCCGAACAGTTCGCGGGGCGACGCGTGGAGGACGTGACGGGTGCAGAGCTGGCCGATGTGCTCGCGAGGCGAAACAAGCAAGTGCTCGAGCGTGCGGCCGGTGTGGGCCCGTATCAGTTTCGCGACACGCTCGAGGTCACGAAGGGTAGCCGCGCGTGGTTGATCGTCGATCCCGCCGACGGTCGTATCCCGCCGATGACGGCTGTCGCAAAGCAACGCATTGGGCCCGCGGATCCGTTTCAGGACACCGGCATTCAAGGCATCGTCAATGCGCGCGCGCGCGAACCGAGCAGCTTCGACGCGGATTCATCGTTCCGCGGGATTGATGATCTCGATTTGTGGGAGCGCTGCATCACGCGCGGCGTGCCCGGCGCGATGATGCCGCATATTCTCGGGAACTCGTACGAGATCGTGCAGGCGCCCGGACTCGTCGCGATTCGCTACGAGCTGGTTCACGACGTCCGCATCATCCCGCTCGACGCACGCCCTCACGTGTCGAAAGCCATCGAGTTCGAGATGGGCGACACCCGCGGCCACTGGGAGGGCAATGCGCTCGTGGTCGAGTCGACGAACTACAAGGATCGGAGCACGTACCGGAACGCGAACGCCGCGACGCTCAAGTTGGTCGAACGCTTTACGCCAACGTCGCCTGGCAAAGTCGACTGGGCCGTCACGGTAAACGACCCGACGACGTGGACGCGGCCGTGGACGTTCTCAATGCCGTTGACGAAGACCGACACCGAGCCGGTGCTCGAGTTCGCGTGCCACGAAGGCAACTACGCGGTGCCGCACATTCTGAGCGGCGCCCGCACAGCCGAGCGCGCCCCCGCCTCTGCATCGAAGCCCTGATCGCTGCGCATCGACACACAAGAGCTCCAGAGCACAACAGTACGGACGGCGCACTGGAGATAAACTTGGAGACCTTCACCGCGCCGGTGCGAGTGGAACGATTTCAAGACGACGATGAAACTCATTCTTCTTCTTGCAAGTGCGACGCTCGCATTGCAAACCCCTGGCGCGGCAACACTCGGTCGCGCACCTGCGCCTCGTTTTTTTCAAGCTGCCGCGCCCACTGCGACTCGAGTCACATCCCGGATCACCGTGACTGTTCCGCAGGACGAAACGGAGCTCTCCGTCGACGGCAGGGTGATTTCAGGTACAGGCGCGTCCCGCACGTTTGAGACGTCGCAGCTCGAGTCGGGCCGGACGTACCGATACACGTTTTCCGCAACCTGGCACCCGAATACCTACACAAGGATGACGCGGAGCAAGATCGTGTCATTCCGGGCTGGTGAGCCGCTCGCAGTTGATCTCACGGCGGAGGATCCCAACGATCGAGTGCAAGTCTCGTACGTCCCGACGCCGGACCACGTGGTCGATGCGATGATCGAACTGGCCGGGGTGAGCGCCGCCGATGTCGTCTACGAACCGGGTTGTGGTGACGCGCGCATCACGATAGCGGCCGTGAAGAGCGGCGCCAGGAAGGGAGTCGGGATCGATCTTGACGCGGCGCGGGTTGCCGATTCCCAACTGAAGGTCAAGGAGGCGGGTCTCGACAACAGGATCGACATCCGGCAAGGTGACGCTCTGGACATTCCGGACTTGTCGCAGGCGACCGTGGTCTTTCTCTACATGGGCGATCACTTCAACACACTGATCCGTCCGGCTCTGTGGAGGGACCTCCAGGTGGGGGCGCGCGTGGTATCTCACCGATTCACGATGGGTGATTGGAAGCCAGACAAGACAGTGTCGGTGGCAGGTGACGACGGCGTTCCGTACGAGCTTCACCTGTGGGTCATAACGGAGGAACTCAAACGAAGGCGCGCATCGAAAGGTGAAATTCGCTGAGTTCACGAACTGGATGGAAGGGTTGTTCTACCGGCCGCGATATCCGCCCCAATGGCTGAACCAATACCCGGCATCATCGAGGGTGATGCGGCGAAGGGCGTCGTCCGGTTTGCGTACGTCAGCGCGCACAATACCGCCGTTCATGTCCGTGACGTAAGAAAAGGTTGGCATACGGCGCGACGGGATACTGGGGCGGGCTTTCGCTAATTCAATCCAAGAAGCGACCGCGCGACCGGCGGAGTGGCGACACTGCGGCCGTACTCGGCGCAGAGATCGGCGACGCGTTTGACGAGCTCCGCATTCGATGCGGCGAGGCGATGCTTGTCCCAGCGCACGTTGTCTTCGAGGCCCGTGCGGCAGTGACCTCCCATCTCGAGGCACCAACGATTGACCTCGAGCTGGTGTTGACCGATGCCGGCAGCGACCCAGGTCGCCTCGGGCATCAGCTCCGCCAGCTTCTTCACTTCGAACTCCAGGATGTCGCGCGCTGCGGGCAGCGCATGCTTGACGCCGAGGACGAACTGCACGTGCAGCGGCGTCTTGATCAACCCGTCGCGCGCGTAGTTCACCGCGTTGTACAGCATCGCCAGATCGAAGACCTCGATCTCCGGCTTCACGTCGTAGCGGAGCATCTTGTCCGCGAGCTCGTGGATCAGATCGGGCGAGTTCTCGTAGACGCGCGTCGGGAAATTGCACGAGCCGGTCGACAACGAGGCCATGTCGGGTCGATGGTGCAGCATGCCACCCCGCTCGGAACCGACACCCGAACGGCCGCCGGTGGAGAACTGCACGATGATCCCCGGACAAATCTTGCGGATCCGTTCCTGGAATTCGGCGAATTTGTCCGGGTTCGACGTCGTCGACTGGTCGTCGTTGCGGACGTGCACGTGCACCAGCGCCGCGCCGGCCTCGAACGCCGCGTGCGTCGACTCAATTTGCTCGTTGACCGTAATCGGAACGGCCGGGTTGTTCTCCTTGCGTGGGACCGATCCCGTGATGGCAACGGTGATGACGCAGGGCTGGGGCCCTTGGCTCTGCATCCGCTATGTATACCCCGATCTCGGGATCCGGGGCTCGGGACTCGGGATCCGGATTCGATCGGGACTAGAATCCTTGCTCACTCCGCAGTTGGGAATTGGGAGTTGGAAGTTGGGAGTTGATGTATGACTCACCGAATCTGGCTACTGGGTCTCGTCACGGCAGGGTTGCTGTCGGTCGTCCGCGCCCAGTCTCCTCAGGTCGAATGGACTCATTACGCCAATGATGCGGCCGGCTCGCGCTATTCGCCGCTGACCGACATCGATGCGGCGAAGCTGTCGAGTTTGCAGGTGGCTTGGCAGTGGAAACATTGGGAGACGCCGCTCAAGGAGTACGGGACGACACCCGGCCAGTTCGAGAGCACGCCGTTGATGGTTGACGGCACGCTGTACGTCACGACTCCTTACAACAGCCTCGCCGCGCTCGATGCCGAGACGGGTCAAGAGAAGTGGCGGTTCGATGGCCACGCCTACGAGCTGGGTCAGCTGCTCTCGGGCAGCGGGTGGAAGCTGCGAGGAACCGCGACCTGGCGCGACGGTGGACAGTTGCGCATCTTCCTCAATAGCCGCCATCGTCTCGTGCAGCTCGACGCCGCGACGGGGAAGCCGGTCGCGTCGTTTGGCAACAACGGCGCGGTCTCGTTGACGGACGGCCTGCCTCGTATCGGCGACATCACGCACGTCTCACAGAGCTCGCCACCGGTCATCTATCGGGACCTCGTCATCGTCGGCAGCCAGGTCCCCGATCGTGTGCAACTTCCCGATCCGATGGGATACGTCCAGGCCTTCAACGCGCGCACGGGCCAGCGCGTGTGGGCCTTCTCGACCATCCCGCAGTCGGCCAGTGATCCCGGCGCCGAGACATGGGAGAACGAGTCGTGGCGGCGGAACGGGCACGCGAACGTGTGGGCGCCGATGGCGCTCGACGAACAGCGTGGGTTGCTGTACCTGCCGACCTCGACGCCGACCAGCGACTACTACGGCGGTAATCGGCCGGGCGCCAATCTGTTCGCCGAATCGCTCGTGTGTCTCGACGCTGCGACCGGCAAGGTGAAGTGGCATTTCCAGACCGTGCATCACGGCCTCTGGGATTGGGACATCCCGACCCAGCCCAATCTCGTGACGATCACGGTCGACGGCAAACGCATCGACGCCGTAGCACAAGTCACGAAGCGCGGTGACACGTTCGTGTTCGACCGCGTAACCGGCACGCCAGTCTGGCCCATCGTCGAGCGCCCAGTGCCGACCGATACCGACGTGCCCGGCGAGAAGCCGTACCCGACGCAACCGTTCCCAACCAAGCCGCGCGCCTTCGTCGATCAGGGAGTGACCCTCGAGGATGCGAACAACCTTACGCCTGAGATTCGCAAGCTCGCGCAGGAGCAGATGCAGAGGTTCCGCATCGGTCCGATGTTCACGCCTCCTTCGCTGAGGGGGACGCTTCAGCGACCCAGCCAGGGTGGCGGCGCGAATTGGGGCGGAGCGGCATTCGATCCCGAGACCGGCTACCTGATCGTGCGCGCGAACAACGCGATTGGCGTCAACGCGGTCGGGAAGAACAACGGCTCGGATCCACTCGTCCAGGTCGACTATTCGCATGTCTTCGCGGACCGGTCCACCGCGAATCTTCCGGGAGGGCTGCCGCTGGTGGCACCTCCATACGCGGTTCTGGTCGCGATTGACCTGAATCGCGGTGAAATCGCCTGGAAAGTGCCGCTCGGGGATAACGCGACGGTTCGCAATCATCCGCTGCTCAAGGGAGTTGCGCTGCCTGAGCGGCTGGGGTCCTCGGGCAATCTTGGCGGAGCGATGGTGACGCGGAGCGGACTGATCTTCATTGGCGGCGGCGACGGCTACTTCTATGCCTTCGAGACGAAGACGGGCAAAGAGGTCTGGCGTGCCAAGATCCCGTATAACAATACGGCGAACCCGATGACGTACCGCACGAAGTCGGGGAAACAGTTCATCGTGATGGCGACCGGCTCGAGCGATCAGAACGCACTGCTCGCGTTCTCGGTGGACGGAAAATAGGCTCTCAGCTTTGTGTAGAGAGGAGGCTTGAGCCTCCGCGGATATCGAGTGATTAAGAGGGTGGGGACCACGTGAATAGATCGGGATTCATCATCGCTGCGGCGTGGTTAGTCATAACGATCGCTGTCAGCGGACAGGCGCAAAAGACAGTCTGGGACGGCGTCTACACCGAGGAACAGGCCAAACGCGGAGCAGAGGTGTATGCCGAGAAGTGTGCGATGTGTCATGGCGACAGTCTGGGAGGAGTGGAGTCGGCGCCGGCGTTGACGGGTCCAGCCTTCTACGCGAACTGGGAAGGGGAGACGCTCAACGCGCTGTTCGAGCGAATTCGAATGTCGATGCCGCAGGACAACCCTGGCTCGCTCTCGCGCACGCAGAATGCCGACATCATCGCGCACATGCTGCGCGTCGGCGGCTATCCGGCTGGCAGCACGGCGCTCGAGGGACAGGCCGGTGCCCTGACGACGATCAAAGTCCTGACCTATAAACCGTAAATGACTTAAGCAAGGAACAACCAAATGTCTCGAAGGCTGCGGAATGGTTCGCTCGTGTTGGCCGCCGTGGTTGCGGCGATGACGACTGCGTCCGTGCACGGTCAGACTGGCGCGCCAAAGGGCGAGTGGAGAACGTACGGAGGAGATCTCGGGCACACGCGCTATACGCCGCTCGATCAGATCACCGCGGCCAATTTCAGCAAGCTCGAAGTGGCGTGGCGTTTCAAGACCGACAACCTCGGTCCGCGCCTCGAGTACAACCTTCAATCCACACCCCTAGTGGTCGGCGGCCGTCTCTATTCGACTGGCGGTACACGTCGTGCCGTGGTATCACTGGATGCCGCGACGGGTGAGCTGCGTTGGGTGCACAGCGAAGAGGAAGGTCCACGCGGCGCGGCCGCGCCGCGGCAACTCTCTGGACGAGGGCTCGCGTACTGGACCGACGGGAAAGAGGAACGCATCCTCTACGTCACCCAAGGTTATCGTCTGGTTGCCCTCGACGCCAAGACAGGCAATCGCGCCCCTGCGTTCGGTCGCGACGGCATCATCGATCTGAAGGCCGATCTCGATCGCAGCATCGATCTGAACACGGGTTCCGTCGGTCTGCACGCGACGCCGATCGTTGCCGGCGACATCGTTCTCGTCGGCGCGGCGTTTGAAACCGGCGCCAATCCAAAGAGCAAGAGCAACATCAAAGGCGCCGTGCGCGCATTCGATGTCCGATCCGGCAAGCGACTCTGGATGTTCAAGACGATCCCGGAGCCAGGCGAGGTGGGCGCCGAGACGTGGGAAGACGACTCGTGGGCGTATACCGGCAACACCGGGGTCTGGGCGCAAATCTCCGTCGACCTCGAGCTCGGGATGGCGTACCTGCCCGTCGAGATGCCGACGCACGATTACTACGGCGGCACGCGCCCGGGTAACGGACTCTTCGGCGAGACGCTTGTCGCCGTCGATTTGAAAACCGGGCAGCGCAAGTGGCATTACCAGCTTGTTCATCACGGCATCTGGGATATGGACATCCCGTGCGCGCCAATACTTGCGGACATCACCGTGAACGGTCGGACGATCAAAGCCGTGGCGCAGCCGACCAAGCAGGCCTTCCTCTACGTCTTCGATCGGGTGACGGGTCAGCCGATTTGGCCGATCGACGAGAAGCCCGTGCCACAGGGCGATACGCCGGGCGAGAAGTATTCGAAGACGCAGCCGATTCCGAGCAAGCCCCCGGCCTACAACCGGCAAGGGCTGGCGGTCGACGACCTGATCGACTTCACGCCCGAGCTGCGTGCCGAAGCGGTGAAGGCGATCGAGAAGTACCGGATCGGTCCGGTGTTCACGCCGCCGGTTGTCAGCAAGGCCGAAGGACCGATCGCGACGCTTCAGATGGCCAGCCAGGGCGCGGCGACGAACTGGCCGGGCGGCTCCTACGATCCGGAAACCCACATCCTTTATGTGCATTCGCAGAGTGCGGTAGCGACGCTGGGTCTGGTGCCGCCACCGCCCGGTGCAGCGCCGGACGTCGCGTATCACCAGGGAACGGTCCTGTCTGGTGCGCGCCGTTCTGGTGGCTCGGGCTCTGCCAGTCAGGCGGAGGGTGGCGCGGTCACCGCTCTGACGATTCAGGGTTTGCCGTTGATTAAACCGCCCTACGGTCAGCTCAATGCGATCAATCTCGACACCGGTGACATCCTCTGGCAGGTTCCGCATGGCGAGACGCCGGACGCCATCAAGAATCACCCAGCGCTCAAAGGACTGAACATTCCGCGCACGGGACGTCCAGGGAACGTGGGCACGCTCGTCACTAAGACGCTCCTCATCTCTGGTGAACCGGGCTTCGGCATCACCGCGACTGGTCAACGGGGCTCGATGTTGCGCGCCTACGACAAGAAGAGCGGAGCGGAGGTAGGCGCGGTCTACATGCCTGCGCCGCAGACGGGATCTCCGATGACCTACATGCTCAACGGCAGGCAGTATCTCGTCGTGGCGATCAGCGGCGGGACCTATAGCGGCGAGCTCGTCGCGTTTCGGTTGCCTCAATAGAGGATTTTTGATTTAGGGATAATCATCCAATCACCCATGCTGCGCGGTGCACGTCGTTGCTCAAAGCGACCAACGGCCGGCGCACTTACACTTCTACGAGTCGATCACGATTTCAGCGGTCCGCGGATAGTCGCGCGTCGACCCCACCACCGCACAAGCGCCTTCGCGCACGAATTTATCCAGCCCACACCTCTCCGGCAGGCCCTTTGCTCGGGTAGCTGGCGGAGAGATGCCGATGCGCCAATCTGCCCGCGTATTGCTCGTCATGGGCGCGCTGTTCGTTCCCGATCGCGTTGATACTCAAACACCGTTCAGCGTCAGCGCCCAGGTCGGAAACTTCCATGTCGCGGTGGCGAATTACTACCAGGTGCCGCAGCGTGAAGTGATCGTGCTGCGCGAACGTCGAATCCGCGACGATGAACTGCCAGTCGTGCTCTTCATCGCCCAGCGCGCCAGGGTGCGCCCTGCGACGATTGTCGACATGCGACTGCGAGGGATGTCGTGGTGGGACATCTCGGTGCGGTACGGTATTCGGCCCGAGGTCTACTACGTGCCCGTTGTCGTGACGCCAGGACCTCCTTACGGCAAGGCGTGGGGGCATTACAAGAAGAAGCCTCGCAAGCAATGGGACACGATCGTCCTGGCGGATGACGAGGTGGTGAATCTCGTTCACGTGCGGTTCCTCTCCGACTACTACGACGTTCCGCCGGAACGCGTGATCGAGGTTCGCGGTCATCACCCTGACTACGTCGCCGTCAACTACGAAGTCGCCAGAGGCCGCTCCGGCCATCACGACGACGATGACGATCAGGGCGAAGACCGAGGCAACGGGAAAGGCAAGGGAAAAGGCAAGCACTGACCGCATCCGAGCGCCGGGTGGCGCTCGGACGCCCTCCATGTCAGAATTTCCTCGCGTTCCTTCACTGAACTGCGAGGTGGCTCATGACTTGCCGGCTCGTCGCAGCAGCCGTTGCCTCACTCGTCACGGCGAGCGTTCTCTCACTTTCAATTGCGCCCCTCTCGGGGCAGTCGCAACGATCGTACGTGGTTCCGCGTACGGCGTGGGGTGACCCTGATCTTCAAGGATTCTGGTCTTACAACGACGACGTGGACACACCGTTCGAGCGGCCATCTGAACTCAGCGGGAAGACCGAGTTTGGCGATGAAGAGTTAGCGGCGGTGCTCGAGGAGCGGGCGCGCCGGAATGCCGAACGGGCGCCCACGATTGGCGGTGAGACCGGCGCCGGGCCAACACACTGGTACGAGTTCTGGAACGCCAAGTCGACAAGAACGTCAAAGGTGATCGATCCGCCGGATGGGCGCGTGCCTGCGCTCACAGCGGAGGCGCGCAAGCGTGTGGCCGCACGAGCCGACGCGACGCGCGCCCGCGGCCCCGCAGATTCCTGGACCGACCGCAGCCTTGGCGATCGCTGCATCGTCTCGCGTGGCGGGTGGCCGCATGTGGTCGTCAATGCGGGCAGCTACGGCAACATCATCCGGATCGTGCAGAGCCCCGGTTACGTGGTGCTCACGCACGAGATGATCCACGAGACACGGATTATTCCCGTCGATGGCCGTCCCCACATCAGCCCGGACATTCGTCAGTACCTGGGCGATCCGCGCGGGCACTGGGAAGGTGACACACTGGTGGTCGAGGTCACGAACTTCTCTGACAAGACCGATTTCCGAGGCTCGCGCGAGACGCTGCGCCTGGTCGAACGATTCACGCGAACCGGTGCGGATATGATCTCCTATGCCGTCACGATCGACGACCCGGCCACGTTCAGCAAGCCGTGGACGCTCGGCGTGCCCCTCAAAAGTGACAATGACCAGGCGGAGATTTTCGAGTACGCGTGTCACGAGGGGAACTACGCGATGAGAAACATTTTGAGCGGCGCTCGCGCCGACGAGCAGGCGGCGGCGAAGACCAGGTAGGGGGCACGATGGATGCGACGATAGATGCGATTGCCGTCGCACAGCGCTATTTCGAGGGATGGAATCATCGCGATCCAGCGGCGGTGCTGGAGACGATGGCGCCCAACGGCACTTACGCTGACCCGACGACGGGTGGCCCTGTCAGCGGCGAGGCGTTCAGCGGTTACATGAAGGGGCTGTTCTCCGCGTTCCCGGACGTATCGTTCGAGATCGCCAGTGTCGGCCTGGCCGCGCCCGACCTTGTCGCCGCGCAGTGGATCATGCGGGGAACCAATAGCGGGTCGATGTATGGCTTGCCGCCGACGGGCAAGTCGATCGAGCTCCGCGGCGCCGACTTCATTCGTGTGGCCGGCGCCGGGATTCGATCGGTCGATGGCTATTTCGACTCGGGTGAGGTTCCGCGGCAACTGGGTCTGCAGGTGATCGTGCAGCCAAACGCGATCGGCCCCTTCACCTTCGGGACATCGGTACGGGCGTCAACCGATCGCCCGACCAAGCCCGGCGCGTTCAGCGTCACTGTGATTTCGCCGCGCAATGTCGAGGACGCGAACCGTATCCGGGAAATGAGCCGTCAGATCGCGATCGAGATGCAGTCGATGACGGGCTTCATCGGCTGGGTGAGTGTGACCGTGGCCAATCGCATGATCACGATCACCGCCTGGGAGAATCCCTGGGACCCGCAGCAGTTGATGGAACGGGGCCGTCATCCCGAGGCGATGAAGAAGTTCTTCGCCGGCGAGCTTGGCGCCAGCGGCTATACCTCTGTGTTCACGGCCGACCGCATCAACGCGTCGTGGATCCGCTGTGCGTCGTGCTCGGCGATGGTCGATCATGCCGCGCGTCAGGGCACATGCCAATGTGGTGCGACGCTTCCTCAGCCGATGGCGTACTGGTAGCTCGCATGGCCACGCGATCCGGTGGCGGCTCAGTCGTCGTTCTTGCGGCTCTCCCGATCCATTCGGTACATCACCACGAATACAGCGATGCACCCGAGGGTACTGACGACGGCGAAGGTCTCGAACACGGCAGCTCTCCGATAGTTTGAACAGAAACTAATAATCCGTACTATCGCAGCGACCGCGTCTCGTTGTCAATTTGCCCGAATGCACAGGCGGCACACCGAGGCGTCAAGGACGCAGAGAGAGGGACAGGGGGAATGAGTCTCTGCGCCTCTGTGCCTCGGTGTGTCGTATCGCGCAGGAGATGCGGACCCCAGCGCTTTCTCGAACGTGATGTGGGCGCCGCTCCCGGCTACCTGCGTGTCACGATGGTCTGGCCCTCCCGCGCCGATTCCCAGACGCCGGTCAATCGATACTGGTTTTCCCGATGGGCGAACTGGAGCGCCGGTTTTCCAGGGCCCTGGCCCGCGGCGGTTTGAGTCAGGACGAAGGCGGTCTGCGGCGTGTGCATCCCCCGGATGAGGAGCACCGAGGGACCGGCTAAGGCGTCTTCTTCCACCATGTACTGCCCGGCAGGAAACACTTCGCGCCCGACCTGGAACGCGAAGGGCACATTGACCTGCAGAATCTCCGAGGCACGCGCCGTGCCCGAGGCGAGGAGAAGTACGGCTCCTACCATCGCCGATTTCAAAATTGCTGACCGCATATGACCTCCCTGACGCGTCGTGCGTCGATGGCCTCTATAGGTAGAGACGTCAGCGGAGATAAGCGGGATGTGAAAGGAAGATTAATTGACGGTCAGGATTGGTGATGGCTCTTGAAGGCCGGCAGCGTCACCGTGAAAGTCGATCCGTGATCCGGTCGGCTGTCGACGGTGATGGAGCCGTGATGGCGATCGACGATCCATTTCACCAGGCTCAGGCCCAGGCCAGCGCCGTCGGAAGCCGACGAACGGGAGGGGTCGGCCTGGTAGAAGCGCTCGAAGGCGTGCGCGACCACATCGGGCGCCATGCCGACCCCGGTGTCGGCGACGTCGACGCGCGCGCGCTCGCCGTCGCGGCGTACACGCACGACGACGCGTCCCCCTTCGGGCGTGAACTTCATCGCGTTGTCGAGCAGGTTGAGGAGAAGACGTTCGAGCCACCCGGCATCACCGAGCGCAACGACCGCGGTGAGCCGTTCGCACTGCAAGTCGATCGAGTGGGCGTGCGCGACCGGCTCGAGCTGATCGACCAGTGACGCTGCCAGCTCGCCGAGATCGACCGAGCCAAACGTCAGCGCGATTTGACCCGACTCCGCGCGCGCCAGGGTAAGCACGCGATCGATCAATCGTGTCAGCCGGTCGATGTCCTCGATCTGACTGGCGAGTGAGCGCTGCAGGGCGGTATCACGGGTGGCTCTCAGCGCCAGTTCGATTTCACCGCGCAGCGCCGCCAACGGCGTACGCAGCTCGTGCGCGAGCGCGGTGCTGAACTGCCGCATTTCGCCGATCGAGTGCTCCAGTCTGCCGAGAGTGTCGTTGAAGGCACGAGTCACGTCCTCGAGTTCATCGCTCACGCCCCGCGTCGGCAATCGGCGCTCGAGGGTCGCTACATCGATGTCACGCGCCGCGACCGCCAGGCGTGTCAACGGCGCCAGGGCGAAACCGGACAGCCACCATGCCGCCGCTCCCGCCATCACGAGTGAAAGCGGCGTGAGCAGCAGTGACAGGTCACGGTAGCGACTGAGCGACGTATCCAGCGATCGTAACGACACACCGACCTGCAACAGGTAGGTGTGGCCGCCAAGGCTGGCGACCGGACTGTTGATCACTCGCAGGCGCCCGTACGGTGTGGTGATGTCCGTGGGCAGGGCACTGGCCAGCAGCAGTGCGACTTCGCCCTTGGTGAGCGAAAGACCGAGAGGAGCCATGTCCGGCGACTGCACCAGCAGGTCACCGGTTTCAGAGTCATAAATCTGGTAATACCGGGTGGCCTCGTGCACGAACGACGCCTGATCGGTGTCGCTGGCGTTGTATTCCACCGTCGGCGTGCCGCTGTCGAATCGGAGGTACCCGTGCAGGCCGTCGGTCAACTCGGTCAACCGGGTCGTGACGTCTTCATCAAGCCATCGCGCCAGCACGTTGTACGACACGACGCTCAGCCCGCCGAGCAGCAGGCCGGAGACGATCGTGGCGATGACCGCGAGTCGTGCGCGAAGGGTAAGCGTCACGGCGCGGAGTCGGTCAGCATGTAGCCGACGCCGCGGACGGTGTGAATGAGTTGGATGGGAAAGCCGCGGTCGATCTTGTTTCGCAGCGAGTTGATGTGCACCTCGACGACGTTGCTGATGCTGTCGAAGTGGATGTCCCAGACATGCTCGATGATGAGCGATCGGGTGAGCGGACGATCGCTGTTGCGCATGAGGAATTCGAGCAGCGCGTATTCCTTTGGCTTGAGATCGATGGCCGTTCCCGCGCGCCGAACCGTGCGTCTGATGGTGTCCATCTCCAGGTCGGACACGCGGAGCACGCTCTCGCGCGGCGTACCGCGACGCAACAGGGCCCGCAGCCGCGCCGACAGTTCGGCGAGCGCGAACGGCTTGGCCATGTAGTCGTCGGCGCCGGCATCGAGACCGGCAACTCGCTCATCGAGCGAATTCTTTGCCGTCAGCATGATGACCGGCAGCGACGGCTTGCGCGAGCGGATGTCGCGCAACACCTGGAAGCCCGAGCGTCCCGGCAGCATCAGATCGAGGACGACCGCGTCGTAGTCGACGACTCGCGCCTGTTCACCCGCCGTATTGCCGTGGTGCAGCACATCGACGGCATATCCCTCCTGTTCGAGGCCTGTCTGGATGAAACTGGCGACCTTCCCATCGTCCTCAATGACCAGGATGCGCACGCGTCCTCCGGATTTCTCTTCACACCATACAGGGACGGCGCAGGCACAACAAGGGCCGGGAGAGGTCATTAACAAGGATTAATCGGCGCTTCATGATTGCCTCAGGTCAGTCGAGTGGAATGGCGCACAGCGGCGAAGCGTGGCCGCGACAGCAGGTCCGGCAGGGTGCCGGACGCTAGGGAAGGGAGACTCTCATGCGCTACACACTCACCGCGTTCATGCTTGCCGGCATCCTGGCGACTTCCGGGCTCGCGTTCGCGCAGGCCGCGAAGCCATCCTCGAACTCCGCCGCGAAATCTGCGGCTGCCAAGCCGGCGGCGGCCGCGACTCATTCGGTCCAGGGCGTCGTGAAGTCGGTCGATGCGTCATCGCTCGTGATTACCAAGTCGGGGAAGAAGGGCGGCGACATGACGTTCAAGCTCGATTCGACGACCCAGCGCGATGGCTCGATCACGACAGGATCACCGGTGTCGGTTCGTTATCGAATGGATGGTAGCTCCATGGTGGCAACGGCCGTCAATGCCGAGGCGCCGAAGGCGTCGAAGACCGCCAAGAAGTAACGAACCGGGTGGAGCGGGGGTGCTGATGCCGGAGGCCCCCCGCTTCACTGTCTACGGGGTCCGGCCGAAGCCGGGCACGACGGCAACCGTTGGAGACGCATGCGGAGACTGTACGCCGCCTGGGCGATTGTTCTGTGCTGCGGGCCGTTCGGTCGCGTCGATCTTGCCTCCGCAGTGAGGACGGATCTTGTGCCTGTTCGCGGTCACGTGCAGTCGGTTCACCTGTACGGCGTCACCAATGCCCGGCCGGTCATCGTCTCGAGCGGCGATGGCGGATGGATTCATCTCGGGCCACATGTCGCCGAATTACTCGCCGCACACGGCTGCTTTGTCGTGGGCTTCGACGTGAAGGCGTATCTCACCAGCTTTACCACGACCACGTCATCGCTGCGCGAAGACGACGAGCCGTCGGATGTGCGGACCATATCGGACTACGCCAGTCAGTTCACGCGTTCCAAGCCCATTCTCATCGGCATCTCTGAGGGGGCCGGGCTCTCGGTTCTGGCTGCCTCGGATCCGATTACGCAGCAGTCGATCGCCGGCGTGATCGGCATTGGCTTGCCCGATCGCAACGAGCTGGGCTGGCGATGGAAGGACTCGATCATCTATCTCACGCACGGCGTGCCGAAAGAGCCGACCTTCAGCGCCGCGCAATTCGTCAGCAGGGTGTCGCCGCTGCCGCTCGCCCTGCTGCACTCCGCGCACGACGAGTTCGCGCCGCTGACTGACGCGCAGCGCATGATGAAGCTGGGCGGCGAGCCCAAGCGCATGTGGGTCGTGGGTGCGTCGGATCATCGATTCAGCGACAACCTCTCCGACTTCGACCGCAGCCTGCTCGAGGCGCTCGACTGGGTCACTCAGAACCAGCCACTCGCGGTGGCTCGAGTCCACTCTTGATCGCGCAACGAAGCCCTTGGCCGGCTAGACGTCTTGAATGGTCGACTTCCTTGCGAACGAGCGTCCGCGCTGTTCTTCCGGCAGTCATTGGACTGGCGCTGTTCGTCGGCGCGCTGGTCGTGCTCTGGCATCAACTCGCCGAGGTGACCTGGGCGGCGTTATCGGCGGACGTCGTGGCAACGCCGCGTCGCGCGCTGTGGCAGGGGCTGATCCTGACGACGCTGAGTTATCTCACGCTGACCGGATACGACTTCGTGGCGATGCTGTACATCCGTAAACATCTGCCGCGAGTTCGAATCGGGTGGGTCTCTTTCCTGGCCTACGCTGTCGCCAACAATGTTGGTTTCGCGGCTCTGTCCGGCGCCTCGATTCGCTATCGCTTCTACACGCGATGGGGACTGACGGCCGAAGATCTCTCGCTGATCGTGCTGTCGAATTCTGTCGCGTGCTGGCTTGGTTTGCTGATGCTCGGCGGCCTGAGCCTGGTCTCCAGCGCACCGGCGGTCGCCGCGCTTCCGTTGCCGGCGTGGGTCGCCCCGGTGGGCTGGGCCTGCATCACGGTTGCCCTCGCCTACGTCGTGGTCGTCGCGGTGTGGCGCGATCCTGTCCGCGTGCGTGGGTTCCTGGTGCCGCCGCCGCGCATGCGACTGACGATCGCGCAACTGGCCGTCTCTGCGATCGACTGGACGCTGGCCGCGGCCGTCCTCTACGTGCTCCTGCCTCCCAGCCCTGCGACCTTCGTCGACGTGCTGGGCGCGTTTCTCCTGGCCCAGCTCCTCGGCATGGTCAGCCACGTACCTGGTGGCATCGGCGTGTTCGAAGGGCTCGTCGTCTTCGCTCTCTCGCCGTTTCTGACCGCGCCGCAACTTGTTCCGGCGCTCGTTGTCTATCGGGCCGTTTACTACGTTGTGCCGCTTACCGTCGCACTCGTGGGGCTGGTCATCGACGAAGTGCTCCTCCGGCGTGCCCATGCGATACGGCTGGCGGCCTCGATCGGACGCATCACCGAGCGGCTGACACCGCAGATGCTGGCGACGTTCACGTTTGTCGCCGGTGTCATGTTGCTGTTTTCAGGCGCCACTCCGGGCGAGGCCGAACGGCTGCACTGGCTCGATCGTGTGTTGCCCCTCGGGGTGATTGAAGCGTCGCATGTGACCGGCAGCGTCGCAGGGGCGGCGTTGCTGCTGCTCTCGCAAGGGCTCTCGCGTCGCCTCGACGCCGCGTACTACCTGACGATCGTCACGGTGACAGCGGGCGTGGTTGCTTCGCTGCTGAAAGGCTTCGACTACGAGGAGGCGTTGTTACTGGTCGCGCTGGTCGTGATACTCCTGATGGCGCGACCGGCCTTTAATCGGAAAGCCGCATTCTTCGCGACCAGGTTCTCGACCGCCTGGATCGCGGCAGTTGCGGCGGCGCTCGTGGCATCGGTGTGGCTCGGGCTCTTCGCATTCAAGCACGTCGAGTACTCGCAGGACTTGTGGTGGCAGTTCGAGCTCGAAGGCAATGCGTCGCGTTTCCTGCGGGGATCGGTCGGCGCGGCGAGCGTCGTCCTCCTGTTCGCGCTGGCGCGACTGATCGGGCACGCGCCGCACGAGGTCGAGCCGCCTTCTGAGGACGATCTGGAAACGGCCGGGCGCGTCATCGCTGCACAGGACTCGACGTTCCCGTACCTGGTCTATCTCGAAGACAAAGCCCTGATCTTCGACGAACGTCGCGAGGCGTTCATCATGTACGGCGTGCAGGGGCGCACGTGGGTCGCGCTCGGGGATCCCGTCGGCCCACCGGAGCGCGTGCCCGAACTGATTCGGCTCTTTATCGCTCGCTGCGACGACTACGGCGGAACGCCGGTCTTCTACGAAGTCGGTACGAAGTACCTCCATCACTATGCCGACTTCGGCTTGACGTTCGTGAAGGTCGGTGAGGAGGCCCGCGTCGATCTCAGGCGCTTCACGCTCGATGGACCGCGCGGCGCACGATTCCGCCAGCTGGTACGCCGGCTCGAAAAAGATGGCGGCATCTTTCGCGTGCTCCCGACCGACGAGGTGCGCCGACGGATGGAGGAACTGCGCGCAGTGTCCGACGATTGGCTGCGATCGCGGTCGGTGGCCGAAAAGGGCTTCTCGCTCGGATGTTTCGATCCGCAATATGTCGCCAGGTTTCCGGCCGCCATCGTCGAGTGCGGACGACGCATCCAGGCGTTTGCGACATTGTGGCCGGGCCTTCTTGGCCAGGAGGTCTCCGCTGATCTGATGCGTCATCACCATGATGCCCCCCGCAGCGTAATGGAAGCGCTTTTCACGCATCTGATGATCTGGGGCAGAGAAGAGGGATACCGCTGGTTCGTGATCGGCATGGCGCCGATGTCGGGATTCGAGCAATCGCCGGTGGCGCCGCTCTGGTCTCGTGCCGGCCGTTTGTTGTACGAGCACGGCACGCCGCTGTACAACTTTCAAGGCCTGCGAGCGTTCAAGAGCAAGTTCGATCCCGTGTGGGAGTCACGGTATCTCGTGTATCCAGGCGGGCTGGCGCTGCTGCGCATCGCGGCTGACGTGTCCGCACTGGTCTCGGGGGGTTATCGCCGGATCTTTTACAAGTAGTCAGACTCCAAGCGTACGGAGTTCGGTCGTCAGTTTCGAGACACTCACCACAAGTTCTTTGAGGACGGACTCGCCGTCTGTGAGATCACCGCTTCGTCCCAGTTGCTCCAGCCGACGCGCGCACTCGTATGCCTCCCCCTGAGAGAAGAGTCCGACGGATCCTTTGAGCGCGTGAGCAGCCGAGGTCACGCCGGCGGCATCGTGATTTTGTAGTGCCGTCTTGAGGCGCGTGAGGATCGACGGCGCATCCTCGAGGAATACGTCGACCACATCCTTGAGGAGATCCATTCGCCCGCCGAACGCTGCTAGTAACGAGCCGCGATCGACGGAATCGCCGGCGGCAGGCGTAGAGGCGCTGCTCGTATCCGGTGGCCGGCTCACCACCGAATCGATCGCGGAGAACAATTCGTCCGGTCGCAGCGGTTTGGATACGTACGCGTCCATCCCGGCAGCCAGGCACTGCTCACGGTCGCCAGCCATCGCGCGCGCCGTCAACGCGACAATCGGTACGTGCCCGCCGGCCGTTCGTTCGTGATCGCGAATCACCGCCGTCGCCTCGAGTCCGCCCATTTCCGGCATCTGCACGTCCATCAGGATGATGTCGAATGACTCGAGCACCGCGCGATCGGCGGCCAGACGCCCGTTACCGACGATCGTCACACGGTGCCCCTTCTGCTTGAGCAGCGCCGACACGAGCGCCTGATTGGTGGGATTGTCTTCAGCCACCAGCACGCGTAGTGACCGATTGGCCCGCGCGTCCTCTCGCTGCGCCTTTCCTCGCTGGCGGCGCGAGGGCTGCGGCGTCGCGAACGCGGTGACGATGGCGTCGAGCAAGTCCGACTGTTTCACCGGCTTCGCCAACCTGGCGGCGAAGACACTGGCGGCGCGTCCTTTCACGGCGGAAGCTCCCGCCGATGTCAGGAGGATGACCTTCGGCTTTCCCAGGCGGTCGTCCCGTGCGACCTGCTGGGCGAGATGAAATCCATCGACGTCGGGCATCAACGCGTCGGTCAACAGCAAGTGAAACGGGTCACCTCGCTGCGCGGCCTGTTGCAACGACTCGACGGCGGCGGCGGCGGTATCGACGGCAGCCGCTCGCATCTGCCAGCTCGCCAGGATCTCGGACAGGATGAATCGGTTGGTCGCGTTGTCGTCGACGACGAGGACATGGAGACTGCTCAGGTTGTTCGTCGCCGACGAAATCGGCTCGCCGGCGTCGCGGGCGATGCCGAAACGTGCGACGAAATGGAACTGGCTGCCCTTGCCGGGTTCGCTGTCCAGCCACATCCGCCCATCCATCATCTCGACCAGTTGCGTCGAGATGGTCAGGCCCAGGCCGGTGCCGCCATAGCGCCGCGTCGTCGATGCGTCCGCCTGCACGAATGCTCCGAAGATCTCCCACTGCTTGTCTTCGGGAATGCCGACTCCGGTGTCCCGCACCGTGAAGCGCAGGCGCACGTAGTCCTTGCCACGCTCGTCAACGGTGACGTTCACGCCGACTTCGCCTTCGTCCGTGAACTTGATGGCATTGCCCACGAGGTTGAGGATGACCTGTCGCAGGCGTCCGGCGTCGCCGACGAGCGCATCGGGTACGTCGGGCGCGATGCGGCACGACAGGTCCAAACCCTTCTGATCGGCGCGCGGCGCCAGCAGCTTGACGCTGTCTTCCACCGTATCGCGAAAGCGGAACGGGGCGCGATCGAGCGTCAGCCGCCGCGCCTCGATCTTCGAGACGTCCAGGATGTCGTCGATGATCGTCATCAGCGATTCAGCCGATTCGCGTGCCGTCTTGATGTACTCGCGTTGCTGCGGTGTGAGCCGAGTCTGCAGCGTGAGATCGGTCATGCCGATGATGGCGTTCATCGGCGTGCGGATTTCGTGGCTCATGTTAGCGAGGAATTCCCCCTTGGCGACCGTCGCCTGCTCGGCGCGGTGCCGCGCCACCTCGAGTTCCTTGACCAACTGTGAGAGACGCTCCGCATTCTGCTGGAGCGCCTCTTCGGCTGCCCGGCGATCGGTCACGTCGCGCGCCACGCAATAGATCAGTCCCTGGTGAATGAACGGCGATGCCGTCCACTGAAGTCGCTTGTAGGATCCGTCCTTTGCCCGGTATCGATTCTCGAAGTCGAGCAGGAGTTCGCCAGTCGTGACCGTTGACAATTCGGCGAGAGTGGCAGCCCGATCGTCGGGGTGCACGAAGTCAATGAACGGAGATGCACGCATCTCTTCGTCCGTGAATCCGAGGACTGTCTGCCAAGCTGGATTGGTCCGGATGAAGTACCCATCGAAGGTCGCGACACAAAACAGATCGAGCGACAGTTGGAAGAACCGATCGAGATCCTCCCCGGCCCATTTCCGCTCCACGTAGAGACTGATCTGGCTGCACACCGTGGTGATCGTCGCGCGCAGTTCCGGTCCCGGCTCGAACATGTCGCGGGAGAAGAATTCCATGACGCCGCCGAGGCGGCGGTCCTGGAGGATGGGCAGCGCGAAGGCGGAATGAAGCCCCGCACGCTCGGCAAATTTCGCGCGCGGAAAGTTTTCTTCTCGCGTGACGTCCCGAATCCAGATCGGCTGCCGGTCGGACCAGACCCGGCCGGGCAACCCGATTCCGATCTGAAATGACTGAGCCATGGTCACCGTCATGAACTCGTCGAGCGGCAGCCCGGGCGCCCCCCACGTGCCAACACAGCGGAGGATTTTTCGCGCGCGATTGACCTGCCAAATGGCTCCGCACTGCCAGTTGAGCGCCTCGCACACCGCTTTGAGCATGCGCGGGGCAGCCTCTTCGAGCGTCGAGGATTCGGCCAGCGCCTGAGCCGTCTCGAACAGCACACGCTGCTGCGAATTTCCGGGGCTGCCTTCCCCGATCCTGGCGGGACGCTTGTCCATCAGTTCACCTCACCCTTAGCCGAAGGTCAGCATTACACTACGGGATTGAGGATTCCGAGCGAGAGAGTCGCGATGCCCCAGCCCCCAAAACACAGGATTCTCCTCGTCGATGACGATCGCGGACTTCGGCACGTCCTGTCGGCGCTGCTCCAGGACGCCGGTCATCGGGTCGAGTCGGCCGGTGACGGTCCCGAAGCGCTCGAAATGCTCGGTCGGGATTCCTCGTTCGACTTGGTCCTGCTGGACATCGGCCTTCCCAGTATGAGCGGACTCGACGTGCTCGCTCGTGTACGCGAATTGCCGTCACCGCCCCTGGTCATCGTCATGACCGCTGACGATACCTCGGCGACGTTGCTCGAAGCGGTTCGCCGCCAGGCCTACCGCTACCTGCGAAAGCCCTTCCCGCCGAGCGCAATCGTCGAGGTCGTCAGTGAGGCGGCAGCGCCGACGGCGGCCTTGTCGATCGAGGTGATCTCCGCCCGACCTGAGTGGCTCGAGCTGGTGGCTCCCTGCACCCTGGAGATGGCCGACCGGATCCAGTCGTTTGTCATGCATCTCGAGGCGAACCTGTCGGAGGCGGTTCGCGAGGCGGTGGCGCAGGCATTTAGAGAATTGTTGACCAACGCTATCGAGTGGGGGGGCAAGCTCGACCCGGACCGCAAGGTCCGTATCGCGTGCGTCAGGACGCCGCGGATGCTCTTGTACCGCATCGCGGACCCCGGCGAAGGGTTCGACATCGACAAACTGCGACATGCGGCAATCATGAACCCGGACGACGATCCGATGCGACATCTGTCGGTTCGAGAGCAACAGGGACTCCGCCCTGGAGGATTTGGGCTGGCAATGACGCGCTCGCTGGTGGACGATCTGATCTACAACGAAGCGCGCAACGAGGTATTGCTCATCAAGTACTTGGACGACGGAGAGGACGGGGAGCAAGATCAGAGGATTACACAGTAGCTCGCTTGTGTCGGAGGGCTCCGACCACGCTCACGAGACCGCCGTCTCATTACGGCGAGCGTTGGCGAAATCACAGAGACAAGCGAGTTGTGGGGGTAGATCGTGGGCACGCGAATGCGGATAGTTGAGCGTCGCATCGGCGACGTCACGCTTCTCCAATTGATAGGCCGTCTCGAGCTCGAGGACGGTGACGTCATCTTGCGTGACGCCGTGAACCGCCTGGTCGAGGCCGGCCGCGTCAAATTGGTGCTCGACATGAAGGAAGTCACGCGACTGGACAGCGCTGGAATCGGAATGCTGGTCAGTAAGTACCTCACCACCAGGCGTGGAGGCGGCGTGCTCAAGATCCTGCACCCGACCGAGCGCACCGATCACCTGATGGACATCACCAAGCTGACGACGGTGTTCGAGATATTCCATGACGAGGAGGCGGCGATCCGAAGCTTTGGTCCAATCGCCGTCTGAGAATTTGAATCGAACTTGATCGATCTTCTGGAGAGAACCCGGCCGGCCCAGTGGTAGACTTCGCCAGATGGCGAGGCGCACCGCTCGCGGGCGGCGCGGTGTGGCGAGAGGCTTCATCGCGCAAGTGCCGGCTCTGCTGCGCTCGATCGTCGTGTTCGGTGCCGTCCTCGCGTGTGGTTCGGTCGCGTGGGCGCAATCAGCGGACGGGGCCCGTCCGGTCACGTCCGCACAATCACCGGACGGGGCCCGAGTATTTCAGACGTCCTGCGCGACGTGCCACACCGGCGCGGCGGAGTCGCGGGCGCCAAGTCTCGACGCCCTGCGCACTCGTACTCCTCAAGCCATCATCGACAGTCTCCTGACGGGAGCGATGCGCCCGCAAGGCTCGCGCCTCAGCGGTCCCGAACGTCGCGCCGTCGCCGAATTCATCACAGGGAAGACCCTTGAGGGCGACGTCAGTGGCGCACTGACCGGACGTTGCACTTCATCTGGGCCTCTTCAGGACCTTGCGAAAGCGCCGCAATGGGCCGGCTGGAGTCCATCGACTACGAACACACGGTTTCAGCCTGCGGACCAGGCGGGTCTCAACATCGGTGATCTGCGCCGACTGAAATTGAAGTGGGCTTTTGGTTTCCCGGATGCATCTGTTGCCTGGTCGCACCCGACCGTGGCCGCGGGCCGTTTGTTCATCGGCAGTCAGAACGGCACTGTGTACTCGCTCGACGCGAAGAGCGGGTGCATTCGGTGGACGTTCAGCGCGGCCGGCGGCGTCCGCACGGCACTTGCCGTGGCGCGCGCGGGAGGCTCCCGCCTGGTCGTGTATTTCGCAGACACCGCTGCCAACGCGTATGCGCTTGATGCCGACACCGGCCGGCAACTCTGGGTGCGTCGCGTTGACGATCATCCGTCGGCTCGCATCACCGGCTCGCCGACGCTCTTCGAGGGCAGGCTCTACGTGCCGGTATCGTCGTACGAAGAGGCGCAAGGCGCCGATCCGCAGTATCCGTGCTGCACGTTTCGCGGAAGCGTTGCCGCACTCGATGCCGAGTCGGGTGCCGTCGAGTGGAAGACCTACATGATCGCGGAGTCGCCGCAGCGGCGAGGTACGAGCGGCGCAGGAGTTCCCTTGTGGGGGCCGTCGGGTGCGGGCATCTGGTCCGCGCCCACGGTTGATGCGAGTCGTCGTCTCCTCTATGTCGCGACCGGCAACGCCTACAGCGCACCAGCCACGTCGTCGAGCGACGCCGTCGTTGCATTGGATCTTGCGACCGGCGCGATTCGGTGGACGCGACAGGTCACTGCAAACGACGTCTATGTGTCCAACTGCCGGGCAGGCAATCCCAATTGCCCGGAGTCAATCGGTCCCGACTATGACTTCGGAAGTCCCCCGGTGCTTGCGCGCGCCGCCGGCCGGGACGTGATCGTGATTGGACAAAAGTCGGGCGTGGCCTTCGCAATGGACCCCGAGAAGAGCGGCGAGATCCTCTGGCAGTATCGCGCGGGGCAGGGCAGTGCGCTTGGGGGTATCGAGTGGGGCGCGGCGACTGATGGCGAGCATGCCTACTTCGCCGTGTCGGACATCCTGACGAAACAGCCGGGAGGTCTTCACGCCGTGAACCTGGAGACAGGGACGCGCGCGTGGGTCACGCCTCCACCGACGCCAAGCTGCGGCTCGAGGCCGGCGTGCAACGGCGCGCAGTCCGCCGCTGTGACCGCGATCGCGGGTGCCGTCTTTTCGGGATCCAACGACGGATCGTTGCGAGCCTATTCGACCTCAACCGGCGAGATCTTGTGGGAATTCGACAGTAATCGTGACTTCACCACGGTGAATGCCGTGCCTGCCAAAGGGGCATCGATCATTGGCCCCGGCGCCGTCGTCGCTGGTGGTATGGTGTACGTCAACTCGGGATACGGGGCGTTCGGCAGCAGACCCGGTAACGTGTTACTGGCCTTTGGCCCGGAGTAGCCCAATGAGACCTGATAGCCTTCGCCCGGTGGTATTCCTCGCAGCCGTTGCGCTCTGGTGTGCAGGAGGACTGGCCCTCAGCGGTGATGTTGCCGCGCAAAGTGCGGCATCGCCGACATTCAGCCGGGACGTCGCTCCTATCTTCTACAACAAATGCGTCAGTTGTCATCGGCCGGGCGAGGTCGCGCCGATGTCGCTCATCACTTACCGTGACGTGCGCCCATGGGCGAGCGCGATCCGTGAGAAGGTGACGACGCGCGTGATGCCGCCGTGGCATGCCGACCGGCAGTACGGATCGTTCCGCAACGATCTGAGTCTGACGCAGAGAGAAATCGACACGATCGCCGCCTGGGTCGGCGGTGGTGCCAGCGAGGGCAATCCATCAGATCTTCCTGCGCTGCCGAAGTTCCCTGAGGGCTGGCAGATTGGCACGCCCGATCAGGTGTTCCAGATGCAGGCTGACTATCAGGTGCCTGCGACGGGCACGATCGACTATCAGTACTTCGAGGTGCCGACCAACTTCACCGAGGATAAGTGGATGCAGGCCGGCGAAGTACGCGCCGGCGATCGCGCCCACGTGCATCACATCATCGTTTACGTGAGGGAGCCGAAGCCGAGTACTCGTCCGAGCGTAGTGAGGATCAGGCCAATTCTTCCCGTCGGCGAGGCCCCTTCTCCGCCTCCGGCTCGCGAGCCAGCGACGACGGGGACCGCACGCCCGGCGGCACCCGGTGGTGGCGATGCGATGCTGGTGAATTGGGCCGTTGGCGAGGATGCGCCGGTCTATCTACCTGGTACTGCGAAGCGAATCCCTGCCGGATCCACGCTCGTCTTCCAGGTGCACTACACGACCAATGGCAAACCAGGAGTTGATCGGTCCCGCATCGGCTTGATCTTCGCGAAGGAGCCGCCGCGGCAGGAGATTCGCACCGGCATAATCGCGAACCCGGTGTTCGCAATTCCAGCCGGCGCGGCCAATCACGAAGTGGAAGCCGAGGCGACCTTTAGCGAGGACGTCAGGATCTGGACGATGCACCCGCACATGCACCTGCGGGGCAAGGACATGACCTATACGGCCACGTATCCCGATGGTCGCAGCGAGATCGTGCTCAAGGTGCCGAAGTTCGACTTCGGCTGGCAGACCGACTATTGGTTGGCCGAGCCGATCACACTGCCCAAGGGATCGAAGCTGCACGTCCGCGCCCACTTCGATAACTCTCCGGCGAATCGAGCCAACCCCGATCCGACGAAGGTCGTGCGCTGGGGCGATCAGACGTGGGAGGAGATGATGATCGGCTTCTTCACGTACACCGTGGAGGGACAGCCGGCACGTTCATCGTTGCAATAGTTCAGGTCTTTATCTATTGCGTTACACCAAACCCGTCGATCTGAATATCCATCCCGTGACCAATGCGAAGGCCGTAAACGCCGCTGGTGTCGATGGCGGTGGCAGGGTGACTCGCGACTTCCTTGCCGTTGACCATGAAGCTGACACGCTCTTTTGAAACCTGAATCGACAGCTCGTTCTTCTGGGAGCCTCCGGCAATTGCCATGATTGCCGGGTTGGGGGCCCAGTCGCCGGCGACATTGCTGGTCGACGCGCCGTTGCGTTTCTTGATCAGGAACTGACCGTTCTCGCGAATGAGGAAGTAGCTGTACTTCTGTTTGTCGCCGTCGAGGTTTTCGCCACCGATGAACAGGCCGTAGGAAACCTCGTGACTGGGCTGTTTGGTCACAGAGAAGCTGGCTTTGACGGTGTAGTTACCCATCGCCATCTGTTGCGGATCCCAGAAGATGATGTTGGGCCCGGTCGTGGCGTGAAGCCCGCCGCTCATCGGGCTGAACTTTAATCCGGTGGTTGGCTCCTTGACATCGTCGACTCGAGCCCACCATCCAGGAACCTCCACGCCATTGCCCGCGATCGGTCTTGGCGGTGGCGGTGGCCCGCCTCCGGGTCCAGCGCCGCGGCCGCGCTGGGCGTGCCCGATCGCTACGAAGCTCAAGGCAAGAATAACGATTGAGGCGAGCCACTTCCGCATGGATCCTCCACCAACATAAGAATAACGACCCACGGTTCCGCACATCCTAGTGCAGGCGGCGGTATCAAGCAATTTCAGCCGGCGCTCCCGTGTGCTGACGGCAATGACAGTGCGGATCGGCGCGCGCGCGCGGCGAGATAGAGTCCCCACACGACAACCAGGCCGATTGTCAGATTCATGCGAAGGCTGGCGTGTACGCGAGCCCCGATCAGGACCTCGCTGATCGACAGCACCAGGAATGCGAGAACCGACCAGAGCGCACCGGCCACGGTCAGGCGGTCGCGCGCGTCCGCGCGTTTCCAGGCCCGCACCAGCCGGGCAATGATCGCGTACCAAAAGTACGACCAGGCCAGCAGTCCGAGAATTCCGGTCTCGGCCAGCAGATGCAAGTACACGTTGTGTGCATGCCAGCCCTGTTGCCGGAAGAAGGGATCAGCGGTGGTGGTTTCGAGTCTGTAACTCACCTCATCGTAGGTGCCGAGTCCCGTGCCTGTAATCGGTCGGGACCGAAAGAGTTGGACGGCATCGCGCCATGCGCTGAGCCGCATTCCGACGCCTGGGTTGCGGTCGGGTTCGATGATCGTCGAGATCAGGTAGCGGGCCATGCGCTCGCTACGAGCGGCCAGCCCAGCGCCGATGATCGCTCCTACGATCAGGATAAGAAGGCCTTTGCGCCAGTGCGCCGGATTGAAGATCCACACGCCGAGTGTCGCCACACCGAAAGCGATTGTCCCCATCCGGGAAAAGAGGAGATAGGTCGCGATACCGGTAATCGCCCACGTGATGCCATAGAGGATCGCCAACCTCTTCCGCGGCTCGCCGAGCGATCGCGCGAGCAGAAGCGGAGCAAGGAGGTTGAAGACCCACGCCAGTTGAAGCTTGCCCAGCCAGGCGTTGTTAATGACTTGAAACGCGACGACGTTCAACCCTTCGTCGCGGCGCCACAGGATGACCCGCACTGCCAGCAGCAACAGGGCCACAGCCGTGATCGGCCATATCGCGCGCGACACGCGTTCGTCTTCGAGGAGCAGTGCGAAGATCCAGCAGGCGCACACGATGCCGATCACCGAGAGAAGGGCCACCGCGCTCAGCCTGTGAAACTCTGACGTGATCGCCGAGAGAAGGAATGCGCCGAGCAGGGCAGCCAGCGGCGTGACGAGGAAGCGAAGGTGGGGAAGCTTCCATGACTTCACGGCCCCTCCGGCGACGATGCACGCGGCGCCGAGTCCCAGGAACACCAGATACAACCAGGGCCACGCCAGGAATGGAAACGGCGTCAGCCATCTCACCGGGGTGACAGTCGCC
>Ga0209382_10001413_pt1 | contig 37885 bp, 38 predicted proteins | sample SoiMetdeltSBSDD5_FD_187599 | JGI IMG/M metagenome (GOLD analysis project Ga0209382, IMG submission 187599) | Bulk soil microbial communities from a Populus tree surrounding site in Tennessee, USA - Soil MetaG P. deltoides SBSDD5 (SPAdes) (version 2) | ecosystem: Environmental > Terrestrial >... | reverse complement strand
TGAGCGAGGGCGCGGGGCGGACCTTCGACCACTGGGACCGCTTCTTCCTCCCCTCCGTCGCGCAGATCGAGTACGCCGTCGACGGCTGGTTCCGGATCGTCAACACCATCGTCCACCTGCCGCTGTCACCGTTCCGGACCCGCGCCTGGTTCGTCGTCCGGTTCCAGAGCCGGCTGCCCTCGTCGATCGTGCGACCGGTGGTGCGACAGCGAGGAAGGCAGATCCTCCGCCAGGACGCCCGCGCCCTGGCCCGGCAGACAGAGCGGACCCGCAGCCTCGGGGGCGAGCACTACGCGTCGACCGAACTCGACCTGCTGGGCAACGCCATCTGGCACCTGCTGCGCCACGCGGAGCGGGCCGAGGACGGCCATGGCGCGCCTCCCGCGACGGTCAGTGAGCGGACGGTCGTGTTCGAGGCATGAACGCCGACCGGCTCCATCGCGACTCGTTCGTGCTCGACCTGCACACCCACGGCCCCGGCTTCGTCCCGCGCCCGTTCCGGGCCGTCTGGCGCGGCGTCACCGTCCGGGCGCCGGCGGAGGTCGGCTTCGACGTGCTGCCGAGGGCGGGCGTCGATGCCGCGGTCGCCAAGGCGGTCGGTGATCCCATCGTCACCCGCTGGTACGTCGGCCGGAGCCCCTGGGAAGCGGTCGAGGCCCAGCTCAGCCTGATCGAACGCCAGGCCGCAGAGGCCGGCTCGGTGATCGCCCGGTCGCTCGACGACCTGACGGCGGCCCGAGCCCGAGGCGTGCCCGCCGTGATGCTCGGGGTGGAAGGCGCCGACGCGGTGGGCGACGAGGTCGACCGGATCGACGCGTGGCACGAGCGGGGCGTCCGCGTGATCGTGCTGGTCCACCTGCGCGACAACACCCTCGGCACCACGTGCCTGCCGTGGCAGCACTACGCCGGGCCAGTGCCCGTCCGGCGGCACGCTTCGCCGGGCCTCAGCCCGACCGGCGCGCGGGTGGTCGAGCGCATGAACCGGCTCGGGGTGATGGTCGACGTCGCCCATGCCGACCGGGCCACCCTGCTCGGCGTGGTCGACGTGGCGACCGCGCCGGTCGTGTCGTCGCACAGCGGGGCCCGAGCCGTGCAGGACTTCGCCCGCTACCTCGCCGACGACGAGCTGCGGGCGATCGCCTCGACCGGCGGCGTGGTCGGGCTGTGGCCGTACCGGGCCCGGCGCGTCGGCGTGCACACCATCGACGACCTCATCGCTCACGGCCGCCACATCGCCGGCACGATCGGTCCCGAGCACCTGGCGATCGGCACCGACATGAACGGCGTCCCCGCCGTCATGGCCGGGTACGACGGCGAGAGCGACCTGCCCAAGCTCACGGCCGCCCTGCTCGACGGCGGCTTCGACGACCGGGAGGTCGAGGGGATCCTCGGCGCCAACGCCCTCCGCGTCCTGGCCCGCGTCGAGGCCGCTACAAGCGCAGGACGCCGTCCGGACTGAGCTTGACGGCTCGGCCGATCTGCTCCTCGCCCGACCGGAGCTCGGCCACCGTGTCAGCGTCGTCGGTAGCGGCCCAGGCGCGGCGGCCGTCGTCCAGGAGGCAGGCGGCCATGGCGCGTTCGGGGTTGCCGTCGCGGTCGTGGGCCACCACCCACGACTCGATGGTGGCGGGGCCGTCGGGCTCCTCGCACAGTTCGCGGGTGGGCAGCGAGTCGACCTCCGGCTGGACGTCCTCGGCGCGGAACCCGCCCGGGGGCGGCTCGGTGGAGTAGAGCCCCAGGGCGTGCTTGGTGACGTAGCCGCCGTTGGCGGTGACGAGGCCCAGCGTGCCCGGGTCGGACCGCAGCACGCCGGCCATGGTGGCGACCCCGTGGGTCACGTAGTTGTTCCATGGCCCGCCCGCGAAGGAGAGGCCGCCGGTGACGGTGAGGGGCCGGTCCCGGGGCAGGCCGATCTCCGCCGCGCCGATCTGCACCGCCGAGGGGAAGCACGAGTACAGGTCGGCATGGGCGACGTCGTCCACGCCGGCACCGGCGAGGGCGAACAGGCGCCGGGAGGCCAGGCGGATGGCGCCCGACGAGCACAGGTCGGGCCGGTGCGAGACCGCATAGGTGTCATGCGCCTGGGTGCCGGCCCACGGGAACACCCAGCGGTCACGGGGCACGCCCAGCGCCGTGGCCCGCTCGGCCGAGCACAGGATCAGCCCCGCGGCCTGCTCGACCGCGTTGTTGGAGCACATGACCTTGGTGTAGGGCCAGTTGATCCAGCGGTTGGCCGGCCCGGCGGTGCGGATGTCCTCGGCGCTCCACCGCTCCTGGATCCAGGCGTGGGGGTTGCCCGCGGCCACGGCCGAGAACCCGGCCCACAGCTCGCTGACCGCCACGAGGTGCTCGTCGACCGAGCGACCCGCGGCGTGGCGCAGGGCCTGCTCGAACAGGGGGTAGATCTGGGTGGGCATGAACAGCCCGCGGGCCACCTCGGCCGGGTTGTTGAGGTCGCGGTCCGGGGCGGTGTGGCGGGCCTCGGGGGCGTCGGGCGCCTCGACGGTCCAGCCCAGCTCCTCGCGGGGCGTCGCGCTGCGGGTGCGCCACGCCTCGCAGCCGCAGATCAGCACGATGTCCGCGTCGCCCGCGGCGATGTCCAGGCAGGCCTGGGTCACCAGCGCCTGAGGCTCGTTGCCGCCCACCGGGCTGTGCGCCAGGTCGCGAGGGGAGGCGCCGATCCGGTCGGCCACCAGCCGGGCCGCGTTGCGGTAGCGGCGGGAGAACATCGACACCACCCGCAGTGCGTCCGCCCCGGTCAGCAGGTCGGCTCCGGAGCGGGCCCCCGCGTCCGCGGCCGCTCGACGGAGGACCTCGGCCATCATGTCCAGAGGCTCGACCGCGGGATCGCCGCGGTCTACGCGGTTGCTCCACTGGCCGGCCCCGACGAGTACGGGCGTGCGCGCGTCGGGTGTCATGTCTCTCCTTTCGGATGGCCAACCTACAATCAAGCGCATCGACATCCTGTTGGTGTGCACCGCCAACCAGTGCCGATCCCCCATGGCCGAAGGCTTGCTACGGAGGCTTCTCGCCCGAGCGGGCGTCGGCGCCCAGGTGGGGTCGGCCGGGCTGCTGCCCGGCGGCGCCCCCGCGACCGCGGACGCCGTCGCCACCATGGCGGCCCGGGGCGTCGACATCAGCGAGCACGTCAGCCGTACGCTCGACCACGAGATGGTCGGCACCACCGAGTTGGTCCTGGGCATGACCCGCCAGCACGTGCGCGAGGCGTGCGTGGTCTACGACGCCCCCCTCGAGCGCACGTTCACGCTCAAGGAGTTCGTGCGCCGCGGCGAGCAAGCGGGCGGCCGGGAGGCGAGCGAGCCCATGGCCGCCTGGCTCGGCCGGGTCGGTGCCGGCCGCCGCCCCCGCGACCTGGTGGCCGACGACCCCGCCGACGACATCGCCGATCCCGTGGGCCGCCCCCGCGCCGAGTACGAGGACACCGCGGACGAGCTGGACGCCCTGCTCGAACGGTTCGTCGGGCTGCTCACGGGCATCTCCACCACCACCGACCTACGGAGTTGACGTGCGCGTCGCCATCGGATCCGACCATGCGGGCTTCGGCCTCAAGGCGCACCTGTCCGAGACGCTGCTCTCGCTGGGCCACGAGGTGACCGACTACGGGACCGACGACGCCGTCCACTCGGTCGACTACCCGCCGATCTGCGCCGAGGTGGGCCGGGCCGTGGTCAAGGGCGACGCCGACCGGGGCATCGTGCTCGGCGGCTCGGGCCAGGGGGAGCAGATCGCGGCCAACAAGGTGCGCGGCGTGCGGGCGGCCCTGTGCAACGATCTGTACACGGCGCGTATGTCGCGCGAGCACAACGACGCCAACGTCCTGGCCATCGGGGCCCGCATCGTGGCCCCCGAGCTGGCCGACGAGATCCTGACACTGTGGCTGATCACGCCTTTCGAGGGTGGTCGCCACGAGCGTCGCATCGCCCAGATCCACGAGATCGAGAGCTACTAGGAACCGCCATGAGCTGGCCCACCACTCCCGACGACGAGCTGTTCGGCCTCATCGAGCGCGAGGTCGAGCGCCAGAACACCACCCTGCAGCTCATCGCGAGCGAGAACTTCGTCTCGCCCGCGGTGCTGCGCGCCACCGGCACCGTCCTCACCAACAAGTACAGCGAGGGCTACCCGGGCAAGCGCTACTACGGCGGCAACGAGGTCATCGACCAGGTCGAGGACGTGTCCCGCGAGCGAGCCAAGTCCCTGTTCGGCGCCGAATGGGCCAACGTGCAGCCGCACTCGGGCGCCAACGCCAACATGGCCGTGTACATGGCCCTGCTCGAGCCGGGTGACACGGTGCTGGGCCTGCGCCTGGACCAGGGCGGCCACCTGACCCACGGCTCGCCGGTCAACGCCAGCGGCAAGCTCTACCACTTCGTGTCCTATGGCGTGACGCCGTCGGACGAGCGCATCGACATGGACCAGGTCCGCGACCTGGCGCTCGAGCACCGGCCCAAGCTGATCGTCACCGGCGCCACCGCCTATCCCCGCATCATCGACGCCGCGCCGTTCCGGGCCATCGCCGACGAGGTCGGCGCGCTGCTCATGTTCGACGCCGCCCACATCGCCGGCCTGATCGTGGGCGGGGTCCACCCCAGCCCGGTGCCCTACGCCGACGTGGTCACCATCACCACCCACAAGAGCCTGCGCGGCCCGCGGGGCGGGGCCATCATGGGCCGGGCCGAGATCGGCGAGCGCATCGACAAGTCGGTGTTCCCGGGCCTGCAGGGTGGCCCGCTCGACCACGTCATCGCGGCCAAGGCGGTGTGCTTCCACGAGGCCGCCCAGCCCGAGTTCACGGAGTACGCCCACCAGATCGTGCGCAACGCCGCGGCCCTGGCCGAGGGCCTGGCGGGCCACGACCTGCGGCTGGTGTCGGGCGGCACCGACAACCACCTGATGCTGGTCGACATGCGCAGCTTCGACCCCGACGTGTCGGGCAAGAAGGCGCGCCTGGCGCTCGACCGGGCCGGCATCAGCCTCAACGAGAACACCGTGCCCGACGACCCGCGGCCGCCGTACATCACGAGCGGCCTGCGCATCGGCACCCCCGCCGTCACCACCCAGGGCATGCGCGAAGCGGAGATGGCAGACGTGGCCGACCTCATCCACCGCGCGCTCGTCGGCCGAGAGGACGAGGCCGAGGTCGCGGCGGTGCGGGACGAGGTCCTCGCGCTCTGCTCGAAGTTCGCGCCCTACCCGGCGTGATCGGGTACATCGCCGTCATCGTCTCGGCGTTCGCCGTCACCTTCGCGTCCATGCCGCTGCTGCGGGCGCTGTCGTTCCGCGTCGGCGCGCTGCAACACCCCGACGCCCGCCGCGACCATCCCCGGCCCACGCCCATCCTGGGCGGGGCGGGGATCGTGGCCGGCGTGCTGGTCGGGCTGCTCGTGGCCTGGCTGACCGGCGAGTTCACCGCGGTGTTCCGCACCATCGCCCCGCCCCTCGGCGTGGTGCTGGCCCTGCTGACGATGTACACGGTCGGCCAGCTCGACGACCTTAGGGAGGTGTCGGCCCCGGCCAAGACGGCCGGGTCGGTGCTGGCCGGCAGCATCCTCGCCATCTCGGGCGTCGCCATCCTGTTCTTCCGCATCCCGTTCGTCGGTCTGGTGGCCTTGCCGCCGGACCTGTCGACTCTGATCACCGTGCTGTGGGTGGTGGGCATGGCCCAGGCGGTGAACCTGATCGACGGGCTGGACGGCCTGGCCGCGGGCGTCATCCTCATCGCCGCCGGGGCCATCCTCATGTTCGCCGAGCACCTGGACAACAAGGGCTCGATCATCAGCGACGACAACATCGGCGCCCTGATCGCCGCCTGCGTCGTCGGCGCGTGCCTGGGCTACCTGCCCTGGAACTTCCACCCGGCCAAGATCTTCATGGGTGACGCCGGCGCGCTCTCGTTAGGGCTGCTCATGGCCGCGTCCACGATCGCCATCGGCGGGAACACCGACGCCGAGGTCCGCGGCCAGACGTTCTTCTTCTTCGCCCCGCTGTTCCTCCCCCTCGTCATCCTGGGGGTGCCCATAGTGGACACCGCCTGGGCGTTGTTCCGCCGGGCCAAAGGCCGGGCCGGGCTGACCCTCGCGGACAAGGGCCACCTGCACCACCGCCTGATGCGCCTCGGCCACGGGCAGCGCCGCGCCGTGCTCATCCTCTGGGCCTGGACCGGCCTGCTGTCCGCCGCGGTGCTGGTCCCGGTGTACACCGGGGACAGCGCCGGCCTGATCCCCCTGGGCGTCGCCGCGCTGGCCCTGCTGCTCTACACGGTCATGGCTCCCGGCTGGGACGCCCGCCGCGCCAACGGCAACGGCCACGCCGAGGCCAGCGGCACCCCGGACCCCTGGCATGTCCCGGACTGGGAGCGCGATCAGCCCACCCGCTGACCAGGGATCCGCCGCTCGCGTACCTCGTAGTGCTGGGACCGCTCGTCGAAGCGCGCGAGCAGCTCACGAGCCGCGGGTGGCACCACCGAGGCTTCGTGGTCCTCGCCGGCGAAGGCTCGGACGGCGTCCAACGAGTCGAACCACATGACGGTGATGAACTCGACCTCGTCGCCGAGGTCGCGGCGGAACACCTGGATCTCCCGGAACCCGTCTATCGACCGGGCCTCGATGCCCGTGATGACCTCTTCGCGCAGCAGCGCCTCGTACGCGTCGGCAGTGTCGCGGCGGGCGTAGCCGTGCCACACGCGGCTGATCATGTTGAGCCTCCCGGTTCTCACGGTCTATTGTCAGCTTAGACCGTGACAAGAGGAGGAAGCGTGTCGATCTACGTCATATGGGAGTCGCGGTTCCGCGCAGCGCAGGCCGCGGCGGGGCGAGCGGTGACCGAGGCCATCTGGCAGGACATGCCCCGCTTCGAGGGCTACCTCGACCACGAGTTGCTCGTGGATGCCGACGATCCGGGGCACCTGCTGGTGGTGAGCCGGTGGGCGAGCCAGGAGCATGCCGACGAGTCGCTTCGGCTCTACTCCGACCACCCGAACGCCCTCGCCGCGAACAACCTCGTGGTCGAGCCTCGACGTCGCATCCTCGCCACGCGTGCGGGTGGTTGATCCCACGGGGAGCCCCCAGGCGTTAGTCCTTCTGGCCAACCTGGGCCGGCCGCGGCGGCCGTCCGGCGTGGCCGTCGCCTACGTCGAACCGATCCTGCCTGACGCGCCTGTTGCATCCGCGCAATTGGCTGGAGCGGTCGACGGCGTGGTCCCGGCTGAGGATCTGGCCGACCTACGCCGGTTGCAGCGGGCGGCGGTCCACGCGGCCGACGCGATCCTCGCCGCTGATACCGTCGACTGTACGGAGCTGAATGCCCTGGCGGCCGGGAGCTACGCCACCATCGAGATCTCCGTGGCCGGTGGAGAACCGCGATGCCGGCTGGTCTGGACCGACCCGTCCCTGACGGCGCGGCTGGCCCGGCGCGTCATCGAGGAGCTCGACGTCCTGGAGCCCGACCGGCTGCGGCGCTGCGCTCGGCCCGAGTGTGATCTGCTCTTCTACGACACGACCCGATCCCGCACTCGCCGATGGCACGCCGAGGATCCCTGCGGGTGGCGCCAGCGCCAGCGCGCGCACCGGCTCCGAAGCTCGCGTCCAGACTGGGAGCGCGATCAGCGCAGCCGGTAGGGTGCGATCCGCTTAGCACCAAACATCCAAATTTGGTGTTCCGCGAATCGCTCCGATAGATTGCGAAATCATTCACAAGGTCTGCCGCGACGAGGGGGTGACCTGCAGATGGGCCAGCGACCGGGACGCAATCTCACACTCAAGCAAGAGATGAACCGGGGCTTCGGTGACGCTCTCGCCACGGCTTTCGAGCTGGCCCTGACCCCCGCCATCATGGCCCTCATCGGCTGGCAGCTGGACCGCTGGCTGGGCACCGGGCCCGTCCTCTTCCTCTTCCTCTTCGTCTTCACCGTGAGCTACGAGATCTGGAAGCTCTTCAAGCGCTACGAGGCTCACATGCAAGACGAGCAGGCCAAGGTCAAGGGTCTGCGCGGTCCCGAGGAGCCCCGAGCATGAAGCTCTCCTTCGCCGACTTCAACGCGCCCGTCCCCGATGCCCCCGACGTGGAGCGCCAGCTGGCCTTCGACATGGCCCGGCGCGGCGTGTGGGTGGTCCCTGCCATCGTGGCTGCGGCCGGCGCGGTGTGGGGCTTCGAGGGCATCTGGTCCGCGCTGGTGGCCGTGGCCGTCGTGCTGGTCAACCTGGCCCTGGCCGCGGTGTCGCTGTCCTGGGCTGCCCGCCGCTCGCTCACGCTGCTCATGGCCGTGGCCCTCGGCGGCTTCCTGGTTCGCATGGGCCTGGTCACCGCCGTCCTGCTGGCGGTGCGCAACCAGCCCTGGATCGACCTGGTCGCCCTCGGGGTGACCGTGCTCGTCACCCATCTCGGGCTCCTGTTCTGGGAGCTGCGCTACGTGTCCGCGACCCTCGCCTACCCGGCGCTCAAGCCGGGGCACAAGGAGGCTGTGCAGCCGTGATCCTCGGGTTGGAGTTCCCGCCGATCAGCCACGTCGTCGAGTGGCCCGCCCTGCTCTTCGACGGCACACCGTTCGCCATCAACAAGGTCGTCATCCTGATGTGGGTGTCGGTGATCATCGTGTTCCTGGTGTTCGCGGCCGCCCGCGGTCAGAAGCTGGTTCCCACCGGCGCCCAGAACGTGGCCGAGACGGCCATCGAGTTCATCGACGACCAGATCGTGCTGCAGACGATGGGCCCTGAGGGCCTGCGCTTCACGCCCTTCCTGCTGACCCTGTTCACGTTCATCTTCACGTGCAACATCTGGGGCCTGATCCCCGGGGCGCAGATGCCGGTCAACGCCCGCATCGCGCTGCCCGTCTTCATGGCCCTGCTGGTGTACGTGATCTACCACACCGTCGGCATCGTGCGGCACGGCCCGATCAAGTACATGAAGGACATCATGTTCCTCCCGGGCGTGCCGTGGCCGATGTACATCCTGCTCACACCCATCGAGCTGATCACGAAGTTCATCACCCAGCCGCTCAGCCTGGCGGTCCGGCTCTTCGCCAACCTGCTGGCCGGCCACCTGCTGCTGGTGAGCTTCGCGGTCATCACCCAGGCTCTGTTCACGGCCACCATCATCGGAGCCGCGCTGCCGCTCGCCCTGCTGATCTTCCTCTACGGCTTCGAGCTGCTGGTGGCGATCCTGCAGGCCTACATCTTCACGATTCTCTGCGCCGTCTACATCGACAGCGCGATGCACCCTGCGCACTGAGACAAACCCAAGGAGACAAGAACCGTGTTGCATCTGCTTGCTCAGCAGGAACCGGGTGAGCTGGCCGAGGGCCTCACCGCCGTAGGCCGAGGCATCGTCTACGGCGGCGCCGCCATCGGCCCGGGCATCGGCATCGGCATCGTGGTGGGCAACGCCATCACCGCCATGGCCCGCCAGCCGGAGGCCGCGGGCATGGTGCGGACCACCATGTTCCTCGGCATCGCCTTCACCGAAGCCCTCGCTCTGTTCGGCTTCGTGCTCGCCTTCATCATCTCGGGCTGACCAGGAGGTTTACCCGTGCGTACCCGCGCCTTGTTCGCGAGTGTCCTGCTCGCCCTGGGAGGGCTCCTGGCGCTCGCGCCTGCGGCCTATGCCCAGGAGAACGGCGACGAGCCCCAGCTCTCCGAGGACACCGAGGAGTGCATCCACCTGGCCGAGGAGGCGGACGACCCCAAAGCCTGCCAGGAGGCTCCGAGCCCCATCCTGCCCGCGGCGGACGAGTTCATCTGGGGCTCGATCGCGTTCCTCGTGCTGCTGTTCCTGCTGTGGAAGTTCGCCTACCCCAGCATCAAGCAGGGCATGGAGGCCCGCACCGAGCGGATCCGTGCTGACCTCGCCTCGGCCGAGGACGCGAAGACCGAGGCCCAGACCGTGCTCGACGAGTACCGGGCGCAGCTGGCCGACGCCAAGGCCGAAGCCGGCCGCATCATCGAGGAGGCCCGTGCGGCGGCCGACGCGGTGAAGCGCGACCACGAGGCCCGGCTCCAGACCGAGCTGGCCGAGATCCGGGCCCGGGCGGTCTCCGACATCGACTCCGCCAAGGCCCAGGCCATGGCCGACCTGCGGGGCGAGGTCGCCCAGCTGGCCATCGGCGCGGCCGAGACCGTGGTGGGCCGCAACCTCGACGAGGCCACCCAGGTCCAGCTGGTCGAGGACTACATCAACCAGGTGGCGGCGCAGCGCGCCTGAGGGAGACGACGATGGCAGACGACCGCACGCTCGCCTATGCCGATGCCCTGTTCAACGTGGCCCGGGCCGAGGGCACCCTCCGCGACGTCGAGGAGGACCTGTTCCGCTTCTCGCAGACCCTCCAGGGGTCCGACGAGCTGCGGGAGGCGCTCACCGATCCGGCCATCCCCGCGGCGCGGCGCCAGCAGATCGTGGAGGACCTGCTGGGCGGCCGGGCGTCGTCGACCACCGTCGCCCTCGTGTCGATGGTGGTGGGCACCGGCCGAGCCCGCGAGCTGCCCGCCATCATCCACGAGCTGGTGGAGATGATCGCGGCCGAGGCCAACAAGGCCGTGGCCGAGGTTCGTACCGCCGTGGCGCTCAACCAGGACCAGCAGGACCGCCTGGCCAAGGCGCTGGGTGAGGCCACCGGCCGCCAGGTCACCCTCAAGGTGGTGATCGACCCGTCGGTCCTCGGCGGCGTGGTCGCCCAGGTGGGCGACACGGTGATCGACGGCTCGGTCCGCACCAAGCTCGAGCGCCTCCGCAAGGCCCTCTAGGCGACCCCCCGAAGGAACGAGGACGAGGACAGATCCGATGTCAGAGCTGACCATCAACACCGCCGACATCGCCGCCGCCCTGCGCAAGAACCTCGAGGGCTTCAGGCCCGACGTCGAGACCGCCCAGGTCGGGCGCGTCACCGAGGTGGGCGACGGCATCGCCAACGTGTCGGGCTTGCCCGGCGCGGCGGTCAACGAGCTGCTCGAGTTCCAGAGCGGGGCCGTCGGCCTCGCCCTCAACCTCGACGAGGAGTCGATCGGTTGCGTGGTCCTCGGCGACGCCGCCGAGGTCATGGAGGGCCAGACGGTCAAGGCCACCGGCCGCATCCTCTCGGTCGCGGTGGGCGACGGGGTGCTGGGCCGGGTGGTCGACGCCCTCGGCATCCCGGTGGACGACAAGGGCCCGCTGGTGGGCGTGCAGGACCGCCGCCTGGAGATCCAGGCCCCCGGCATCATGGGCCGCCAGCCCGTGCACGAGCCGCTGCAGACCGGCATCAAGGCCATCGACGCCATGACCCCCATCGGCCGGGGCCAGCGCGAGCTCATCATCGGCGACCGCAAGACGGGCAAGACCACGGTGGCGGTCGACACGATCATCAACCAGCGCGGCCTGGGCGTGAAGTGCATCTACGTGGCCATCGGCCAGAAGGAGTCGACCGTCAAGAACACGGTCGCCACCCTCGAAGAGCACGGTGCCATGGACTACACGGTGGTGGTGGTGGCCGGGGCGTCCGACCCGTCGCCGTTCAAGTACCTCGCCCCCTACGCCGGCTGCGCCATGGGCCAGCACTGGATGGAGACCGGGGACCACGCGCTCGTCGTCTACGACGACCTGTCCAAGCAGGCCGAGGCCTACCGGCAGATCTCGCTGCTGCTGCGCCGGCCGCCGGGCCGCGAGGCCTACCCCGGCGACGTGTTCTACCTGCACAGCCGGCTGCTGGAGCGGGCGGCCAAGCTGTCGGACGAGAACGGCGGCGGCTCGCTGACCGCACTGCCGGTGATCGAGACCAAGGCCGGCGACATCTCGGCGTACATCCCCACCAACGTCATCTCCATCACCGACGGCCAGATCTACCTGCAGGACGACCTGTTCAAGGCCGGCATCCGGCCCGCGTTCGACACGGGCCTGTCGGTGTCCCGGGTCGGCGGCAACGCCCAGATCAAGGCCATGAAGACCGCGGTGGGCACGCTCAAGGGCGACCTGTCCCAGTTCCGGGAGCTGGAGTCGTTCGCGGCGTTCGGGTCCGAGCTGGACAAGGTGTCCCAGGCCCAGCTGGACCGGGGCTACCGCCTGGTCGAGCTGCTCAAGCAGCCGCTCAACAGCCCCATGCCGGTGGAGGAGCAGGTCGTGTCGCTGTACGCCGCCACCCACGGCTACCTCGACCCGGTGCCCGTCACCGAGGTCAAGCGGTTCGAGGTGGAGCTGCTCGACTGGTTCCGGGCTCGCAACGCCGAGATCATGGAGGCCATCCGCAGCACCGGGAACCTCCCCGACGAGGAGGCCTTCGACAAGGCGGTCGCCCAGTTCGCCGAGCAGTTCGGCTGGGAGCAGGCCGCCGACGAGGCCGCCGAGGCGGCCCCCGAAGCGGGCGAGTAGATGCCGGGCGGCAAGGAACGGGCGCTGCGCCGGCGCATCCGCTCGGTGCAGTCGACCAAGAAGATCACCAAGGCGATGGAGCTCATCGCCGCCAGCCGCATCCTCAAAGCGCAGCAGCGGGTGACGGCGGCGCGCCCCTACACCGAGCGGATCACCGAAGTGATCGGCAACCTGGCCGCGGGCGGCGCCGGCCGTGGCTCTCCCCTGCTGGAGGAGCGGCCCGTGGTCGGCACGGTCGCCTACGTGGTGATCACTGCCGACCGGGGCCTGTGCGGCGCCTACAACAGCACGGTCATCCGCGCGGCCGAGCGCTCGATGCAGCGCCAGCGGGCCGAGGGCCGCCAGACCCGGCTCATCACCGTGGGTCGCAAGGCCGAGTCCTACTTCCGCTTCCGGGGCTGGACCATCGATCGCAGCTTCACCGGCTTCCTCGACAGCCCGGAGTACGAGGACGCCCGGGCCATCGCCGAGTTCGTCGTCCCGCGCTTCGAGGACGGTGAGTACGACCTGATCGAGCTGGCCTACACCCGGTTCCTGTCGGCCGCGACGCAACGGGTGTCGATCCGCCGCTTCGTGCCGCTCGACCCGGCCATGCTGGAGGTCCAGCGGGAGGGCCTCGCCGCCGACTACGAGTTCGAGCCGGGTGCCCAGGAGATCCTCGACCGGCTGCTGCCCCGCTATGCGGAGGCTCGGCTCTACGCCGCCCTGCTGGAGGGGGCGGCCTCGTTCTTCGCCGCCCAGCAGCGGGCCATGAAGTCCGCCACCGACAACGCCGAGGACCTCATCGTCAAGTACAGCCGGGCCATGAACCGGGCCCGCCAGGACGCCATCACCACCGAGATCATGGAGATCGTCGGCGGGGCGGAGGCCATGCGGGCGGCCCAGGCCGGCCGCGACGACCTGCTGGTCGACCACGTCCTCATGTCGGCCGACATGCTGGTCGACTCCCTGCCCGACTCCCTCGAACGTTCGCGCCGTTAGCACAGGAGCCCGAAATGACCGTCACCGACACCAGCACCGACACCGGCACCGCCCCCAAGTCCGGGCGAGTGGTCGCCATTGCCGGCCCGGTGGTCGACGTCGAGTTCCCGCCCGACGCCGTGCCCGCCATCAACACCGCCCTCGAGATGACCATCACGGTCGAGGGCGAGCCGATCGCCGTGCGGGCCGAGGTGGCCCAGCAGATCGGCGACTCCCGGGTGCGGGCCATCTGCCTGAAGCCCACCGACGGCCTCATCCGCGGCACCGAGGTCCGCAACCTGGGCACCGGCCTGACGATGCCGGTCGGCGACGGCGTGCTGGGCCATGTCACCAATGTGATCGGCGAGCCGCTCGACGTCGCCGAGCTGGACGCCGACAAGATCGACGCCTACTGGGACATCCACCGCGAGGCCCCCGGCTTCGACGCCCTCGAGCCCAAGAAGGAGGTGTTCGAGACCGGCATCAAGGTCATCGACCTCCTGACCCCCTACCTGCGGGGCGGCAAGATCGGCCTGTTCGGTGGGGCCGGGGTGGGCAAGACCGTGCTGATCCAGGAGATGATCCGCCGGGTGGCCGAGCAGTTCGGCGGCGTGTCGGTGTTCGCGGGCGTGGGCGAGCGCACCCGGGAGGGCACCGACCTGTTCCTGGAGATGCAGGAGTCGGGCGTGCTCGAGAAGGCCGCTCTGGTGTTCGGCCAGATGGACGAGCCGCCGGGGGTGCGCCTGCGGGTCGCCCTGTCCGCCCTGACCATCGCCGAGTACTTCCGCGACGCCAAGGGCCAGGACGTGCTGCTGTTCGTCGACAACATCTTCCGCTTCGTGCAGGCGGGCTCCGAGGTGTCGACCCTGCTCGGCCGCATGCCCTCGGCCGTGGGCTACCAGCCCACCCTGGCCGACGAGATGGGCGAGCTGCAGGAGCGCATCACCTCGACCCGGGGTCGCTCCATCACCTCGCTCCAGGCGGTGTACGTGCCGGCCGACGACTACACCGACCCGGCCCCGTTCACCACCTTCACCCATCTCGACGCCACCACCGAGCTGTCCCGTGACATCACCGCGCTGGGCATCTACCCGGCGGTGGACCCGCTGGCCTCGACCTCCACCATCCTCCAGCCCGATGTGGTGGGCGAGCGCCACTACGGCGTGGCCCGCCGGGTGCAGGAGATCCTGCAGCGCTACAAGGAGCTGCAGGACATCATCGCCATCCTCGGCCTCGACGAGCTGGCCGAGGAGGACAAGATCACGGTGGCCCGGGCCCGCAAGATCCAGCGGTTCCTGTCCCAGCCCATGTTCGTGGCCGAGGCCTTCACCGGCCTGCCCGGCATCTTCACGCCGGTGGAGGAGACGGTGTCGTCGTTCGAGGCCCTGATCAACGGCGAGCTGGACGACCTGCCCGAGCAGGCGTTCCTGAACGTCGGCGGCGCCGACGACGCCCGCCGCAAGGCGGACCAGCTGCGCCAGGCGGCCGGGGAGTCGACGTCGTGACCATGCAGGTCGAGCTGGTCTCGCCCGAGCGCATCCTGTACTCGGGCGAGGCGGACATCGTCATCGCCCGCACCATCGGGGGCGGCGAGCTGGCCTTCCTGACCGGGCACACGCCCTTCGTCGGCGCCCTCGACATCGCCACCGTGACCATCCGCTCCGCCCAGGGCGACGAGCTGGTGGCGGTGCACGGCGGCTTCGTCGAGGTGTCCAACGACGTCGTCACGATCCTGTCGGACGTGGCCGAGCTGTCCAGCCAGATCGACGTCGAGCGGGCGCGCCGGTCGGGCGAGGAGGCCGAGCGCCAGCTGCAGCACGACCACGACGCCGAGGCCGAGGGCGCCGCCCGCCGGGCCCATGTGCGCCTCGCGGCCGTCGGAGGCCTGGGCACCGCTACGCACTGAAACGCGATGTGCGGATTGTCACATCCGTAAGCAAGACTGACCGGGTGAGACGGCCACCGCGGTTATTCGCGCTCCTGGTGACACTGGCGCTCACGGCGGCCGCCTGTACGGACTCGGGGAGTGGCGGCGGCGACCGCGCCGCCGACGCCGGCACCACCTCGAACTCCCGGGAGACGACGCTTCCCGAGCCCGAGGAGTTCTCGGGCACCGACTTCTACGGCGAGCCGGACGAGCTTCCCGACGTGCCCCACGGGACCCTCCTGCGCTACCAGCCGGTGGAGAACGCCGGCGTCGAGAACGCCACCATGTGGCGGATCATGTACACCTCCGAGGACGTGGGGGGCGACCCCATCGCCGTCACCGGGGTGGTCGGCGTCCCCACCGCCGCGGCCCCCGATGGCGGGCGCCAGGTGGTGACGCTGGCGCATGGCACGACCGGGATCGCCGACGAGTGCGCGCCGTCCAAGGCCACCGGCGGGCGGGCGACGTTCGCCATGGGGCCCTTCCTGGATGCCGGCTACCTCGTCGCCCAGACCGACTACGAGGGCCTCGGCACGCCGGGGCGCCACCCGTACCTGGTGGGCGAGAGCGAGGGGCGCGGGGTGCTCGACGCCGCCATCGCCGCCGAGCAGCTGCCCGACGCCGACGGGGGCGACCAGCTCGCCATCTTCGGGTACTCGCAGGGCGGCCACGGAGCCCTGTTCGCGGGCCAGCTGGCGGCCGACTGGGCGCCCGACTTCCATCTGGTGGGCACGGTGGCGGGGGCGCCCGCGACCGAGCTGCCCCTGATCCTCGCGGCCGGCTCCCGCGGCGCCATCGCCGGCTTCGTCTACATGATCATCGCCGGGTTCAACGACGCCTACCCCGACGCTCCGCTGAGCGACGTGCTCACGCCGCAGGGCGAGACCGAGCTGGACGCGGTCGACGACGGCTGCACCGGCGACGTCCTCGGCCACTTCGCCGCACTCGACTCCTCGCAGCTCCTGGTGCCCAACGGCGCTCAGACCGAGCCCTGGGCGTCGCTGGCCGAGGAGAACAACCCCGGCAACGTCGTGACCGACGCCCCCGTCCTGATCCTCCACAGCGCGGCCGACGACGTCGTGCCCATCGCGCTGTCCGGCATCCTGTTCGACCGCATGTGCCAGAAGGGCCAGGTGGTCGAGCGCCGCGTGTACGAGAACGGCGACGGCCACGGCGCGGCGGCTCCGGGCGCGGTGGCCGACGGCGCGGCCTGGATCCAGCAGCGCTTCGCCGGCGAGCCCGCCATCTCCACCTGCCCGCCCGCGGGCGGTTAGGGGTCGGGCGCATGGCACGGCAGCGTCTGGGCGTCGCGCTGCTGGTGCCCGGGCCGGTGGCCACGGAGCTGGACGGCCTGCGCCGGGCCCTCGGTGAGGAGTCCCTCGGCCGGATCCCCTCGCACATCACGCTGGTCCCGCCGGTCAACGTCAACGACGTCGACCTCCCCGATGCCCTGGCCGTCCTGCGGGAAGCGGCCGCCGCGGGCGGCCCGCTGCGCCTGGAGCTGGGCCCGCCGACCACCTTCCACCCGGTCACCCCGGTGGTGTACCTGGAGGTGGGCGGCGACCTGGAGGGCCTGCACGCCCTGCGGGAGCGGGTGTTCCACCCCCCGCTGTCCCGGCCGCTCAGCCACACCTTCGTGCCCCACGCCACGCTGGCCGACGAGATGGACCCCGCCCGCATCCCCGCCGCGCTGTCCACCCTGGCCGCCTACCGGGCCGACGTGACCATCGACCGCGTGCACCTGCTGCGGGAAGGCCGCGGCCGGGTGTGGCGCCCCGTCGCCGACGCCCCCTTCACCCCGCCCGCGGTGATCGGCCGGGGCGGGCTGCCGGTCGAGATCACCGAGACCGTGCTGGTCGACCCGGTGGCGCAGCGGCTGCTGCCCGGGACTGCCGCACCCGATCCGGACCGGCCCGGCAGCTGGGCCCTCACCGCCCGCCGCGAGGGCTGCGTGGTGGGCGTGGCCCACGGCGCGGTGGTGGGCGATCGGGTGGAGGTCGAGGCCCTGGTGGTGGCGCCGCCCCACCGCCGCCAGGGGATCGGCGGGCATCTGCGGGCCGCGCTGGTCGACCTGGCCGCCCGGCGGGATGCCAGCCTGGTCATGCCCGATCCCCTCGAGTGATCCCCTGTACGGGACCCCCATGCACCGGGGTACGGTCGTCCCATGGCGACCGAGCAGCAGACCAAGCACCAGCGGGTCACGGAGGCGACCGCCGCCACCGAGCGATTGATGCGCCCCCAACAGGTGCCGGTGAACGTTTTCATCACCGGTGACGCGCTGGTGGTGGTCGCGCCCCTGCCCGCGGTCCAGCCCAGCGACGTCACCATCGATCTCATGGGCGGCTGCCTGCGCATCACCTCCCACCTGCGCAGCGCGGCGCCCAAGGACTACCTGCTGCACGAGTGGGACTACGGCGGCTACGAGCGGGAGCTCGACCTGCCGCCCGGCTTCGGCGGCGGGGTCGAGGCCTCGCTGGCCAACGGCCAGCTCGCGGTGCGGGTGCTGCGAGGTGAGGCGTCCCAGCGGATCTCCATGTCGCCGCGCTCGTCGTCGTGAGCCCCGACAGCTGGGGGAGTGCCCTGGTGACCGGGGCGTCGTCGGGCATCGGCGCGGCCCTGTGCCGCCGGCTGGCCGCCCAGGGGGTCGACCTGGTGCTGGTGGCCCGCGACCGGGAGCGGCTCGACAAGCTGGCCGCCGAGCTCGGCGCGGGCGGGGGAGTAGAGGTCGAGGTGCTGGTGGCCGACCTGGCCGACGCGGCCGGCCGGCGCCGGGTCGCGGACCGGATCGGCGACGCGGCCCGCCCGCTCGACCTGGTGGTGAACAACGCCGGCTTCGGCACCTACGGGCCGTTCGCCACGCTGGACGTCGACGGCGAGGAGCGGGAGATCGCGGTCAACGTGACCGCCCTGGTGCGCCTGACCCACGCCGCGCTGGTCCCCATGGTGGCCCGGGGGCGGGGCACGGTGCTCAACGTGTCGTCGGTGGCCGGGCTGCAGGCCACGCCGGGCAACGCCACCTACGGCGCCACCAAGGCGTTCGTGTCGAGCTTCGGCGAAGCTCTGGCCGGCGAGGTGGCGGGGACCGGCGTCACGGTGACCACCGTGCTGCCCGGGTTCACCCGCACCGAGTTCCAGCAGCGGGCGGGCATCGCGAGGCGCAAGATCCCGGGCCCGCTGTGGCAGTCGGCCGAGGCCGTGGCGGCCGAAGCGCTCGACGCCGCTCGTGCCGGCAAAGCGTGGCACGTGACCGGCCGGCACAACCGGGTGCTGATGGCCGCGTCCGCGCTGGTGCCCCGGCGGCTCAAGCGCTGGCTCGGCGCCCGCGCCACCCAGCGGCTCTGACCGCGGCTCAGGCGAAGTCGATCGAGGAGAACCGCGAGAGCTTCGACAGCTGGTGCTGGGCGTTCACCAGGCGGACCGTCCCGGACTTGGACCGCATGACCAGCGACTGGGTGGAGGCTCCGGCGCGGGAGAAGTGCACGCCCTTGAGCAGCTCACCGTCGGTGATGCCGGTGGCGGCGAAGAAGCAGTTGTCCCCGCCCACCAGGTCGTCGGTGCTGAGCACGCGGTCGAGGTCGTAGCCGGCGTCCATGGCGGCCTGGCGTTCGTCGTCGTTGCGGGGCCACAGCCGGCCCTGGAGCTCGCCGCCCATGCACTTGAGCGCGGCCGCGGCGATGACGCCTTCGGGCGTGCCGCCGATGCCGAACAGCATGTCGGCGCCGGACTCCGTCCAGGCGGTGGAGATGGCGCCGGCCACGTCGCCGTCGGGGATGAGCCGGATGCGGGCGCCGGTGGCGCGGATCTCGGCGATCAGGTCGGTGTGCCGGTCCCGGTCCAGCACCACCGCGGTGATGTCGCGGGGCGTGGTGCCCTTGGCCTTGGCCAGCGCCTCGATGTTCTCGGCTACCGGGCGGGTGATGTCGATCACGCCCACGCCGTCGGGGCCGGCGGCGATCTTCTCCATGTAGACGCAGGGCCCGGGGTCGAACATGGTGCCCCGCTCGGACACGGCGATGACCGCTATCGCGTTGCCCCGCCCCAGGGCGGTGAGGGTGGTGCCGTCGATGGGGTCGACCGCCACGTCGGTCGGGATGGCGCTGCCGTCGCCGATCCGCTCGCCGTTGAACAGCATGGGCGCCTCGTCCTTCTCGCCCTCGCCGATCACGACGATCCCGTCCATGGGCACGCTGTCGAGCACGATGCGCATCGCGTCGACGGCGGCACCGTCCGCGCCGTTCTTGTCGCCCCGCCCCATCCACCGGGATGCCGCCAGCGCTGCTGCCTCGGTCACGCGCACGAGCTCCATGGCCAGGTTGCGGTCGGGGCGCTGCTTCTCGGTCATGCGGGGAAGATAGTCGGCCTGGTTAGATGTGCCCGTGGGTCAACTCTCCGATCCTTTCCAGAACAAGCAAGACGACGAGTTCGACGACGTCAGCATCTCGGGCATGCCGCTCGAGCCCGAGGAGCCACCGCCCGACGAGCCCGAGGACGACGCCGCGTCGGGTGACGGCGATGTCGTGTACGACCTCGACGACTGGAGCGAGCTGGAGCGCCAGGCGGTGACCGACCGCCTGCACGAGGCCGCCATCCCCCACAACTGGGACGGCACCGAGCTCCAGGTCGCGGCCGAGGACGAGGCGCCGGTCGAGAACATCCTCGACCTGGTGGAGGGCGAGTCGGCCGACCGCGAGGACGAAGCGGACCAGCCCGAGCCGCTCGACGCCACCCGAGACCAGGTGGCCTACGACCTGGCGGACTGGGACGACCACCAGGTCGACGAGCTGGTCGACCAGCTCACCGCGGCCGGCATCGCCTACGCGTGGGACGAGGCCGAGATCTACGTCTACGCGGACGACGAGGAGGCCGCCGACGAGGTCTTCGACCAGGTGTCGGAGGCCGCCGCGGCCGCGACCGGCGACGACGACGGCATGGCGGGCGCCGAGCTGATGGGCGGCCTGTTCGTGGCGGCCGACCGGCTCCAGCACGACGGCGAGGACCATGAGGGCGTCATCGCCATCCTGGAGGCGAGCAAGGCCATCGAGGGCTCGAAGCCGCCCTACGGCGTAGGTGCCGCGGACTGGAAGCACCTCGTGGAGCAGGTGGTTTCGCTGTCCGATCTGCTGCTGGAGGACACGATCGACGAAGAGGCGGTCACCACGCAGGCCCGTGACCTGCGTACCTCCTTGCGGCCTTTCGTGTAGGGCACGCCCTAGGCCCGCGGATGCGCTGGAGGAGGGGTCCGCGCAGTTAGGCTGCGCCGGTGATCCTGGCCGAACTCGAGGTCTTCCACTCGCGGGCCATCGCTCCCACCCGCCGGGTGGCGCTGGGCCGCCGGGACCTGCCGGTGACGCCGGCTCCCGGGTTCGGGGGCATCCTGCTGGCCGGCATCGTGGCCGCCTACATCCCGGTGCTGGACCCCGACCTGTTCGACGACCTCGACCGGCTGACCCGCCAGCTGGAGGCCGGGTACTCGATCCCCCAGCCCCGGCTGCGCCACCGCTTGCAGACCGACCGGATCGGGCTGCAGCAGAGCGTCCACCGCCTGCGCGGCGACGGCGAGGAGCTGGCGTTCGAGATCGCCGACAAGGGCGCGGCCGCCCAGCACATCCTGGCGGCGGTGTACGCCGCCGGCGCGATGGCCCGTGAGTCGCGCACCGGCGTCATGGAGGCCATCCGCAAGGGCATGCGCTGGTCGGGGTCGATCGACGGCACTCTCGTGGCCTACCTGTCCGGCCTCTCCCGCGATCACGAGTGGTCGGCCGAGGCCTACCGCGACCCGGTGGCGTGGGCGCTGGGCGTGCTCGACCTGCGCAACGGCACCGCCCGGCCCGGCCGCCGGGCGGTCCAGCGCCGCTTCCGCGACCTGGTGCGCGCCGCCCACCCGGACCACGGGGGCGACCGGGGCGAGGCCGCCGAGCGCCTGGCCGAGCTGAGCGAGGCCCGCCGCATCCTGCTGGCCGTATGACCGCCGGCGGCGCCCTGCTGTTCCCCGGCGCCGGGAGCAGCCGTACCCAGCCCGCCCTGGTGGCGGTGGAGCGCACCCTCGTCGACACCTTCGGAGCTGAGTTCCCGGTCGTCCGGGCCGACTTCCCCTACCGCCGCGAGGGCCGGCGGGCCCCCGACCGCGCTCCCAAGCTCATCGCGTGCGTGGTGGAGGAGGCCGGGCTGCTGGCGTCCAAGGCCGGCGTCGACCCGGCGTCCCTGGTGCTCGGCGGCCGCTCGATGGGCGGCCGGATGTGCTCGATGGCGGTGGCCGAAGGCCTCCCGGCGGCGGGCCTGGCCCTGATCTCCTACCCGCTGCATCCTCCGGGCCGGGAGGACAAGCTGCGGATCGAGCACTTCCCCGACCTGCACGTGCCGTGCCTGTTCGTCTCCGGCACCCGCGACCCGTTCGGCACCCCCGACGAGCTGGAGTCCCACACCCGCGCCATCCCGGGTCCGGTGACCCATGTCTGGATCGAAGGCGGCCGCCACGACCTCAAGGGCGCGGACGCCCAGGTCGCCGAGGCCGTCACCACCTGGGCCCAGGGGATCTGAGGCCGGCAGGATTCAGCCGGTGACCTCGACCGGGACGCCGAGGGGGAGGCCCACCGTCTCCACCAGGCTGGTGATGGCGGCCGGATCGAGGCCCACGGAGCCGTGGTCCACGTCGAAGCCCAGGGTGGTCAGGTCGTTGGTGCCGTGCAGGGCGACCACGCCCTGGCCGGCGGTGAAGGCCGCGAGGTCGTTGAACGACCCGGACAGCCCGTAGGCGTAGTTGCCGTACGGGCCCATGGGGTCGGGGGTGGCCACCAGGTCCTTGATGAACAGGCGGGCTCCGGGAGCAGGGGCGTCGGGCCCGATCGCCACCGGACTGGTGAGGGCGGTGGTGTCCCCGTTGAACACCGTGAGGGTGTGCGCGGTGCGGTCGAGGGCGATGCGGTACTGGTGGCGGGACAGGTTCACCTCGTCGCGCTCGACCCAGCCCACGGCGTCGGCCGGTCCCGCCGGCAGGTACACCGACACCCAATCGCCCAGCTCCTGGGACACCAGGCACACGATCTGGCCGCTCACCTCCTCGGCCGCGGTCAGGGTGCGGAGCTCCGGCGCGTCCTCCCGCGGCGACGACCGCACCACCAGCGTCTCGCCGGTGGCCTGGGCGACGTGGAACGTCGCGGCACGGTGTGACGCGTCCTGAAGCGCCCCCTGGCTGTCGATGTCGGCGAAGGGCGACTCGGCCGGAGGTGAGAGGTCGAGCTCGTCGCCGCTGCCGCCGCCCGTGCAGGCGACCCCCAGGACCAACAGCACCTCCGCCGCGACGGGCGCCCGCCGCATGCGGCTCATGCCCGAACGCTAATCGCCGGTCGGGGGATCGGACGAAGCGTGCGCAGGCTCGGGTGGTGGGGCGCCCTCCAGGCCCAGGCGGTCCTCGGGGTTGAGGTCCTCCAGCTCGCGGCGGGCGGTCTCGGGGAACCACCGCAGGATCACCAGCGCCATGATCAGCGGTCCGACGGCCAGGATCGCGAGGGCCCGGCCGAACGAGCCCAGCGCGTCCTCCAGGTGCCCGGCGGCGAACAGGCCCACGACGCTGCCCGCCATGGCCACGGTGGCGACGATCCCGTTGGCCCGGCCCCGCAGCGAGGTGGGGAACAGCTCGGGGCCGTAGACGGTGATGGTGGGGACCAGCGCGGCGGCGAAGATCCCGCCCACGGTGGCCGCCAGCCACATCCACACGTCATCGAGGGCGAAGGAGAGGGCAATGAGGAGGGTGCCCACCGCGATGCCGGTCGCCCCCACCACCCGCCGGCCGCGGGTGTCGGCCAGGCGCCCACCGGCCACGATGCCGATGCCCGCAGGCGTGGAAGTCACCAGGACGAACAGCGAGATGGTGGCTGCCGTCATGCCCCGCTCGTCCCGCAGGAACTCGTTGCGGAACTGGGACTGGGGGGCCATGAACACGTTGAGCAGGAACGACGTCGAGGCCAGCAGCAGCAGCCGGTGGTAGTGCCCGGTGAAGCGCACGTTGAGGTGGGGCCGCTCGTAGCGCCGGCTCTCGGGGATGAGCCGGCCGAAGCGGGCCACCACCGGCAGGAACGCCAGCGGCACCAGGTACAGCACCCGCCACGCGCCCGACCCGCGAGGCCCGAGGTCGGCGATGGGCAGCAGCCACAGCGCCACGCCGGCGCCCAGGGCCCCGGTCATGGCCAGCAGCGACAGCGAGTAGGCCCGGGCGCCGGCCGGCATCTCCTCGGCGGCGATGATGGCCAGCATCAGGCCCGCGGCGGCCCACGTCCCCCGGTTCACGGTCTGGGTGGCGGCCAGCACCGCGAGGTTGGGCGCGAACGCCCCGGCCACGGTGGACAGGATGCTGGCCACCAGCGCGCCGGTCAGGATCAGGCGCCGGCCCCGCCGGTCCGCCATCGCCCCCAGCGCGATCGCCAGCAGGCCCCCGAGGCGCACGGCGGCGAAGGCGTTGCCCTGTGCCCCGGTGCCGGCCCCGAACTCGTCGGCCGCGAAGGTCATCGTCTGGGTCAGCAGCGTGCCCAGGTAGCCGGCCACGAGCGAGAGGGTGGCCAGCAGGCCCAGCACGGTGGCGCCGCGGGCGTCGGGCCGCTGCGGCGGGTACCACCAGGGCATCTTGCCGGTGGGCGGCCGCTTCAGCGTGTAGCGCACCGCGCGGTTCAGCAGGAACGGCCAGGTGCCCACGGGCAGGCGGAACTCGATCTCCTGGGTCACCCGCACCGCTCCCGCGCCGTTCCCGTCGGCGTCGGTCGGACCCACACGTTCGCTCGTGACATGACGCTCGTAGTGGTCGAACGGCCCCTGGCCGAGCGCGAACTGACCGTCGCCCGCGGCCACTTCGGCGACGATGTCGTCGCGGGGGCGGAGCAGCCGGTCGGCGGTGGCGGGGTCGACGGTGCGGCTGGTGCGGAACCGGGGCACGCCGCTACCCGGCGGAGGGCCCCTCCGGCCCACCGGGTGAGCTACCGGGCGCTCCGGCCTGCCCGCCGCCCTCGCTGTTCTCGCGCTCGATCTGGCTGGCGCGGCGGTTCGCCACCACCAGGAGGAGGGCGAATATGGCGATGGGCACCAGCACCATCAGCAGCTCGTCCCAGCCTCCCTGGTGCGCCAAGACCGACGTCGTCACGCCCTCCAGACTCGCGCTTCGCCGCCGGGACTGCTATTTCTGGAACACCGTCGATGCCTCCGGTGTTGATCGGTACGCGCCGATTTCGCGACGATGCGACGCGTTGTGTCCGATGGGAGACCAGGTGCTCGACAGGGACAAGGTCCAACAGGTGATCGAGGTGATCCGGCCCGCCATCCAGGCGGATGCCGGTGACATCTTCCTGCGCGACGTCGACGTGGAGACCGGCGTCGTGTCCGTGGAGCTGGTGGGGGCGTGCGTGTCCTGTCCCGCTTCGACGGTCACGCTCAAGGCCGGCATCGAGCGCATCCTCAAGGATCGGGTGCCGGGCGTCACCGAAGTGGTGGACGTGGGCGCCCCCACCGAGACCTCGGTGGGCATCGGCCTCTAGCCCCCGCCGCCGTCCTGCCCGCCGGTAGCGTGCCGGCGTGGCCGGCAAGTCCCCCGACGATCTCATCGCCGCCGCCTGCGACGGCGACCGCTCCGCCCTGGCCCGGCTGCTCTCGATCGTCGAGCGCGGGGGTGACGGCGCCCGGGCGGTCGGGCGGGCCATGCACGGGCGAGGCAGCGACGCGTACACGGTCGGCATCACCGGCGCGCCCGGTTCGGGTAAGTCGACCCTGACCAGCGCGCTGGTCGACGTGGTGCGGGCCGCGGGCGAGCCGGTGGCGGTGCTGGCCATCGACCCGTCGTCGCCGTTCTCGGGCGGGGCCATTCTGGGTGACCGCGTCCGCATGGGCGACCACGCCCTCGACGAAGGGGTGTTCATCCGCTCGATGGCCACCCGGGGCCACCTGGGAGGCCTGGCCGTCGCCGCCCCCGAGGCCGTGCGGGTGCTGACCGCCGCGGGCTACCCCTGGGTGATCCTGGAGACGGTGGGCGTGGGCCAGGTCGAGGTGGAGGTGGTGGGCCAGGCCGACACCACCCTGGTCGTGGTCAACCCGGGGTGGGGCGACGCGGTGCAGGCCAACAAGGCCGGGCTGATGGAGATCGCGGACGTGTTCGTGGTCAACAAGGCCGACCGCCCCGGCGCCCAGGAGACCGCCCGGGATCTCGAACGCATGCTCGACATCGCCCTGCCCGCCTCCCGCGGGCCGGACCGCTGGCGGCCCCCGGTGCTGTGCGCCACGGCCACCTCGGGCGAGGGCGTGGACGGCGTGTGGCGCGCCGTCAGCGACCATCGCGCCCACCTGCTGGCCTCGGGCGGGCTGGCCGAGCGGCGCCACCGCCGGGCGTCCGAGGAGGTGACCCGCCTGGTGGCCGCGGCACTGCTGGAGCGGGCCCGCGCCATGACCACCAGCCCCGAGGCCACCGAGCTGGCCGACGCGGTGGCCGCCGGCGACCTCGACCCCTGGACTGCAGCCGACCGGCTGCTCCGCGAGAAGTAGGGTCTGCAGCCGACCGGCTGCTCCGCGAGAAGTAGGGTCCGCCGCCGACCGCCTGCTGGGCGAGGCGTAGGGTGCAGCCTCATGCCTGTAGATGACGCGCTCGTACACGTCGAGCGACGCAACGACGGGGTCGCCGTGCTCCGGCTCGACAACCCCAAGGTGAACGCCTTGTCGAGCACCTTGCTGGCGCAGCTGGAGGCGGCCGCCATCGCCCTCACCGAGGACCCGCCGGGGGCGGTGGTCGTCACCGGCGGTGACCGGATCTTCGCGGCAGGCGCGGACATCTCCGAGTTCGGCGGTCCGGACGAGGCGCGGGTCGTGGGCGGAGGTTTCGTGCGGGCCCTGGACGCGGTGGCCAGCATCCCGCGTTGCGTGGTCGCGGCCATCTCGGGCTTCGCCCTGGGCGGCGGCTGCGAGCTGGCGCTGGCGTGCGACATGCGCATCGCCTCGGAGCGGGCCAAGCTCGGGCAGCCGGAGATCCTGCTCGGCATCATCCCCGGCGGCGGTGGCACGCAGCGCCTGGCCCGCCTGGTCGGCCCGGCGAAGGCCAAGGACATGATCCTCACCGGCCGCCAGGTGGGTGCCGAGGAGGCCCTCCGCATCGGCCTGGTCGACGAGGTCGTGGCGCCCGAGGCCCTCCACGACCGGGCCTACGCCCTGGCCGCCGCGCTGGCCCAGGGTGCGGTGGTGGCCCAGGGCCTGGCCAAGCGGGCCATCGACCGCGGCCTGCAGAGCTCACTCGCGGCCGGCGTGGACCTCGAGCAGGAGCTGTTCGCCCAGGTCTTCGCGACCGAGGACGCCCGCATCGGCGTGGCGTCCTTCCTCGAGCACGGCCCCGGCCACGCCCGCTTCACCGGCCGCTGACAGTTCGGTCGCGCTCAGGGTGCGATGCGGCCGGTGAAGGTGGTGGAGGGGTTCGGGGTCCCCGGTCCGAGAAAGCAGGTCAGCCGGCGGACGCCGCGGTCCCACTCCTGCAGGCTGGGGTAGCCGACCCACCCGCCGAGATAGAGCTCGGGGCGGAAGTCGTAGTAGTACTCGAGCAAGGCGCCGCAGTACTCGCCGATCTCCCGGCTGAGCGCGTCGGGCCCGGGATAGTCCCCGTCGGGCTTGTTCCGGACGCCCATCGCCTCGAAGCGATGGGGGGTGTCGCAGCCCACCGCCTCCACCACCGTGATGTTGGACGGCGGGTGGGGGCCGAGGTCGTTCACGCAGGCCCCGACGTTGACGTCGTAGAAGGGGCGGCCCGGCGGCCCCGGGGGCGTGGTCCCCGGGTTGGTGGGCGTCGCCGTGGTGGGGGAGCCGGGCGCCGCGGGCGAGGAGGACCCGCCGCCATCCCGGAGGGTGGTCCCCGGGCGGTCGGCGCTACTGGTCGGAGACCCGGAGCCGGCTTCCGGCCGGGTGTCCCCGTCCTCGCCCCCCTGGGACTCGGACTGACCGGACCGGGACAGCGGCTCGCCGCCGGAGGCGTCCTCCCGGTCGTTGCCGGACTCGGGTCGCTCGTTGGCGGCCCGCGCGGCGTCCTGCGCTCCGCCCCGGCGGCCGCCGTCCGTGAGGGTGACGCCGAGCCAGCCGAGCGCCGCCAGGGTCACGGCGACCAGCCCGACGAGGGCCAGTCGCCGTGCCCGGCGCCACGCCGTGGCCACGGGCGCGGCCGGCGGACGGACCGGCCGCGGCGCCGCGGGGATGGGCGCAGCAGAGACCACCGGCGCTGGGGCCTCGGTTCCCGAGGCGGTCGGGGCGGCGGCAGGGGCCTCGGCGGGACGGGGGGCGAGGCGGGCCGCGCCCAGGGCGACGGGGTGCTTGGGATGGGCGTCGCTGGTGATGGGCCGGCCCAGCTCGTCGGTCAGCATCTGGGCCACGAGGGGGATGCGGGACGAGCCGCCGGCGAGGACGATCGAGGCGAGGTCGCCGGCGTCGATCCCCGCCGTGCGCAGGGCGCGGCGCAGGGCGGCGATGGTCGTGGCGAGGGTGGGGCGGATGAGGGTCTCGAACTCGGGCCGCGTGAGCCGGACATCGGTGCGGAGCTGCGGCAGCGCCACGGGGACCGACACGTCGGTCTCGGTCGACAACGCGACCTTGGCTTCGACGCACGCCCGGCGCAGGGCAGCGAGGGCGGCCACCGTCGCCGGGTCATCCGCGTCCAGCTCGGCCATCTGGTCGGCGATCTGGGCGGTGACGTGGCCCAGGACGGCGTCGTCGAAGTCGATGCCGCCCAGGTGCTCGAGGCCGATGGCGTCGCCCAACAAGCGGTGGCCGTCGCCCCGCTGCGCCATCACGGCGGCGTCGAAGGTCCCGCCGCCCAGGTCGTAGACGGCCACCACCTCGTCGGGCCCGAGCTGCGCCGAGGCCGCGAAGTGGGTGGCGGTGGCCAGGGGCTCTGAGACGACCGTGACCTCGCCGGGAGGCCAGGTTCCGCCGGCCGCCTCGGCGGCAGCGATGTCGATCGCCTCGCGCAGGACGTCGCGCTTGTAGCCGCCCCAGTTGGCCGGGCACGTCAGGATCAGGTGGTCGGGCGGCCCGCCCTCGGGCGCCGCCACCCGCGCCAGCACCCAGGCCAGCAGCCGGCCGGTGAGCGCCGCCGCCGACTGGGGCGTGCCTCCCAGCAGGATCGGCGTCTGGTCGCCCATGCGCCGCTTGAACTCCCGGCCCAGCCGGTCGGGGTCGAGGCTGCCCCGCACCTCGGCAGGCTCGCCCACCAGCCACTCGCCGCCCGGGGTCAGGTACACCACCGAGGGGACCTCCGCCGCCCGGGTCCCCAACGGCACCATCCGGGCCCGCCCGTCGCGCCACACCGCCGCGGCGGTGTAGGTCGTGCCGGCGTCGACGCCCACGTCGTAGCCCGGCATCAGCCCGCGAGCTTCCCGGTCAGGCGCGACCCGTCGGCGAGCCCGATGAAGCAGCCCAGCTCCTGCACGCCGCGGTCCCACTCCTGTTGCGTGGGGACACCGATGGCGAACCCGAGCACGAGATCGGGCCGGAAAGCGTTGGCGAAGTCCCTTACCGCGGCGCACTGGTCCCTGGCCTCCTGGGCCAGCCCGGCCGGGCCGGGGTACGGGCCCGGGGCCTTGGCCAGCCCGCCCGCCGTCTCGTATTCGTGGGGGGAGTCGCAACCCACGACCGCCACCGCGGTCACGGTGAGCGGATCGTCGTCGAGGTCGTCCAGGCAGGCCCCGGTGGCGACGTCGTACCACTGAGGGCCGGGGTCCGGGGGAGCGGCGGTGGGTGGCGGCGGGGGAGGCGTGGTCGTGGCGGGGCCGGTGGCCGGTGGAGCCGTCGCCGGCGGGCGCTGAGGCCCTCGGGTGACGCCCGTGCTCACGGGCGGGACGTCGCCGTCCGCCCCAGTCGTGGACGTCGCCGGCGGCGGGTCGGCGGCCTTGGTCCCGCCGCCGTCCCGGGCGGGCGTGCGCTCGCTCGCGCCCACTGCCGCCTCGGACCCGGCCGGACGGTCAGGATCCGCCGTGGCGACGGCGAGCACGCCCAGCGCGGCCGCGATGAGCGTCACCACGCCGGCGAGGGCGAGCCGGCGTCCCCGGGACCGCCCGGCGGCCGCGGGCTCGGGCACGCCCGGCGGGTCACGCTCGGGTAGCGGCTCCGTCACGTCCGGTCGGACCGGCACGGTAGGGGCATCGCCAGTCCGGGCCGGGCCGAGCAGGGCGGCGCCGAGCGCCACCGCATGCTTGGGCTGGAGGTCGACCGCCACCGGCCGGCCCAGCTCATCCGTCACCAGTTGCGCCACCAGGGGGATGCGGGACGAGCCCCCGGCCAGCACCACCGCGGCCAGGTCGCCGGCGGCCACGCTGGCCGCCCGCAGCGCCCGGTCGAGCGCCGCGAGGGTGACGGCCAGCGTCGGTCGGATGAGCCGCTCGAACTCGCCCCGGGTGATCCGCACCTGGGTCTGCAGTCCCGGCAGCACGACCGGGACCGCCACCTCGGTGTCATAGGACAGGGCCTCCTTGGCCTCGACGCACGCCCGCCTCAGGCCGACCAGCCCCTGCACCACCGCCGGGTCGTCGGGGTCCAACCGACCGGTGGCCGTCTCCACCTCTGCGGTCACGTAGGCCAGCACCGCGTCGTCGAAGTCGATGCCGCCCAGCTGCTCCACGCCGGCCGGATCGCCGAGCAGCTCATGGCCCTCGCCCGTGTTCACCAGCACCGCGGCGTCGAAGGTGCCCCCGCCCAGGTCGTACACGGCCACCAGCTGGCCGGGTTCGACCCGGGCCCCGGCCGCGTAGTGGGCCGCCACGGCCTCGGGCTCGGACACGATCGTGACGTCGCCCCGGCAGGCCCCGGCGAGCTCGACGGCCTGGCCCAGCAGGTCCCGCTTGTAGGTGCCCCAGTTGGCCGGGCACGTCACGATCAGGTGGTCGGGCTCGGCTCCCTCCTCGGCCACCACCGTCGAGACGACGGCGGCCAGCAGCCGGGCCGTGAGGGCGGTGGGGGACAGCGGCGACCCGCCGAGCAGGATCGGCGTCTGGTCGCCCATGCGGCGCTTGAACTCGCGGGCGAGGCGGTCGGGCTCTCCCGCCTCGCGCCGGGCCGCGGCCTCGCCCACCAGCACCTGGCCGTCCGGCCGCAGGAACACCACGGACGGCACGACGGGCGAGCGGGTGCCGAGGGTGACGACCCGGACCCGCCCGTCAGTGCGCGTGGCGGCGGCGGTGTATGTGGTGCCGAGGTCGACACCGAGGTGGTAGCCCACTCACTTCTCCCCATCGCATGTGCCCGCGTCGCCATTCGGCGCGGGCGGCCCGAGGGGATGTGGGCCTGGCCGCCCCGGGTGCTACGCCCAGGCGGCCAGGCCGAGCTCGGCCGGGCTGACCAGGTCCGGATGCCGGGGCACGACCCGGACGGTGAAGCCGTGGCGCCCGGCCCGCTCGGTGAGCAGGGTGCCGACGTAGTGGGCGTGGTCGTCGTCGGAGTCGCCGTCCGGCGCCATCGACACGATGGTGTACTCGGTCAGCTCGCCGCCCTGGCCCACCGGCCCGTGAACCAGTTGCACGTCCACGTCCTCGGGCGAGAGGTCGCCCAGCGCCACCACGGCCTCGACCGTGCGGGAACCGCCCAGGTCGGCGCTGGACGGATCGCCCTCGACCCGGTCGACGTGGACGCCGTGCCAGGCCTCGCGCACCCGCTGCTTCCAGGCGGCCAGCGCCTTGGCCCGGGCATGGCCGTCGGCCGAGAGGGTCTCGGTGCGGGCCGCGGTGGGCTCGTACAGCTCCTCCACGTAGTCGGCCACCATGCGGGACGCGGTGACCTGCGGCCCGAGCGAGGCCAATGAGCGCCGCACCTTCTTGAGCCAGCGGCGCGGCACGGGCCCGCCGTAGCGCTCGTAGAACAGCGGCACCACCTGCCGTTCGAGCAGGTCGAACAGGGCACCCGCCTCCAGGCGGTCGCGGCGCTCCCGGTCCTCGACATCCTCCGCGGAGGAGATGGCCCAGCCGTTCTCGCCGTCGAACATCTCGTGCCACCAGCCGTCGAGGATCGACAGGTTGAGGCCGCCGTTGAGCGCGGCCTTCATGCCGGAGGTGCCGCAGGCCTCCTGGGGCCGGCGCGGGTTGTTGAGCCACACGTCGCTGCCCTGGTACAGCGCCCGGGCCACGGAGATGTCGTAGTCGTCCACGAACACCAGGCGGTGGCGGATCTCGGGGTCGGACGAGAAGGCCACGATCTGGCGGATCATCTCCTTGCCCCCCTCGTCGGCGGGGTGGGCCTTGCCCGCGAACACGAGCTGTAGGGGCCGGTCGGGCGACAGCAGCAGCTCGCGCAGGCGCTCGGGCTGGGACAGCAGCAACGTCGCCCGCTTGTAGGTGGCGAAGCGCCGGGCGAACCCGACGGTGAGCACGCGGGGGTCGAGCACCTCGTCGGTCCAGGCCACGTCGGAGCCGGTGATGCCCCGGGTGGCCGCAGCCTCCTTCAGGCGGCGGCGCACGAACGTGACCATGCGCTCCCGGCCCTGCTCCTTGGCCCGCCACAGCTCGTCGTCGGGGGCCTCGGCGATGCGGGCCCACATGTCGGGCTGGGCCTCGTCCCAGTCGGGCAGGACGTAGCGCGACAGGATGTCGGCGATCTCGGGCGAGACCCAGGTGTGGGCGTGCACGCCGTTGGTGATCGAGCCGATGGGGGTCTCGTCCGACTCGAGGTCGGGCCACAGGTCACCGAACATGTCCCGGCTCACCTCGCCGTGGAGCTGGGCGACGCCGTTGGAGCGCCCGGCCAGGCGCAGGCCCATGACCGCCATGTTGAACTTCTCGTCCGGCTCGTCCCCGGGGCGGTGGCCCAGGGCCACGAGGTCGCCGATCTTGACCCCCACCTCGTCGGCCCAGCGGCCGAAGTACTTCTCCATCAGCGGCAGCGGGAACCGGTCGATGCCGGCGGGCACGGGGGTGTGGGTCGTGAAGATGCAGCCGGCCCGGTTCGCCTCGATGGCCTCGGGGTAGCTGAGCCCCTCGTCCACCACCATCCGGCGGATGCGCTCCAGGCCCAGGAACCCGGCGTGGCCCTCGTTGGTGTGGAACACCTGGGCCTCGATGCCCACGGCCTCCAGCGCCCGGACCCCACCGATTCCCAGCAGGATCTCCTGGCGCAGCCGGTGCTCGGTGTCGCCGCCATAGAGCCGGTCAGTGACGCTGCGGAGCTCGTCGCTGTTCTCCTCGACGTCGGCGTCGAGGAAGTACAGCGGCACCCGGCCCACGTCCGCCTTCCACAGCTGGGCCACCAGCGGCTGCTCGTCGGCCGCGAGGTCGACCTCGACCCGCACGTCCTCACACAGCGTGAGCGCCATCACATGCGGGTCGAGCAGGGGGTAGCGCTCCTGCTGCCAGCCGTCGGCGTCGAGGCTCTGGCGGAAGTAGCCGTGGCGGTAGAGCAGGCCCACGCCCACCAACGGCACGCCGAGGTCGCTCGACGACTTCAGGTGATCGCCGGCCAGCACGCCCAGGCCGCCCGAGTACTGGGGGACGGCCTCGGCGATGCCGAACTCGGGCGAGAAGTAGGCCACCAGGCCGAGCGGGCTGCCCTTCCGGGTCTGGAACCAGCGCTCGCCGTCCAGGTAGCGCTGCAGCTCGCTGCGGACCTCGCCCAGGAACCGCCGGAACCCGGCGTCGCGGGCGAGGGCGTCCAGGCGCTCCCGCGGGACCAGTCCCAGCAGGCGGACCGGGTCGTGGACGCTGGCGTCCCACAGGTCGGGGTCGACCCAGCGGAACAGATCTCGGGTCTGGTCGTCCCACGACCATCGCAGGTTGAACGCCAACTCCTCCAGGGCCGAGAGCTCGGGCGGGAGGGAGGGCCTGACCGTGAAGCTGCGCAATGCCTTCATCGCCCGCGCACCGTAGTGAGCGCGGGCGGTCCCGCGCCCCTGGAGGGGTACTCCAGGGGCGCGGGTTCACCCACGGTTCACTCGGGTCACTCGGAAGCGCCCGACAGCCCCAGAGCCAGTTTGCCCGCGTAGGCCAGCGTGTTCTCGGGGGTGAAGGGATGGAACGTGCCCGCCCGCACGTCCCGGAAGGCCCGCTCCAGCGGCGAGCGCCGGAAGAACGAGCGACCGCCGAGGGTGTCCATGGCCAGGTTGACAACCTCGATGGCGCCGAGCACGACCTGCCGCTTGGCCACCATCACCGTGTTCAGGGTCTCGGGGCCGGCGGTGTAGCCGTCACCGAGCTCGTCCACCGCGCCCATCAGCGCCCACCATGACACCCGCAGGGTGGCGTCCATCAGGCCCACCTGGCGCTGCACCCGGACCAGGTCGCCCAGGGGAGCAGGGCCCCGGGACCCGCCCGCGGCGGCGGCCACCGCCGCGTCACGAGCCCCGGCGGCGATGCCGTAGTACGCCGACGCGACGACCGGCGCGAAGTGGAGCGCCGCGGCCGCCAACGGCCCGCCGAACTCGCCGTAGGGCCGGCGTCCGGCGATCTTGTCCGCCGGGACCAGCACGTCCTCCATGACCACGTCGTGGCTGGCGGTGCCGCGCATGCCGAGGGTGTCCCAGGTCTCGACCAGGCTGACGCCCTCGGCTGCGAACGGCACCGAGAAGTGGATGACCTCGGCGTCGGGCCCCGGCTCGCCCACCACCGCGCAGGTCGCCACCACGGTGGCGCCCGGCGACTGGCTGCAGAACGCCTTGCGCCCGCTGATCCGGTACGCGGTGGGCGGCTCGCCGTTCTCGCTCACCGGGGTGGCGATGGTGGTGGGCCACAGCCAGTCGGAGCCGCCGCTGGTGGCGATGACGATGCCCTCGTCCGCGATGCGGCGCAGCACGCCCTCGGCGTCGGGGGCGCCGGCACGGCGCCGGTAGCCCTGCATCAGGGTCAGGTACTGGTGCATGGCCTGCGCCAGCGCGGTGGCGCCGTCGTGGCGGGCCAGCTCGGCCTGGGCGTAGCACACCTGTCGCAGGCTGGCGCCGAGGCCGCCCAGCTCCTCCGGCACCGCCAGAGCCAGGTAGCCGAGCTCTCGCATGGCTTCGTAGGCCTCGGCCACGAAGCTGGCGTCGCGATCGTGGTCGGCCGCGTGCCGGGCGGCCACCTCGCCGATCTCGCGGGCGAGGGGCACGAAGCGGTCGTCGTCGGGCCGGGCCGGGGTGGGATAGCTGGTCGCGGGGCGCGCAGGGGTGTCGGTCAGGGTCGTGCTCATGTCCGCCGTCTCCTCCGGGGTGTCTTCCTGCCACGGTAAGAGCGCCGAAGTGGCCCGGGTAGTACAACATCTGAACCATGCGGACGTATGCGCAGTACTGCCCCATCGTGCGAGCAGTGGATGTGCTCGGCGAGCGGTGGACGCTCCTGATCCTGCGGGACATGCTGGTCGGCTCCACCCGGTTCAACGAGATCTCCCGCGGCCTGCCGGGGCTGTCCCGGGCGCTGCTGACCAAGCGGCTGCGCCAGCTGATGGTGGCCGGCCTCGTCGAGCGCCACGATGACGGCAGCTACGCCCTGACCCCGGCGGGCAAGGACCTCGAGCACATCGTGTTCGGGCTGGCCGAATGGGGCGCCCGCTACGCCTTCGGCGACCCCGAGCCCGAGGAGCTCGACCCCGAGGTGCTGATGTGGTGGCTGCACGACCGCATCGACACGTCCACCGTGGACCGCCGGGCCGTCATCGAGGTCGACGTGCACGACCGCCGCCGGCTGTTCTGGCTGGTCATCGAGCCGGGCGACGCCTCGGTCTGCTATACCCACCCCGGCCTGGAGGTCGACGCCGTCCTGCGGTGCGGCATCGGGCCGCTGTTCCAGATCTGGGAGGGCGAGATCGAGCTGCTGGACGCGGTCAAGGCCGGGAAGGTCGACTTCACCGGTCCCCGCTGGATCGTGTCCGGCCTGCCCCGCTGGCTGGAGTACAGCCCGGTGGCCCCGTACGTACGCGCGGCACGTGTCGGTGGGTAGCGGGGCTCTGCGTACCCTGGGAGCGTGCTCGGCCGCATAACGATCGACGCCGTCCGCCCCACGACCCTCACCGGCGAGTTCCCGGCCAAGGCGGTGGTGGGGGAGCCGGTCCCGGTAAGCGCCGACATCTACAAGGACGGCCACGACCTGCTCGCCGCCCGGGTCCGCTGGCGCCTGAAGGGCGGGCCGGACTGGCAGTCGGCGCCGCTACGCCCCCTGCTCAACGACCGCTGGGAGGGCGAGCTCACCGTCAGCGAGGTCGGCCTCCACGAGGTCGTGATCGAGGCGTGGCGCGACCGCTTCGCCACCTGGCGGCACGACGTGGAGATCAAGGCCGCGGCGGGCGACGACCTGGAGCTGGAGCTGGAGGAGGGAGCCCGCGTCCTGGAATCGCTCGCCCCCGGCGTGCCGGCCCGCGACCGCAAGCGGGTGCTCGACGCGGTGGCCGGGCTGCGGCGGACCGCGTGCAGCCTGCAGGTGCGGCTCAACGCCGGGCTGGACGACCGGGTGGCGGCGCTCGTGGCCGCGGTGCCCGACGCCGACCTCACGGTCACGCCGCCGCGGCGGCTATGGGTCGACCGGCTGCGAGGCGCCTACGGCGCCTGGTACGAGCTGTTCCCCCGCAGCGAGGGCGGGTTCGCGGGCGCGGCCAAGCGACTGGCGGCCATCGCCGACATGGGCTTCGACGTGGTGTACCTGCCGCCCATCCATCCCATCGGCCTCACCGACCGGAAGGGAGCGAACAACACGCTGAACCCCGGCCCCGACGATCCCGGCAGCCCGTGGGCCATCGGCTCGCCCGAGGGCGGCCACACCGCCATCGACGCCGGACTGGGCACGCTGGACGACTTCCAGCGCTTCCGGGCCGAGGCCGAGGCCCAGGGCCTGGAGGTGGCGCTCGACTACGCCCTGCAGTGCTCGCCCGACCATCCCTGGGTGCACCAGCATCCCGAGTGGTTCTGGCGCCGGCCCGACGGCAGCATCCGCTTCGCCGAGAATCCGCCCAAGAAGTACCAGGACATCTATCCCATCAACTTCTGGCCGGACGAGGACGCCGACCGCCTGGCGCTGTGGAAGGCCTGCCGGGGCGTGCTGCGCCACTGGATCGACCAGGGCATCCGCATCTTCCGGGTCGACAACCCCCACACCAAGCCCATGGCCTTCTGGGCCTGGCTCATCGAGCGGATCCGCCGCGATCACCCCGACGTCGTGTTCCTGTCCGAGGCGTTCACCCGGCCCAAGGTCATGGCCAAGCTGGCCGAGGTGGGCTTCACCCAGAGCTACACCTATTTCACCTGGCGCAACGAGGCGTGGGAGCTGCGCGACTATGTCAACGAGCTCGCCTACGGCCCGACGGCCGACTACATGCGGCCCAACTTCTGGCCCAACACGCCGGACATCCTGTCCGGTCCGCTGCGGAACGGGCCGCCCGCCGCCTTCCTCATGCGCTTCGCCCTGGCCGCCCTGCTGGTCCCCAGCTACGGCATGTACAGCGGCTACGAGCTGTTCGAGAACGAGCCGGCCAGCGACACCAACGAGGAGTACCTGCACTCCGAGAAGTACGAGATCCGCCGGCGGGACTGGGAGGGCGCGGACTCCATGGTCCCGTTCATCACCCGCATCAACGAGATCAGGCGGCGCCACCCGGCGTTCCAGCGCCTGCGGAACGTCCGCTTCCACGGCACCGACAACGACCACTTCCTGGTCTGGTCCAAGGGCAGCCCCGACGAGGGAGACGTGGTGCTGGCGGTCGTGAACCTCGACGCCCACCACGCCCAGGAGACGGTCCTCCACCTCGACCTCGGCGCCCTCGGCGTACCGTGGCAGGGCCCGTTCCGGGTCCACGACGAGCTGGGCGGCGAGACCTACACCTGGGACGGCCCCACCCCCTATGTGCGCCTCGACCCCACCCAGGGCCAGGTCGCCCACGTCCTCAGCTTCCCCTGACCCCCCACGCGCCGTTATTATAACGGCAGCAGTTGCCGCGGCTAGTTCCCGCGGACGAGGCGGCGTAGGCGCTGGGTCTCCGCCGACGGCTGGACCCCGAGGTCGGCCAGGGCGGCGAGGGACCGGTCGAGCGCGCGGCGGGCGGCGGCGCGGTCGCCGCGGGCCAGGGCTACCGCCACCAGCACGCCGTACGCCTCCTCGGCCCAGGGGTCGACCTCCACCGCCCGGCGGGCCACCGGCTCGGCCTGGTCCGGATCGCCCCGGCCCACCAGCAGCTGGCCCGCCCGGGTGGCGGCGGCGACGAATCGGATGCGGAAGTGCTCGCGCTCGAGCCCCAGCCAGTCGGCGTCGGGTACGCCCTCGTGCAGCTGGCCGCGGTACAGCTCCACCGCCGCCAGGTGGTGTCCCAGGGCCAGCGACGGCGTGCCGTCGGCCTCGGCCTGGGCCGCCTGGGCCACGTGGTCGTCGAACTGGTCGAGGTCCAACCGCAGCCGTTCCCCGGTGACCAGCGCCACCGCCTGGCCCTCGAAGCGGACGAAGTAGGCGGACTCCCGGGCCGAGCGCCAGGGCTCCAGCAGCCGCAACAGGTACGTGATCGTGACCCGCAGGTTGTTGGCCGCCGACTTCTCGTCCAGGTCCGGCCAGAGCGCGGCCATGATGGCGGTCCGGGTGGTGGTCCGGTGGCTCACGAGGAAGGCCAGCAGGGCCCGCACCCGCTCGCGCCTCAGGTCGGGGTCGGTGACCATCTCGCCGTTCCGCACCAGGGCGAGCGGACCGAGGCAGGCGATCTCGGTGGTGTGCAGGGGCGGCGCCG
>Ga0209382_10001409_pt1 | contig 37923 bp, 27 predicted proteins | sample SoiMetdeltSBSDD5_FD_187599 | JGI IMG/M metagenome (GOLD analysis project Ga0209382, IMG submission 187599) | Bulk soil microbial communities from a Populus tree surrounding site in Tennessee, USA - Soil MetaG P. deltoides SBSDD5 (SPAdes) (version 2) | ecosystem: Environmental > Terrestrial >... | reverse complement strand
GGAAGAAGGCCTTCAGTTCGCGCTCAAGGAGCGCGGCGGCTCGCTCGCCGGCCGCAAGGTCGAGGTGTTCTTCGGTGACTCGGCCGGCCAGCCGGCGCAGACGCGCGCCAAGACCCTCGAGCTGGTCGAGCGGAACAAGGTTCACGTGCTGACCGGGCCGGTCGCGGCCTTCGAGGCCTACGCGATCAGCGACTACGTACGGCAGACCGAGACGCCGATGGTGATCTCGCCCGCCGCCGCGGACGACATCACCCAGCGCAAGACCAACCCGTGGTTCGTGCGCGCGACGATGAGCGGCTCGCAGGTCACCCACCCGCTCGGCGAGTACGCGGCCAAGAAGCTCGGCTACAAGCGCATCGCCACGATCTCCGACGACTTCGCCTATGGCCACGAGCATACGGCCGGCTTCCAGCGCACGTTCGAGGAAAGCGGCGGCAAGATCGTGCAGAAGCTCTGGCCGCCGATCGTGACGCCCGACTACGGGCCGTACATCGCGCAGCTGAAGACCAACGTCGACGCGATCTACGCGGGCTTCGGCCCCACCAACGGCCAGCGGTTTCTCAAGCAATACTCCGAGTTCGGGCTGAAGCTTCCCGTGCTCGGCATGGTGACGACCACCGAGGAATCGAGCCTGAAGACGATGGGCGACGAGGCACTCGGCGTGATCACCGCGGGCACCTACAGCGCGGCGATCGACACGCCGACCAACCGCAAATGGGTCCAGGCGATGCGCGCCGAGTACAAGGACGATCCGGGCTACTGCACGATCGGCGGCTATCTCGGCGTGCTGTTCATCGAGGCCGGCATGAAGGGCGTCAACGGCAAGGTCGAGGACAAGGCGGCCTTCATCAAGGCGCTCAAGGCCGTGCAGCTCGCCGACACCCCGCAGGGCCCGATCCGGCTCGACGCCTACGGCAATCCGATCGTCAACGTCTACATCCGCAAGGTCGAGCGCCGCGACGGCCGGCTCATGAACGTCGTGATCGACACGTATCGCGACGTGAGCCAGTTCTGGAAGTACGATCCGGTCGCGTTCCTGGCAGCGCCGGTCTACTCGCGCGACTACCCGCCGGCAAAGAACATCGAGTAATCGAGCGCGCCGCGACGCGCGTTGACAACCCGCGCGTTTGCGCCGATAACACCGCCATGGACCTCGAACTGAAAGACAAGGTAGCGATCGTCGGAGGCGCGTCGAAAGGGCTCGGACGGGCGTGCGCGGAGGTGCTGGCGCAGGAAGGCGTGAAGGTCGCTCTCTGCAGCCGCTCCAAGCCCGATCTGGACAAGGCGGCGAAGGAGATTCAGGGCACGACCGGGCGCGACGTGCTCGTCTACGCGGGCGACCTGGACCGCGAGGAGACCATTCGCGACCTGATCGGCAAGACCGTCGAGCGATTCGGCCGGCTGGACATCATGGTCAACAACTCCGGCGGCCCTCCCCTGGCGCGCGCCCAGAACGCCACCGAGGAGCAGTGGGCGACGGCCGTGCAGCGCTCGCTCCTGTTCTTCGCGCGGATGTCCCGCGAGGCGCTGCCGCATCTCAAGCGCCAGAAGGCCGGGCGCATCATCAACATCCTGGCCAGCACCGTCTACCAGCCGATTCCGAATCTGGCGCTCTCCGGCGCCACGCGCATGGGCGTGGTGGCGTTCGCGAAGAGCCTGGCCGACGAAGTCGGGCGCGACGGGATTCTCGTGAACAACGTGTGCCCCGGCTCGATCCTGAGCGAGCGGATGCTCTCCAACGTGACCAACCGCGCCAAGGAGCTCGGCATCTCGGTCGACGAGGCGCTGGCCCAGCGCGCGGCGGAAACGGCCGTCGGCCGTATCGGCGAGCCGAAGGAGCTGGCTTATCTCGTGGCGTTTCTCGCCTCGGGCAAGTCCAGCTACATCACCGGGACCACGATCCTCGTCGATGGTGGTCTCGTGCGCTCCGTGTTGTGAGACAGGTGCCGTGAGCCGCTCGAACCGGGAGGACCGCTGATGACCCCTGCATCGCCCAGCCGTCGCGACCTGCTCAAGGGTGCTGCCGCCATCACCGCCACCACCGCCATCGGCCACGTGACGCCGCGTCGGGCCTACGCCCAGACGGCGCCCGCGTCGCGCGCCAAGATCGACGCGGCGCTGAAAGCCGCGGTCGACGCCAAGGACGTGCCCGGCGTCGTCGCGATGGTCGCGACCGACAAGGGCCTCTTCTACGAGAACGCCTTCGGCGTGCGCGAGCTCGGCAAGGGCCCGGACATGACGCTCGACTCCGTCTTCCGCATCGCCTCGATGACCAAGGCGATCACGTCCGTGGCGGCGATGCAGATGGTCGAGCAGGGCAAGCTGAAGCTCGACGAGCCCGTGCCGAACATCGATCCCGCGCTCGGCTCGCCGCAGGTGCTCGAGGGGTTCGACGCCTCGGGCGCGCCCAAGCTTCGCCCCGCGAAACGGCCGGTGACGCTCAAGCACCTGCTCACGCACACGTCCGGGTTCTGCTACGAGCAGTGGGACGCGAGCATGGTGAAGTACGTGAAGGCGTCCGGGATGCCCTCGACCGCGACCGGCAAAGTCGCCGCGCTCCGGATGCCGCTCGTGTTCGATCCGGGCGACAAGTGGGAGTACAGCATCAGCATCGACTGGGCCGGCCGTCTCGTCGAAGCGGTCAGCGGCCAGACGCTCGACGCCTACTTCCGCGACAAGATCTTCGCGCCGCTCGGCATGAAGGACAGCGGCTACGTCACCTCGGACGAGCAGCGGGCGCGTCAGGCGCGTGTGCACCAGCGCGGGCCCGACGGCGCGCTGACGGCTCAGCCTCTCGAGACGCCGTTCACGCCGGAGTTCTGGTCCGGCGGCGGGCCGCTCTACTCGACCGGTCGCGACTATCTGAGCTTCCTCCAGGCGATGCTGCACGGCGGCAGCCACAATGGCGCGCGCATCCTGAAGCCCGAGACCGTCGCGCTGATGAACCAGAACCACACGGGCAGCATCCCGGCCGGCATCATGAAGACGACTAACCCGGCGCGCTCGAACGACGTCGATCTGTTCCCCGGCGCGCCGATCCGCTGGGGGCTCGGCTACATGCTGAACATGGAGCCCGGGCCGAACGGCCGCAGCGCCGGCACCGTGAGCTGGGGCGGGATCTTCAACACGTACTACTGGATCGACCCGGCCAAGAAGGTCACCGGCCTGATCATGACGCAGATCCTCCCGTTCGCCGACACCAAGGCGCTGAAGCTCTACGGGCAGTACGAGCGGGCGGTCTACGAGAGCCTGAAGGCGGTGTAGCTGGCGAGCTCCCGCCGGCGGCCTATCTCTGCCGCCGGCGGGCGGCTCGATCTAGCGGACGACGATTGAACGACTCATCTGCGTTCCGCGACGCTCCAGTCGCACGTCGAGCGTCGTGCGATCGGGGTCGCGCTGCATCAGCAGCAAGCTCACCATCCCGCCGCCGGCCGGCGGGTAGCCGTTGATCGAGAGAATCCGGTCACCGGCGTCGATCCCGAATGCCGCCGCGGCCTTCGGCTCGATCACGGTGAAGCCCGCAGCAGTCAGCACGCCGTCGGCGAGATCCGACTCGATCTGGTAGCCGAGATCCCCCGAATGCAAGGTCGGCCGCACGCGGAACCTGGGCGGCCAGTCGGCGGACCGATTGAGGTCGACCTCGTAGTGCTCGACGCCTGGTTGTTGGATTCCGGCAGGCGCCGTCACCCGCTGCACGATCGCGGGCAAGGCGCGGTCGCTCGGCGTCGCGCTCGCGAGCCGCCGCGTCGACCACGCGTCCGGCCCACCGGAGTCGAGCCATGCGACAGCGGAAGCGAGACCGAGTGCGAGAACGAACGCGGTGACGAACGCTGCCCGTCGCGTCGCGGCACCGCGGCGCGCGAGGGCCAGCGCCACGACCAGCGCCACGAACGCGCTCCATCCCACCGCGAACACCACGAGCGCCAAGCCGGGGCTCACGAGCGCGAATCCGGCGCCGATGATCGCCGGGCGAAGCATCACGCGGGTCGCGGTCTTGAGAGCCTCGTGCTGCGCGATCACGCGGGCCAGCGGCGGGCTCAACCGATAGTACGCGGCCACGAGCGCGCGGCCGACGGGATTCGGCACGAGCACGCGGTCGCGAAAGACCCGGAGCACCGCGACCTCGCGCGCCAGCGGCGAGCCGAACGCGGCCGTGGCGATCAGGCACCCGGAAGCGCCTCCCCCACCGCCGCCGTCGTCACTGGACGGCTCGTTGAAGCCGCTCACCTTGGCCACAAATCCATCCACGCCGCCACCAAGTGTTGGCTGGACCACGCCGGCCGTCGCGATCCCGCTCGCCGACGTCGTCTGACCGGCCACGAACGCGTCGCTTCCGCCGGGGTCGACCGCGATGGCGAGCCCGAAATCGTCGCCCGTGCCCCCGATGAAGATCTGAGCGCTCGGCGATGTGCCGGACGGACCGAACTGGATGACGAACGCGTCGGTCTGCGGCCCGCCGGCACGAACTTCCGAGCCGACGATGTAGAGATTCCCGCCGTTATCGCGAGCGAGGCCGAGCGCCAGGCTCGGTGCCGATGGCAGCACATCGCGTGTCTGGCCGGTCACGGTCGCGCCGGTCGGTACCGGACGCGAGAACATCACCGCCGAGGCAGCCGGATTCAGCTTGGTCAGGAACGCCTGCAGTGCGCCGGTGAACAGCGGGAACCCCGCGGAGAACGGGAAATTCGCGGAAGACGTGCCGCCGGTGACGATGGCATCGCCGAGGTCGTCGACGACGATCCCGAGCCCTTCGTCGGCGGCGATGCCGCCGAGGTACGTCGAGTAGATCAAGCCTCCGAGGGCGCCGAGCTTGGTGACGAAGGCGTCGGCCACGCCGGCCGGCTCGCCTGGCGGCCGCACAGCCTGGATCACGCCCGGCGTCGTGGGAAAGTCCGTCAGAGTGGAACAGGGCGCGGCCGCGCAGGTCGTGGAGCCGGTGACATATGCCGTGCCCGTGGTGTCGACTGTGATCGCGTTTCCCACGTCGGTGCCGGCGCCGCCGAGAAACGTGGAGTACACGAGTCCGGCGCCGCTGGGGCTGAGCCTCGTCACGAAGGCGTCCCGATCGCCGCCCAGGATGAGTTGGGCCGCGCCGAGCGTGATCGGAAAGTCCGCGGAAAAGGTCCCGCCGGTCACGTAGGCGCCGCCGCTTCCATCGATCGCGATGGCGAGGCCGATGTCCGAGCCCGTGCCCCCGAGGTAGGTTCCGTAGACGAGCGCCGATCCCAGTGGATTCAGCTTCACCACGAAGGCGTTGGCCGTTCCGGCCGGCTCGCCGGCGGGCGGAGTCTCCTGGAACGCCCCTGTGGTCGTCGGGAAGTTTGCCGAGGTGGTGAAGCCCGTGACGTAGGCGTTGCCTGCCGCGTCCACCACGATACCGCGCCCGGCGTCGTTACCGGCGCCGCCGAGAAACGTCGAATAGACGCGCGCGGTGAATGTGGGGTTGAGCTTGACGACGAAGGCGTCGACCCCGCCGCCGGAAGCTGGCTGAACGCTTCCGACCGTCGTCGGGAAGTCAGCGGAGACCGTGTTCCCGGTGAGAAACACACTGCCGTCCCCGGCGAGCGCGATCGCGAACGCCTGATCGACACCACCACCCCCGACGTAGGTCGCTAGCGCCACGGTCGGATCGATCACCAGCTCTTGCCGCGGATCGTACGGTCCCAGGTGAAATCCGACGGTCGCCCCGTCCTGAAGCATCCAGGACCCGGCGACGATCCGCCGCCCCCCGGCCGAGGTCTGATAGACGTGCGGTTTGTCGAGCCGCAGCTGCGTCTCGCCCACGTGCAGCACCAGCACGCCGTTGACGAGCTGGAGTCGATCGACACCGTCGAATGCCAGCTTGATCACGCGAGGATCGGCGCCAGGCGCAACCACTAAATCGTACTCGAGCTGTCGGTCCTCGGTGCCGTAGTGCACGAGGTCGATCCCGCGGTAGACGCCGCGAGATCGCACCCGAGCGAACGTCGGCGCGTCCGTCCGCCAGCGGGTGGGATCGCGGCCGATGAGGAAATGACTCCGGCCGGGCAACGGATCGACGCCGGAGACTTCAGCCGGGCTCGCGCCCACCAGCCGCATCCGGACCACCGACCGCGGCGTCACGAACACCGTTTCCGTCGCGGTCACGAACAGGGTCATGCCGCGGCTGCGGGCGAGGAACTTTACGCGAGGGTCGGTTTGACCGAGGTTCGGCTCGAAGCTGAACGGCAGCGGTCGCAGGTCCGGGCTGGTGCTCGACCCGAGCGCGGGCGTCGTCGCGAGAACGATCGGCGAGAGTACGACGAGGACGAGGGCAAGCCAGGCCTTCGACCCGATGGCCGTCTCCTTTCGCCAGACGGTCCGCAGCGAATCCCGGTTCCGTCCGGCTCCAGCGGGGGTCGAATTGTGGCATAACCGCGCCGCGAATCACAATGGCCTTGGGGATGCGCCAGTGTGATTCGCCGAGCGGGCGCTTCGCGTCGACTTACGCGAAGCGCCCGCTCCCTTCGAAGACTAGGCGCCGGGCGTCTTCACCAGGAGATCGAGCTCCGGCTCGACTTCCGCGGCCTTCGAGGACTTCAGCGCCTCCGGATCCTCGAGACCCAGGCGGCGCACCGACATCTCGAAGCGGTCCTGCATCCGCGAGTCGTTCGCGTTCAGGTTGCGCGTGAAGCAGCAGAACTCGAGCTGCAGGCCGTTCGGGTCCTTGAAGTAGATCGACTTCGCCCAGTCGTGGTCGACGACGTCCGTCACCTCGACGCCCTTGGCGATGAGCTCGCGGCGCTTGTCCTCGAGCCCGGCCTCGGAGCCGGCCTCGAAGGCGAAGTGATAGAACGCGCTCGGCACACCGAGCCCGCGCGTGATCCCGGCGTCGTAGTGCGCCGGCACGCCCGGAACCCCGCGCGCCTCCATGAACGCCATCAGCTGATCGCGGCCGGTGTCGAAGAAGATGTGGCGGATCTGGCCGCCCTCTTTGACCTTGATGGTGTCGCAGCGCACCGCCTTGAAGCCGAGGATGTTTTCGTAGAAGTCGCGGGTCTTATCCAGATCGAGGGTCGAGAGACCGAGGTGGGAGAACCCTTTGTTCGACATGCCGTGCTCTCCTCTGTGTGTGGACAACCGTCGCCCGGTGACGGACACAGCATAGCAGTAGCAGACGCGACGCGCCGGATGGTGGCTCCCGGGCATTCCCTAGCTTATGCTACGGGCGGCGCAACGAGAGACGCGCCCCACAAACTCGACGAAGAGGAGATCTCGCATGTCCGACGCTGATAAGTCCGGCCTCACCCGCCGAGGCTTCCTGAAGACCGGAGCGCTGGTCGCCGCGACACCCCTGCTGGTCGAGGTACCGTTCGCGGCCGCCCAGAGCACGGCGAAGAACGTCACCAAGGTGCACGATTTCCAGACCTCGGCCGACGTCGCCAAGGCCGAGCAAGAGGGCGAGGTCGTCTACTACGGCCACGACAGCGAGCAGGGCATCGCCATCTTGCTCGAGGCGTTCCGCAAGGACTTTCCGAAGATCAAGACCAGCTACGTACGACTGCAGACCGGCGCGCTCTACGCGAAGATCACCGCCGAGCGGTCGGCGGGGCGCTTCGGCGTCGACGTGCTCCAGCTCTCGGACATCTCGCCGGCGATCGACTTCCAGAAGAAGGGCGGCTGGGAGCAGTACATGTCACCGGAGTACGCCGCGTACAAGCCCGAGTATCAGTCGACACCGGCCGGGTATTTCGGTGTGCCTGGAGTCGGGTTCTCCGGGATCGCCTACAACCGCGGCAAAGTGAAGCCCGAGCAGGCGCCGAAGACATGGAAGGACATCAACAACCCGGCCTTCAAGGACGGGATCAGCGTCAAGCTCGCGACCTCCGGTATGCAGCACGCCCAGTGGTACATCCTGCGCAAGATGTTCGGCAACGACTTCTGGCAGGAGTTCGCCAAGCAGCGGCCGAAGGGGTTCGATGCCCGGGCGCAGCTCTTCGACCGTCTGGCCAAGGGTGAGGACCGCGTCTGCGCGCTCGCCGAGTACGCCGGCTACACGCTCTACCAGGAGAAGGGCGCCGAGATCGAATTCGTGGCGCCGCCCGAAGGCATGCCGGCCATCGCGATCTACGTCGGCGTCGTCAACAAGGCGCCGCATCCCGAAGCGGCAAAGCTCTTCGTGGACTGGGCGCTCTCCAAGCGCGGCCAGGCCGTCTACCAGAATCAGAAGATCCTCCTCTACGGCTCGCTGCGGCCCGACGCGGGCCCGATGCCCACGGGCAAGAAGCTCGCCGACTTCAAGCTGCTCTTCCCGACAGACATGAACGACTACGTGGCGAGCCATCCCATCTTCGTGAAGGAATGGAACTCGATCATGGGCTTGTGAGCGACACGCGGACGAGCGTACGGGGGGTTTGGGGGGCGCTCGGAGCCCCCCATTTCTCTCAATCCCCGCGCCTGGTGAGCGTGCTCGTCGGCGGCCTCGCCGCCGTGCTCGTCCTCTATCCGATCGCGTACCTCGTACAGGCCTCGCTGAGCGTCGGCGATCCGCAGGCTCGCCCGCCTGAGGCGTACGGCCTCGACAACTTCATCGGCCTCGGCCGCTACGCGCACATCTTCGGCAACACCTTGCTCGTCGCGGCGATCGCCACGGTGTTCGCGGTGATCTTCGGCTTCACGATGGGCTGGATCCTCTCGCGCACCAACGTACCCGGCCGCGCGGCGTTCGAGCAGCTCATGGCGCTGCCGTACTACGTGACCCCGCTCATGGGGGCCCTGGCCTGGGCGCTCATCGCCTCGCCGAATAGCGGGTTCGTCAATCAGATCTGGCGAGCGCTCGGGGGCGAAGGATACGTCGTCGACATCAACACGCCCGGCGGCATCGCGTGGGTCATGGCGCTGTTCGAGGGCTCCGTGGCCTTCGTGATGATCGGCGCCGTGATGAAGTCGATGGACCCGGCGATGGAGGAAGCCTCGCAGGTCCTCGGCGCCGGCCGGGTTCGCACGATGCTCCGCATCACCCTGCCGCTCGTGCTGCCCGGCGTGCTCGGCGCGGCCGTGTTCGTCTTCGCCGAGATGCTCGGCTCGTTCTCCGCCGCGCTGGTGCTGGGGCTCCCCGCCCGCTTCTACGTCGTGACCACCGCCATGTACCAGATGGTGTCGCAGTATCCGCCGCGTTTCCCGACCGCGGCGGCCATGGGGGTCTCGCTCTTCGCCGTCATGTTCGCGATGGTGTGGCTCTACCGCCGCATCGTGAGCGCCGGGACCTACGTCACCATTACGGGCAAGGCGTTCCGGCCCCGCGTCATGGACGTCGGCGGGTTGCGCTGGCCGTTCCTGGGCGTGTGCGTCGCCTATCTCGCCGTCGCCGTGATCCTGCCCGTGCTGACGATCACGTACGCCTCCTTCCAGCACCTCAACAGCGCAATCCCGCGCGCCAGCAATTTCACCCTGGCCAACTACAAGACCGCGCTGTCCCTCGACGCCGTGGGCTCGGCGCTGGGCAACAGTCTCCTCCTCGGCCTCGCCACCGCGAGCATCGGCGTCCTGTTGATGGGCTTTCTCTCGTGGCTCATCTATCGCTCGCGGCTGCCCGGCGCCGGCCTCATCGAGTATCTGTTGATGTTCCCCCAGGCGGTGCCGCGCCTCGTCTTCGCTTTCGGGATGCTCTGGGCGTGGCTGATCTTCCCGATCCCGATCTACGGCACGCTCTGGCTCCTCCTGATCGCGTATCTCACGGTGTTCCTGCCGCTCGGCCTGCGCACGATCTCGGGCGTGATCCTCCAGATCGATCGGTCGCTCGAGGAATCCGCCCAGATGTGCGGCGCGACGTGGGGCTATCGGCTTCGGACGGTCACGATGCCGCTCCTCAAGCCGGGACTGATCGCGGCGTGGCTGCTCCTGTTCATCGCCAGCGTGCGCGAGCTGGGCGCGTCCATCTTGCTGATGGGCCCCAAGGCCAAGGTCATCACGCCGGCCATTGTCGAGTCCTGGTTCTCGGCCAGCACCGAGCTCACCGCGGCGATGGCGGCCTTGCAGACTCTCGCGGTGGTGGCGGCCCTCGTGCTCCTGTTCGCGGTCGCGCGCCGCGCGGTCCAGCACGGAGGCGAGTGACGATGGCGCGCGCGTCGATCGAAGTCCGCGACCTGGTCGTTCGCTACGGCGGCGTGGTGGCGGTGCGCGGCGTCACCTTCACGGTCGGCGCCGGCGAGCACCTCACCCTGCTCGGCCCGTCCGGCTGCGGGAAAACGACGACCTTGCGCGCCATCGCCGGGCTCGAGAAGCCCGCGTCGGGCGAGATCCTGATCGGTGGAGTCCCGGTGTTCTCGCCGTCGGTGAACGTCCCGGCGGAGCGGCGCGGGCTCTCGATGGTCTTTCAATCGTACGCGATCTGGCCGCACATGAGCGTCTTCGACAACGTCGCGTACGGCCTGCGCGTGCGGAAGCGGCCGGAGACCGAGGTGACCGCTCGCGTGCGCGAGGCCCTCGACCTGGTCCAGCTCGGCGAGCTCGGAACCCGCGGTGCGTCGAAGCTGTCTGGGGGCCAGCAGCAGCGCGTCGCGCTTGCCCGCGCGTTCGTCTTCTCGCCCTCGGTTCTTCTCTTCGACGAGCCGCTATCGAACCTCGACGCGAAGCTGCGAGCCGAGATGCGCGTGGAGCTGAAGGAGCTGCAGCGCCGGCTCGACATCACCTCGGTCTACGTCACCCACGATCTCGAAGAAGCGCTCGCGATCTCCGACCGGATCGTCGTGATGCGGGACGGCGTGATCGAGCAAGTGGGCACGCCGGGCGAGATCTACGATCGGCCGCGCAACACCTTCGTCGCCGACTTCGTCGGCTCGGCCAACCTGATCGGCGGCCGGCGGCGGACCGACCTCGAGCGCGATGGGCTCGTCGTGATCCAGACCGCCGGCGGCGCGCTGGTCCACGGCACCGCGGCCGGTCGCCTGGCGGGGAACGAGGCGCTGCTAGCCGTCCGCACGATCCGCCTCCAGCTCGATCGCGCGCGCCCGGACGGCGCCGTCAATGCGTGGCCGGCCCGGATCCGCCGGCGGGTCTTCCAGGGTGATTTCACGCAGTACTACGTCGAGTGGGACGGCCGGGAGCTCATCGTGCGCTCGGCCACGTCCGAACCGATGGCCGAGGGCGACAACGTCTTCGTCAGCGCCGATCCGCGGTTTTGCGTACTGCTGGAGGAGTGATGAATCGGCCGATCTCGCTCGCTCACCTCACCGTGCTCGACACGACGCCCCCCGAGCTCGTGACCGTGGCGGCGGCCGCGGGCTTTCGGAGCATCGGCATCCGGCTCACCGCCACACCGAGCGTGGGCGTGCCGCCGTACGACGTGCTGCACGACGGACCGGTGCTCCGCGACACGTTGCAGCGGCTGGCCGACACCGGGGTGTCCGTGCTCGATACCGAGTTCCTCCGCTTCGAGCCCGACCAGCCGGTGGGCGTCCCCGAGGGGTTTCTCGAGGTCTCGGCGCGGCTCGGCGCGAAGAACGTGCTCGTCATGAGCGCTGAGCCCGACGAGGCGCGCACGATCGAGCGTTTCGGCGAGCTCTGCGACCGCGCGGCGCAGTACGGCCTGAACGTCTGCCTGGAGTTCGCGATCTACACCGGCGTGCGCACGCTCGCCCATGCCGCCAGCCTCATCGCCAAAGCGAAGCGCGCGAACGCGTCGGTCCTCATCGATGCGCTGCACTTCAGCCGGTCGGGCGGCGTGCCGGCGCACGTGAAGCAGGTCGACCCATCGCTGTTCCGTTACGTCCAGATCTGCGATGCTTCATCTGATATGCCAGCCCCGACGGACACGCCGGCGTTGATCCGCGAGGCGCGCACGGGGCGCCTGCTGCCCGGCGAAGGCGTCTTGCCGCTGCGCGAGCTGGTCGCGGCGTTGCCCGCCGGGCTGCCGCTGGCGATCGAGGCGCCGTGCCGGACGACCGCCGATCTCCCCGCGCTCGAGCGCGCGCAGCGCGCGTTCCGGGCGCTCACCAGGCTCACAGGAGCGTGACCATGAACTTCGGGATCCACATCGGCGCCATGGGTGGGCCGCTCGACGAGATGCGCAAGCTGTGGAAGTTCGCCGACGCGAAGGGCTTCGACTGGTTCTCCGTGTCCGATCACTTCCAGGAGTCGCCGCCGCGCGGCGGCGACATGGACTGCTACGAGGCGATCGCGATCCTCACCGCGGCCGCGATGGACACGACGAAGATCCGGCTCGGCAGCGGCGTATACTGCGTCGCCTATCGCAACCCCGGCCTGCTCGCCAAGTCGCTCACGACGATCGATCATCTATCGAACGGGCGCGTCGATTGCGGGCTCGGCGCCGGCTGGCACGAGGTCGAGGCCAAAGCGTTCGGGTACGCGTTCCCGTCGATCGGGCCGCGCGAGGACATGCTCGAGGAGTACGCGCAAATCCTCCGCCAGCTGCTCGATCCCGAGCAGAAGCGCGCCAACTTCCAGGGCAAGCACTTCCAGGCCTCGAACGCGCCCAACTACCCCAAGCCGCTGCAGCCCCGCATCCCGATCTGGATCGGCGGCCGCGGCGAGAAGCGCACGCTCCGCGCGGCGGCGAAGTTTGCTGATGGATGGAACGGCGCCTACATCGGTCCCGACGAGTGGAAGCACAAGGGCGAGGTGCTCGATCGCTGGTGCGAGACCGAGAAGCGCGACCCGAGGACGATCATGCGTAGCGTAAACCTCGGCTTCTACCTCGGCGCCGACGCCAAGGGGATCGCGCGCGCCGAGGCACTGTTCCAGAGTCACTTCGGCGGCAGCCCCGCCCGCGCCGAACGCACGGGCTACTTGAGGGGCTCGGTGAAGGACGCGCGCGAGATGGTCGAGCAGTTCAAGGCGCTCGGCTGCACGCGGCTCAGCATCGCGCTGCGTGAGGGGCCGTACGATTGGGAGGCGCTCGAGGCCTTCGCCGCCGAGATCGTACGCGCACGATGATCGATGCATCGGCGCCAGCATCGCGGTACCCTGGGACTCATAGGAGGACTCGATGCTCAATCCGGGGGATAAGGCGCCTGACTTCGTCGGGCGCGACCACAACGGCAACACCGTGAAGCTCGCCGACTTCAAGGGCAAGTCGGTCGTGCTCTGGTTCTTCCCGAAAGCCGACACACCCGGTTGAACCGCTGAAGGTTGCGGGTTCCGCGACCTGAAGGCCGACTACGACCGGAAGAACGCGGTGATCCTGGGCGTGTCGTTCGACACGCCGGACGACAACAAGAAGTTCGCCGAGAAGTTCCACTTCAACTTCCCGCTCATCTGCGACACGGACCGCACGATCGGCACGGCCTACGGCGCCAACGTCGATCCGGCCAAGGGCGCTCAGCGCGTCGGCGTCGTGATCGATCGCGACGGCAAGATCAAGGAATGGCACGAGCGCGTCGACGCCCGCGCTTGGCCGGCCGCGGTGGTCCAGACTCTCTAGCGCCGCTCCGCTGAACGGGCTCCGCAAGGCCCGGCCGCGAGGCGGCGTCGCCGCTTCGCGCCGGGCCTTTGCCCACCACCGATATCAGCTGCCTCGGAGACGGTTTCGGTAGAGGGCGCCCGCTTTCATGATCATCGACAGGTGCTCGCCCTGCCCTTCTAGCAGGCTCAGATCGCGGAGCGGATTGCCATCGACGATCAGGAGATCGGCGAACGCGCCCGGCGTGATCGTGCCGAGCTCGCCCGGCAGGCCGAGTAGCTCGGCGCCCACGACCGTGGCCGAACGGATGATGTCGAGCGGCGAGAGCACCTTCGCGCGAATCGAGAACTCGCGCGACTGATCGGGCTGGAGCTGGCCGAGCAGATCGCTGCCAAACGCCATGCGCACGCCGGCCTCGCGGGCGAGCTCGAGCGAACGCAACCCCGCGGCCATCACGACCTTGTTCTTCTCGAGGCTGTCCGCACTCATCCCCCAGCGCCCGCCGTGACGCTCGATCGCGTCGTAGGCAACGAGCGTCGGCACGAGGAACGCGCCGCGCGAGGCCATCAGCTTGGCCGTCGCGGCATCGATCAGGTTGCCGTGCTCGATCACGCGGACGCCGTTCTCGACGGCGCGCGCGATCGCCTGGGCCGCATAGGCGTGTGCGCACACGTACTTCTTGAAGACGGCCGCTTCCTCGACGGCCGCGCGGATCTCGTCAGTCGTGTACTGCAGGCTCTCGAGCGGATCGTACGGCGACGCCACGCCGCCCGAGGCCATGATCTTGATGTGGTCCACACCCTGGCGCAGCTGCTCGCGCACGGCGCGGCGCACCTCGTCCACGCCGTCGGCGACGCCCGCGGTGAAGGCCAGCGCGTTGCAGCAATGGCACGGCGAGCCGGTGTCGGTTCGGCGACGCGAGTCGCTGTGCCCGCTGGTCTGCCCGATTGGCCGGCCGGCGACGAAGAGCCGCGGCCCCGGCACGTGGCCTTGCGCCACGCCCTCGCGAATCCCCCAGTCGGCGCCCCCGGTGTCGCGGACGGTCGTGAATCCCCGATCGAGCATCGCCCGCATGAGACCCGCGCCGCGCGCAGTCATCAGCGTGAGCGGAATCGCCTCGAGCGCGCGGATGTTCACCTCCGAAAGGAACACGTGCACGTGGCTGTCGATCAGCCCGGGCATCAGGGTGCGTCCGCCGGCGTCGAGGGTGAGCGTGGCCGACACGTTGATCGTCCCCGCCGACACTTCCCGGATGCGCTCGCCCTCGACCACGACGGACGCGCTCTCGGTGAGGCTGCCGGTCGCGGGATCCAGCAGGGTCGCGTTCCGGATCAGGATCATGGCGGCGGTAGGATACTCCAGCCGTAAAGCCGAGCGCCCGATTCCGGCACCTATTGGCGAGGAGGGGCCATGAACCTGGAATCCCTGGTGCGGTCCGCGGCGGGAGGCGATCTCGACGCCTTCGCCGAGATCGTCAAGCGCTTCCAGCACATGGCATTCGGCTACGCGCTGTCGTTCGTCCGCGACCTCGGACAGGCGGAAGACATCGTCCAGGAAGCGTTCATCGAAGCCTGGTATGCCCTGGCCACTCTGAACGACCCGGCGGCCTTTGCCGGCTGGCTTCGGGGCATCGTGCGCCACCGCGCGCACCGAGTGCTCCGGCGCAAGCATCTCGAAGCGTTGCCGATCGTGTCAGCCGACACCGTCCCGGCCGACGAGCCGGCTCCGGACCATCGAGCCGTGCAGCGCCAGGAAGCGAGCGCGGTGCTGGCGTCGATCGCCGACCTGGCCAGGCCCCTCCGCGAAGTCGTCACGCTCTACTACGTTCACGACTGCTCCCACCAGGACATCGCGACCTTCCTGGGGGTGCCGGTCACGACCGTGAACAACCGGCTGCACGCGGCGCGCGCGCAGCTCAAGCGGAGGACGCTGGCCATGGTGAAGGACACGCTCGAGGCCCATCAGCTGCCGGACGACTTCTCGGCACGCATCGGACGCATCGTGCGGGCGCGCGAGGGTGTCGTCGACGCCCGATTCGACGCGCAGTCCCTGCCCGACTTCTTGACCGAGATCGTCGTCAGCGACGACTCGCGGCGGCGCGCGGTGACGTTGCAAGTCGTCCAGCGGCTGCCCGACGGCATCGTTCGCTGCGTCGTGAGCTCGCCCGCCGAGACGCTCGAGCCGGGCATGACAGTGATGAGCGCCGGTCGTCATGTTCAGACCCCGGTGAGCCACGAGCTGTTCGACAGGAGCGTCCGTCTCCTCGCCGGACCGCCGGCCGAGCCGGGCGCTCCGGTCGAGCTGCTCGAGACCGGCATCAAGGTGATCGACGTCATGTGCCCCCTGGTCCGTGGTGGCACCGTCGCGATCGCCGGAGAGCTGCGCGCCGGAACCACGGTCGTCATGGAAGAGCTGGTGCGCCGGTTGAGCGGTGGATCTGTCGGCGTGTCGCTGTTCACGTTGGCGCCATGGACACCGGTCTCCATCGCCGACACCTTGAAGCAGGACGGCTTCGACGAGGGCACGACGGGCCCGGTTCAGACCTTCTATTTCCGGTCCGGGGACGGCGCCTGGACACCTGAGAGGCTGGCGGAGCTGGCCAGCGTCGACGTCGTGATCCGGCTTTCGGCCGAGCTCGCCGGACTCGGGATCTACCCCACCGTGGATCCCCTGACCTCCCGCTCTCGCTTGCTCGAAGCCGGCGGCGTCGATCGCGCCCATCTCGACCTGGCGGCGCGAGTCCGTCAGGCGCTCGCCGCGCTCCTCGCCCCCGGCGACGGCGCACCCGCCGCCGATGCGCTGATGCTCGAGCGAGCCAAGAAGCTCCTGCGGTTCTTCGCCCAGCCCTTCTATGTGGCCGAGGCATTCACCAAGCGGTCCGGCGTCACCGTCGGACTGGCCGAATCGCTGCGCGTGTGCCGCGAGATCCTCGACGGCGTCCACGACGCGGTCCCGACGCAGGCCTTCTACTTCACCGGCGGCCTTGACGCCGTCCTCGCGCGTGCGGCGGTGCCGTAACCGCCGCGGTGGTGCTCAGCGGAAGCTTGCCTCGATGCCGCCGAGGCGGCACAATCGCGGCACCGATGGCGCGGCACTGGCTCGGAATCGACATCGGCGGCACCTTCACCGACTTCGCCCTCTTCGACACCGAGACGGGCGAGCTGCTCGGCCTGAAGGTCCCCTCGACCCCGCACGAGTTCGCTGAGGCCGTCCGTATCGGGCTGGCGCGCCTGGCCGACGAGCACGGCATCGAGCCGCGTGAGATCGGCACTGTCGTCCACGGCACGACGATCGCGGTGAACACGCTGATCCAGCGTACCGGCGCACGGTTGGGCCTGCTCGTCACCGAGGGGTTCCGCGACGTCCTCGAGCTCCAGCGCCTGCGGCTGACGAACCCGTTCGATCTGCACGGCTCGCGCCCGCTGCCGCTGATCCCGCGCGCGCGGGTCGCCGAGGTGCTCGAGCGACTGCGCGCCGACGGGCGCGTCGACACGCCGCTCGATGAGAAGACGGTGCGCGAAGCGGTTCAGCAGCTGACGACGGGCCAGCCGATCGACGGCCTCGTGATCTCGCTGCTGCACTCGTATCGAAACCCGGCGCACGAGCGGCAGGCGCGAGCTGTCGCGGAGGCGGCGAGCCCGGGGCTGCCGGTCACCGCGTCGTCCGACGTGTGGCCGCAGGCGCGCGAATACGAACGCACGGCGCTCGCCGTCGTGGACGCCTACGTGCAGCCGAAGGTGCGGCGCTACCTGGAAGGGTTCGAGAAGGCGCTCGCCGCGCGCGGCGCTCCGGCCATGCCGCACGTCACGAAGTCGAACGGCGGCATCATGCCGGTTGCCGCCGCGCGCAGCCAGACCGCGGCCACGCTCCTCTCCGGACCCGCCTCGGGCGTCATCGGCGCCGCGTACGTCGCCAGCCGCGCCGGCTTCCCCAACATCATCACGCTCGACGTCGGCGGCACCAGCGCGGACATGGCCGTGGTCGAGAACGCTCGGCCGCGCGTGAGCACGAGCGAGCACATCGGCGGCGTTCCGGTCATGATGCCGGTCGTCGGCGTGAGCGCGATCGGCGCGGGCGGCGGCTCGGTCGCGTGGGTCGACGACGTGGGCCTGCCGAAGGTCGGGCCGCAGTCGACCGGCGCCGAGCCGGGGCCGGCCTGCTACGGCCGCGGGGGCAAGGAGGCCACGCTCACCGACGCGTTCCTGGTGTCGGGCTTCCTCGATCCCGAGCGCTTCCTCGGCGGCCGCATGCGTCTGGATCGCTCGCTCGCCGAGGCGGCGATCGCGCGCTTCGCCGGCCGGCTCGGCATGACGCCGGACGAGGCGGCCGAGAGTATCGTGCGCGTGGCCGTCTCGAACATGTACGCCGAGTTCACCAAGATCCTCTCGCGCGCCGCCGTCGACCCGCGGGATTTCGCGCTGGTCGCGTTCGGCGGCGCCGGGCCCGTGGTCGGCGCGCTGGTCGCCCGCGAGGTCGGGATTCCCACGGTGTTCGTGCCCCGCTCGCCCGGCACGCTCTGCGCGCTGGGCGCGCTCAGCGCCGACATCGTCAACGACGCGGTCCGGACGGTCCACACGCGGATCGAGCCGGCGCTGCTCGAAGCGGACGCGTTGCGGGGGCAGTACGCGGCCTTGCGCGCCGAGCTCGGCGAGTGGCTCGAGCGCTTCGGCGCCGGGTCGGGGCCCGGCGCGTTCCGGCACGCGGCCGACATGCGCTACGTCGGCCAGTCGTACGAGATCGACGTGCCGGTCGAGCTCGACTGGCTGGCACCGGGCGGCGGCGCCTCCGTGCTCGCCGCGTTTCACCGCGGCCACGAGCGCGCGTTCGGCCATGCCGATCGCGAGGCGCCGGCCGAGATCGTCAATCTGCGGGTGCAGCTTCGCGCCGAGCGCCCCCGCGTACCGCTCGCGGAGCTGCCGCCGGGATCCGCAGCGCCCGCGCCGCGCACGACGCGGCGGATCTGGCTCGACGGCCGGCCGACCGAGGCGGGCGTGTTCGATCGCGCGGCGCTCGGACGCGGCGCCCGCCTGCGCGGGCCCGCGATCGTCGAGCAGCCCGACACGACGGTACTCGTGCCGGACCGCCACGTCGGCGAGATCGATCGGTTCGGAAATCTTCTGCTCCGGAGGGAGAGCTGATGCGTCTCGACGCGCTCACGGTGGAGATCCTCCGAAACTACCTGCAGGGCGCCGTCGAGGAGATGGCCTACGTCGTGGAGCGCACGGCATACACCACGTTCGTGAAGGAGACGGCCGACTTCACCTGCGGCCTGCTCAATCCGTCCGGCGAGTTCTTCGCCTACCCGATCGAGCTCGGCGTGGCGAGCTTCGGCGGGATCAGCTACGCGGAGACGCTCGAGGCCGTCGGCCCGCTCGAGCCCGGCGACGTCGTGATCACCAACGATCCGTACGGGTCGGCCGCGGCGGCCACGCATCTGCCCGACATCCATCTGGTCAAGCCGATCTTCTGGGAGGATCGGCTCGTCGCCTACGGCGCGGGCTTCCTGCACAGCTCGGACGTGGGCGGCATGGTGCCGGCGTCTATCACGCCGCGCGCGTCGGAGATCTTTCAGGAAGGCTTGCGGCTGCCGCCCAAGAAGCTCTTCAAGCGCGGCGAGGTCAATCGCGACTTGCTCGACGTCATCCTCGCGAACTGTCGGATCCCCGAGCAGAACTGGGGCGACCTGCAGGCGCTGGTGGCCGGGCTCACCACCGGCGAGCGCCGCATGCACGAGCTGATTCGCCGTTTCGGGTCCGACACGGTCGACAAGGCGATGGACGACCTGATCGACTACGCGGCGCGCAAGGTCGAAGCGCTCATCCGCAAGATGCCGGCCGGCCGCTACGAGTTCTGCGACTACATCGAGGACGACGTCGTCACGAAGATCCCGATCCGACTCAAGGTCGCGCTCACGATCGGCGACGGCGAGATCCATCTCGACTTCACCGGCAGCGACATCCAGGTCAGCTCGGCGCTCAACGTGCCGACCGCGGGCAAGGTGCATCCGTTCATGTCCGTGGCGCTCGTCAACTACTTCGCGACGCGCGACCGCACGATCCCGCTGAACGCGGGCGTGCTGCGCCGCGTGCGCATGACCCTGCCCGAAGGCTCGGTCGTGAATCCGAAGTTCCCCGCGGCGTGCGGCGTACGCTACGCGACCGTGCTCAGGGTCTACGACGCGGTGCTGGGCGCGCTGGCCCGCGCGGTGCCCGAGGACATTCCGGCGGCCAGCGGCGGCCAGGGGTGCATGGTGGCGCTCTCGCTGCCGGATCCGGAAGCGGGGCGGCGGCACGTGACCGTGATCGAGCCGATGATCGGCGGCGGCGGCGGCCGGCCCGCGCGCGACGGCGTCGACGGCTGCGACGCCTCGCTCGGCTTTCTCAAAACGACGCCGGCCGAGACGCTCGAAGCCGAGGTGCCGATCGTCGTGCGCCGCTTCCATCTGATCCCCGATTCGGCCGGCCCCGGGCGCTACCGCGGGGGCTTCGGCGTGCGGCTCGACTTCCAGGTCTTCCAGCCCGAGGGACTGGTGACCGCACGCGGAATGGAGCGGCTGCGCTTCGCGCCCTGGGGTGTGGCGGGCGGCACCGCCGGCGCGACCGGAAGCGTCGTGCTGAATCCCGGCACCGCCGAGGAACGCGCGCTGCCGAAGATCGACGTGCTCGCGCTCGAGCCCGGCGACGTCCTGAGCGTTCGCACACCGGGCGGCGGCGGCCACGGCGACCGCTTCACCCGCCCGCCCTCTCACGTCCTCGCCGACGTCGCCTCCGGTCTGATCTCGCGCGACCAGGCCCGCGACGCCTACGCCGTGGTCCTCGCCGGCGATCGAGTCGACGAAGCCGCAACCGCCTCGCTCCGTAGCGCGCAGCGTACGAACCCGGCCGGCCGCCACAGCGCCGACGCGCAGTTCGACTTCGGCGACGCCCGGCGCGAGCACGAGCGACGTTGGCCCCAGGAGCTGCAAGACCAGTTCATCGCAATGCTGATGAGCCTGCCCGCGCCCTATCGCGCCTACGTACGCCGCACGCTCTACCCCAAGATCGACGCGCTCGCCGCCGAGCGCCCCGTAACTGCCGACGATTTGGAGAAACTCCTGCAGACGCTGCGCGGCGCGATCGCGCTAAAGTGACCTCGTCCGACGCTAGGAGGACCGCATGAGCACCGTCGACTGGAGCTACCACCGCCAGGGCTGAACGACCTGCGCCAAAACGCAAGGGTTCCTTGCGAAACACAAGGTCGCCGTCGCCGCACAAACCGACGCCAAAAAAGCCACGATCAAGGGTGAAGCCGCCCTCAGCGCGCTGAAAGACGTAGACGAACTCTACGTCGCCAAGGGCAAGAAGCTGGTGCACGTGGATCTGAAGCGCGAGAAGCCGCCGCGCGCCGAGCTACTAACGCTATTGCTGGGCCCGACCGGCAATCTGAGAGCGCCAACACTCCGTAAAGGCCGCAAGCTAATCGTTGGCTTCGACGAAGCCACCTACAAGCAACTGCTGGGCTAAGCCCGCGAAGAGACGCACTGCGGTCGCCGACGCGCCCGGGGGTGAGCCTGGGGTGCTTCCCGCGACCTGTGTAGGCACGGCCCGTTGAACTGCAAGCTTGGAGGTTCGCCTGGCGCACGATACGGGCGCAGGTCGCGGGAAGCACCCCAGGCTCACCCCCGGGCGTGCCGGCAACCGCAGCGCGCCGCTAGCCGCGAGCTTTCTTGAAGGCGCGTTCGAAGCCGGGTAGAGCGCGCACTACCGTGTCACGTTCGACGGTGAGCGAGATGCGGATGTGGCCGGGCATGCCGAAGCCTGAGCCCGGGACCGTCAGCACGCCTTCTTCGGCGAGCAGGCGCACGAAGGCGACGTCGTCGGGGATCGGCGTTTTCGGGAACACGTAGAAGGCGCCCTGCGGCTTCACGCACTGATAGCCGATGCGCGTGAGGCCGTCGTACATGAGGTCGCGCTTCTCGCGGTAGGGGCCGACGTCAATCACCTGGTCGCCGACCTCGGCCACTACCCACTGCCAGAGTGCCGGGGCGTTGACGAAGCCGAGCACGCGGCTCGTGAACGTGCATGCCTCGAAGAGCTCGGCGGCCTCCGGCAGGCGCGGCGAGAACGCGAGATAGCCGATGCGCTCGCCGGGGATCGCCAGCGACTTCGACCAGGACGTCGCGACGATCGAGCGCGTGACCAGTGGCGGCACCTCAGGCACCTGCACGTCATCGAACACGAGCGCCCGGTACGGCTCGTCGCTGATGAGCACGATCGGCCGCCCGGCGCGCGCCAGCATGGCCTCGATCTCGACGAACGCCGAGCGCGGATAGATGACACCGCTGGGATTGTTGGGCGAGTTCACGAGGATCGCGCGCGTACGCGGCGTGATCGCCGCTTCGAGCTTCGCGATGTCGGGCGTCAGGTCGGCCTTGGGAGGCACGACGATCAGCTTGCCGCCGTGATTCTCGGCATAGAACGTGTACTCGGCGAAGAACGGCGCGACCGTGAGCACCTCGTCGCCCGGGTCGAGCAAGGCCTTCAGCACGGTGTTCAGCGCGGCGCCGGCGCCGACCGTCATCAGGATGTGGTTGGCCGTGTACGGAAGGCCGGTCGAGGTGCGAAGACGTCCCGCGATCGCCTCGCGGACCTTCACGTGACCGGCGTTCGGCATGTAAGCGTGCAGGTGCGGCGCCGTGCTGTCGAGCACGCGCCGCGCGGCGGCGAGCACGGCGGGCGGCGGCTCGATCTCGGGATTGCCCAGCGTGAAGTCGAAGACCTTGTCGGCGCCGCGCTCCTGCTTGAGGCGCGCGCCCTCCTCGAACATGCGTCGGATCCACGAGGCCTTGGACAGATTGTCGGTGACGGCGCGCGAGACGATCATGGGCCTCACTCTACCCCAGTCAGCTTGAGCTCGTCGGCCCGGTGGCAGGCAACCAGATGCCCCGGCGAGGTCGCCTGGACCACGGGTGCCTGCGTGCGGCACACCTCGATCGCGTGCGGGCAGCGCGGGTGGAAGTAGCAGCCCGAGGGCGGCGCGGCGGGATTGGCCACCTCACCCTGTAGCACGATGCGCTTGGACCGGGTGCGCGGATCGGGCTCCGGCACCGCGGACAGGAGCGCGGCCGTGTACGGATGCTTGGGCGCGGTGAAGAGCTCCTCGGTCTTGCCGAGCTCGACGATGCGCCCGACGTACATCACGGCCACGCGGTCACTGATGTAGCGCACAACGCTCAGATCGTGAGCGACGAACAGATAGGTCAGCCGAAACTGATCTTGCAGATCGAAGAGCAGATTCAGGATCTGCGCCTGCACCGAGACGTCGAGCGCCGAGACCGGCTCGTCGGCGACGACCAGGCGCGGCTGGAGCGCCAGGGCCCGCGCGATCCCGATCCGCTGGCGCTCGCCGCCGCTGAAGGCATGCGGAAAGCGTCGCATGTACTCGGGCCTGAGCCCCACCCGGCGCAGGAGATCAGCCACGCGCTCCTCGCGCTCGCGCCGGCTCCTCATGCCGTGGACCAGGAGCGGCTCGCCGACGAGGTCGAGCAAAGTCATCCGCGGATTCAGCGAGGTGAACGGATCCTGGAAGATCATCTGCATCTCGCGACGAAGCGGCCGCAGCGCCGCTTCGCCGAGCTTGCCGAGGTCCACCACCGAGCCGTCCGCCCGCCGCATGACGATCTCGCCGCTGGTCGGGTCGATCGCACGCAGGATGCAGCGCGCCGTCGTGGTCTTGCCGCAGCCGCTCTCTCCGACCAGGCCCAGCGTTTCGCCCTCGTCGATGTGAAAATCGACGCCGTCGACCGCACGGACGTGGCCCACCGTGCGCTTGAGGAACCCCTTGCGAATCGGAAAGAGCTTCTGCAGGCCGGAGACTTTGAGCAGCGGAGCCGCGGCGGTGCTCATTGGTAGAGAAAGCAGCTCACGCTGTGGCGCTCGCCGACCGTTCGCGGGGCCGGCACCTGCCGGTCACACGTGCCCGGGATGAAGTCCGGGCAGCGCGGGTGGAATGGACAGCCCACCGGACGGTCGTACGGATGCGGCACCGCGCCCGCGATCGGCGTCAGCCGCTCGCGGCTCCGCGCACGCATTCTCGGGATGGAGCGCAGGAGCGCCCGCGTATACGGGTGCTTGGGCGCGTGGAAGACCGCGTCGACCGGCGCCTGCTCGACAACGCGCCCGAGGTACATGACCGCCACGTCCGTCGCCATCTCGGCGATCACGCCCAGATCGTGCGTGATCAGCATGATCGCCATCCCGTCTTCCTGCTGGAGCTGGCGCATCAGCTCGAGGATCTGCGTCTGCGTGGTCACGTCGAGCGCGGTCGTCGGCTCGTCCGCGATCAGCAAGGTGGGGCTGCACGAGAGCGCCATCGCGATCATGGCGCGCTGCCGCAGGCCGCCGCTCAGCTGGTGAGAGAGCTGATCCACCCGCTGCTCGGGCGACGAGACGCCCACGCGCCGCAGCATGTCGATCGCCCTGTCGCGCGCCCCGCGACGGTCGACATCCTGGTGGAGCCGGATCGCCTCGATGATCTGGTTGCCGATGGTGTGCACCGGGCTGAACGACGACATCGGCTCCTGGAAGATCAGCGCGATCTCTGCGCCGCGGATCGACCGCATCTCCTCGCTGTCCGGCGCGAGCTTCGCGAGATCAACGGCCCGGCTGCTGGGCTCGCCGTTCGCGCCCGGCCGGCGAAACCAGATCTCGCCCTCGACGATGCGACCCGGCCGATCCACGATTCTCAGGATCGACCGCGCCGTGATGCTCTTCCCGCACCCGCTCTCGCCCACGATGCCGAGCGTCGCCCGCTCGTTCATCTCGAGGCTCACGCCGTCGACAGCCTTCACGGTGCCCTCGTCCTGCGCGAAGTACGTATGGAGATTTCTGACGGACAACAGCGGCTCGCCTGCGCGCGTCATGTCGTTCGCTTCGAGCGCCGGCTTTGCCGGCGCAATCCCGGGGGGAGCAAAAGCGACTCAGCGGCCATACGGATCCGCCGCGTCGCGCAGGCCGTCGCCCAGGAAGTTGAAGGCCATGACCGCGACGATTACGGGCACCGCCGGGAGCATCAGCCACGGTGAGATGGCCACGGTCTGGACGTTCTGCGCTTGTTGCAGCAAGACACCCCAGCTGATCGCCGGGGGCCGCAGACCCAGACCCAGGAAGCTCAGCGCGGTCTCGCTGATGATCATCGCCGGCAGCGCCAGCGTGGTGGCCGCGATGATGTGGCTCATGAACGAGGGCACCATGTGCACGAAGATCGTCCGCATCTGCGTGCAGCCCACGAGCCGAGCCGACACGACGAAGTCTTCCTCGCGCAGCGCCAGGAACCGGCCACGGATCACGCGCGCCAGCTCGGTCCATCCCAGGAGCGAGATGATGACCGTGATCGCGAAGTAGACCTGCAAGATCGTCCAGTCGCGCGGCAGGGCTGCCGCCAGGCCCATCCACAGCGGAATCGTCGGGATCGAGCGCAGGATCTCGATCACCCGCTGGATCACCGTGTCGGCCACGCCGCCGTAGAACCCCGACAGCCCGCCCAGGACGACTCCGAGAACCAGGCTCATAGAGACGCCCAGCAGGCCGATCGTCAGCGAGATGCGCGTGCCGAACATCAGCCGCGACCAAAGATCGCGCCCCTGCACGTCGGTGCCCAGCAGAAAGATCGTCGTGGACGCATCCCGTCCCGGATCGACGCCGATCAGGTGGCGCGACATCGGGATCAGCCCGAGGAAGTGATACTCGAACCCTCGGGCGAAGAAGCGAATCGGAATCTTCTGGCTGGGATCGGGCTGATACACGCGCTTGAACGTCCGCGGGTCGCGAGCACCCTTGAGCCCGTAGACGTGCGGGTGAAACCGCCCCTCGTCGAACCAGTGGATGGGCTGCGGCGGCATCAGCGAGCGCTGGGCCTCGGACGCCAGCGGGTCCGAGTACGCGAGAAAGTCCGCGCCGAGGACGACCAGATAGAAGGCCACCACCACGCCGGCACTGGCCACCGCCACGCGATGCTTCCGGAAGCGCCACCACATCAGCTGCCACTGCGAGGCGACGAAGATGCGCTGCTTGTCGGCGGTCGGCGCGCTCGGCAGCGATCCAGCGTCGGCGGCGACGGCCATCACGTGTCCTCGAGCCGGATGCGCGGGTCGATCCAGACCAGCAGGATGTCCGAGATCAGCGTGCCGATCACGGTCATGAGCCCGAGCATGAGCACGATGGTGCCGGCCAGGAACATGTCCTGCGAGATGAGCGCCTTGAGCAGGAGCGGGCCGACGGTCGGCAGCCCGAGTACCAGCGAGACGATGATGCTGCCCGACACGATGTACGGCAGCGTGTAGCCGATCGTGCTCGCGAACGGGTTGAGCGCCAGCCGGACCGGATACTTCACGATCACGCGCGGCTCCGGGAGCCCCTTCGAGCGCGCCGTCACGACGTAGGGCTTCCGCAGCTCGTCCAGCAGGTTGGCGCGCATGATGCGGATCTGCTGCGCCGTGCCGGCGAGACCGAGGATCAGCGCCGGGATCGGCAGATGCTTGGCGAGGTCCCAGACGCGCGCCCAGCTCCACGGCGCGTCCTGCAGCTCCGGTGAGAAGAGCCCGCCGATGTTGGCGTTGAACAGGGTGAAGCCGAAGTAGAGGATCACGAGCGCCAGCAGGAAGTTCGGGACGGCCAGGCCGATGAAGCCGATGAACGTCGCGGCATAGTCGCCCAGCGAGTACTGGCGCACGGCCGAGTAGATGCCGATCGGCAGCGCCAGCACCCACGTGAGAATCAGTGCAGAGACCGCGACGATCACGGTCAGCCACAGCCGCTCGCCTATGACCTCGGTGACCGGCCGCCGCCACTCCATCGAGAAGCCGAAGTTGCCCTCGGCGATCTGCTTCATCCACTTCCAGTACTGCACGTAGATCGGCTGGCCGAGGCCGTACTGGATCCGGAGAGTCTGCGCCTCCTCGTCGCTGACGACGCTGCCCATCGCCGCCATCTGCGCGATGTAGGAGGAGACGTAGTCGCCGGGCGGGAGCTGGATGATCGCGAAGGCGAGCATGGAGATCGCCCACACCGTGAAGACGGCGAGCAGCGCGCGACGGCCGATGTACGCCAGCATGGGAAAGGCGCGCGCGGCTCAGCGCCGAGTGGCGCTGAGCCGGGCACGCGCGGGACCTAGTTCTTCCAGTAGAAGGTGGCCGGGCGGGAGATGCCCGGCGTCTTGCCATCGGGGCTGTTGTACATGCGCGACGGGATGTTGCCCATGTTGTTCTTGACCACGCGCACGCCCATCGCGGCCGGACCCTGCCCGACCACGCCGATGACGAAGACCTCCTCGACGGCGATCTTCCAGACCTCCTTGCCGAGCTGGATCCGCTCCTTCTCCGGCACGCCGAACGCCTTCTTCCACTTGTCCATCAGCTCCTTCATCCGCGGCTCGGGCTCCTTGCCCTGCGCCCCGGCGGAGCGGAACCACTTCGCGTAGAGCGGCCCGGAGGTGGCGACGTCGTCAACCCTGATGGGGAACACGTGTTCCGGGAAGGTAAAGAGGTGCTCGCTGCCGTCGTTGTTCCAGGCGCTGAGCTGCATCTCGTTGGCCGCCGCGCGTTTGATGGCCAGGCTGCGCTCGACCTCCTGGACGTTCAGGTCGATGCCGATCTTCCTCCATTGCTCGCGGATCATCTCGGCGATCTGCGTGTACTGCACGAACTGACCGCCGAGCGTCGTGATCTCGATGCGCAGCCGGCCCTTGCCGTCGGCGCGCAGGCGATAGCCCTGCGCGTCCTTCTTGGCGAGCCCGATCTTGTCGAGCATCTCGTTGGCCTTCTTCACGTCGAGCGTGGACCAGAGCTTCCGGTACTGCGGCCCGGGGTTGTACTTGTTGCCGTCGGCCGGCACGACGGAGCCCGGAGTGGCGGTGCCGAGCCAGAACGTCTCATTGACCTGGTCGCGATCGATGCCGAGCGACAGCGCGCGCCGGAAGTCGGCGGTGTTGAACCACTTGCCGATCTCCGCGTCCGCGTCGTAGTTCAAGTTGAACTTGATGATGAGGTCACAGTAGTCGCCGGGGTCCAGGTAGACCTTGTAATTGCCCTTCTGCTGGTTCTCGAGGAAGACGGGCAGCTTGCCGAGGTCGACGTGCCTCGACGCGTAGTCGTACTCGCCGGCGATCGCGCGCAGGTTCAGCACTTCGAGGTTTTCGGCGAGCGTCAGCACGACCTTGTCCATGTAGGGGAGCTGGTTGCCGGCGGTGTCCACGAAGACGCTGTAGGGATTGCGCTCGAGTGTCCACGTCGCCGTGTTGATCGGCGTGGCCGTCTTCCACGGCGAGAGCACCGGCAGATCCGGGTTGAGCGCCCAGTCGTTCTTCGCGAGGAACATCCGGACCCAGCTGTCGAACTTCGCTTCCTTGGCCCTCTTGTCCAGCTCTTCCCCGTTGGTGTACTTCGGATGGAACTGCTTCAGGTAGTGCGCGGGCGCGAAGCCGCCCATGCCCCGGTAGGCCCCCCACTGACCGGCAAGATCCGTGGACCCGGCGAGGACGTCGGGGAACATGAAGTAGGGCTCGGGGAACTTGAACCGCACCGTGATGGTATCGACCTTCTCGATCACGCCCTGCTTGCCGTTGATGGCCATGACCGCCGTCGGCGTCGGGACGAGGTCCTTGTTCCTGTAGACGTCCTCGAACCAGAACACGAAGTCGTCCGCGGTGAACGGCTTTCCGTCGCTCCACTTCATGCCGCGACGGAGGTTGACCAGCCACGTCTTGCCGCCGTCCTGCATCTCGAGACCCTTCGCGAGGTTCGGCACGGCTTTGTCGCCCGTGTAGTCCCAGAACATGAGATGGTCCGGGCCCGAGCAGCAGCGGTAGCCGTTCCAGAAATCGGCCGGGCCGGTAAAGCCGGCGCGCAGCGCGCCCCCGTACTTACCGATCTCCTTCAGCGGCTTGATCACCAGCGGATCCTGACCGATGCGCTCGGCGACCGGCGGCAGCTTGCCTTGCTTGACCAGCTCCGCGAGCTGGGGCGCTTCCTTGAAGGCCTTGGGAAGCTTCGCCGCGTCCGTCACGACCTCCGGGCCCTCGATCTTGCCGATCAGGCTCTTGCCGGTGCTCTGTGCGATGGCCGCGACGGCGACAACCGAGGTGAGCGCCCCAACCGCCAGGGCGATCGTGAGCTTCGAACGGAAGATGCGAATCTTCATAGTGTTCCCCTTTCGCGCGGGCGCGTCTCGGGTCTTTCCCGCCCCGGCGTCGATACGAGCCGTCGAGGCCGGGCCGCATTATGGTGATATTCGCGCAACAAGTCCAGACCGGGCGTTCTGTGCCATGATCTTTTGGGAAGGCCGAGCGAGGAGAGCGATGGACCAACCACGGATGGCGGTTCGCCGGCACGGCAGCGGCCCCGACCTCGTGCTCTTTCATGGCGGCATGGGCTCGTGGCGGCACTGGACCCGCAATATCGACGCGCTCGCGGCCCGCTTCACCGTGCACGTCCTCGATCACCCCTCGTACGGCGATTCGGCCACCGTCCCCCGTGAGACGACGGGCCCCGCCTATCTCGATCTCGTGCACCGGCTCTTCGTCGAGATGTTCCCGGGCGAGAAGCCGCTGCGCCTGGCCGGCTTCTCGTTCGGCGGCGCGATCGCAACGAGCCTTGCCCGGCGGCTCGGCCCGCGCGTCACGCATCTCTGCCTGGTCTCGCCCAGCGGCTTTCCGTCTCGCCGGTTCGGCGAGCGGCCGATCCGAAGCTACAAGGAGGCCGGCAACGACGAGCGGCTCTTCCGTGAGATCTGCCGCCACAACCTCTTGGTCAACATGCTGAGCGATCCCGCCAGTGTCACCGACGAGGCGATCGACATCCAGGCCGACGGGGTCAGGCGCACGCGCTTCGACAGCCGCAAGGTCAGCGGCGGAGGCACGCTTCTCGGCGATCTCGCGCAGCTCAGCTGTCGACTACGCGTGCTGTGGGGTGACAAGGACGACTCGGCGTTTCGCCCCGCCGACCTCCTGATCGGCGAGATGCGAGCCGCCGCCAACGGCACGCTCGACGTCCACCGTATCCCCACGGCGGGCCACTGGTCGGCGTACGAGAACGCCGCGGAAGTGAACAGAAAGATGCTGGAGTTCTTCTCGAGCTAGCCGGCGACTACGTCGTCGCGAGCTTGCGCAGCTCGACGTTCTCGTCCGCGAGCTTCTTCGGATCGATCGACGCGCGGCGGCGCACCATCTCCACGGCGGCTTTCAGCTCGCTGTCGGCCTGAGGATCCTCCGGATCGCCGCCGCGGTTCAGGCCAATGGCCGCGCGCACGATGCCGTCCTTGAGATAGAACCCGAGAAACTTGCGCGACTCCGGCCGCCCTCGGAATACCACCCGATCCCAGCTCGGCGCGAACCCCACATACTCGATGAGGTGCTCGTACTGATCGGACCAGAACGTGTGGACGTAGTCGTAAAGCTGCGTGCCGCCCAGCAGTGAGCGGGCCGCGGCGCGGCCCTGCTGATAGCCGTTGTTCCAGTGCTCTACACGCAGGCGGCCGAAGATCGGATGCAGATGGTTGGTCACGTCGCCCGCGGCGAACACGTCGGGCAGCGAGGTCCGGCACCGCTCGTCGACCAGCACGCCGTTGTCGACCTGGGCCCCGGCGGCCTCGAGCAGCTCGATGTTGGGGACGATGCCGATGCCGGCGACGACCAGGTCGCACTCGAAGACCCGATTCTTCCTCGTTCGCACCCGCTCCACGCGGTTCCCGCCCTCGAGCGCCGCCACCGAATCCTCCGAGACGAGCTCGACGCCCTTCTCGCGGTGAATGTCGGCGAGCACCAGCCCCACCTCGTCGCCCACGACCCGCGCCAGTGGCACGCGCCCACCTTCGACGGCCACCACCTCGACGCTGAGATGGCGCAGCGCGGCCGAGACCTCGGAGCCGATGAAGCCGAATCCGATGACGACCGCCCGGCGGCCGCGCGAGGCCGCAGCGCGGATCCGATCGCAGTCCTCGACCGTGCGGAGCTGAAAGACACCGGCGAGATTCGCTCCCGGCACCGAGAACGCTCGATTGCGCCCGCCCGTCGCGACCAGCAAGCGGTCGTACACGACAGACTCGCCGCTTTCGAGCTCGACCACCTTCTGCTTGGCGTCGATCGCGGTGGCGCGCACGCCGAGCTTGAGCTGGATGCGCTGCTCGGCGTAGTAGCTCGCCGGCTTGACCAGCTGATCCTCGAAGCGATCCTGCCCGCGCAGATACCCCTTCGACAGCGGCGGACGGTTGTAGGGCAGCTGACGCTCGGCGCCGATCAGCACCAGGTCGCCGTCGAACCCTTGTTCGCGCAAGGTCACGGCCGCGGTGCCGCCGGCCAGGGAAGCCCCGACGATGACGATGGGAGGTCGTTTCATCACATCACTTCCTTGTTACGCGGTCGGTGTGCCTCTCGATGAGTCTATCACTCAGCCCGTAGTAGCGAACCCGGGGGTCCGGCGGGAATACGCAACGCTTCAGACGGTCAGTGGTGTCGGTTTACTACGACGTCAGTCGTCGACGCCGCCGGACACTTCGCGAGCGGGCTGACGCCGCCACGCGCGACGAAGCCGGACGCGCCACGCGCGGCGCTCCCCTTGCCGTGCGAGCCTGCGCCACGGCGCGAGCGACGGCCCCGAGATCCGGAGCGCGTGCGCCGCATCCTCGAAGAGCGAATAGGCGACCGGCGTCACGAGCAAGGTCAGCAGCAAGCACAGCGTCTGGCCGCCGATGACGACGACCGCGATGGCGCGCCGCTCCTCGGAGCCCGGGCCCGTGCCCACCCACAACGGCAGCATGCCGGCGACCAGCGCCAGGGTCGTCATGAGGATCGGCCGGAGTCGATCGCGATTGCCCTGCATGATGGCCGTTGCGCGGTCCATGCCGTGGGCGCGCAGCGCGTTCATGTGGTCGATCTGGAGGATCGCATTCTTCTTCACGACGCCGAACAGGACCAGGATGCCGAGCGCGGAATAGAGATTGAGCGTGTTGCCCGTATACCACAGCGAGAACAGCGCGAACGGCACCGACAGTGGCAAGGACAGCAAGATCGTCAGCGGATGGATCATGCTCTCGAACTGCGAGGCCAGGATCATGTACATGAAGATGACGGAGAGCAGGAAGACCCAGAGGAACTCCGTGAAGGTCTTCTCCATCTCCCTGGCCTTGCCGGTCAGGAAGGTCTGGTAGGCCGGCGGCATGTTCATCTCGGCGACGGCCTTCTTCAGGAGCTCGTTCCGGTCGGCCTGACCGTAGCCCGGCGCGATCCCCGCGCGTAGCCGTGTCTCGCGCTGCCGGTCGGTGCGATCGATGCGCGAGGCAGTCGCCGCCGCCTCGATCTTGACCACGTTGTCGAGCCGCACCAGCCCGCCGCCGGGCGCGAGGTTTACCTGGCCCGGGGCGCCCGTAGCGGGATTCGTCGACGTCGTGTCGCGCGAGACGTAGAGCCGCTCGATCGTTTTGAGATTGCCGCGGAACTGGGGCATCAGACGGATCTGCACGTCGTAGTCGTCGTTGACGATCGGATCGTGGAAGCGCGAGACCTGATCGTCGCCGCCGACCATCAGCCGCAGCGCGGTCGCGATCTGCTGGGTGTCCACGCGGAGATCGGCCGCCCGCTGGCGATCGATCGCCACGCGGAGCTCGGGCTTGTCGAGCCGCAAGGTCGTGTCGATGTCCACGATGCCGCCGATCTCGCGCGCCTTCGCCTTCAAGATTTCGCCGTACTCGGAGAGCTTCTCGAGCTCGGGCCCGCGCAGCGCCAGGTCGATGTCGAAGGTGCCGCCGCCGATGTTGAAGCCGGCGATGTTGCGGACCTGCGTGCGCATGTCGGTGAACTTCCTGAAGCGCTGTCGCAGCCCCATCATCACGTCGCGCTGCGAGTAGTTACCTTGGAAGGCCTCCAGCGGCCGGCCGTGCGTCAGGCCCTTCCAGAGCCGCCCCGGCGTCAGGGTGCGCTCCTCGTGCGACACCGTCCGCACGTACATGTAGCCCTGGTTCACCTTGCCAAGGAAGCTGCCGCCGCCCGAAGCCAGGACGAGCGCGACGCCCTTTGTCGCGAGCGCCTCCTTGGCCAGCGCCTGCATCGCCTCGTCCATCGCGGCCAGGCTCATCTTTTCCGGGCCGAATACCAGCACCTCGAACTCGGACTCGTCGACGTCGCTCGGGATGTACTCCTGCTTCACCTGGCGATAGATCGGGATCGCCGAGGCCAGGGTGATCACGCTGATGATCACGATCACCCAGCGATGGCGCATCGAGAGCGCGAGCGCCCAGGTGTAGGCGCCGTCGATCCACGCGTAGAAGCCGCCGCGCGAGCCGCCGTGCCCGCCCTCGGCGTGGCCGCTCGCCGCGTCCTCCGCGCGCAGCAGGCGTGCGCACATCATCGGGGTCAGCGAGAACGACACCAGCAGGCTCACCAGTACGGACACCGCGGCGGTCAGGCCGAACTGGTAGAGGAACCGCCCGGAGATCGAAGACATGAACGAGACCGGCACGAAGATGACGACCAGCGAGAACGTGGTCGCCATGACCGCCAGGCCGATGTCGGCGGTCGCCTCGCGCGCGGCCTCGAACGGCCGCATCTTCTTTTCCTCGACGAAGCGGAAGACGTTTTCGAGCACGACGATCGCGTCGTCGATGACGATGCCGACCATCAGCACGAGCGCCAGCATCGTCACGCTGTTCAGCGTGAAGTTGAGCGCCCACATCATCCCGAACGCCGAAACGACCGAGGTCGGGATGGCCACCGCGGCGATGAAGGTCGAGCGCCAGGAGCGCATAAAGGCCAGCACGACCAGCGAGGCCAGGATCGAGCCGAGCACCAGGTGCAGGTTGATCTCGTGCAGGGCCGCGTAGATGTAGCGCGACTGATCGCGGATCACCTCGAGCTTGAGGTCAGGCGGCACCTGGTCGCGCAGGCGCGCCAGCTTCGCCTTGACGCCCTCGATGACCGCGACGGTGTTCTCGCCCGACTGGCGGCGCACTTCCATGATGACGGTGGGCACGCCGTTGAGTCGCGCGGCCGAGCGCTGCTCCTTAGTGCCGTCCTCGGCGTAGCCGATGTCGCGCACGCGCACCGGCACGCCGCTCAGGGTGGCCACCACCAGGTCGTTGAACGAGCGCGGCTCGGCGATGCGCCCCATCGTCCTGAGCGACGCCTCGTTGAGCCCGGCGGTCACGTTGCCGCCCGGCAGGTCGGCGTTCTGGCGGATGATGGCGTCGCGCACGTTCGTGATCGGGATCTGGTAGGCGGCCAGCCGATCGGGATCGACCCAGACGTTGACGGAACGCGGGAGCCCGCCGACGATGCGCACCTCGCCGACGCCCGTCGAGCGCTCCAGCTGCGGGCGAATGATCTTGTCGGCGATCTCCGTCAGCTCGCGCAGCGAGCGGTCGCTGGACAGCGCGATCGTGACGACCGGGGCCTGGTCGTTGTCGAACTTGGCGATGATCGGCGGGAGGATCTCGCGCGGCATGTTGCGGACCGCGATGGCCACCTTGTCCCGCACGTCCTGGGCCGCCACGTCGATCTGCCGGTTCAGGTTGAACGTGACGATGACGATCGCGGTGCCGGGGCCACAGATCGACCGCAGCTCGCTGATCCCCTGGATCGTGTTGATCTGCTCCTCGAGCCGCTGCGCCAGCTGGGTTTCGGTCTCCTCGATGGAGGCGCCCGGCAGCTCGACGCGCACGCTGACCGTCGGCAGATCGACGGCCGGGAAGCGATCGACGCCCAGCCGGAACCAGCTCGCGGCGCCCACGACCACGAACGCCATGACGAGCATGGTCGCGAACACCGGACGCTTGATGCAGACCTCGGCGAGCTTTTGCATGGCGCGCTACGGCGTCACGACTACGGCCTGGCCACCGGTGAGGTTGCCGGGGACGGTCACCACCGTGTCGCCGCGCTTGAGCCCGTCGACGATCTCGACGTCGGGGCCCAGACGGCGACCGGTCGTCACGCGGACCTCGGCGGTCTTGCCCTGGCGAACGACCATCACCTTCTCGACGCCGGCAAAGACGATCACCGCGGTCGCCGGAATCGTGATGACGGGCTGGCTCACCTCGGTCAGGATGTCGACGCGCGCGAAGGCGCCAGGCCGCAGGAAGCTGCGCTCGTTCGGAACCTCGGCCTCGATGAGCAAGGTGCGGTTCTGCTCTTGCACGATCGGCGAGAGTCGAACGACCCGGCCGCGGTAGACGGTGGCATCGCCCTCGACGGTCAGCGTGACCGCGTGACCGGCGCGCACGCCCGAGCCCTCGCGCTCGGGAACCGGCACGCGCAGCCGCAGCGGATGCACGCGCACCAGGGTCGCGATCGGCGTGCCCGCGGAGAGGTACTCGCCCACCGACGCCTGCTTCAGGCTGACGACGCCGTCGAGCGGCGAGACGATCACGGTGTCGCTGAGCTGCTGGCGGGCCAGATCGAGCTCCGAACGCCGCTGCGCGATCACGGCCTGGCGGTTGCGCACTTCCTCGATCGCGTCCTGGTAGCGTCCTTCGGCGACCTGGAGCGCCGCTTCGGCGGTGTCGAGCTGAGCGCGGGCGATCAGCTCCTGCTGCGCGAGCTTGATGCTGCGATCGCGGGTGAGCCGGGCGTCGTCCATCATCGCGCGGGCCTGGCGGACGACCGCGGTCTGCTCGGGATCGACCTTCTCATCGGTGCCGGTCGGCGAGAGCCCGAGGCGCACGCGCGCCTGCTGCAGCGACGCCTCGGCTTGCTCGACGCGCAGCTTGAAGTCGCTCTGGTCGAGCCGTCCGACGAGCTGCCCTTTCTTCACGCGCGTGCCGAGATCGACCGTGGTTTCGGCGAGACGGCCGGCGACCTTCGTGCCGAGGACGACCTGATCGTCGGCGGCCAACGTTCCGGTCGCGGAGACCGTGCGCGCCACCGTGCGCTCCGCAGCCAGCGTCACTTTCACTTCACGCGGCGGCGGGCCGGCGGGCTTGTTCTTTTGCTCCTCGGCGCCGACGGCGCCCTGCCCCTGGCAGCCGCTGAGGACAAGGCAAAGGCCGAGGGCGAAGGCGGTCAGAACATAAGGGGACATCCGGTTGATGATACCCCAACCGAATGCCCTGCCCGGCCCCTCTGAAGGTCGCGTACGCGTACTACTGGGCCGGAGCGGGCGGAGCGACCGTGACACCCTGGGCGCCGTTCCGGGAAATCGCCTCGGCCACGATGCCGGAGGCCTTCACGTCCTCGACGAAGGCACGAAGGAAACGGGCGGAAGCCTCACGGTTCTTCGCGGTGCCGATCGCCTGCTGGACGGCCGTGAACTGCCCGTCCAGGATTCGAGCGCCCGGGAGTTTCTGGACGTCGGTGAGCAGCCGCGGCTTGAGCCCGGCTAGCGCCTCGAGCTTCTGGCTGACGAACGCCTCGAACGAAGAATCGAGGCCTTGCGTCGTCACAAGCTTGGCGTGCTTGATCGTGCGGGCCAGGTAAAGACCGTAGGCGCTCTGGTCGGCGACGGCGATTCGCACGCCCTCGCGGTCGACCTCGGCGATGGAGCGAATCGGTGAGCCGGCAGGCACCAGATAGGTCGACGGGATCTCGAGATAGGCCGCGGTGAACGCGATCTCCGCCGCGCGCTGCGGCTCTGCGCCGAGAAACGCTACGTCCCAGGCGCCGGTCTTCACGCCGTCTCCGAGCTTGCCGGCGGTGTCGAACTTGATGAACTCGACGGGCACGCCGAGCCGGCGGCCGAGCTCACGGGCCACGTCGGACGCGACGCCGCGGGGGTCGGTGCCCGACGAGCCCGGCGTCACGAGCAGGAAGTTTCCGTGGTTGAGCCCGACCCGGAGCTTTCCGGAAGGCGCGATCTCGGACCGAATTGCGGGCGTGATCTCGGTAGCCATGGCGCCAGACGTTAGCACGAACACAACACCAGAGGCCATGCCGAGCACACGCCGTCGCGAAATCGTCACGACGCCGTCCGGTTCTTGAAGAACGAGCTCTTGAGCGCGATCTTGCCCTCGCGGAACGTGAACACGTCGCACCCGTTCACCTCGACCTTCCGGCCGTCGCCCGCGGTGCCCGTGAAGAGCCACTCCGAGAGGCCGCGGTCGCCCGACACGAAGTGCCGCGCGGCGCCGAAGCGCGCGTCGGGGAACGCGGCGAAGACGCGGGCGAACGCCTCTCGCACGCGCTCGCGTCCGACGTGTCGCGTGCCGCACGCGTCGGCGCCCGCGACGCTCTCGAAGACGCAATCGTCGGCCATGAAGGTCATCAACCGGTCGACGTCGTGCGCATTCCAGCCGACCTCGAAGAACGCGTCCAGATCTTTTGTGGTCATGGCGGGAGCATCGCGCGCCACACGCGGCCGCGTCAATTCCCCATACATCCGCGCGATCGCGCCGGGCGGCACGATGTATGGGGCTCAGCGTGGGCCGGCGCCCATACATCCACAGCGCGGGCTCGCGCCACACCGGATCTTGCGCTATCCTTTGCTCGGCCCGATCGAGGGGCCGACGGTCCGCATGAAGGGCTCAGCCCACTCTCGTTAGACAGAAGACGACATCAACCTGACTTCCTGCCCGCAGCTCGCGGACGCCGGGCACAACGCAAGGGCCTCGCCCTGCGAAAGGAAGGAAGGTTCGTCATGGGCTCGTCACACGAGCTGCCCGCCCGCGCCAACCTCGAGCACCTCAAGAACGAAGCCAAGCAGCGTCTGAAAGAGCTGCGGGCCCGCGACGCCGACGCGCGGCTCAGCGACGCTCAGCTGCTGGTCGCGCGCCAGTACGGATTCCCGAGCTGGCCCCGTCTCAAGGCCGCGGTCGACGACCGCGAGCGCTCGCGCGTCTTCGCGGCCGCGCGCGAGGGTGACGTGGCCGCCGTTCGTCGGGCGCTCGAGCACGGCTTCAACCCCGGCACCAGCGATGCCGACGGCCGCTCATTGCACCAGCTCGCCAAGATCCTGGGCCACGCCGAGCTCGAGCTGCTGATGCGCAACTATCAGGAGCGCGACGACCGCACGGACCCGGTGAAGCGGGCCGTCGGGGCGATCCAGTCGGCCGCCGCAGACGGGCGCGTCGACGAGCTGCGCGGGCTGCTCGACGAGCATCCGGATCTCATCGACGCGCGTGGCCTCGACTTCAACAAGCAGACCGCGCTGCACAAGGCGGCGTGGAAGAATCGGCTCGAGTGCGTGCAGCTGTTGCTGGATCGCGGCGCCGACGCGCGGATCCGCGACTACGGCGACAACGCCTATGCGCTGCACTTCGCCGCCGAGGCGGCCGACCTGGCGATCGTGCGCATGCTGGTCGAGGCCGGCTCGGACGTCGTCGGCGAGGGCGACGATCATCAGGTCGGCGTGCTGGGCTGGGCGACGTGCCTGGGCCACGTACGCGAAGACGTCGCCCAGTACCTCCTGAGCGTTGGCGCCGAGCTCAACATCTGGTCGGCGATCGCGCTCGATCGCGGCGACGACGTGCGCCGCTTCGTGAAGCAGGATCCCGCGATCCTCTCGGCGCGCTCGAGCCGGAACGATCATCACAGAACGCCGCTGCACCACGCGGCGGCCGTGAATCGACCGGCCATGGTGCCCCTGCTCCTCGAGC
>Ga0209382_10001408_pt1 | contig 37936 bp, 37 predicted proteins | sample SoiMetdeltSBSDD5_FD_187599 | JGI IMG/M metagenome (GOLD analysis project Ga0209382, IMG submission 187599) | Bulk soil microbial communities from a Populus tree surrounding site in Tennessee, USA - Soil MetaG P. deltoides SBSDD5 (SPAdes) (version 2) | ecosystem: Environmental > Terrestrial >... | reverse complement strand
CGACCTGGTGGTGACCAAGTCCGTCGTCGGCTCGACCGACGTGTCGCCCGGCGACACCGTCGACTACGAGATCACGGTCCTGAACAACGGACCCTCGAGCGCCGTGGACGTGGTGACGACCGACGACCTGCCCGAGGCCCTGGCGGCGGTCTCGGCCAGTGCGGAGTGCACCGGCGCCCCCGGCCCGCCGGGCGGGGTGGTCACCTGCGGCCCGATCGCGACGCTGGCTCCGGGGGCCCGGGTCGGCTACCGGCTCACCGCGGCGGTCGGCACGGCCGCGGCCACGCCGGAGATCGTTAACCAGGCCACCGTCACCGCGGCCACCGCTGACCCCGACCCGGCCGGGAACCTCGGAGCCGCCACCGTCACCGACAGCGCCGTCGCCAACCCGGACGGCAACGGAGGTGGTGCGAACGCTGGCGGTTCCGGCGGTGACGGCGGATCGTTCCTGGCCTTCACCGGCTTCGGCTGGACGGCCCTCGCCCTCGCGGGTGGGGCGGCCTTCCTGATCGGCGTGGCCTGCATGGGCCTCGCACGACGCCGTCGTGCTGGCTGACCGAGAAACCTGTCGTGGGGTGTCGAATCGGCGGTTCGGCTTCCCGCCCGGTGACCGAGCCAATTCGCTTGCGGGCGGTGCGGTCGGCGGCCGATGGTGTCGCCATGATGATGGTGATGGTCCGTCGCCGTGGGCGCCTCATCCGGGGCGCCGCGGGCACGATGGGGTTGGCACCGACTCACCGACCACTGGGCTGAACGCCTGGTCGACCGGTCCGGAGTCGGTCCTGGCGATCTGGTGATCGACATCGGGGCCGGCGAAGGCGCCATCACCCGACATCTCGTCGCCGCCGGCGCCCGCGTCCTGGCCGTCGAGCTGCACCCCGGCCGCGCCAGCGGCCTCCGGCGGCAGTACGCCACTGCGTCGGTACGGGTGCTGGAGGTCGATGCCAGCGACCTGTGGCTCCCGGGCCGGCCCTTCCGGGTGGTCGCCAACCCGCCGTTCGCCATCACGACGGCTGTGCTCCGGCGGCTGCTCTCGCCGCGCAGCCGCCTCCAACGAGCCGATCTCGTCGTACCCCGGTACGCCGCTGCCCGGTGGTCCAGCGGCCGGGCCCCGGACTCTGCACGGTGGTCGGCGCACTTCACGGTCGAGACGATCGGCTACCTGCCCCGCCGGGCCTTCGTCCCCGCACCTCCCGAGCCCGCGGTCGTCCTCCGCCTGCAGCGCCGCCCATCCCGGGGCTCAACTCGCGGCTGTTAGCTTGCGCCGGATGCGGGTCGAGCAGCGCGCCGCGACGCCGACGGCCGTCGTCCGGAGGCGCACGACGTGGGACCGGTTCCCGGCCGAGTGGGGGCCCATGCTCGACGAGGTGTACGCACTGGTGAGGGCCGGCGAGATCGAGCAGGACGGCCACAACGTCATGGTGTACCGCGACCTGGACGACGGCGGTGTCGAGGTGGAGGTCGGCGTGCAGGTCGGGAGGCCGTTCGCGTCGACCGGCGCTGTCCTGTCCTCCGAGCTACCCGGTGGCAAGGTTGCGGTCACCGTGCACCGCGGTCCCTACGGCCGCCTGGGCGCGACCCACGCCGCACTCCTGCAGTGGTGTGCCACCGAGGGCCGGTCGGTGGCCGGCCCGCGATGGGAGATCTACGGCGACTGGATGGAGGACGAGAACGCCCTCGAAACCGAGATCGCCTACCTCCTCGACTGAGGCCCGGTGCTTCCGACACCGCGGGTCGGGCCCGCGGCGAGCACGTTCGTGAGATCGAACGACGCCGGTTGGTCCAGCTGTTCGTAACGGCAGGAGGTCGGGTCCCGGTCGGGCCGCCAGCGTACGAACTGGGCGACGTGGCGGAACCGGAAGCCCTCCATGTAGTCGTACCGCACCTCGACGACCCGCTCGGGTCGTAGCGGCACGAAGGAGAGGTCCTTGGCGGCGTTCCAGCGGCTGCCCTGGCCGTGGCGGGGCTGGTCGTCGGGCTCGCCTGCGGCCCAGCTCCACGGATGGTCGGTGAAGTCGACCACCAGCGGTTGCAGCTCGGCGAACAGCTCCCGGCGGCGGGCCATGGGGAACGCTCCGACCACGCCGACCGGGATGAGCACCGACCCCTCGAGGTGCTCCCGCACCTCCGCCGGGACCGCCGGATGGTCGGGATCGTCGTACAACCCGAGCAGCAGCGACCCGATCGCGCCCGGCCCCGACTTGTGGACCCGGTAGCCGGCGACCACACAGTCCGCGGTCCGGACGTGCTTGATCTTGGACATCACCCGCTTGTTCGGTTGGTAGGTCAGGTCCGGGCGCTTGGCGATCAGCCCGTCCAGGCCGGCCCCCTCGAAGAGGGCGAACCACTGGCGGGCGAGGTCCTGGTCCTCCGTGATGGGCGTGAGGTGCACCCGGGGCACGCTCGGCCCGCGGCCGAGAGCCTCCTCGAGCACGTGTCGCCGCTGCCGGAAGGGACGGGCCATGTGGTCGGTGTCGTCCAGAGCGAGCAGGTCGAAGGCGATGAAGCTGGCCGGCGTCCGTTCGGCCAGCATGTGGACCCGGCTCGCGGCGGGGTGGACGCGCTGCTGGAGGGCCCAGAAGTCCAGGCCCTGCCCATCGGGGTCGGGCACCACGATCTCGCCGTCGATCACGCAGCGTTCGGGCAGGGCCTCCTGCAGGGACGCGACCAGCTCGGGGAAGTAGCGGGTCATCGGGCGCTCGTTGCGGCTGCCGATCTCCACCTCGTCGCCGTCGCGGAACACGATCGAACGGAACCCGTCCCACTTGGGTTCGTAGAGGTGACCGGGCGGGATGTCGGCGACCGCCCTGGCCAACATCGGCGCCACCGGGGGCATCACCGGAAGCCGCACCCCACCATCATGGGCCGCCGGCCCGGACCGGTCGACCGCCCGGACCTCGGTGTCGGGGAGCATGATGTCGGAGTGGCCGATGCGCGGACCGTGGTGGCGTCCTACTGGTCGAGCGCCGATGCTCGTGACTGGACGACCTTCGGCGACCTGCTTGCTGACGATGTCGTCTACGAGGCACCACAGGCTCGCGAGCGGGTGCGTGGGCGCGAGGCGTACGTCCGGTTCAACGTCGAGGGCTTCCCGACCGACTGGCACCTGACGGTCGAGCGGTTGATCGCCGATGGCTCGGAGGCCGCGACCTGGATCCGGTTCGTCGACAGCGGCAAGGTCCAGACCGGCCTGTGCTTCTTCACCCTCGACGAGGAGGGCAAGATCGCCCACATCGTCGACTTCTGGCCCGAGCCATACGAGCCTCCCGCCAACCGGGTCGACCTGGCCGAACGCTACTGACCCTCGACCTCGACCACAGGTTGAGGATTGCGACGACTCGTGCCAGTCACTGGGCTGAGCCCACGTACGAGCCTCAGTGGCGGGCGAGGTGCAACGGCTGGTGCACCGGCAGCACGCGCTGCAGGGGCCAGCCGTTGGGGGAGCGCATCAGGCTGAGCAGCGGCCTCGTGACCAGCAGCACCGCTGCGATGGTCCACCCGATGCGCCACACGTCGATCGGGATCGAGGTCAGCGACGCCGCGAGGCGCGCATCGGTCCGCGGCTGCGAGGGGAACCAGAGCTCGCGCAGGCTGCTGGCCAGCCCGGCCAGCGTCATCGCCGCGAGCGTGTACGCCGCCGCCCGGGAGACCGCGCCGCCAGGGACCGCCGCGAGGACCAGCGCGAGCGAGAACAGCAGTGCGTACTCCAGGGTGAAGGTGCCGGCATCGGCGCTGACCGAGCCGTCCACCGGGAGGTGGGCATCGTCCGGCACCCAGAAGAAGGCCGTGACGACCAGGACCGCCGCGATGCCGAGGAGGATGCCGCGCCCCGTCCGCATCTTGCGCACCGCGACCAGGAGACCGGCGGCCAAGGCAGCCTCGCTCAGGATCCCCGCCGACAGGACCATCGTGCCCAGGCCCATGCCCCGCAAGCCCTGGCCGGCCAGCACGTCCGACGAGGCGAAGGTCGCCGCGAACCCCCTCGGGTCGAGCGTCACACCCGCGACGTCGTAGCCGGCCACGGCCCCCGTGGCCGCATGACCGAGCTCGTGGGCCAGGTGGCCCAACCTCATGCCGGGGATGTTCGCCGCGGCGACCAGGCTGGCCCCGGCGACCACGCACACCAGGCCCGCGGTGACGAGTGCCTGGTCGATGGCGTGGGCGACTGCTGTCCGCTGGTTCCGCATGATGAACCCCCGGCCGGCCCGCCACGGACAGTTAAGTGGCACCACACAGAGTGCGTCAACCCACATTCAGTGGTCATCGGTGACGCTGCGCGATGGAGCTGGTCGCTTCTACGGCTGTCCGGTCGTCGCGGTGGTGGCCGGCGTCGAGGTCGTGGTCGCGGCGTCCTGGGCCGCGGCGATCGTCTCCTCGAGGGCGCTCAACGTCGCCGCGTCCACCGCACCGGTGGGGCTGACGCCGAGGGCGGTCTGGAAGTCCTTCAGCGCGTCGGTCAGCTCGGCGGTCCACTCGCCGTCCACGGGGCCCGTCCAGTAGCCGGCCAGCTTGAGCGTGGCTTGAAGGGCCGCCGTGTCGGCCAGCGCCTGCTGTGCGGCCTCACCACCGCTCGCCTGCACCGCCGCGTCGAGCGCGGCGGAGGTCGCCTGGTCGACGAGGCCGGTCACCGGCAGGTCGCTCTCCGTCTGGAGGGCCTCCACGGCGTCGACGGTCGCGGGACCGTAGATGCCGTCGACCCCGCCCTCGTAGTAGCCCGCGGTCTGCAGTGACGCCTGGAGCGCCGAGGTGTACTCGACGACCGCGGTGACGGCCTGCTCCTCCTGCTCGGCGGTCAGGCAGCCCGCGTCGGTGAACAGCCGCAGCCACGCGACCTCGACCGCGAACGCCGCCGCGTTGAGCTGCGCCGTCGCCTCGGTCAGCGGCGTCTGGTCGGTGATCCCCTCCGTCGCGTCCGCCAGGTCCGACTCGGCCCGCTCGACGCGATCGAGCGTCGCTGCCGGCACCAGCGTCGAGGTGGTCGTCGTGCTGGTGGACGAGGCCGACGTCGAGGACTGCGCCTCGGCCAGCGCGACCTGGGCCTCCGCCAGCTCCTGCTCCGCCTGCGTCAGCTGGTCCCGGGCGTCGGCCACGTCCCCGGCGCTCGACTGCACCGTCTCCCGGGGCTCCTGCAGATCGGCTCCGGCCGTCGTGATGTCGCCGACCGTCGCCTCGGCCTGGTTGAAGGCCTGGCCGTAGCGGTCGACGGCGCCGACGTAGTCCTCGCTGTCCTCGCAGAAGGTCGAGATGGCGTCGTCGAAAGTGCCCTGCGCGTCGGACACCGCCTCCTCAGCGTCGGCCACCCGGGCCTGCGCCGCTTCGAGGTCGCTCGGCGCCTCGTCGTCGTCGCCACACCCTGCGACCAGGACGGTCGCGCCGAAAGCCATCGCGATCAAACGTCGCACCTGCGCCTCCGGGGTCCGATGCGTCCAGCGGTGGTGGCATCGATGGTCGATCCCACCGCCGGTGGGATTCCTCACTCGATCGGGATGAGATGTCGCCGGGGCGCGTCGCCGCACCGCCACCGGGACGACCGCGACCATCAGCAGGCGTCCCCGCGAGGTCGGGTACGCTCCCGCCGTGCTCTTGCTCGCGATCCTCGCGTTCGGCATCTTCGCTGGCGCGGTCGCCCAGCTCGTCCTGGGCTCGGGCCTCTACGAGATCAACTGGGGCGAGGCTCTCGTCGCCGGCCTGGTGGGGTCCTTCGTCGGCGGGCTGATCATCAGCCTCCTCGCGGGGGATGGCCTGAGGCTGCGGGCGAGCGGCCTCATCGGCTCGATCGTCGGTGCGATCCTGGTCCTGGCGGTCTACCGCTGGTACCGGGGCCGCACCCGGGTGACCCGCTAGGCGCACTACAGCTAGTCGCAGCCGGACTCGATCGCCTCGCCGAGGTCGTCGGCGGCCGTCGTGACCTCCTCGGCGGCGTCGCCCACCGCCGACAGGCCGGCTCCTGCTTCGCCCTCGTTGGACGGGAGGTCCGCGATCTCGGTGCGCAGGTCGTCGACCGCGCTGCCGAGGGCGTCGACCTCGTCGCCGATCGTCTCCCCGGCCGAGTCCCGGAGCTGGTCGACCGCGTCGGCGACGTCGTCGAGCGCCACGTCCAGGGCGTTCGTGCCCTCGGCGACCACGTCGACGTCACCCAGGGCGGCGACCGAGTCCTGCAGCCGGGCCCAGTCCGCACAGGCGTCGTAGCCAGGGTCGGCCGCGGTGTCGTCGTCGTCGTCCGAGCAGGCTCCGGCGGCCAGCAGCAGCATGACGGCCAGGAGGACCGCCAGGCGGGTTCGTGTTCCTCGGGAGATGCCTCTGGCGACCATCGGGACCTCCAGCTGTCGTGTCTCGCTGTCCGTTCCGATGGTTCCGGAACGCCGCCGGGCGGGGATCACCCGAAGGGAGTGATCATCCCCGGAGGGTGACGCCGGCCGGGACGGTGCGGCGTACGTTCCGGCTGCCACCCAACCGAGGGAGGGAAGCATGGCTGTCGTCACCTTCATGGCCTACGTCGGGGTGTACCCCAATGTCGCCGACGCGACCGCCGACTACGAGCTCGTCAAGGACCTCCACACCGACGCCGGGCTCATCGACGCGTACGACGCGGCGGTGATCGAGCGGCGACCCGACGGCAAGGTCAAGATCACCAAGAAGCACGAGACCCCGACACGGGTGGGCGGTGTCCTCGGGGCCGGCGTCGGCCTGGCCACGGGCCTCGTGGTGGCCCTGTTCCCGTTCGCCGCGATCGGGGGTGGGCTGCTGGCCGCGACGACGGGCGGTGGCGCGGTGCTCGGCGCGGTCGCGGGGCACGCGGCGGCGGGCATGACCCGCAGCGACCTCAAGGACCTCGGCGAGCGGCTCGACACCGGCGAGGCGGGCCTGGTCGTGGTGGCCGTCTCGGACATGGGCGCCAAGGTCGAGGAGGCGATGCGGCGGGCCGAGAAGGTCGAGGCCAGGGAGCTCCGAGCGGACACCGATGATCTGGAGCGGGACGCCGGAACGGCCGCCGACGAGGGCGATGGCTGAGCCGGCCTGAGCCGGCCGACCCGGCTGAACGCCGCGCTGTCTCCAATCCTGGGTGACCCGGCTCACCCGGTGGGGGTGAGGACCCTCCGCGCTCGCTGTCGTACCGTCCGAGGCTGCGACGGTGTCCGAAGTTCCCCGAGGCCGGATCGTGACGGTGAAGGGCACGGGATTGCCATGAATCAGCGTTGGGTACAGAGACCATCCATCGGATCGGCGGGCGCGCCGGCGGACAGTCACGCCGCTGCCCACCCTGACGCTCTCGGGCTCCGTCAACGGCCGGTGGTCGGCGCGCGCCGCACCACACGTTTCGAGGGAGGACACCGATGGCGCCGGAACCCCCCATCCGAGTCATGGTGGTCGACAGCAGTCCCGTCGTCCGCGCCGGTGTGGCCTCGCTGCTGAGCGAGGACGGCGACATAGCCGTGATAGCCACGGCGGACAGCTCGGCCCGGGCGCAGGACCTGCGCACCGAGCTGGACCTGGACGTCGTCGTCATGGACCTGGCCGCGCTCGAGATCGACGCCGACACGGCCACTGCGGGCTGGTTCGAGCGCTGCCCGGGAACCAAGGTGGTGGTGCTGACCGATCTCATCGACGACGTCCTGGTGCGCGCCCTGTTGGCAGCCGGCGTCAGCGCCTGCCTCCTGCTCGACACGGTCAGCCGTCACGAGCTGGTCGGCGCGATCCGCGGGGTCATGCGCGGCCAGGCGACGTTGTCGTCCGAGTTCCTGCCCCATCTCGTGCGGCCAGACCACCAGGAGCTGCCGGGGACCAAGCTGACCGCCCGCGAGAAGGACATCCTGGAGCTGCTGGTCGAGGGGCGCACCAACGGGTCCATCGCCCACGACCTCGGCCTCGCCACGGGCACCGTCCGGATCTACGTCAGCGGGATCCTCACCAAGTTGGGCACGCCCAACCGCACCGCGGCGACCGCGTTCGCGATCCGGGAGGGCCTCCTCGACCTGACCACCGGGTCGCGGGGGGACGTGCTGGCCAGCGGGCGGGCCTCGTGATCACGAGCTGACCGATCTGCCGCCGGCCCTACCCGTGCCGGGCGGGTGTGCTCAGCTCCGGTCGGCGGGAACGACCACCACCGGGCACGTGGCGTGCAGGGTGACGCGGTGGCCGACCGATCCGAGCTGCACGCCACCGAGGCCCTTGCGTCCCATGACCACCAGGTCGGCCGTCTTGGCCTCCCGTAGCAGCCATTCGGCCGGACGCCCACAGCGCAGCACCCGCTCGAGGGGGGTCCGCAACCCCGTGGTGTCCACGTTGTCGACGGTGTAGTCCAGCTCACGCTGGGCGTAGACCTCCAGGTCCTCGGGGTCGGCCAGCATCTGCGCGAACGCACCGGTGCCGACATAGGGCTGATCCCAGACGTGCAGCACCCTGATCTCGGCCTCGTTCGCTCGGGCGTCGTGCACCGCCCAGGCCAGGGCGGCCCGTGATGCCGCCGAGCCGTCCACTCCGACGATGATCCGGCGCATGATGACCTCCTCTCCTGCTGTCGTCCTCACTTCGGACAGTACGGACCGGCGGGCCGGTGGTCTGCGGGCGACGGTCACCGACCCCCGGGACCTTGGTCCCGACCGTCCACAAACGGCGGGTGGCCTCAGGGGTCCCAGTGCTCGTGCTCGTGGGCCCGGCGTTCGGCGAGTCGGGCGGCGTACGCGGCAGCCTCCGACCGCCGGCTCATGCCCAGCTTCGCGAGCAGGTTGGAGACGTAGTTCTTGATGGTCTTCTCGGCCAGGTACATGCGCTCGCCGATCTGGCGGTTGGTGAGGCCCTCGGCGATGAGGCCGAGGAGCTTGCGCTCCTGGTCGGTCAGCCCGGCCAGCTCGTCGTCGGACGACCGTTGGCGGAGCCGGTCGAGCACCCGGGCGGTCACCGCCGGGTCGAGGAGGGACTCGCCGGCCGCGACCCGGCGCACCGCGTCCATCAGGTCCGTGCCCCGGACCTGCTTGAGCACGTATCCCGCAGCGCCGGCCATGATCGAGGCGTAGACGGCCTCGTCGTCGGCGTAGGAGGTGAGCATCAGGCAGGCGATCTCGTCGTGGCGGGAGCGGATGTCCCGGCACACCTCGATGCCGTCACCGTCGGGGAGGCGGACGTCCAGCAGCGCGACGTCGGGTCGCGTCGCGGGGATGCGGCCCACGGCCTCCTCGGCTGTGCCGGCCTCGCCGACCACCTCGAAGTCGTCTTCGTGCTCCAGCAGCTCGCGCAGCCCCCGTCGCACGATCTCGTGATCGTCCAGAAGGAACACCCGGATGGTCATGGTCCCTCCTTGCTGGTGTCGGGGCTGCCGACTCGGGCCGTCTCCTAGGATCGAAGGATATGGAATCCGCGGGTCCCCAGGCTCTGCGCCGCCTGCTGGATGCCGTGATGACCGTCGGCTCCGACCTGGACCTGCCCGCGATGTTGCGGCGCATCGTCCAGGCGGCGGTCGACCTGGTCGACGCCCGCTACGGCGCCCTGGGCGTGCTCGACGAGACCCGGACACGGCTGGCGCAGTTCCTCACGGTCGGCGTCGACGACGAGACCTACCGGGCCATCGGTCCTCTGCCCGAGGGTCACGGCCTGCTTGGGCTGCTGATCCTGGAGGCGAAGCCGGTGCGGCTGCCCGACCTGACCGAGCATCCCGACAGCTACGGGTTCCCTCCGCACCACCCGGCGATGAAGTCGTTCCTCGGCGTGCCGATCCGCTCCCGCGACCAGGTCTTCGGCAACCTGTACCTGACCGACAAGACCACCGCCGAGGTGTTCACCGAGGTCGACGAGGAGCTCGTGGTCGGCCTGGCCTCGGCGGCCGGCATCGCGATCGAGAACGCCCGGCTGCACAGCCGGGTGCAGGAGCTGGCCCTGGTCGAGGACCGGGAGCGCATCGCTCGGGAGCTTCACGACACGGTGATCCAGCGCCTGTTCGCCACCGGGCTGTCGCTGCAGGCGATCGTGCGCCTGCTGAGCGCCGACCCGGCGACCGCCGAGGAGCGCATCCAGTCCGCCGTGGATGACCTGGACGTCACGGTGAAGCACATCCGGTCGGCCATCTTCAGCCTGGAGGGCGCCCGGCCCCTGTCCGGACACGGGCTCCGCCAGCAGATCCTGGCTGTCGTCCGGGAGGCGACCGCAGCCCTCGGGTTCGACCCGCGGGTGCTCGTGGACGGGCCGGTCGACACCGGCGTCAGCGACGATGTCGGCGCCGATCTGCTCGCCGCGGTGCGCGAGGGGTTGAGCAACGTCGCTCGCCATGCGCACGGCACCGCGGCCACGGTGGAGGTGGTGGTCGACGCCACGATGGTCGCGATGACGATCACCGACAACGGCGCCGGCCCGCCTCCGGCCCGGGATCGTCCCGGCGGGGGCCGCGGGCTGAAGAACCTGCGCACCCGGGCCGAGCGTCGCGGCGGCACCATGACACTGCAGCCCGGAGACCCCAGAGGCGCAGTGCTCGACTGGCGCGTGCCCCGGTCCTGACGGGGGACCGCGGCACCGCGGCACCAGCGGGGCGTCGCAGCGGTCAGGACGGGGATGCGGCCGGGACCCGAGCTCCTCCCGATGAAATATGGGACGAAGGTCCCAGCGGAGACCGCCGGTCAGCCCTGCGCATCCGGCCGGGCCGCTGATGACGATGGCGGTATGGACACGACCGAAGACCGAACGGCCGCCGCCCGCGGCCTGCCCGTAGGCACGACGGCGGCGGTCGTCGCCGTCCTGGCGATGGTCTTCGCCACGGTGGCGCTGGTGGCCCGGGGCGGTGACGGAGACGTGGCCACCAGCGCCAGCACCCGCGTCGAGCTGAGCGAGTTCGCCATCGACTTCCTCGGCCCGCCCGAGGTGGAGGCGGGGGGATCGATCGAGGTCACCAACACCGGGACGACGGTCCACGACCTGACGGTGGTGGGCACGGACCTCACCACCGGCGCTCTCGATCCGGGTGCGTCGGCGGACCTCGACGTCTCGTCCCTCGAACCGGGCGACTACGAGCTGCTGTGCTCGATACCGGGTCATGCCGACTCCGGCATGACCGCGAGCTTGACCGTGGGCGGCAGCGGTGCCGCCGACGGGGCCGCCACGTCGGGTGACGCGTCGGGCTCGGGTGGCTCCCACGACATGGCGCACATGGCCGACGGCGACTACCAGCAGATGGACCAGGCCATGCAGGACTCGATGGCCGAGTTCCCGGCCGAGACCGAAGGGGTCGGCAACGCGCCGCTCGAGCCGCGCGTGCTACCCGACGGGACCAAGGAGTTCGAGCTCACCGCCGAGGTCACCCCCTGGGAGGTCGCGCCCGGCGAGACGGTGGATGCCTGGACCTACAACGGCATGGTGCCGGGACCCTCCATCCACCTCGACGTGGGCGACCGGGCCCGCATCGTGCTCCACAACGAGCTGCCGATGGGGACCGACCTGCACCTGCACGGCATCAACGTCGCCAACCAGGCGGACGGCGTCTCCCCGATCACCCAGCCGCTCGTCGAGCCGGGTGGGTCGTTCACCTACGAGTTCACGGCCGACGAGGTGGCGGTGGCCATGTACCACTCCCACCACCACGCCCAGCTCCAGGTGCCCAACGGGATGCTGGGCACGATCTTCGTCGGCCAGGTCCCGCTGCCCCGGGGCGGCACGGTGGGCGGCGAGGCGATCCCGGCCGACCTACGGATCGCGCAGGAGCTGCCGCTGGTCCTCAACGATGCCGGGGTGATCGGCTACTCGCTCAACGGCAAGAGCTTCCCCGCCACGGCGCCGATCGCCGCACAGCAGGGCGACTGGATCCTGGTCCACTACTTCAACGAGGGGACCCAGATCCATCCCATGCACCTGCACCAGTTCGACCAGGTCGTGGTGGCCAAGGACGGCTTCCCGCTGGACAGCCCCTACCTCGCCGACACCCTCAACGTCGCACCGGGCGAGCGCTACAGCGTGCTGGTCAACCTCGACCGTGCCGGCACCTGGGTCTGGCACTGCCACATCCTTCCCCACGTCGAGCGGGACACCGGCATGTTCGGCATGGTCACCGCCATCGTTGTCCAATGAGCGGTGTGACTGACGTTGGACCCTGGGAGTGCGACGCGCTGACGACCGACGGATCGCCGATCCACCTGCGGCCCATCCGTCCCGAGGACGCCGATGCGCTGGTGGCGTTCCACGGCCGGCTCTCGCCGGACACGGTGTACTTCCGCTTCTTCTCCGCCCATCCGCGCCTGTTGCCCCAGGAGATCGAGCGCTTCACGCAGGTCGACCACCACGATCGGGTGGCACTGGTGGCCGTGGCCCAGGAGCGGATCGTCGGCGTGGGCCGTTACGACCGCCTCCGTCCCGGTGGCCCGGAGGCCGAGGTCGCGTTCGTCGTCGACGACGCCTTCCAGCGTCGGGGCCTCGGAACGCTGCTGCTGGAGCACCTCGCGACCATCGCTGCGGCGGACGGCATCGAGCGCTTCCGAGCCGAGGTGCTGCCCGCGAACCGGCGGATGCTCGACGTCTTCGGCCGGTCGGGCTTCGAGGAGTCGGCCCACTTCTCGGGCGACGTGGTCGACGTGGTGTTGCCGGTCAGCCCGACCCGTGCGACCGTCGCGGCGATCGAGGAGCGGGAGCACAGCGCCGAGGCCCGGTCGATCCAGCGGCTCCTGTCGCCCCGGTCGGTGGCGGTCGTCGGGGCCAGCGACCGGCCCGGCTCGGTGGGCCAGGCTCTCATGACCAGCCTGGTCGGCGGGGGGTTCGCCGGGTCGATCCACCCGATCAACCGCCGCGGTGGCACGATCGCCGATCAGGTCGCGTACCCCTCGGTCCGGGACATCCCCGAACCGGTCGACCTGGCCCTGGTGGCCGTGCCGTCCCCGGCCGTGGAGGACGCCGTCGCCGACTGCGCCGCCAAGGGCGTCACCCATGTGGTCGTGATCACCGCCGGGTTCGCCGAGACGGGCCCGGAGGGCCAGCAGCGGCAGCAGGCCCTGCTCGACCTGGCCCGGCGGCACGGCATGCGCCTGGTCGGGCCCAACTGCCTCGGCATCGCCAACACCGAGGTCGGGCTCGACGCGACCCTCGCACCCTTCCGGACCGAACCCGGGAACGTGGCGTTCATGTCGCAGTCCGGCGCGCTGGGCATCGCCCTGCTCGAGCGCTCGGCCGCCCTGGGGATCGGCGTCTCGTCGTTCGTTTCGGTCGGCAACAAGGCCGACGTCAGCGGCAACGACCTCTTGCAGTACTGGGAGGACGACCCGCGGACCGACGTGATCCTCCTGTACCTCGAGTCGTTCGGGAACCCCCGCAAGTTCGCCCGACTGGCCCGCCGGGTCAGCCGGCGCAAGCCGATCGTGGCCCTCAAGAGCGGCCGCACTGCCGTGGGACGGCGAGCGGCCTCCTCGCAGACCGCCGCGACGGCGAGCGTTGTGGCGCTCGCCCAATTCCCGTCGAGCGTCGCGGCGCCCGCTCGCTTCGCGTTCGGCCCCGACACCGCGGTGGACGCCCTGTTCGAGCAGGCGGGCGTCATCCGGGTCGACACCCTGACCGACCTGTTCGACACCGCCCAGCTCCTGGCCTGGCAGCCGTTGCCGGCCGGCGCCCGCCTCGGGATCGTCGGCAACTCCGGCGGCCCCGCGACCATGGCCTGTGACGCCTGCTCGGCGCACGGGGTCGAGCTGGCCGACCTGGGCGCGACGACGACCGGCCGCATCCGCGAACTGATCTCCCTCCCGTCCGACGTCCCGGCGGCCAATCCGGTCGACCTGCTCGCCGGCGCCAGCGCGGAGCAGCTCGAGCAGGCCATCCGGGCCCTGCTCGACGAGGACGGCGTCGATGCCGCCCTCGCCGTCGTGACCCCCGTCCTGGGTGTGAGTGCCGACGACCTCGCCGGTGCGATCGCCCGAGCCGCGGCGCAGGCGAGCAAGCCCGTCCTGGCGTGCATCCTGGCCGTCGATGCGACCCCCGGAGCCCTCCGGGACAGCCACGTTCCGTGGTACTCGTCCCCGGAGGCTGCCGTCCGGGCCCTGGCCCGGGTCATGCGCTACGCGAGTTGGCGGGACCGCGAGCGCGACCCGGGCCACGTGCCCGACCTAGAGGGCGTGGACCGCACCCGGGCCGCTGCCGCGCTCACCACCACGCTCGACGGGCTCACCGCCGCCGAGCCGACGGCCTGGCTGCCACCGGCGGACGCGGCCGAGCTCCTCGCGGCCTACGGCATCGAAGCCGTCCCGACCCTGCCGGCTCCGACCGCGGACGAGGCCGTGGCGATCGCCGACCAGGGGGTGGAGATGGTCGTCGGCGTCGTCCACGACCCGGCCTTCGGCCCGCTGGTCATGCTCGGTGCCGGGGGAGTGGCCGGCGAACTGCTCGCCGACCGGACCTATCGGATCCTGCCCCTCACCGACCGCGACGCGGCGGCGATGGTGCGCTCGTTGCAGCTAGCGCCCCTGCTCTTCGGCTATCGCGGGCGGCCGCACGCTGCGGTCGGCAAGCTCGAGGAGCTCCTCCTCCGCCTGGGGCGGCTGGCCGACGACTTCCCGGTGGTCGCCGAGCTCGACGGCAACCCGGTGATCGTGACGACGACCGGCGCCTGGGTCGCCGACATCAAGGTGCGCGTCGCGTCCGCAGCACCCGGCCTGCCCGCCGACCGGCGCATGCGATCCTGAGCCCCAGGGTGCGGCTCGGCGCGATCACCCCGAGTGACCGAGGGCTGTAACGGACGGACCACGTGGCGCGGTCTGGGCGGTGCATGGTCGCGGCGCACCGGGCCGAAAGCTCCTCCCCAGGGGCTGCCCCATGGTCCGGTGCGCCGCACCCCGCAGCCACGACCGCGATCCTGACCGGTCGCGCCGTCACCCGGCCTTCCGGTGGATCCGGAGGACGACGCAGCCGAGCAGCGCGACGGCGAGCGTGAGGTAGATAGCGGCCTCGATCAGTTGGAAGGCCCAGAACCGGCTGGCCGGGTGGTACGTGGTCACCGGGTTCGGGATGGGGGAGTCGGCCTCGCCCAGATCCTGCTCGAGGTTCCAGTCGCCCCAGCTCTCGAAGGGATCGTCGGTCACCCGCTCGAGGCCGACGGCGGTGCGCGGCTCCATGTAGTGGGGTCGCAGCTGGGTGGCGACGGGGAACGCCACCGCGATGTAGACGACCAAGGTGACGGCCATGGCCGGCAGCGTGCGGCGGAGCAGGACACCGGCGAGGATGCCGACCGCGACGGCGAACAGGGTGTGGGCCGTGAAGACCGGGATGCCGAACTCGAACGGGGCCAGGTCGAACCGGGCCGTGATGCGGTCGAAGGGAGCGTGCCACCAGGCGTAGATCCCGCTGATCGCGATCGCGCCGGCTGCCGTGCCCAGGGTGACCAGGAGGAGCCTGCTGACCAGCCAGCGCAGCCGCGGGACGGACTGGGTCCAGGCAAGCTGCCAGGTGCCCTCCTCGAACTCGCGGGCCAGGAGGGGTGCGCCGATGAACATCCCGGCCACCGCGGGCACGAGCAGCAACAGCAGGACGACCGGGCTGTTGTTCGTGCCGTTGTAGTGCTCGGCGAAGCGGGTCACGATCCCGCCGCAGCCCTCGGTCGGATCGGCGAGGCAGGCACTGACACCGTCGTCCCGATACGCGGTGTGGGCGGGGAGCCCGGAGAGGAGGGCGAAGACGGCGAACACCGCCACCAGGAGCGCAGCCACGCCCGCCTCGGCACGGTGCTGGCGCCAGGTCAACCAGGTCATCGTCCTGCCTCCGCGGTCGATGGGCGCTGGAGGTAGGCGAGGACCAGCTCCTCCAGGTCGACAGGGTGGGCGTCCCAGCCCGGTGCCACCGGGGCGCCGTTGGTCCGGACGACGGCGTTGCTGTGGCGGTCGCCGTGGTCCACGTGGACCAGGCCCGGGAGGTCGTGGCCGAGGCCACCGAGCCGGTCGCAGCGGGGTCCGACCATCATCCGGTGGGCGGCAAGGAGATCGTCGATGTCCTCGGCGACCTCCAGCCGGCCGTGCCGGAGGAGGATCAGGTAGTCGCACACCCGCTCCAGATCGCCCACCAGGTGCGACGACAGCAGGACGGTGTGGCCCTCCTCGGCGACGGCGCTCAGCAGGGTCTGCATGAACTCCCGGCGGGCCAGCGGGTCGAGCCGCGCGACCGGCTCGTCGAGGAGCAGGAGCTCGGGGTGCTTCGCGAGCGCGAGAGCCAGGGCCACCTGGGCCTGCTGGCCGCCCGACAGGGCATCGGCCCGGCGCCCGAGCGGGATTTCCAGAGCGCCCAGGCGCCGTTCGGCGAGGGCCCGGTCCCAGCGCGGGTTCATCGCCTGCCCCATGCGCAGCAGGTCACGGACCCGGAACCGCTTGTAGAGCGGGAAGTCCTGGGCCACGAAGCCCACCCGCGCCAGCCCGGCCGCGGTCCCCGGATCGAGGGGCTCGCCGGCCACCTCGATCGCGCCCTCCGTCGGTTGGAGGAGGCCGGCCACCAAGCGCAGCAGCGTGGTCTTGCCGGCGCCGTTGGGGCCCACGAGCGCGATGACCCGGCCAGCCGGAAGGGCGAGGCTGCAGTCGCGCAGTCCCCACACCGAGCCGTAGCGCCGACCGAGCCGCTCGGTCGCCAGGGCGTAGGGGGCGGTCATGCCACGCCCTCCGCCTCGAGGTCCCGCCGGGTGGCCGAGACCAGCGCGTCGATGGCCTCGTCGTCCAGGCCGGCGTCGTAGGCGCTACGCAGCCAGCGCTCCAGGTTCCGGCGCAGCGAGGTGTAGGTGGCCGGCGACACCGTGTGCGGTGCGGCGATGACGAACGTGCCCTGCCCGGGCCGGCTCGTCACCAGCCCCTCCTGCTCCAGCTGGCGGTAGGCCTTGGACACCGTGTTGGGGTTGATGGCCAGGCTCCCGACCACCTCGCGGATCAGCGGGAGCTGATCGCCCTGCTGCAGGTACCCCAGCAGGACGGCCTGCCGGACCTGGTGGACGAGCTGGAGGTAGGGCGGTACGCCGGATCGCTTGTCGAGTCGGAAGACGAACATGGGCTCTCCAGTGCTGCTTTACTAGGAAGATAGTAAAGCGGCACGGTCAAGTCCCGTCAGCCCCTGACCATGACTCGGGTGCTTGGCGGCGCTGTGACCGTCAGTCGACGAGCTTGGCGAGGGCCTTGGGCGCAGCCAGGCGGTAGGCGTCGGTGACCAGCTCGCGGATCTCGTCCCAGTCGACGTCGCCGGTGTCGAGGTAGACCCCGACGTAACCGTGGCGGGCGACGTAGGGCGGCATGAAGAACTTGGTGGGGTCCGAAGCGACCAGGGCGGTGTTGTCGCCCTTGGCCGCCTTGAGGGTCAGCGCCACCCGGCCGTCGCCGTGATGGTCCACGGTGTGCCAGCCCATCGTCTTGCCGCGCACGCTGAGCTTGTGGTGCTGGTCACCCTGGAGCTCGCACTCGGGGAGGTCTTGGCAGACCTCCCGGACGTGGGCGATGGTCGCGGGGGCGATGGTCTCGGGCTCCACCGGCCCAGCTTCCTCCGGCGCCGCCGTCGCCGCAATCGGCGCAATCGGTCGATCTTCCCGGTGAGGAACTAGACAAGGTGGCCGTGGGAGAGGTGCGCTCGCCGCTGAGCGGGACGGTCGTGCGGGTCGACGTGGAGGCGGGCGGCAGCGTCGACGCGGCGAGCCCGGTCGCGGTCATCGAGTCGATGAAGATGGAGTACGTCATCGAGGCGGGCGTCCCTGGGACCGTCCGGGCGGTCATGGTGAGCGACGGCGATCCCGTCCAGCCGGGCGCGGTGTTGGCGGTGGTGGACCCGGTCGCGGTGCCGTCGCCCTCCGAGCCCCCGCCCTCCGAGCCCCCGCCGCCCCCCGAGCCCCCGCCGTCGCCCGCCGAACTTCCGCCGCCGCCCGGATCACCGGTGGCCGAGGCCTTCGGGACCGGAGCGTCCGAGCCCGAACCGGAGCCGGAGGCGCCGGAGGCGGTCCGAGCGGACCTCCGGGAGGTCCAGGAGCGCCACCGCATCGGGCGGGACGAGGCCCGCCCGGAGGCCGTCGAGCGCCGCCGAAGCACCGGCCAGCGGACGGCGCGCGAGAACGTCGCCGACCTGTGCGACGCGGGGACGTTCGTGGAGTACGGGCCGCTGGTCATCGCGGCGCAGCGCCGGCGCCGCGAGGTCGACGAGCTGATCGAGCGGACGCCCGCTGACGGGCTGGTGGCCGGGGTCGGCGGGGTGGAGGGGCGTCCGACGGCCGTCCTGTCCTACGACTACACGGTGCTGGCCGGTACCCAAGGTCTGCAGAACCACCGGAAGAAGGACCGGTTGTTCGACCTCATCGAGCGGCAGCGCCTGCCGGTCGTGTTCTTCGCGGAGGGCGGGGGAGGGCGGCCGGGCGACACCGACGCCGTCGGCGTGTCCGGTCTCGACTGCCTGGCGTTCGCGCTGTGGGGCGGCCTGAGCGGGTTGGTGCCCCTGGTGGGCATCGTGTCCGGCCGCTGCTTCGCCGGCAATGCAGCGATCCTCGGCTGCTGCGACGTCGTCATCGCGACCGAGGGCAGCAACATCGGCATGGGTGGCCCGGCGATGGTCGAAGGCGGCGGGCTGGGCGTGTTCGCTCCCGAGGACATCGGTCCGATGAGCGTCCAGGTACCCAACGGGGTGGTCGACGTCGCGGTCCGGGACGAGGCCGAGGCGGTGAGCGTGGCCAAGCGGTACCTGGCCTACTTCGCCGGCGCAGCGTCGAGCGCGGGCGAGTGGTCCTCCGCCGACCCGCGGGAGCTGCGGGACCTGATCCCCGAGAACCGCCGCCAGGCCTACGACGTCCGGGCCGTGGTGGAGACGCTGGCCGACACGGGCTCGGTCTTGGAGCTGCGCCGGGAGTTCGGACCGGGGATGGTCACGGCGCTGGCCCGCGTCGAGGGCCGACCCATCGGGATCGTGGCCAACAACCCCCTCCACCTGGCGGGAGCCATCGACGCCGACGGTGCCGACAAGGCCGCACGGTTCATGCAGCTCTGCGATGCCTTCGACCTGCCGCTGCTGTTCCTGTGCGACACGCCCGGGATCATGGTCGGACCGGAGGCCGAGCAGACCGCACTGGTGCGCCATGTGAGCCGGCTGTTCGTCACCGGCGCGAGCCTCACGGTGCCGTTCGGGACCATCATCCTCCGCAAGGGCTACGGGCTCGGCGCCCAGGCCATGGCGGGCGGCAGCTTCAAGTCGCCGCTGTTCTGCGTCTCCTGGCCGACTGGCGAGTTCGGCGGGATGGGCCTCGAAGGGGCGGTCCGCCTCGGCTTCCGCCAGGAGCTGGAGGCGATCGAGGACCCCGAGGAGCGCGAGCGGGCCTTCGAGGCGATGGTCGCCCGGTCCTACGCGCAGGGCAAGGCGCTCAACACCGCCACCTACTTCGAGATCGACGACGTCATCGATCCGGCCGACAGCCGCCGCTGGATCGACGCGACGCTCGCCGCGGCGCCGCCACCGCCACGGCGGGAGGGCAAGAAGCGTCCCTGCATCGACTCCTGGTGATCCTGGTCAGCCCGGGGGCAGCGGACGCCAGAGCGAACGCGCATTGAGATCTCGTGACGATCTCATGTCGCTGGCAGTAAAGTGATCCCCGCTGGGGGGAAGAGATGGGGAGACCTCGCCACGCCATTCCAGGCCTGGCGCGCGCTGTCTTCGGGGGAGGACCGCGGGCGACACGGACGTCGGTGACCGCGGAGTGGCCACGACTGCACGCGCCGGACGGCTTCGTCCGCCCCGAGGCGCTCCGACAGCTCCGCCCTGGCCACGTCGGACGGCGACTGGCCTCCGGGCTCCGCCCGCGTGTCATGCGCACCGTCGTCGGCAGCTTCTATGCCGACCGCCTCGGATGGGCGGCCCTGGCGGTCGCGGCGGTGGTGCTGACCTACGGCGGTGGCGCGGCCATGTTCTGGTTCCACGCCATCTACCTGGGCGAGGGTGGCCCGCGGATCAGTCCGTGGCTGCACTGGTCGCTCGATTCGACGGCCGGGTTCGTCGGGCTCACGCCGCCGATCGCGCTGATCCTGCCCGTCGCGGCCTGGCTCAGCGCACCGGCCAACGGCTCGATCAACCCCGCGGGCAGCCGGCGTCCGTTCCGGTTCGCCCTCATCGGCGGGATCCTCCTCGCGCTGGTCGCCGCGCCCGGACCGATCCTCCACGACAACCTGATCGGGCGGGGCACCTGGCTCGCCGACGAGATCACCGAGCGGTGGGGCGGCCACGAGTACTACCACTCCGTCGGCGTTCCCTACCACGCGCCGGTATCCGTCAAGATCGGGCAGCAGATCGCCGCCGGCGTGGTCATCTACGTCTCGCTCCTGTGGACCGTTGTCCACCTCCTCCGCCTCGCACACCCTCCCGCTCCACCGCCCCGTCCCAGGAGGGCCCAGCGCAGGTGGGGAAGCTAGGGTCGCCGGCATGCGCGCTGGACAGCCCGGTACCACTCGCCTGCTTGCCGTGCCAGGGGTGGTGATGGCGGTCGCGGCTCTGACGGCGCTGGCCGTCCTCGGCCTCGGCGGGGTGGCCGGTGCCCAGGAGGCCGGTGCGACGCTCGAGGTCCAGCAGGTGCATCCGGCCGAGGGCTCGGTCCACTACATCCTGCAGCTCACCTCGGCCGACGGCGAAGGCGTCAGCGGCGCGACGGTCACCGCGACGCCGACCAGCCCCGACGGCACCGCTGGCGCGCCCGTCACCTTCACCGACGACGGCGACGGCTTCTACGAAGGCGCGGTCGAGATGGCGACCGACGGGACGTGGATCGTCGCCTTCACGTCGACCGACCCTGCCGCGTCGCTCTCCTACCAGCAGCCCATCCCGGCCACCGAGTCGTCGTCTGGTGACGCGGGCGGCTCGGACGAGGACCCGAGCCCGGTGCTGCCGCTGGTCATCGCCGGCGTGTTCGCCCTGCTGCTCGCGGCGCTCGGTGTGTGGACCCTGCTCGACCGCCGCCGGTCGGCCACCGAGGAAGCCGAGGAGATCCGGGAAGTCGAGGAAGCCCGGGCCGAGGGCGCCGGGACCGATCCGGCGCACGAGTCCGTGAACGACTGACACTCCGACCTGCGCCGGCCACCGCGGTGGCTACCGTCGGCTGACGGGGTGCCATGACGGGCTCTGGTTGCACTGGCAGTCTCTGGTGATGTCTGCGGGGAGCGCACGGGTGTGAGTGAGGCGGACCAGGAGTCGTCGGGTCGTGTGGTGGCTGGGCGGTATCGGCTCGAGACCGTGCTGGGCCGTGGGGGGATGGGGGTGGTGTGGCGTGCGGTCGACACGCTGATCGAGCGGCGCGTGGCACTCAAGGAGCTGCGCGCCCCGGTCCCCGGAGGCGATGCAGCCGCGTTCGTCGAACGGGCCATGCGCGAAGCCCGCAATGCCGGGCGGTTGAACCATCCGAGTGTGGTCGCCGTGCACGATGTGATCGCACCGGCCACCGACGACGACGCCGTCTACATCGTGATGGAGTACGTGGAGGCGCCGACCCTCGCCGAGGTTCTCGACCAGCAGGGACCGCTGCGGCCGTCCCGGGTGGCGGCGATCGGGCTAGGGATCCTGGATGGGCTGGACGTGGCGCACGCGATGGGGATCGTGCACCGCGACATCAAGCCCGGCAACGTGCTGATCGGCGACGGCGACCGGGTCAAGCTGACCGACTTCGGCATCGCCCTGGCCGCCGAGGACACCCGGCTGACCCGTAGCGGGGTGCTCGGCACCCAGGCCTACCTCGCCCCGGAGTGCTTCGAGCAAGGCCAGGCCGGACCCGCCGCCGACCTCTGGGCACTCGGTGCGACCCTGTTCCACGCCGTCGCCGGGCGGGCGCCGTTCGACCGGGACACGACCACGGCGACGCTGCGGGCGATCCTGTTCGAAGACTCGCCTGCTCCGCCGTGCGGGCCGCCGCTCGCCGAGGCGATCACCGGGCTGCTCACCCGCCCCGTCGACGCCCGCCTCACCAGCGACGGTGCCCGCCAGCTCCTACAACCAGCTGCCGCCGCACCCGCCGACGCCCCACCCGCTGCCGACACACACCCCACCCCCGGCCAGGCCGCCTGGGAAGCTCAAGCCACAGGCTTCCACCCTCGACCCCCCACCGAACCCCCGTCACCGCTTGCACCGGCAACCGTGCAGCCCAGCGGGCCGTCGTCGCCCTACGCCACGACGCAACCACCCAACCACGGCGGCCCGGCAGGCTCCCCCTACCCCGCGACCGGCTCAGGCCCACCACCACAACCAGCCCGGACGGCGTACGGCATGCCGGGACCCGGCCAACCACGACGCAACAACAAGGGATGGGTCGTCGGTGCGATCGCGGCAGCGGCTGTCCTGCTCGTCGTCGTCATCCTGGCATCCGGGGGCGGATCCGACTCGGACGGGAGCGGCCCAGCGACCGCCGAGGAGAATCGCGACCTCGCCGAGGAGAGCGATGCCTCTGCCCGGGAGTTCATCGACGCCATCAACCGTGGAGACGAGGACACGGCGCTGGAGATGCTCTGCCCGCACAGTCCCGATGAGCGGGAGATCACCGAGATGATCGAGGACAATGCGAGCCTCGAGATCGACGAGAGCACGATCCGGACGTTCGAGGGCAGCTTCAACGCGTCGCTCGTCGGCACCGTCGGCGGCGAACCCGTCGACTCCGGCAACTTCGGCGTGAGCGGGCTTGGGTGCGTCGACAGCTTCTTCGTCTCTACGTGACGTGATCAGCCGGTCGGTGAGGGGCGGTCGGGCACCAGGGCGTCCCGGACCAACTGGTCGCTGAGCTGCCGCAGCCAGGCCCGCGCCTCGGCGTCGTAGGCCTGCGCGTTGGCCTGAGCCTCGCGGTTGCCGTCGAAGTAGTGCCCGGTGACGCCCTCCAGCTCGCGTGAGGCGATCAGCCGCAGGGTGGCGGCGCCACCTTCCTCCACCGTGCTCAGCGGTGTCCCTCCCAGCTCCCGCACCATCGCCGTGTCCATGAACGTGGCCGGGTGCAGCGCGTTCGCCGTCACGCCGGCCGCGGCCAGCTCGTCGGCCAGGTCGAAGGTGAACATGATCTGGGCCAGCTTGCTCCGGCGGTAGGCCGCACGGCCCGAGTAGCCCCGCTCGAACTGCGGGTCCTCCGGGTCGAGCGGCTCCTGTCCGATGGAGGACACGTTGACCACCCGGGCCGGAGCGCTGGCCACGAGCAGCGGGATCAGCCGCCGCGTCAGGTGGTACCCGGCCAGGTAGTTGACGGCGAAACGCAGCTCGAGGCCCTGGGCGCTGGTCTCGCGGCCGGTGCCGGGAGCCCCGAAGCCGATCCCGGCGTTGTTCACGAGCACGTCGATCCGCTCCACTGGTCCGCCGGCGGCACCGTCGCCGGCGGCACCGTCACCCCCGGCTCCCTCGAGCAGCTCGTCGGCCAGCCGGTCGACCTGCTGCAGGTCAGCCAGGTCGGCGAGCACGGTCCGGACCTGCGCACGCCCGCCGCCGCTCTCGGTCAGCTCCCGCTGGAGCTGGTGGAGCCGCGCCGGGTCCCGGCCGTGGACCACCAGGCTGGCCCCGGCTGCCGCCAGCTCACCGGCGAGGTAGCGGCCGAGCCCGCTCGTGGCGCCCGTGATCGCGATGACCTGGTCGCTGAGCTCACGCATGACGTCTCTCCTCCAGTGGGAGTGCCTAGCCGACCGGATCGACCAGGGCGTCCACGATCTCGTCGAGACGACGGACGTGGGGATGCCCGGCGATCTCGCACGCCTCGTAGGGATCGATGTGCAGCGGCTGGATCCCGGCCGCCCGCGCCCCGTTGACGTCGAAGTACACGGTGTCGCCCACGTAGAGGCACCGCTCCGGCGGCACGCCGATGGCATCGAGAGCCAGGTGGAAGATGGCCGGGTCGGGCTTCTCGACACCGACGACGGCGGAGTCGATCACCACCGCCACCCGCGCGCTGGCGTCGCCGTTGGTGGAGCAGATGTCGTGTGTAGCCAGCTGGGCCTCCATGGTGCCACCGGCGTTGGAGACCACGGCGAGGGCGTAGCCGGCGGCCTGGAGGGCCAGTAGCGCCGATGCGGCCCCGCGCGCCGGCACCCACGGCAGCTCCTCGTAGACCTCGCGGACCGCGGGAAGGGCGTCCTCCAACCGTTCGACGGGGACGCCCAGCTCGCGGGCCACGTACTGGTCGACGGACCGCCAGTCGGGTCGGCCGCCCCGGTCCACCTCCCGGGTCGCGGCGTAGTGCACCCAGCGGCAGCGCTCGTCATCCGGCACGGCGCCGAACGGGGCCACCGCCCGCCGCAGCTCCTCCGGCGACGGCATCAGCAGCACGCCACCGGCGTCGAACAGGACGGCATCGATCACTCGGGGATCCGGAGCCCACACCCGATCGACGCTACTGGCGTCTCCGTGATTTGGCGGCGGCACTGCCGTGACCTGCCGCGCTGCCCCGGACGACACGGTGGCCCCATGGTCGACGGTGGGGTTGTCCCCACCAACGGGACACCGGTCCGCAGGCTTACCGCGGAAACGCTCGATTCCTACCGTCGAAGGCATGCCTGCCAGCGACCTCATCACCCCACCATCGACCCTCCGCGCGGCCCGCCCCCGGTCCGTCGCAGCGGTCCGCTCCGAGGCGGCGGTCAAGGTGTACGGACACGGCGACGCCGCGGTCCGGGCTCTCGACGACGTCTCCATCGCTCTGCCCGCCGGCCACTTCACCGCGGTCATGGGCCCCTCGGGATCGGGCAAGTCCACCCTGCTGCACTGCCTGGCCGGGCTCGACGGCCTGACCTCCGGCAAGGTCTTCGTCGGGGACGTCGACCTGTCCCGGCTGTCGGACCGCGAGCTCACCCGCCTGCGGCGGGACCGCATCGGCTTCGTGTTCCAGGCCTTCAACCTGCTCCCGATGCTGACGGCGGCCGAGAACATCCGCCTGCCCATGGATCTGGCGGGCCGCAAGCCCGACCGGGCGTGGCTCGACGCGGTCATCGACACCGTCGGGCTGCGGTCCCGGCTGAAGCACCGGCCGTCCGAGCTGTCCGGCGGCCAGCAGCAGCGGGTCGCCGTGGCCCGGGCCCTGGCCAGCCGGCCGGAGGTCATCTTCGCCGACGAGCCCACGGGCAACCTGGACTCGCGCAGCGGCGCCGAGATCCTGGAGTTCCTGCGCCGCGCGGTCGACGACCTGAACCAGACCGTCGTCATGGTCACCCACGACCCGGTGGCCGCGGCCTACGCCGACGCCGTCATCTTCCTGGCCGACGGCCGCATCGTCGACACCATGGACCACCCGACCGCCGAGCGGGTGCTCGAGCGGCTCAAGGCCTTCGGGAGCTGAGCAGCGATGTTCCGGACCACCCTCAAGTCCATCAACGCCCACAAGCGCCGCCTGCTCGCGACCTCCATGGCGGTCGTGCTGGGCGTGGCGTTCCTCGCCGGGACGCTGACGTTGGGCGACACGATGCGCGCCGACTTCAACGACCTGTTCACCGCCACCAACGCCGGCACCGACGTCGTCGTGCGCAGCAGCACCGAGGTCGGCGACTCGGACATCAGCCAGCGGGGCTTGCTCGACGCCGCGATCGTCGGCCAGGTGGCGGCCGTGGACGGCGTGGCCGCCGCGGTGCCGCAGATCGACGGCCGGGGCCAGATCGTCGGCTCGGACGGCGATCCGCTCGGAAGCAACGGCCCGCCGACGCTGGCGACCAACTGGATCGACGACCGGGACCTCAACCCCTACGTGCTCGCCGAGGGCCGGGCTCCCGAAGCCCCGGGCGAGGTGGTCATCGACCGCCGCTCAGCGAAGGAGGGCCACCTGGACGTCGGCGACACCACCACCATCCGCATCCCCGGTCCCATCGACGTGACGGTGGTCGGCATCGCGACCTTCGGCACGGCCGACTCGTCCGGCCCGGTGACCTGGGCCGCGTTCACCACCGCGTATGCCCAGCAGATCCTGCTGCCCACGCCGGACGCCGTCAGCAGCGTCGCCGTCGCCGCCGACCCGGCTGTCAGCCCGTCCGAGCTGGTCGACCGGATCGAGCCGAGCCTGCCCGACGGTGTCGAGGTGCTGACCGGCGCCGAGCTCACCGCCGAGCAGCAGGACGCGATCGAGAGCGACTTCCTCGGCTTCTTCGAGAACCTCCTGTTGGCCTTCGCCGGGATCGCCCTGGTGGTGGCCACCTTCAGCATCTACAACACCTTCTCGATCCTGGTCGCCCAGCGGACCCGGGAGTCCGCACTGCTGCGGGCGCTCGGCGCGTCCCGCCGGCAGGTGGTCACCTCGGTCGCCGTCGAGGCGCTCCTGATGGGCCTGGTGGCGTCGGCGGTCGGGATCGCGGCCGGCGCTGGTCTCGCCACAGGTCTGTCGGCCCTGCTCGACGCGGCGGGGATGGCTCCACCGTCCAGTGGCCTGGTGCTGAGCACCGGGATGGTTGTGACCGCGATGGTGGTCGGCGTGCTGGTGACCCTGGTCGCCAGCCTGGCCCCGGCCGTCCGGGCCTCCCGGGTCCCGCCGCTGGCGGCGTTGCGCGACGTCGCCGTCGATCGTTCGGGCGCCTCGGTGTGGCGTGCGGTGGTCGGCGTGGTGGTGGCCGCCGCCGGTGTCGCCATGACGATCGGCGGGACGACCGGCGACGGATCGCTCCCGCTCACCGGCCTCGGGGCCTTCCTCACGGTGGTCGGTGTCGTGCTGCTGGGCCCCGTCGCAGCCCGGCCGGGGAGTGCCCTGCTCGGGCGGCTGGTCCTCCGCCGCACCATGAGCGGTCGCCTGGCCCGTCGCAACGCCCAGCGCAACCCGCGCCGCACGGCGGGCACGGCTACCGCGCTGATGGTCGGCGTCGCCGTGGTCACCATGTTCACGGTGATGGCGGCATCGGTGAAGCGCTCGGTCGACGACGTGGTGTCGCAGCAGTTCGCCGGTGACCTGGTCATCGTGGCCAGCGACTTCAGCGACACCGGCCTCGACCCCGGTCTCGCCGTAGCGGTCGCGGACCTGCCCCAGGTCGACGTGGCCACCGGCGCCGGCGATGCCCCGATGCGCGTGGACGGCAAGGACTACGTCGCCTCGGTGGTCGACCCGCCGGACCTCGCGGCGCTGCTGGACCTCGACGTGTCGCAGGGCTCGGTCGCCGATCTGGGGGCCGACCAGGTGGCGTTGCACGAGGACTACGCGGCCGACCATGGCCTGGCCCTCGGCGATCCGGTCCCGGTGGACTTCGCCGACGGTTCGTCCGAGGATCCGACGGTCGGGGCGGTCTACGGCAACAACGAGCTCGTCGGCGACGTGCTGGTCCCGCGAGCCGCTTGGGTTCCCCACTCGGCCGAGCGGGCCAGCGCTGGGGTGGTGATGATCGACCTGGCCGACGGCGTCAGCATCGCCGAGGCCGAGCCGGCGGTCCAGGCTGTCGCCGACCGCTTCGGCGCCCCCGACGTCCAGGACCGGGACGAGTACATCGCCTCGGTGGCCGGGCAGGTCGACCAGATGCTCACCATCATCTACGCCTTGCTGGCCCTGGCCATCGTCATCGCCCTCATGGGCATCGCCAACACGCTGTCGCTGTCGATCCACGAGCGGACCCGCGAGCTCGGCCTGCTGCGGGCGGTGGGCCAGACCCGCCGTCAGCTGCGGTCGATGGTGCGGGGCGAGTCCCTGGTCGTGGCGCTGTTCGGCACGCTCGGAGGGCTCGGGCTCGGCATCTTCCTGGGCTGGGCCATCGATCGGGCCATCGCGGCCTCGGAGGGCCTGGGATCGTTCGCGGTCCCCACCGGGCAGCTGGCGCTGGTGGTCGGGCTGGGTGCGCTGGTGGGCATGATCGCCGCCGTGCGCCCGGCCCGACGGGCCTCTCGCCTCGACGTCCTGGCCGCGATCGCCACGGAATGAGTGACCGATGTCACCGAACGGAGCCTTTCACCTGGGTGAACGCAGAAATTCGTCTTACCCACACGTTTGGACTATGCCCGATGTTCAATGTGACGTACTGTTCAGCGCAGGCGGTTGTTCGGAGGGATTGGATGATCAGCCCCTACGTACGTCGACTGCGGCTGGCGGCGGAGTTACGAGATCTTCGGAAGGCAAGTGGGATGACCCACGAGCAGCTCGCGCGCAAGATCGGGCAGAGCCGAGCGCAGATCTCCCGGCTGGAGAACGGTCACGTCGTGGACCAAGAGGATGTCATGCGCATCCTCGATGCGCTCGGCGTGGACGACGCCCGCTGGACCCAGATCATGACCATCGCCCGAGAGGCGGGGGAGCGGGGCTGGTGGGAGTCGAACCGGGCCATGGGCGAGCGCCAGGCCTTCTACGCCAACCTGGAGGCGGGCGCCGAGACCATCCGCGAGTTCCAGATGACCTTCATCCCCGGTCTGCTCCAGACCCCGGAGTTCACCAGCGCTCGGGTGGAGTCCGAGCGGATCTCCGGTCCCGCTGGGTACACCTCGGCCAAGGCGGTGGAAGCCCGCATGGGACGCCAGCGGATGCTGCGTCGTCCCGGAGGCCCCACCTATGAGGTGATCCTGGACGAGCTGGCGGTCCGGCGGCAGACGGCTCCGCCGGAGATCATGAAGGCACAGCTCTACCACGTCGCGGCCACCGTGAACGGCAACGCGAAGTTCTTCGTGCAGATCCTGCCGGTCGACGCGGCGATCGAGAGCTTCAGCGTGCCGAGGTCGGCGTTCTCCATCTACACCTTCGCCGATCCCGGGGACCCGACGGTGGTCGCGGTCGACACCGTGACCGACGACCTGGTGCACACCGAGGACGCCTCGGTCAAGCGCTACGAAGAGCTGTACAACCGGTTGCGTGCCGCGGCGATGCCGGTGGACGAGAGCCTCGAGTTCCTGATCAAGACGGCGAAGTCCACCGAGCGGTAGCCGTCGGCCGACCCTGACGCAGGCCGCGCCCGAGCCCCCTGAGGAGGCCCTGGGCGTGGCCTTTTTCATTTTTCATGACACTGATGTCAGGAACCTCTTGCCATCGCTGTGCGTACAAGTAGATACTGCGGACAGTCGGTGAAGTTGATCTGTACGGATCGACGGGCTGACCATATTGCTGGTCGGTACGGAAAGGAGTCACGTGATGACAGAGGCGAGCAAATTCACCAAGTGGCGCAAGTCCACCCGCTCCAGTGGCGGGGACAACTGCGTCGAGGTCGCAATCGCTGACGACGGCCACGTGGGAGTGCGCGATTCCAAGCAGCGCGGTGTGGGACCGATCCTCGAGTTCACGCCGAGCGAGTGGGAGGCTTTCCTGGGTGGAGTGATGGACGGCGAGTTCGACCGCCAGTGATGCTCTGAGCTGGGGAAACTCACGCTGGGGCCGGTCGCGCCGGCGTCAGCCCTGCGGGGCCGGCGCCGGCGTTGCCGCGTCCAAGTGACATTGCCGTCAGGAAACCCTTGCGGTTCGTGCCGTACCGATGGATACTGAGCACGATCAACGGATCTGGACTGTACAGCGGTTCGGGCTGATCAATGTTGTGGTCAGTAGGAGAGGACATCGCAGATGGGGCGAGAGCCCATCAAGCGGTGTCGGGGTCGCGGTCAGGGGGTACCGGCGTGCCGACGGGGGAGGTGAGGCGGTGAAGGACCTGCTCGTAGTGGTCGCGGTCGTCCTGGCCGCCTACATCGCCGGAAGCCTTGCAGTGCGAGCCTCGAAGGCGTCACGGGCGGCCGAGGCCCGGCGCCTGGCGAGGATCGAGCAGCGGATCACCGAGCTCGAGTCCGAGCTGGCCAGGTCGGCCGCCAACAGTGGCCGAGAGGGTGCAGGGATCGACCTCGAACCTCCGACCCTCGACAAGCGCTACGCCGCCTTCCACTACGAGGCGCTGGCCAGCCAGGCCGCCTACGAGCGCAAGCTGGCCGCTCTGGAGTGGCGGGTCACGTCCATGGGCCTGGAGCAGCACGCCTCTCGGACGGCACGGTGCGACAACCGCCGCGGGGCCACGGCGGGGGACCGGCAGCATGGGTGAGTCGCGGTTGAGCATGCGCCGGAACGGAACCAGCGAGACACCGCTCTGCGGTGCATCGGGCTGGCGGCTGCGGATCAGCTGCGCCGACAGCAACCGCAACGCCACCTGCCCACTGTGTGGCCAGCAGGTCCGCACCCGTCCGGACATCATCGGCGGCCACCCTGTGCGGGTCATCAAGGAGCACGGTCGACTCCGAGACGTCCGACCGATGACCGGCACCTAGCGCCAGCGGGTGGGCGTCGGCCGCGAGGGCCGTGATCGTGGTTCGATGATCCTGTGATCCCGATTCGCGACGAGAACCCGGTCAGCCGACCGGCCGTCCTCACATGGCTGATCATCGGGGCCTGCCTGGCCGTCTACTTCCTCTGGCAACCCAGCCCGCTGGACAACACGACCGAGGACGTGACGTTCGACCTCGAGCACGCCGCGATCCCGTGCGAGATCGTGAAGGGCCGCCCGCTGGATCTGGCCGAGGTCGACGCGACCTTCCGTCAGGGGAACGTCGAGGCGTGCGACATCGACCAGGGCCAGAGCCCGGTGGTGGAGCGGCGCAAGAGCGTCTGGCTGGCCCTCGTGATATCGATGTTCCTGCACGGCGGCCTCCTCCACATCGCGGGCAACCTGCTGTTCCTCTGGGTGTTCGGCAACAACGTGGAGGACGTCTTCGGCAAGGTGGCGTTCGCGGCCTTCTACCTGATCGGCGGGATCGTGGCCGCGTTCACGCACATCATGCTGAACCTGGACTCGACGGTGCCGGTGATCGGCGCATCGGGCGCGATCGCCGCGGTGATGGGCGCCTACTTGGTGCTGTTCCCGAGCGCCCGCATCCGGACGGTGGTGTTCGTGGTCCTCATCTTCGTGGTCAACGTGCGGGCCTTCTGGGTGCTCAGCTTCTGGTTCGTGCTCCAGTTCTTCACCGATCCGAACCAGGGGGTGGCCTGGGGCGCGCACGTCGGGGGATTCGTCTTCGGGGTGCTGGTCGGTCTGGTGGTGCGGGCGGTGCGTGGCTCGCAGGACCGCATCGGCGGGTGGTCGACCGTGCCCCGCTACTGACCTGCGCTGGTGCAAGGGTCGGGGTCGGGGTCGGGCCTCGCCTCCGTTCCCGGGTGGTGGAGCACCTCGCCGCCCAGCTGGGGGAACACCTTCGCCACCTTGGCCAGCAGGTAGTCGCCGTAGGTGCCTCGGTACCCGTGGAGGTTCGCGCCGTCCCAGCGGGGTCCGGCCTCGGCGGTCGGGTCCCCGGCTAGCGGGAGCGCCTCGACCACGGCGTCCCACGAGGGATCGAAGAAGAAGGCGAACGACAGGCGGTCGTGCTCGGTGGTGTTGCGGACCCGGTGGGCCGTCGAGCGGTAGCGGCCGCCGGTCATCCGCTCGAGCATGTCGCCGAGGTTGCACACGAAGGTCCCCGGGATCGGTGGCGCGGCGGTCCAGCCGCTGGGCGTGCGGACCTCGAGGCCACCGACCGGGTCCTGGAGCAGCATCGTCAGCAGGCCGTAGTCGGTGTGCTCGGCGACGCCCCACTGGCGGCTGGGGTCGTGACCGGTCGTTCCGGTCGGTGGGTAGCGGAAGATCCGGAACAGGATGGTCGGGTCGGCGGTGAGGTGGGTGGCGAACCAGTCCCCGTCCAGGCCCAGGGCCAGGGCCAGCCCTCGGGCGAGCAGCTGGCCCAGGTCGGTCAGCGCGTCGAGGTACGCGAGCACGGCCTCCCGCAGTGCCGCCGGGTGGGCCGGGAACAGGTTGGCGCCGTGGAGCGGGACGCCGGCGGCCACCCGGGGGTGGTCGGGCCCGAGCTCGGCGCCGAAGTACAGGCCCTCCTTGCGGTCCGGGACGCCGGAGGTGAGCTCCCCGCCCAGCGGGAACCAGCCTCGCCAGGCCCGGCCGCCCCGATCCATGGCGACCCGGGCCTTCTGCTCGTCGGGCAGGGCGAAGAACGCGCGGGCCGCGGTGTCGAGCTGCTGTTGGAGGGCCGGGCCGACGCCGTGGCCCACGACGTAGAAGAAGCCGGTCTCGCTGCAGGCCCGGTCCAGCTCCTGGACCACCCGATCCCGTGGTCCGGCGCCCTGCCGCAGCGGCGCGATGTCGATCACCGGGAGGTCGCCCACCGGTCGAGTCAACCACGGGCTCGCCGGCCCGGTCCACGAGGGCGCTGGGCAGGAAAGACAGGGGAGAGCGGCCATACTCACCGTATGGCGGTAGAGCCGCGCATGGTGTTCCTCGGCTTCGGCAAGTTCGCCCGGGCCGACCGCATCTATGCCCTCGAGCCGCTCCGGGGCGACGAGCGTGGAGGCGGGCGGCGGACCCGGGTGTGGGTGGAGGGGATCGCCGAGCCCATCGTCGCCTCCCGCACCGAGCGCACCATCCTGCACGACATGGGCCAGGACGCCGCCACGCAGGCGCCGATCATGGACGAGGCGCTCGACCTGGCCGAGCGGCTGGCCGCGGCCGTGGAGGCCGGACGGGTCGACCTCGGCGATCTCGGTCGGCGGGCCCGCCGCCTCCTCGCGGCGACCACGGCTCCACCAGCGTCCGCCTCCGACGAGTAGCCACCTCCGCGGGCGAGGCGCAGCGCCGTGAGCGGGGACGACATGACCTCGCCGCGCGCCGCGACGACGTTTACGCTCCGGGATGGTGCAAGAGGACAACCGTTCGGGAGGCCGGCCGACGCTGGAGGCGGTCGCGGCGCGCGCGGGTGTGGGCCGGGGCACGGTGTCCCGGGTCATCAACGGTTCGTCCCAGGTCAGCCCCAAGGCGCGGGAGGCCGTGCTCCGGGCCATCGAGGACCTGGACTACGTGCCCAACCGGGCTGCCCGGTCGCTGGTCACCCGGCGGACGGACTCGATCGCGCTCGTGGTGTCCGAGTCCGAGGACCGGCTCTTCGCCGAGCCGTTCTTCGCCGGCGTCGTCCGCGGTGTGACCGCGGCCATCGCGGACACCAGCACCCAGCTGTGGCTGACCATGGTGAACTCGTCGACCGACCGGGGCCGCGTCGGGCGGCATCTCACCCCCCAACACGTCGACGGCGTGCTCCTGCTCTCGATCCACGGCGACGACCCGCTGCCCCGGATGCTGGAGGCGAGTGGGCTGCCGACCGTCCTCGGCGGCCGCCCCACCGGGTTCACGCCGACCAACTACGTGGACGTCGACAACCGGGCGGGCGCCCGGATGGCCATCGACCACCTGGTGGAGCGGGGCCGGCAGCACATCGCCACCATCGCCGGTCCCCAGGACATGCTGGCCGGTGTCGCGCGCCTGGAGGGCTACCGCGAGGGCCTGCAGGTGGCCGGGCTCAAGGCCGACGACGAGCTGGTGGCCTACGGGAACTTCAGCGAGACCGTGGCGCTGGACGCGATGCGCGACCTGCTGGCCCGGCGGCCCGACATCGACGCGGTGTTCACGGCCTCTGATCCGATGGCGTTCGGAGCGCTGCGGGCCATCAAGGAGTCCGGCCGCCGCATACCCGACGACATCGCGGTGGTGGGCTTCGACGGCTCGCCGCTGGCCCGGACCACCGACCCGCCGCTGTCGACGGTGCACCAGCCGGCCGAGGCGATGGGCCGGGAGATGGCCGCGCTGCTGCTGGCCCGCATCGCCGGGCAGCCGGTGGCCGAGCCGACCGTGATCCTGGCGCCGGACCTCATCGTCCGGGATTCGTCCTGACCGCACCCGTGCGCTCGGTCCCGTCCCGCTGACGGAGCAGCCAATCAGTAGGCCATCACTGATGGTCCCGGAGTGGGGCTGTGTTAGACGGCCTTACGTGCGGGACGAGCATGGGGAACCGGACGGGGACGGCGAGGAACGGAAGGCCGGTGGGCTCGGCGTGGGGGCCTGGCCGCCGATCGGCGCCGGCGGAGGGGCGGGCACCGGATCGGAGGTCGGCGCAGCCGCCGGAGCGGGCAGCAAGCTCGGCTCCGCGGTCAGTGCCGCCGCCGGGGGCGGGGACAAGGCGGGGGCGCAGCTCGGTTCGGCGGTCGCCGGGCTGGCGGGCGAGGGCGGCAAGGTCGGTCACGAGCGCGCGTTCAAGCCCGGCGGTGGGCCCAAGACCGGGCCTGGGCCCGCGTTCGAGCCCGGCGGTGGGCCCAAGCCGGGGTCGGGTCACGGGCCGCCGTCGGGCGGGCTCAAGGGTCTCGGCGGCGGGAAGGTGGCGCTGGCGATCGTCGCGGTGGTCGTTGCCGGCGCCCTCGGGACGGGGGCGGTCGTCCTGAGCACCGGGGGTGACGATCCCCGCGACGAGGTGGCGACCGGCGGCGCTCCGGGCGACCAGGGGAGCGACGACCAGCCGGACGGCGCCCCGGTCCCCGGTAGCGGCGACAAGCCGCAGGCCACCACGACCACGACCGCCGCCGCGGCGACCACGACGACCGAGGGATCGGGATCGGGCCCGGCCGCCCCGGTCGTCCCCGCACCCGGAGGCGAGGGGACGCCCCCGTCGTCGGCGCCGCCATCCACTGCGCCGACGACCACCATCCCGACCGGCCCGGCGCCGGACATCCTGCGGTTCACGGCCGACTGGGACAACTCCCAGACGGTCCAGTGCCCCCGGCTCACCTACGCGACGATCTTCCGCTGGTCGGCCCAGAACGCGACCTCGGCCAGCCTGGGGCCGGCGGCTGGCGGAAGCACGACCACGGGGCTGCCGGCGTCGGGTTCCCAGATCCTCTGTGCCCCGATGGACGAGGTCTGGCAGCTCACGGCGACCGGTGCCGGGGGAACGGACTCCGCCACCGTCCGAACGCCCTACCTCGGCTGACGCGGCGGGCAGATCGAAGGCCCCGGTCCACTGGACCGGGGCCTTCGCGCCTCCCTGGCGATCAGACGAGGTGAGGGTCAGAGCGCGGGGTGCGCGTTCTGCACCAGCATCACCAGCTGAGAGTGGAACCACCGGCCCGCGTGCGGGGCATTGTCCAGGGCATTGGTCCCGAACGCCGGATTGAAGCGGTTCGGGGCGTCGGGGTCGCACATCGGGTCGAGCGTCTTGTTCGGATCGTTGGGATCGGGCACGCCGGCCTCGCTCACGCCGTCCGACTCGCCCGGCGGCTTGACCCAGACGTAGGCGTCGATCCCCGCAGCCGGGTTGGCTGTGGGGCGGGTGCCGATGCCCGCGCCGATCTGGTTGCACCAGTCGCTGCGGATGGGTCGCCGGTCGATCCGGGACTCGCTGACGTACGTGTTGAGGTCGGTCGACGTGCTCACCTGGGTCGGTCGAGCAGGGCCGCCCCAGCCGTTGCGGCCGGTGTCGATGAGCATGCCGATGCTCTCCGGGAAGCCCGAGGCGACGAACGCGGCCCGCATGGCCTGGGAGTAGTCGAGCTCGTCGAAGTACGGGTTCCACTCGTGGAAGGAGTTCGAGCGCACCGGCAGGCCGCCGAAGTCCAGGTTCGGGTCGGGGAGGAAGACCTCCTCGGTGGGCACGTAGTTCGAGGTGTTGCTGACGAAGCCGTCGACGCTGTCCACGCCGGCAGCCGTGCCCCGGACCACGTCGCCGATCAGGGCGACGGCGTTCGGGAAGTTCGGATCCCAGCCGAGCCAGCCCGAGTGGGCGATGTCGAGGTAGAGGTAGGTGTTGCGGATCGGGTGCAGCCGGTCCAGCGCGTACTGGATCCCCTCGACGTAGGCGCCGCTGTCGTTGGCCTCGGCACAGCGGGGCTCGCCGAGGTTGGTGACCAGGTTGGGCAGCGAGTCCGGTTCGACGATGGCCACCTTGCGGAGGCTGGCGTAGCGGCGGTCCCGCAGGACGCGGGCGATCCGGTCGATGTACTCGCTGCGGTAGCGCTGCTCGCCGTTTGCCGCGACCTGGAGCTCACCGGCCGAGGCCAGCGCGGCGCAGTCCCGGTTCGGCAGGTCGTAGAGGACGATGGTGATCGCGACCGGCCGATGGCTGCGGCGCTGCTGCGCCAGAGCTGCTTCGAGGTGGTCGCGCAGGGTCATCGTCACCCCGGGACCACCGGTGATGGTGGCGATGCGGTCGAGCCAGACCGCGGTGGGCGCCGACTGGAGCCGGCGGATGGTGGCACCGAGTCGGCCGCCCTCCTGGTGGGCGGAGGCCCGGATGTTGGCGGCGTACTGAGGATTGACGTAGCCGGCCGCGCCGGCGTACGGGTTGTCGACACGGGAGCCGTGGTCCTGGCCGGTGTCCGCTGCCTGGGCCGCGGGTGTGGTGCTGAGCGCCGTGGCCAGGACGAGCGCGGCGACGGCGATGACGCCGGCGCTGTAGCGGCGGAGGCGCGACCGGTCGGCCTGACGCGCGGTGGTGGATGTCATGCGGCTTCCCCCTCGAGAGCTCGGAACGTCCAACAGGGCGGGCCGCCTCCGAGTGTCGCGCGGGAGCGCTCCCATTAGAAGAGCCGACCCACCCGTGAGCCGAATTTCGGGCGCCAAGGGACCGAATCGGAGGCAAGGACGGCGATGGGCCGGTTTGATGGGGGCATGCCGGACGGGATCCAGGACGCCCCAACTCCAGGTCCAGCCGACGCCGCCGGTGCGGCCGACGCGGGCGGCGCTGCGCCGCCGGAGCCGTACGCGCGGCGGTGGTGGGCGCTGACCGCGCTCAGCATGAGCCTGATCATCATCGTGGTGGCGGTGTCGTCGATGAACGTCACGCTGCCGAGCCTGGTGCGCGAGCTCGACGCCTCCTCGACCGAGCTCCAGTGGATCGTCGATGCCTACGCGATGGTGTTCGGCGGCCTGCTGCTGTTCTTCGGGGCCCTGGGCGACCGCTACGGCCGGAAGGGGGCGTTGCAGATCGGGCTGGTCATCTTCGGTCTGGCGTCGCTGGTGGCGACGACGACCGACAGCCCGGCCCAGCTGATCGGCATCCGCGCCACCATGGGCGTCGGAGCGGCGCTGATCATGCCGGCGACGCTGTCGATCATCATCGCCATCTTCCCGTCCGACGAGCGACCCCGGGCCATCGCCGTGTGGGTGGGGTTCGTCGGCGCCGGCACCTCGATCGGGCCGGTGGTCGGCGGCTACCTGCTGGAGCACTTCTGGTGGGGATCGGTGTTTTTCCTGAACGTGCCCCTGGTCGCCATCGGGCTGGTCGGCTCGGCCTTGCTGGTCCCCCGGTCGCGGGACGACGAGCACCGGGGCCTCGACCCGGTCGGCGGCGTCCTGTCGATCGCCTGCCTGGGTGGACTGCTGTTCGGGATCATCGAGGGCCCCGAGCTCGGCTGGACCGATCCGCGGGTCATCACCGGGTTCGCGGTCGGCCTGGTGGTCGGGCTGGCCTTCGTGGTCTGGGAACGGCGCCATCCCCAGCCGATGCTGGTGCTCGACTGGTTCCGGGAGCCCCGCTTCACGGTCAGCGCCCTCGTGATCACACTGATCTTCTTCGCGCTGTTCGGGTTCCTGTTCTCGATGACCCAGTACCTCCAGTTCGCCCGGGACTGGTCGCCGCTGACCGCCGGGGCCGCGATGCTGCCCATGGCCTTCACCCTGGCCATCGCCTCACCGCGTGGGGCCCGGGTCGCTGCGCGGCACGGGCCCAGGACCACGATCATCGTCGGCGTCCTGCTGGCCATGGTGGCGCTGGCTGCACTGTCCCGGCTGACGCTGTCCACGCCGTACCTGGCGATCGCGGCGTGTCTGGTGCTGCTGGGCGCGGGCATGGGGCTGGCCAGCCCCTCGGCGACCACCGGCATCACCACCTCGCTCCCGCTGGGGAAGGCGGGGGTCGGCTCGGCCATCAACGACACCACCCGCGAGGTCGGGGGCGCGCTCGGCATCGCCGTGCTCGGCAGCATGCTCCAGACCTCGTACCGGGCATCGCTGGATCCTCACCTGGCGGGTCTTCCGGCCGAGGCCGCGTCCACGGCCCAGGAGGGCATCGGCAGCGCGCTGCAGGTCGCCGCCCGGTTGCCCGCCTCGGCCGGAGCGGGGCTGGCCGACGCGGCCCGGGACGCCTTCGTCCACGGGATGAACTTCACGCTGACCGGAGCGGCGATCGTGTTCGGGATCACGGCGCTGCTGGTGCGCCGCTTCCATCCCGCCATCACTCCCTCGGCCGAGGGAGCGGGAGCCCACGCGCCCGCCCCGTCCCCAGCCGCGGCCTCGTCGTCGGCCGTGGCCGCACCGTCGGCTGCGGCTCCGGT
>Ga0209382_10001407_pt1 | contig 37945 bp, 33 predicted proteins | sample SoiMetdeltSBSDD5_FD_187599 | JGI IMG/M metagenome (GOLD analysis project Ga0209382, IMG submission 187599) | Bulk soil microbial communities from a Populus tree surrounding site in Tennessee, USA - Soil MetaG P. deltoides SBSDD5 (SPAdes) (version 2) | ecosystem: Environmental > Terrestrial >... | reverse complement strand
CTGATATTCGGGGGCGCCGGCACTGTGCTCGGCGGCATCGCGGCCGCACAGCTCGGCAAGCGCAACGTGCCGCAGCCTGCTATCTGGATCACCGTGCTCGGCATGGCAACCGCGTGGCCGCTGCTCGCGATGGGCGGATGGGCCACGGATGGGTGGACTGCGCTGACCTGGTATGCGCCGGCCCTCTTATTAATGACGCTGCCGGGCGGCACGGCGATTCAAGTCGTGCAGGAGGCCGTGCCGAATCGTCTGCGCGGGCAGGCGTCGGCGCTGTACTACCTCGCGAACAGCATAGTCGGGCTGACCATCGGTCCGCTGTCGGTCGGCTTGCTGACGGACTATGTGTACAAGGATCCGCTGCGCATCGGCTCGGCACTTGCGCTCGTGGCGATCGTCATCGCACCGATCACGACCGTGCTGGCCTTCACGACTCGCGCGCCGTTTGCGCGCCTGATGAGTCGAGTGGCAGCGTAGACGTCAGCGACCCGTGTTGATTTCGGTCGCGCCGAGCTGCTTCGCAAAGCGCCGCGCAAGCGCCTCGGGCTCGCGGATCGTCTGGGCGCGCACTTCGATCGCCATCGCATCCGTATCGACTTCTTCGGTGCCACGCCGAATCGCCGCGAGCCCTGCTGCGGCGATGGTCTCCGGCTTTTCCTTCGCGCCTTTGACGTGACTCGCCATGCGCGTGTCCACCGATCCGACGAACAACGCTGAGACGGTCGTGCCCTGCGCCGCAAGCTCCGCGCGCAGACACGTCGACATCGCGCGCGCCGCGAACTTGGAAGGGCTGTAGCCGCCCATGATAGGCACTGCGACGAGTCCGCCGGCCGACAATACATTCGCGATTGCACTCGGTCGGCTGCGTGCCAGGATCGGCGCGAAGGCGCGGCACATGCCGAGCGGGCCGAAGTAATTCACTTCCATCTCGGCGCGCGCGGCACTCAGGTCGGGCGCCGTCAGCAGCGTCTGGTGCAGGAATTGGCCAGCGTTGTTCACGAGGATCGTGACATCCGGGCAATCGCGTGCGGCGCGCTTGATCGATTCTTCGTCTGACAGGTCGAGCTCGACCGCTACGACGCGGTCCGGCGCTTCCTTCACGAGATGCGCCGCAGCCTCGCGTTGCCGCGTGCCCACGTAGACGCGGCGCGCACCGCCGGCGACGAATGCACGCACGAATGCTTCGCCGATGCCGCGATTGCCGCCCGTGACGAACGCTACCGAGTTCGCGATTTCCATCGTGTGAACCCCTCTAATCGATCGCTATCACATCTGCGCCCGGCGGCTCGGCATAGAGCCGCTCGACGTCCGCGGCGCGACGCAGGAGCACCGCGCTACGATTGACCGTGCCCTTGTCGGAGAGCTCGTGCACGCCCGCATTGGGCGGTTCCTGCAGCAACGACAACCGCCGCACGCTCGTGCTCGCCCCAGGATTCGTTGCGTTGTGCGCGGCGAGTCGTTCGCGAATAGCGCCATGCAAGCCTGCAGCACCGGCGCATGCCAGCGCCGCGCGATTGGGCCATGCGAGCACACCAACGGTTGTGTGTCCTTCGCCGCACAGAACCAGCTCGTCGACCAGTGGCGCGAGCTCGCGCAGCAACTCGGCACGCAGTTGCCCGCCGCTCACCCAGGTGCCGCTGCCGAGCTTGAATTCCTCCGCGAGGCGACCGGCGAACGCCAGTCCTCGTTCGGGGCGTTCGGCATCGTGAAACACCGCGAGATCGCCCATGCGGTAATAGCCTTCCTCGTCGCGACTCTCGGCCGTGCGTTGCGGATCGCGCAAATAGCACGGCGTGACGACCGGGCCGGCGATGCGTACTTCGTAACGCGTATCGACTGGCACGAGTTTTACGCTGATGCCGGGCATCGGCACGCCCAGGCCGACCTTGTCGGTCTCGAAGTGGATCGCGAGGCAGCCCGAGGTCGTCTCCGTGGAGCCGTATGCGGAGATCAGCATGAGCCGCGTGCCGATGGTCTCGACTGCCAGGCGTTGCAGTCGTTCATAAGTTGGCTGCGGCAGGCCGGCGCCGCCATACAGCAGCACCCGCAGATCGCGGAAGAAGGTTCGACGCAGATCCTCATCCGCTTCGAGCGCTTCGACCAGCAACTGATAACCGAGCGGCACATTGACGTAATAGCTGCCGGGGACCTCGCGCAGGTTCCGCAGAGATTCCTGCCACAGCGGTCCGGGAACGGGTTTGCCATCGTCGATATACAGCGTGCCGCCTGCGACGAGCGTGAGCATCTTGCCGAACGCGCCGGAGACGTGATTCCACGGCAGCCAGTCCATCGTGGTGCCGGACCAGCCGGCGGCTGCGCCGATCGTTTGCAGTGCCTGGGCGATGTTCGCGGCAATGTTCGCATACGTCTGCACCACCGCTTTCGGCGGACCGGTCGAGCCGGACGTGAGCATGTACGCGGCGTGATCCTCGCCGCGCAGCGCCGCGATTCGCTCGGCCACGGCAGCGGTGACTGGCGTCGCGAGAACGCTCGCCAGCGATTCAGCTCCGCGCGGCGCATCCTCGGGCGTCGCGGTGAGCACGATGGCATCGCCGAAGTCCACTTGCTCGAGCGCGCGTGCAAATGGCTTCGCGTTCTCGACGAAGATGACCCCTGGACGCGTGAGCTGCACGACGTGCCGCAGCCGCGTGAAGTTCGCGTCCATCAAACCGTAATTGGCGCTCACCGGACAGGCAGGGACGCCGACCGCCATGCCGCCGAACTTCACCAGCGCGTGAGCGATGGAGTTGCCGGAGAGCAGCAGGATGGGACGATCCCGCGCGATGCCGCGATTCAGCAGCCATTGGGCAATGGCGTCCGTATCCCGCTTCGTCTGCGCGTAGGAATGCGGGGCCCAGGCGCGCTGCGGACCTTGGCGTTGCACGAGATAAGGCTTGTTGCCGAGCCGTGCGGCCTGCGCGGCCAGAACCCTCGGCAGGCAAGGCTCGAATTCCTGCAGCGGAATGCGCGAGCGCAGCACGATCGCGCCGTCGCTGCGCCGCTCGACGGCGAGGTCCACCGGCAGGAAGTCCGTCTGCCGGAAAGGAACTGAACCGAGCCTTGTCAGTTGCATAACGAGACTTATAATCGAACCCGCCCACAGCAGCAACCGCGCCGGGCGGCAGCACGAGGGGATCCATGGATTTCGCCAGGCTCAAGAAGGTAGTCGGTTTTTACGGCCGATTCCTGGTCAGTTTTTCGGCGCTCGGCTTTCGCGGCCGCGCCCTGCTCTGGCAGCCGTTGCGCGCCGACTTCAGCGCTCAAACCTGGGTCGTGACCGGCGCAACCGGCGGCATCGGCCGCGCCGTCGTCCAAGGCGCGACGAGTCGCGGCGCGACCGTGCTCGCACTCGCGCGCAGTCAGCAGAAACTCGATGCGCTGGTACGCGAGGCGCCGGGTCCAGGTCGTGTGATCCCGATCCTGACCGATCTGTCGCTGGTCACGGATACGCGGCGCGCGGCGGCCGCCATTGCCGCGCGGGGTGCACGCGTGGATGTGGTCGTGAACAACGTCGGCCTGCTGCTCGACGATCTCTCGACCACGCCGGAAGGGTTCGAAACTTCGTATGCGACCAACCTGCTCACACATTGGGTGCTAACCGATGCGCTGCTGCAGAGCTCGGCGCTCGCGCTGCAGGCGACGATCATCGAGATGTCCTCCGGCGGCATGTACAACGCGCCATTGACGCTGGACTACATGGGCATGAAGGACCCCAAGAAGTACAACGGCGTGTATGCGTACGCCGTGCACAAGCGCGGCCAGGCTGAACTGGTGAAGTATTGGCAGCAACGCTACGGCGCCAGCGGTTTGCGCTGCTACGTGATGCATCCGGGCTGGGCGGACACTGACGGAGTGAAGACCGCGATGCCGAACTTCCGTCGGCGATTGCGCAGTGTGCTGCGAGATGCCGCGCAGGGAGCCGATACGGCGTTGTGGCTCGCGGCAACACGGCCGTCGGGCCCAGGGCCCGAAGCATTCTGGTTCGATCGAAAGCCGCGCAGCGCGCATGCGTTCCCGCAGACGCAGAAGAGCAAGTACCGGGCGGAAGACCTCGCAGAGTTCCTGGCGAAGGAAACAGCGAAGGTCGGAGATTCGGCTGTAGGTCGGGCTTCAGCCCGACAATCCGGCTAATTTTTCGCGCTTCAGTACGATTCCGGCCGCCACGCGATCCCAAGTGTCCGGCGTGACGCCCGCGTCGCGAAACGGAAACTTGCGCTGCTTGTTCGTCTCGGTCTTCGGGATCGCATCGACGACGCGCACGAAGCGCGGCACGGCGAAGTACGGCATGCGCGGCGTGAGCCACTCGATCAGCGCGCGCGGGTCCAGCGTCTGACCGGCTTTCGCCACGATGACGACCATCACTTCTTCTTCCGACTCCGCCGGAATGCCAACTGCGATGACCTCGTCGACCGCGGGATGCGAACGCACGGCTGCTTCGACTTCGAGCGACGAGACATTCTCGCCGCGGCGGCGGATCGCATCCTTCAGGCGATCGACGAAGAAGTAGTTGCCAGCGGCGTCCTTGCGCAGGATGTCGCCGGTGTGGAACCAACCGTTGCGCCACGCACGAGCGGTCGCGTCGGGAAAACCGTCGTAGCCCAGGTTGAACGTCCACGGCAAATCGCTGCGTACGATCAGCTCACCGGGCGTGCCGTCCGGAACCTCGATGTCGTGCTCGTCGACCAGCCGGCACTCGACACCGGTGCGCGGCTTGCCGCACGCGCCGAACACGCTCGAGTTCAGCTCGCTGACGAGCGGCGCGGACAGCTCCGTCATGTTGAAGCCGGTGAGATAGTCGATGCCGAAGCGGTCGCGGATACGGACCGTCTGCTCGTTCACGGGAAAGCCGGTCATGCAGCGTATCGGGTGCTCGCGATCGTCCGGGCGCGGCGGCGACTTCATGAGGAACGCGCCCATGATGCCGATGAGGCCTGAGGTCGTCGCACAGTTGCCGCGGCGGACCTGGTCCCAGAAGCGATCGGTGCTGAAGCCGTCGACGAGATGGAACGAGCCCGAGCGGATCAGCGCAATCATGAGCGAGCTCGTGCCGCCGACGTGGAACATCGGCAGGTTGACCAGAATGCCCTCGCCTTCGCGCAGATAGCCGTACACGACGGTCGCTGTCGTGTAGAGCTGCAAGTACGGCGACAACACGCCTTTCGACAACCCGGTCGTTCCCGACGTGTAGATGATCGACTGCGGATCCCACGGTTGCGGCTGCGCGGAGTCGTCCAACTGCCGCGCGTCGCCTTCCAATGAATCAGTACCGATCGTGATGACGCGCTCGGCGTGCGGCAGCGATAAACCTGCCAGCCGCTCGACCAGAGCCGGGTGTGCAAGCACGAGTTTCGCCTGGCACGCGTTGATCGTGTGCTCGAGTGAAGCGCCGCGGTACGCCGTGTTCAGCGGTACGAAGACTGCGCCGAGATAGTTGATCGAAAACCAGGCGCGCACGAGCGCTGGCCCGTTCGGCAACCACGCGACGACGCGATCGCCAGCTCGCACACCGAGCGCTTGCAGAGCCGCCGCCTGCGCACGCACGTGCTCGCGGCACTCACTCCACGTCCATTCCGTTCCATCTTCGAATAACGCAATGCGCCGCCCGGGTACACGCGCGGCGCGATCGTCGAGAATGGCTTTGAGGACGCAGTCCTCGCGCCGTGGCATGCGCGGATCGAACCAGGGCGGATGCACGGGCTGCGACGTCGACATGCGCGTACTTTACGCAGCCGCACCCTTGTCTGGCCACAGCAGTCGCCCCGGAATCCACGCGGCGTGAAAGCCGATTGGCACGCGGCCCGGCAGCGTGACGCGCGCGATCGGACCCTTGCCGATGCGCTGTGCATCGAAGATCCAGGCTTCGGACGCGTAGTCCTTGCCGTGCGTCGCCAGCGTCACCACGTAGCCGCGATCCTCTGCCCCACCCTGCGTGCTCTTCGCGAACGGCGCCTCGTTGCCATACCAACCCTTGGGATATTCGTAGACTTCGTGCGCGCCGCTCTCATGGTCGTACTTGACCAGTCCGTCGAACACCAGTGTCTGCACATCCGTTGGAATGCGCTGGTGATACGAGTAGCGCGTCTTCACGCCGTACAGTTGCGTGTCGGGCAAACAGAACTCCACGTTGAGATCGTCGAGCTGCTGCTCGCGCTTCTCGCCGGTGCGCACGTTCATGCGCCAGCGACGCAGATGGCCGCGATAGCGCAGGTACGCAAGCATCGAGCCGAGCTGACCTTCGGACGGGTCGCGGCGGATCGTCGGATCCGGCTGGAAGCAGCCGTCCATCGTGATCCAGTCGCCCTCCTCCCACGCATTCACCATGTGCAGCACGTAGCCGGGCTCGAACTCGAACCACTTGATCTGCTCCTGCGTGCCATGACGCGGGATCACGCCGAACCGCGAAGGAACGTCGCGATGGAATTCCACGACGCGATGCCCCGTGTTACGCAGCACATCGACGTCGTGATACAGCGGGAAATCGTGCAGGATCGTGTAATTCGGCGTGATCGTCGTGTCGTGCGGCAGCCGCGGGCCTGCCAGGTCGACGCGGGTCTTGTGCTTCAGTTTCCCGTCGGCGCCGATCACGTAGTACGTGAGATACGACTTGAAGTCGCCATAGTCGTAGTTGATCAGCTCGCCCGTGCGCGGATCGCATTTCGCGTGCGCGTTGAAGGTTGCGTCGACAGCACCGTCGAACGTCTCGTCTGCAACGGTATCGAGTGTCAGCGGATCGAGTGCATAAGTACGGCCGGCGTTGTACCAGTTCGAGAGCACACGGCCGTTGTGCCAGGTCAGCGTGGTGTTGCTCGTGTCCTTGACATAGTCCGGGTTCGTGGCGCGCGACCCATCACGCGGCAGCTCGAACGGGCCCATGATTCCCGACAGCGTTACCCGACCATCCTCGAGCTCATCGCGTAGCGCGCGCGTGCGCACCCAGCGGCGGATGTAGCTGGCGCGACCATCGCGGAAATACACGGCGTGCACCATGCCGTCGCCGTCGAACCAGTGATAGAGCCCCTTCGGCTCGAGCACCGGGTTCGGTCCGTTGCGCATGTAGGCCCCGCACAAGTCGGCGGGGATCTCGCCCGCTGCCACGCGCAGGTCGACCGCCGTGACCTCGGAAACGACGGGCGTGTACGGCCCATGCAGGTAAGGATTGTCGACGGCGTCCACCCAGCCCGGGCGGTCCACCGGATCGACACTCGCCTCCTCGCGATACGTACGCATACCCTGTTCCTACCTCAGCTTGGCCTGTATGCTCTGAAGGTTGCACTACGAGACTGACTGTCCATGGTACTGCCTATGAGCCTCGACGCCAACAAGAGACTGGTCCGCGACTTCCTCGACCACTACGCGCACGGTCGCTACGACGCCGCGCTGGCAATGCTGGCACCCGACTCGCGCTGGTGGCTGCCGGGGCACCCGCAGGAATTTCCCGCCGCCGGCTGGGCCGACAAGGCGACGGTGGAGCGCCGACTCGCGGCCAATCTCAAGTTGCTGCCGCACGGCCTGGAGATCATCGTCGGCGACATGACCGCCGAGGGCGATCGCGTCGCGATCGAGGCAGAGAGCAAGGCGAAGCTGGCAAACGGCACGCTCTACCACAATCGCTACCACTTCCTGTTCGTGGTGCGCGACGGCCGCGTCCAGGTCGTCAAGGAATACCTGGACACCTTGCACGTGATGAACGCGCTCGGCGGCGCGCGCGCGAATCGCTGAACCATGTCTGCGTTGGTCCTGCTGGAGCAGACCGGCACGGTAGCCACCATCACGCTGAATCGCCCGGCGGCACTGAATGCCGTCTACGGCGAGGTCTTCCGCCAACTCTTGTCTCACCTCGCAGCGATCGACGCCGACGCTGCGATTCGCGTCGTCGTGCTCACCGGCGCCGGACGCGCGTTTTGTGCCGGCGGCGACAAGAACGTCGATATCGGCGCTTCTGCAACGTGGACGGCCGAGCAGCGCCGCGCCGAAGAAGAGCTCGCTCAAGCCGCCGTGCGCCAGTTGCGCGCTCTGCGCGTGCCCGTCGTCGCGCGTGTGCATGGCGTCGCCGTAGGTGCGGGCTGCGATCTCGCTCTTGCGTGCGACTTGATCGTCGCTTCCGACCGGGCGCAATTCGGTCAGTTCTGGGTACGTCGCGGCCTCGTGCCCGATCTCGGCGCCGTCTATCTGCTGCCGCGTCTCATAGGCCTGCATCGTGCAAAGGAGTTGATCCTGACCGGCCGACTGATCGATGCGCACACCGCTGCGCGCATCGGCCTGGTCAACGAAGTCGTCCCTCACGCCGAGCTCGACGCCGCCGTCGCGAAACTGTGTGCAGAGCTTGCGGCCGTGCCGCCCGCGGCGGTCGCGATGGCGAAGCAGTTGCTGAACACTTCGTTCGAGCGTGACTTCGAAGCGCTGCTGGAGCTGGTGAAGCTGGGCAACATGCATCTGACCCAGACCTCGGACTTCAAGGAAGCGGTGGCTGCATGGTTGCAGCAATCCGGGCAATCTCGCCGCGAATGACTTTGCCGAGCGGATTGCGCGGCAGCCGCTCGATGATGCGCACGCGCTCGGGCCACTTGAACACCGCCAGCTCGCGCGAACGGAAGTGGTCTTGCAGGGCTTGCACGGTGACGCTCTTGCCTGCCTTCGGCACCACGACGGCGCAGATGCGCTCGCCGAGTACGTCATCGGGATAACCGACTGCTGCCGCTTCCGCGATATCCGGGTGCTCCGCCAGCACCGCGTCGATTTCATCGGGGGAGATCTTCACTCCGCCGCGATTGATCAGCTGCTTCAAGCGCGCGACGAACTGGTAATAGCGGCCGCTCGCGTCGATCTCGAACAGATCGCCGGTGCGGAACCAGCCGTCCGCCGTGAAAGCGCGTGCCGTGATCTCCGGCGCAGCGAAATAGCCGTCGAACACGACCGGTCCGCGGATTTGCATCTCGCCCGGTCGATGCGGCTCGACGATCTCGACGCCGCTCTCAGGATCGACCAGGCGCGTGTGCGTGATCTTGGCGATGCGCTGCGACCAGTCCAGCTCCGGCCGGCCGAAGCGCGGGAACAGGCGCGAGCGGGCTTCCGGATCCGGCGCCTCGGTCGGCCCGCTGCAGAGCGCGAGGCCTTCGTTCGAACCGAAGTTGTTGATGATCTCGATGCCGTAGCGTTCCTTGTAGGCCTTGATCATCACGGGCGGGAGCGGCGCCGAGCCCGAGCCGATGCAGCGCAGGCACGACAGGTCGACGCCATTCAGCAGCGCCTCGTTCTGCAACAGCAACATCAGGACCGCCGGTGGCGCGATCGCATACTCCGGCTGCTCAGTCGCAATCTGCTGCAGGTAAACGGGCAACTCGAACGGATGATGCAGGAGCAGCGTGCCGGCCGCGCGCAACCAACTCATGAAGCAGCCGCCGAGCGCGGCCATGTTCACGAGCGGAAATGGATTGAGCAGCCGGTCGCCGCGACGAATCTGCGCGCCGTCGTAGTGACAGAGGCTCCCGGAGATCCAGTGGTTATGGGACCGTGGCACGCCCTTCGGCACACCTTCAGTACCCGACGTCCAGCAGATCGTGACGATGTCGTCGGCGTTGACGTTCGCTGCTCGTTCCAGCTCCTGCACGCGGGCCGTGTCGGTGGGACTTGGCTCTGGAGCGAACGTGCGCGTTCCTGGCGGCACGTCGCGACCGAGAACGAGCACCTGCGGCCCACCAGTGAGCGTCGTCGCGAGACGCGCATGCTCCGTGCCCTTGAATGCGACGACTGTGAGCACGGCGCGCGCGCGAGTCAGCTTGCACAGTGGCTCGATCTCGCCGCGACGGAATTGCATCGGCACCGGGCTCACGACGACGCCGAGTCGCGCACACGCGAGATAGACAGCCACGTATTCGACGACGTTCGGTAGCTGCGTGATCAGCACATCGTCGCGTCGCAGCCCGGCATCCGCGAGCGCGACCATCGTTGCGTCGACGAGTGCTGCAAGCGAATGCCAGTCGAGGCGCCGCGGCGCGGCGCCGTCGAGCGCGACGCGATTGGGGGGGTCTGCTATCGCAATACGCGCCGGCTCGACGGCGGCTGATTCAGCGAAGAGATGGCCGATGCATTGCTCGGACCACGCGCCGCTCGCGCGATACTCGGCCGCGAGATGCTGCGGAGTCGTGCGCATCTGCCCGCCGCGGCGGCGTCAGCTCACGCCGCCGGCGGGCGGTTCAATTGGAAATAGTCCCGCCAGCGCGCGATCTTGCCGTCGCGAAATTCCATCACGCCCATATAGCGGTTCTGGACACGCTGCCCGTTGGTCGTGTCCGTGAATTCCTCCCAACCTTCCATCAGCAGCTTGTCGCCGGCCTGCGCGAACGTCTCGATCTGCCACACGCCGTCCTTGGAGCGGCCCCAGTAGTTGTCGAGAAAGCGGCCGAGCCCTTCCGGGCCCGTCACCGGCTTCGAGCCGACGTGATAGTGGTACTCGAGATCGGGCGTCACCATCGCCAGGATGGCGGCACGATCGCGCCGCTCGGCAGCGCCCTGCAGTTTCTTCACGATTTCGACGAATGCGGACATGGTCAGAATTTCCAGCTGAAGTCGACGCCGTAGGTGCGGGGCGCCGCGAACTGCGACACCTCCTCGCCGAAGAACGAGATGATGTTGACGCGATACAGCTCGTCCGTCACGTTCTTGCCCCACAGCGCGACGGCCCACGGCGAGCTCGGCGGCGACAGCGCGACGCGCGCGTCGAGCAAGCCGTAGGCGTCTTCTTTCGCGATGTTGTCGGTCGCCCAGAACATATCGCCCTGCCACGTGTAGTTCACGCGGAAGTTGAGGGCGTCGCCCATCTGTCCCAGCGGCAGCGTGAGGTCGACGCCGCCGGTGACCTGCGTCTCCGGCGTGCGCTGCAGGCGATTGCCCGAGCTGTCGAGACGCTGCCCGGTCGACGGGTTGATCGCCGACTCGATGAAGTCCTTGTAGGTCGCATCGACATACGAGCCGGCCAGCGACAGGCGCAGCCGCTCGGTCGCCGCGAACTGGAACTCCGCTTCGACGCCTTTGATCTCGGCGCTCGCGGCGTTGTCCGTGATGTTGCACAGGCAGGCTGCGTTGGTCTGCGTGACCTGCAGATCCTTGTAGTCCATGTAGAACACGTCGGCGTTCAAGCGCATGCGGTTGTCGAGCAAGTCCGTCTTGAAGCCGATCTCGTAGTTGGTCGCCTCTTCCGGATCGAACGGCGTGGTCGCCTGCGCGACGTTCGCCGGCGTGTCGTCGAAGCCGCCGCCTTTGAAGCCTTTCGCCACGGTGGCGTACAGGAACAGCGTGTCGCTCACCTGCCAGTCGAGAGTCGCCTGCGGCGTGGTCTCGCTCCAGCTCTTCGAGTACTCGGTCTGGAAGCCGGTGCCGGCGGAGAAGATCCACTGGTTCGGCGGCAGGCACTGCGCGGGCGTCGGACTGACGACGCCGCCGGTCGGCGTGCGACACAGACCTTCGATCGTAACGTTCGGCCGCGGATCGTTCGGGCTGAAGCGGTCGCCAGTGGCGACCACAAAGCCGCTGACGTTCCCTTCCTTCTTGTCGTGCGTGTAACGCGCGCCGACGCTCAGCTTCACGGAGTCGGTGAACTTGAAGCCGATCTGCGCAAAGCCGGCGTAGTTCTCGATCTTGCCGTCGTTGACCCAGCGGTTCTCGCCCGACAGCGTCGACAGAGGATTGTTACCGCCGGGGATCACGCTGCCGAGGAAGTTCTCGCCGATGAAGCGGTCGACCTTGTTGATGTCGTCGCTCTTGAAGTACACGCCGCCGATCCACTCGAAGCGGCTGTCCGGATCGTTGGACGTGAAGCGGAACTCCTGGCTGAACTGCTGCACGTCGGCGTCCTCGCCGACGGGCTGCGCGAACAGGAACTGGCCGTTGTTGGAAGTCGCGGCCCGCGGGCCATAGGTCGTGTTCATGAAGGCGATGTACTGCGCCCACTGCGCAGTGTCCCAGCCGAGCGCCTCCGGCCCTGCGCCGGTCTGGTCGTACACCTGTTGTCCCTCGCCGTCCTTGTAGCCGGTCAGCGAGTTGAACGTGAAGCCGCTCGCCTCGTATTGCAGATCGAGCGTGGCGCCGAAGCCGTCGCGCTCCATGAACTGCTGGATGCGCGGCTGGCCCGCGTACTGGATGCTCTGTGCGACGTTCTTGCGCGGATCGTTGAGACCGAGGAACAGGCGCAGGTTGCTCCATGGGCGCGTGCAATTGGTGCGCAGATACGAGGTCTCGCAGGAGGTCGTGCCGCCTGCCACGGCAACCGTGTTCAGACCGTTCGTCTCGTCATGGTTGTAGTCGAGTGCGAGGCGGCCGGTGAACTTCGAGCCGTCCGGACCGTACAGAAATTGCACGCGGGCCTGATACGACTCCAGGTCCTCCACGTCGCGGTGATGCAGAACGTCTTCGGCATAGCCGTCGTGCTTGCGGCCCTGGAACGACGCGCGCGCCGCCCACGAGTCGTTGAGACCGCCGTTCACGAAGCCGGACACCAGGGCGGAATTGTAGTTGCCGTAGCTCAGCAGCACGTTGCCGGAATTATCGAACGTCGGCTTCGCAGTGATGACACTCAACGCGCCGCCGACCACGTTCTTGCCGAGCAGCACGCCCTGCGGGCCGCGGATGACTTCGATGCGTTCGAGGTCGTAGAAGTCGTAGTTCAGATCGCCGGTGCGGCCCATGTACACGCCGTCGACGAAAGTGCCGACCGATGGATCGGCCGTCGGCGAGTCGAGGCGCGTGTTGGTGATGCCGCGGATGTTCAACTCTGCATCGAGCGGCGTCAGCGCCGTCAGCGAGAACGCCGGCACGCTATTGGCCAGATCGTTCACGGTGAAGATCTTGTTCTCGACCAGCTGCTCGCCGCCGTAGGCGCTGATGGCGACCGGTGTGGTTTGCAGGTCTGTCTCGCGACGTTGCGCCGTGACTGTCACGGTTTCGAGCACCGGCGTCGTTTGCGCGTACAGCGGGGGCGCCGACGCGGCAAATGCAGCCGTGCCGAGCAGAGTGGAGATGACGACACGCAGCTTGCGCGCGCGATGGGTATCGAAGCTCATCATTGCCCCCTTGGTAGGTCGGGCTTCAGCCCGACATCTCTAGCGTTCAGCTTCGTGCGGTCTGAACTAACTTGCATAACGAGACGTGGTCAGTCTACCCGCCCCTGCGATGGAGTTGCAAGGCGCCGGGGACGGCATGGAAACCCGCCGGCGCCGCGCACACCGCCGGGATCGCATGCAATGCGACCGCCACGGTGGCGTCGACCGCCGCGCGCATGTGCGGCGCGGCAGGGTCCGGGTCTTCCAGTGCAATAGTCGCTTTCACATTCGGACGTCCGTGGATCTCGATGCGCCAAGCGGCCGCTTCCCGATGACTGGCGCCATGCATGGCCGGGTCGGCAGTCCAGGTCACCGAATGCAGGACCTCGACGCCGGATTCCAGGCGCGCGCGCCAGCGCCACTGTGTCGCAGCGACCGTTCCCTGTGCAATCGTGCCGGCGCGTATTTGCATCTCGCGCGGCGCAAGAGTGACGGCATGTTCCGGAGTCAGCGAGGTTACATGCGAGCCCGTTGCGTCTGCGACCGCGTGCAGCACCTCCATGAACAACTCGCCGTACATCGTGGCGATCGGCTCGCGAGTCACGTTGCGCTGTGCCGGATCCGCACCGAAGCCCATGAGCCCGAACACGAATTCCGGTGCTGGCATGCTGGATGCGTCCGCTATTTCATAGCACGCAATCGATTGCAGCTGCGCGCACAAGCCGGTGAGCAGCGTAGCAACCTGCTCGGCGATGAAGCCTGGATTCAGGCCGACGCCGGCGAGCGTGCTCTCGCCGCGCTTGCAGGCTTCGAGCAACGGGCCAGCATAAGCAAGTCCATGACACGCGGGGTGGTGGAAACCCGCAGTCGAGATCACATCGATGCCTGCGGCGAGCAGTCGGACGACGTCCGCGTTCTGTTGCTCGTACGGCAGCGTGATGCGCGACATGTGCAACACGACGTCCGGTCGCAAGGCGAGGATGTCCTCGATCCGATTGGTGGCACGCACGCCCGTGGGCGGCCGCCGCGCGATCTCGCCGGCATCGACGCCGACCTTGCGCGGGTCATACACATAGACGCCGACCAGCTCGAGATCCGGATGGTCGATCACGCGCCGCAAGGCACTGCGGCCCATCGAACCAGTGGCCCACTGGACGACGCGATACTTGCGGGACGGTTTCAGGAGCGGCGCGGAAACCACGGAAAGAACCCCGGCGTGCGGGCGACGTAGTCGGCATAGTCCGGACGCGCGCGCGACATGCGCTTCTCGAGCAGCTTCTTGCCGGTGACGTTCAGCAGGAAGTGCGTCATCAGGATCGGCGCGAACACGGTGACGACGCCGATGGCGTGATCGCATGCGATGAGCCACAGACCCCACCACAAGCACGCGTTGCCAAAGTAGTTCGGGTGCCGGCTGTAGCGCCACAAGCCGTCATCGAGCACGCGCCCACGATTCGCGGGATCGGCCTTGAAACGCGCAAGCTGCCAATCCGCGATGGCTTCGAAGAGAAAGCCGATCGTCCACAGCCCAGTGCCGGCGATCGCCGCGGGGCCGAGCTCGGAAGGTTGCGCGAGATATTGCGCGAGCTGAACCGGGATCGAGATGAGCCACACCAGGCATCCCTGCAGCAGGAATACCTTGGTCAGCGTGTGCCAGTGCAGGTTGGTCGGAAAGCGGTTGCGGTATGCGGCGGTGTAACGCGGGTCTTCGCCCTTGCCATGGTTACGCCAGAAGAGGTAGGCGCCGAGCCGCGCCGCCCACAGGACAGTGAGCACGGTGATGAGCGTGCGGCGCACTTCGACGCCGTGCTCGCCGGCGAGCGCGTAGCCCACCAGCGCCACGATGCCGAATGCCGGTCCCCAGAAAATGTCGATGATGCTGGCGTCGCGCAGGCGGATGCTGAGCAGCCACAGCGATAAGACGCACGCGAGCAACACTGCGGCAGTGACCCACAGGTTCTGCCCGAGACCTGGCGCGATCGCCCCCATTCGCCCCCGCTCCGCTACCGATCAGCTTTTTGGCCCAGTCAGTCTTATAATGCCAGTGACACGCAGCGCGCAACCCCGGAGCCACTCATGACCGACGAAACTCGTGCCGCCGCATTGGATCGCATGCTCGCCCGCGACGCCATCCGTGATGTCCTCGCGCGTTACGCGCGCGCCATCGATCGTGCCGACAGCGCGCTGCTGAAGTCCTGCTACTTCAGCGACGCCATCGAGGAGCACGGCAGCTCGTTCACGGGGCGCGCCCACGATTATGTCGACGCCGCCATTCCCAAGGTCCGCACGATGGGCGTGATGCAGCACCTGCTCGGTAACAGTCATATCGATCTCGACGGCGATCGCGCGTACGTCGAGACATATATATGGACGTTCCTGCGGGTGGAGCGCGATGGCCGCAGCTGGGATACGTTCACGGGCGGCCGCCTGCACGACAGGTTCGAGCGCCGCAACGGCGAGTGGAAGATCGCGCACCGCAGGACGGTATTCGACTGGAATCGCGACACGCCCGCGAACGAAGGCTGGTGCCTGGGCTATATCGATACCCGCAAGGCCGGCGTGCTCCGCGGCCGCAAAGACACGTCGGATCCGACGTACGAGAGATTCTAGGTACCGATAATCAAGCTGACGGTCGTCGTCGCGCTGCCGCCGATATTCAGCGTCGCGAACGTCTTCGCGCCCTCGACCTGATACTCCCCCGCCGTTCCCGTGGTCTGCTTGAAGCAGTCGAGCGCCATGCGCACGCCGGTCGCGCCGACCGGGTGCCCCGCGCCGATGAGTCCACCGCTCGCATTGACCGGAATGCGGCCACCGATCTCGATCTCCCCTGCTTCGATCGCGCGCCAACTCTGCCCCGGCGCGGTAATACCGAAGTGATCGATCGCCATGTACTCCGTGCTCGTGAAGCAATCGTGCGTCTCGATTCCATGGAGTTGCTCCACGCCTGCGATGCCCGCGCGCTTGAACGCATCAGTCACCGCACCGCGCACGTGCGGGAACACGTACGGTTCGCCCGCGCTCGCACGCACCTTTGCTGCGTACGTGATCGGTGCCGTGCGATGACCCCAGCCCTTGATGTACGGCAGCACGTCGAGATCGACGCCCAACCGCTTGGCATGCTCGCGGGCGCGCGCTTCGCTCGCCAGGAACACGATCGCGGCGCCGTCCGTGATCTGGCCGCAATCCTGCTTGCGGATGCGCCCCTCGATCGTCGGATTGGCGGCTTCGTCTTGTGTGAAGCTGCGGTCGTTGAACTGCCAGCGGCGCGTCTGCGCGTTGCGATTGCGCCGGCCGTTGGCGAAATTGATTTCGGCGATGCGCGCGAGATGCTCCTGCTTCAGACCGAAACGGCGGTCGTACTCGTCGGCGACGTCGCTGAACACGCGCGGCCAGGGGAAGCGCGCTTCCTTGTACTCGTGGCCCGCCCACATCGCAGGTCCGCCGATGTACTGCGCAGCTTGCTCGCCGGGCACGTTGCGCATCTGCTCGATGCCGACCACTGCTGCAAGCCCATAGCGGCCTGCTTCGATATCGGCCGAAGCCGCCAGCATCGCGAGACTCCCCGACGCGCAGGCACCTTCGTGTCGAGACGCGGGCAGACCTGCGAACTCCGGGTCGCAGGCAGCGAACAACCCGCCGAGATGACCCTGATTGCAGAACAGCTCGGCGGCGAAATTGCCGATGTGCGCGACCTCGATGTCCTGCGGCTCGAGCTTCGTCTCGGCCAAGCCCTGCAGCACCGTGTGCCGCATCATGTCGGCGATTTCCATGCCGTTGCGCGCCCAGTTGTCGGCAAAGTCGGTTTGATAGCCGCCGAGCAAGTACACCCGAGTCGTCATGTCGCTTCTCCCGCGAGCGCGCGGAAGCGCGCACTCGCTCGTACATATTCATCTTCGAGCCGCTGCACGATCGCCGCCACCGGCTCGATTGCGCGAATCACTTGCAGCCCTTGGCCGCACGCCCACAAATCGCGCCAGCGCTTCCAGGCGTCGCCCGTCCCCGTGTCGTAGTTGCGCGCAGCGGCACTGTCCAACGTACGCGGATCCATCCCGCAAGCCAGCAGACTCGGGGCCAGCCATGAGGCCGCTGTTCCCGTGATCGCGGCACTGACGACCAAGTCATCCGGGCCGCAATCGACGACCATCTGCTTGTACTGCTGTACGGCGCGGCTCTCGAGCGATGGCAGGAAGCGCGTGCCCATGTAAACGAAGTCTGCGCCGGCGGCGATTGCGCCGGCAATGCCGGCGCCGTCGGCAATTCCACCGCCGACCACGATCCAGCCGTCGAAGAACTCACGCACTGCGGAGATGAACGCGAAGGCGCTGAGATGACCGGTGTGACCGCCGGCGCCGGCTGAAATGCACGCGAGGCCGTCGACGCCCGCGGCAGCAGCTTTGCGCGCGAGATTCAAATTGACGACATCGGCGAAAACCACGCCACCGTAGTCGTGCACCACCTGCAACGCAGGTTTCGGCGAGCCGAGCGCCGTGATCACGATTGGCGGCCGATGGCGACGAACGAGCTCCAGATCCTCGCCGAGGCGCGAGTTGGTCGAATGAGTGATGAGATTGGCAACCCAAGGGCCAATCGGTCCCTTGGCCGTCGCACGCGCACGCTCGAGCTGCTGCGTGATCGTGGTCATCCACTGATCGAGCTCCTGGCTCGTACGGCAGTTGGGCGTTGGAAACGCGCCGGCGATGCCCGCTTCGCAAGCGGCGACGACCAGCTCGGGCCCCGACACGATGAACATAGGTGCCGCAAATACCGGCAGGCGCATCGAGAATGGCCAGGGACGACGAGGGGAGTCGGCAGGAGCAGCGCTCATTTGCGAAAGACTAGCAGCGCTCGATCAACATTGCCGCACCGACACCGGCAGCGCCGCTGGCAACTACGAGACCCGTGGTCCCGCCGCGTGCCTCGAGCACGTCGAGCAGCGTCGACAGCAGGATTCCGCCGCTCGCACCCATCGGATGGCCCTTTGCGAGGTGGCCGCCCGCGACGTTCACGCGTTCCGGATCGATATCGCGATCGCGCAGGAACTTGGCAATCGTCACGGCGAAAGCTTCCATGAACTCGATGCAATCGACATCGCGCAGCTGCATTCCAGCTTGCTGCAGCACTCGATCCATCGCGCCGCTTCCGGCGAGCAGCGATGCATATGGGTCACCGCCGCATTCTGCGTAAGCAACGATGCGAGCGCGCGGATGACGCGAGCTGCCATTGCCGCCGACGAGTGCGAGCGAGGCGCCATCGCAGATCGGCGGCGCGTGGCCGAACGTGTGGCGGTGATCGACGCGGCGTCCGAGTGCAGCCGCATAGGAATTCGCAAGTTCTGCGAAGGCAGGCTGCATCGCCGCCAGACTTGCTGCGGTTGTCTGCGGTCGCACGCATTCTTCCACTGCCAGCGCGGTGCCGTCCGGTCTGGTCATCGCGATTCGCGAGCGCGTAAGCGTCGGGTTCGTCTCGGCAGCGGCAGCACGCTGCTGCGAACGCAATGCGCACGCGTCGAGCGCTGCGCGGTCGATGCCCTCGTCCTCTGCCAACCGGTCGGCCGCTAGCGCCACAGGAATGTATCGGCTGCGCGCGGGCATCGTCGCGTCGGTGTAGTAGTCAGCGCCGTCTGCCATGAATGGGACGCGAGACATCATCTCGACGCCGCCGGCCAGCGCGTTACGCACCTGTCCCGACGTGACCATCGCGGCGGCCTGGCCGATCGCTGTCAGACTCGATACACAATAGTTGTTCAACGTGTAAGCGGCAGCGCTATCGGGCAAGCCGCTGTGTAGTTTCGAGACCAGCGCAATGTTGCCGCCTTGCGCGCCGATCTGGCCTACGCAACCGAGCAGCAAAGCCTCGGCGCGTCCGCAAATCTCGTCGTCGAGACGCGTGTCGAGCGCTGCACAAAGCTGGCGAACGAGCTCTTGGGGTTTGAGCGGCGCGAGACCGCCGTCGGCGCGCGCCTTGCCGCGCGGCGAACGCACGACGTCGTAAAGATACGCGCTGCCGGCAGAGCTCATGGGTGCCGGCGAGCCTAGCACCAGCAAGTCTCGTAACGCAAGTCACACGATCGGAAGCGCTACCGCAGTGAGGCGGCCCGCTTCAACGGCGCGCTAGTGTCGATGCGTTTGCCGCCGACCAGGTACGTGTGCAGGTCGGCGGCGAACCGCTTCATCTTCTCGTGCAGTAGTTTGTTCCGCCGCAGCAGCCAGTTGTAGCCGATGACTGCGGGAACGGCGACGAACAGACCGATGGCGGTCATGATCAGCGCCTCGCCGATCGGCCCGGCGATCTGCTCGATGCTGGTCTGTCCCGACAGCGAGATCCGTTGCATCGCGTTGTAGATACCCCAGACCGTGCCGAGCAGGCCGACGAACGGCGACACCGAGCCGGTGGTCGCAAGGATCGACAGGCCGGCGACCAGCCGGTTGGTCACGCTCTCGATCGAACGATACAGCGACACCGTGATCCAATCGTTCAGCGAGATCTCCTCAGCCAGCTGCCCTTCGTGGTGTTGTGCCGCGCGTATGCCGTCCTCGACCAGCATCCTGAAAACGTTGTCGCGGCCCGACAGCGTTGCCATGCCGTCCCACGGATTGCCCGACGCCCAGAACTTCTTGTGCGCCTCGGCATACGACTTCGCGATCAGCCGCTGGTCCCAGAACCGCGTCAGGATGACGAACCACGAGGCCAGCGACATCGCCGACAGCACGATCAGCACCGCGATCGACAGGCCATCCGCCTGCTCGAGCAACTTCAGCAATCCCGTGTCGGCCATGGCTGTCTCCCCGGCTTCAAGACCACATGAGTCGTAGTTACTATGACATCTGTAGTAGATACTACGCAAGCGCTTGCGATGCTATTACACGAGGCGTAGGCTCAACAACATGCCGTCCGCCAAGCTCAGCAAGCTGGAATTGAACATCATGGAAGCGCTGTGGACGCGCGGTGCCTGCTCCATCCGTGAGATCCACGATGCGTTCCCGAAGCGCGGCCGCCCCGCCTACACCACGGTGCAGACCATGGTGTATCGCCTGGAGGCCAAGCAGATGGTTCGCCGCGCCAAGAAGATCAGCAACGCGCACATCTTCGAGGCCGTGATCAGCCGCGACGCGGCGCACCGGCGCCTGGTCGACGATCTGCTCGGCCTGTTCGGCGGTCAGGCACAGCCGGTGATGGCACACCTGATCGAGTCCGGCAAGCTGACGCTCGACGACATCAAGGCCGCCGAAAAGACGTTGAAGGACACGACGCGCAAGGACCGCAACTGATGCTCGCGTTTCTCCTCACCCACCTGTGGCAATCAACGCTCGTGCTGGTTGCGGCGTGGGTGCTGGCACGCGCGTGCCAGCGCAACGCGGCCGCTGTCCGCTACTGGATCTGGTTCGTCGCTTCGGCGAAGTTCCTGGTGCCGCTCGCGCTGCTGCAACAGCTCGGCGACCGCCTCGGTCGGTCCTTGCCCGAGCCGTTGCCGGTCGACGTCGCGCTGGTCGAGAGTGCGAGTGCCGTGTTCGTGCCATCGATGCCCCGCGATCTCGCAGCTTCCGATGCCCTGCTGTCGCAGGTCCTGCTGGTCGCAACAGTCATCTGGGCGCTCGGTGCGGCGCTGCTGTTTCTGCGTTGGTTTCTGCAGTGGAGCTCGATCCGGGCGCGCCTGACCTTTGCGCCGGAGGCCTCTTTGGACTTGCCGGTCCCGGTGCGCATCACGTCGAGCGACCTGCCAACAGGTGTATTCGGCATCCTCCGTCCGGTGGTGATCCTGCCCAGCGAAGTCATGCACTCGCTCACGCCGGCGCAACTGCGTGCGGTGCTCGCGCACGAGATCTGCCATGTTCGTCGGCACGACAATCTGACGGCGGCAATCCATCACTGCGTGCAGATTCTCTTCTGGTTCTATCCGCCAGTGTGGTGGATCGGCGCGAACCTGCTCCGCGAGCGCGAGGTGGCGTGCGATGAGGAAGTCGTCGACGAAGGCCACGAGCAAGAGGTCTATGCAGAGTCGATCCTGAATGCCTGTCGCTTGGGCGTCATGGCGCGGCTCTCGACTGTCGCTGCATCCACCGGCGGCGATCTGAATGAGCGGCTGTCGTCGATCATGAGCGAGCAGCGCGCCAAACCGATCACGAACGAGCGTTTCACAGTGCTGTTTGCTGCGGCAACGCTGGTGGGTTTCGCACCGCTCGCAGCAGGAGTAGCCGATGGCGCCTTTCGTGAGGCATCGGACACTGGCCCGGTGACGTTCGAAGCGATCACGCTCACGCCCTCGCCATCCGGCTGGTGGCCCAGTGCGCAGTTCGATCCGACGAAGCGACGCCTGCTGCTGAAGAACTACTCGCTCCTGCAGCTGATCGTATCCGCATATCCGTGCTCGATCGTGCACGACCAGACCGCTGGACTGGATCGCATTCGCTACGACATCGAAGTGCAGTGGCGTGGGTACGCCAGCACGAGCGAGCGGCACCTTTACCGCGCGCTACTCAAGCAGATCCTGCAGAACAACTCGAACCTCGAGATCCACGTCAGGGACCTTCATTAGGGACAGATCCCAGCGCGGCACTCAACGCACGCAGCAGTTGAGCTCCGTTACCACGCCACGCAGTACCGTGCATGACAGCCATCGTCATCGGTTCATAGCGCGCGAGACTCTCCAACACTTCCCGCGTCTGCGGCGCATGCGCAAAGTAGTCGAGCGGCTTCCGGAACGCCTCGCTCGGACCGAGGATGTCCGACTCCGTTATTGCGACGGCGCCATCGCCGCCCTGCGTGAACAGATCGCCACAGAAGAACGTGCGCGTCGTCATGTCCATCGCGAGACCGCACTCCCACGCGTGCGGTACGTGCGGCGTATCGAACCACCGTATGCGATGGTGACCGAGATCCAGCTCCTCCTTGTCGGCCAACACCCGCGGCAGGCGGTCGGCGAAATCGTTCACCGACGTCATCGCCGCCACGCGGCTACAGACCGGGACTGCATTCGGTGCGACCGCGAGAAACTCGTTGATAGCACCGCACTCGTCGGCCTCGAAGTGTGAGAGCGCGACGTACTTCAGCCGAGCGACAGGCATGACGGCGGCGATCGCCTCGCTGACGACGGGAAACAACCGACGCAGCCCGGTGTGAAACAGCAAGGGCTCATCGTCGACGACCAGGTACTGGTTGAAGCTGAATCCCGGCGTGCCGGGAATCGAGACGGGCGTATTGATGCGATAGATGTCGGCCGCTATCTCGTGGATGTTCGTGCCAGCTGCGCTGTTGGTAATCATGGCGCGATACTACCCGCGCGCAGCAAGGCGGGCGACCGACATCGCCTGAATGGTCGTCCGAACGTGCCTCTCTTAGGCTGCTGGCGCGCCCTGCCGCAACGGCATAAGGTACTCGCTGAACTTCCATACAGGGGCGATGGATGTCCGAGGGCAGCGGTAGTGCGCACCCACCGATGGTCGTGATCGGCGCTTCGGCGGGCGGAATCAAGGCACTGCAGACCTTCTTCGAGGATGCTCCGCCGGACTGCGGTGCCGCGTTCATCGTGGTCGTGCATCTCGATCCCGAGCATCACAGCGAGTTGCCGCACATCCTCTCCCAGCGCACCCGCATGCCGGTCGTCCAGGTACAGGATCGCGAGAAGCTGGTCGCGGACCACGTTTACGTCATAGCTCCGGACCGCCGGCTGCAAATCGTCGATCACGAGATCTCCTCGGCGGAGTTCGAGGAGCCGCGCGGCCGGCGCGCGCCGATCGACCTGCTGTTCCGCTCGGTCGCGGAGCGGCTGGGTGACGGCATCGCAATCGTCCTGAGCGGCGCGGGCTCCGACGGCGCTCTCGGTGTGCGTGCGGTAAAGGAGTCCGGCGGAATCATCTTGGTGCAGGATCCTGTCGAGGCTGAGTACAGCTCGATGCCGCGTAGCGCAATCGCGACCGGCGTCGTGGATGTAGTGGCGCCGGTGCGCGAGCTGGCGGCTCACCTGGTAACTGTGCTGCGTCTCAAGCAGAAGACGGGTAGCCTGGTAGAGCAGGCGGAGCACAACGACGACTTGCTGCGCCGGATCTTCTCGCACCTGCGCGCCCGCACCGGACACGATTTCTCCAAATACAAGCGCTCGACCATGCTGCGCCGGATCGTGCGCCGCATGCAGGTGACACGCAGAGAGGACCTCCAGGGCTACTACAGCGCACTGCGCGACGACCTCGACGAGGCGCAGGCCCTGATGAGCGATCTGCTGATCTCTGTGACCACGTTCTTCCGCGACCGCGACTTGTTCGAACAGCTGCAGCGCTCGGTGCTTCCGCAGCTGTTCAAGGCCGACGCGGAATCGATCCGAGTCTGGGTGGCTGGCTGCGCGACCGGCGAGGAGGCGTACAGCATCGCGATCCTGCTGCTCGAGGAAGCTGCAAAGCACCAGCTGCGCCCGACTATCCAGGTATTCGGCTCGGATATCGACGCGCGCGCCCTCGCGACAGCGCGCGAAGGCCGCTACCCCACGGCTATCGAAACCGACGTGAGCGAGGAACGGCTGCGCCGCTTCTTCACGCGCGAGAGCGACAGCGACACTTACCGCGTGCGCCAGGAAGTGCGCGATATCGTGCTGTTCGCTGCGCATGACATGGCGAAGGACCCGCCCTTCTCGCACGTCGACCTGATCACTTGCCGCAACGTGCTGATCTATCTCGAACGCGAACTGCAGGAACAGGTTTGCGTCACATTCCACTACGCGCTGAAGCCGCAGGGCTATCTGATGTTGGGAGCCTCGGAAAGCGCGGATCAGCCGCCCGGTCTGTTCCGCCTCGTCGATCGCACTGCGAGGCTGTTCCAATCGACTGCGACCCGCGACAAGCCGCGCCTGCTGCCGAACTTGCTCGCACCGGTGCGCATGCGCGAGCACATCGTGCAGAGCGGTCGCTCGCTCAGCTCTACGGCGCTGGCGAGCGAAGCGAGCGCGCATCGGCGCGTACTCGAAGCGGTGGCGCCGCCCAGCATTCTGGTCGACGAACACCACCGCGTGTTGCACATGTCGGACTCCGCGGGCCGCTACCTGCAGCCTCCGGGAGGACCTCTGACCGACGACATCGTCGACTTGGTGCGCCAGGAGCTGCGCTTCGAGCTGCGCTCGGCGCTGCATCGCGTGTTCGACCAGAAGGTGTCAACGGTCAGTCTGCCGCTGCTGGTGCGATTCAACGGCGATCGCCATCGCGTGCACTTGCATGTGAAGGCCCCTGCAGAAGGCGAAGACCCGCGCACCGCCATCGTGATGTTCATCGAAGGCGAAGTGGTAGCGGACGACTTCGCGGTGAGTGGTCAGGAGGCGAGCAATGAAATCGTGCACCGCCTGACCCAGGAGCTGGAGCTGACCCAGGCGCGGCTGCGCACCGTCCGTCAGGAGGCAGATACCGCCAACGACGATCTGCGCGCCAGCAATGAGGAGCTGCAGTCGATCAACGAAGAGCTGCAGACCGTCAATGCCGAGCTGAAGCTGAAACTGGAAAAGATCTCGCAGTCGCACAGCGACCTGCAGAACCTGATGGCGGCGACGGATTTCGGCACGCTGTTCCTCGACTCCACCCTCTGCATCAAGCGGTTCACGGATCGCGTAACCGAGCTGTTCAGGCTCACGCAGGTCGACCTGGGCCGCCCGATCACCGATTTCGCGCACCAGCTCGAGTACGACGACTTCACCAAGGATATCCGCGCCGTGCTCAGCGACCTGGCACTGGTACGGCGCGAAGTTCGCAGCCGCCAGGACTGCTGGTACGACGTGCGCATGCGCCCGTACCGGACGGTCGACGAGCGGATCGATGGCGTGGTCATCACGTTCGTCGACATCACCGAGCGGCGGCGGATGGAAGATGCATTGCGCGACAGCGAGCACCAGCTCCGACAGCAGAAGCGGCTGGTCGAGATGTCGCGCGAACCGATCTACATCTGGGACTTCGACGGCGGGATCATCGACTGGAATCGCGGCTGCGAAGAGCTGTATGGCTACTCGCGGCAGGAGGCGGTGGGCCGGCGCAAGGAGCAGCTGCTGAACACGGCGGTGGCAGGCTCGTCACTTCCGGATATGAACGAACAGCTGATTGCGCACCGGCATTGGGATGGCGAGTTGCGCCAGCGCGCGAAGGATGGTCGGACGCTGATCGTCGAGGCGCACCTCGATCTGGAAAACGTCGACGGGCGGCGACTCGTGCTGGAAAGCACGCGAGACGTCACGCAGCGCAAGGGGCTGCAGGAGCGCCAGCAGCTGCTGCTCGCCGAGTTGACGCATCGGGTGAAGAACACGCTCGCAGTCGTGCAGTCCATCGCGCATCAGACCGAAATCACCAGCCGCACGCCCGAAGAATTCGTCGAGCGCTTCACCGGCCGCCTTGCGGCACTGGCGACTGCCCATGGGTTGCTGGTGCAGTCCGAATGGCAGGGAGCCGACCTGCGCGCGCTCACGCGAGTGCAGCTGCAGCCCTATGCTTCCACTAGCGCCAAGCGATTGCAGATCGAGGGCCCGGTGATCCTGCTGCCCTCCGAGCTGGCGACGCCTTTCGCGCTGGTGTTGCACGAACTGGCGACCAACGCCGCGAAATATGGCGCACTTGCACAGCCGTCCGGGACGGTCAGCGTGCGTTGGGATGTGTCGAAGAACGACGGTCACCGCGACCTGCGTCTGGTGTGGCACGAAGCGGGCGGAGCATCGCCTGCAAAGTCGCCGCCGCCGGGGCTCGGCAGCGATCTCATCGATCATGCGATCCCAGGAGCCCGCGTGCAGCGCGAGCTGCGCCCGGACGGCCTCGTGTGCACGATAAGGCTAACGCTGATCGACGAGTTGAGTCAGACAGGGTCGCTGTGAATGCCCAGGTCGCCTGCGTCGAGCCGCAGCTGCGTGCCCTCGACGGTCAGCTTGGTCAACGAAGCCGGGCCGATCTCGAATCGATGGTAATCGTCGATGGGCGCCTGCAGCGCCAGCAATACAATCGAGCGGATCACTTCTGCGTGCGTAACGATCGCGATCGTCTTGTTGCCGAACGCGTGCTCCACTTTGCGAAAGTGCGCCAGCGCACGCGCCTGCACGTCGCGGATGCTGTCGCCAGCGGGCGTGCGCGAAACGCCGCGGTACTTGTTCCAGCGCTGCCACTGCGGGTCGCCGGCCAGCGCCTCGAACGATTGGCCCGACCAGCTGCCGAAGTCGACTTCGTCCATCTGCGGCACGATCCGCACCACGGTATCCCGTTGCGAGGCGATGATGCCCGCCGTATGGCGTGCGCGGCGGCGCGGGCTGGATTCGACCACGAGATCAGGAAATGCCAGCAGTCGCTTCGCGACGACACGTGCCTGACCTTCCCCTCGCTCGTCGAGCGGCCAGTCGATGCTGCGGCCGAGGAGCACGCTGCCCATCTGCGCGCAGGTCGCATGTCGCACTAATACGATGTCCACCAATCGGAAAACTCTCCGCTCGTCGGCGGCGTTCCCGGACAGCGGCAGCTGGATTAACATGAGTTAATCGACGCCAACAGATTTACCGCTAGTCTGTCGTACGCTCGCTCGCCACATCTAATTGGGGTGGTCATCCATGGACCCAGAGCGATATCTCGCCGATGTATTCGATGAGCTGACGGCTGCGGGCAGGCCCGATGCTTCAATGCGAATTGTCGTGCACGCCGCGCATGAGCTGGCCGACGCTGACGGCGTCTGCATGTTGTCGGCGACTGGCGAACGTTGTGTGGTGGCGCTGGCGCGGCAGCAGGAAATTCATCTCTGCGATCTCCGCAACTCCGGACTGTACCGGGCTGCAGCCCCGCTGCTTCGAAGCGCAACCACCAGCTCGCGCACGCTGTGGGGTAAAGAGGATTTCATTGCGCTCCCGACGGGCGAGCAACTGCGCATCGGCGTCGCGTTGATCGTGCCATTAAACGCGGCGAGCGGTCATGCCGCCGTGGGATTTTTATGGCAACCCGGACGAATCGCGGACGCGTCGGGCTCGCGCAGGCTCCAGCTGCTCGCCAAGGCCTTGGGCCTGAACGCCAGCGCGTGGAACAAGGACGAAGAGTACGCCGCGCGCGAGCGCGATCAGCACCGAATCGCGGCGGATCTGCAGCACCGCCTGCGCAACAATCTCGCGCTGACCCGCTCCATCATTCGCCGCTCGCGCGAAACAGCCGAATCGGCCGAGCACTTCGCGCTGCATCTCGAAGCTCGTATCGGCGCCCTGGGACGCATGCAGGGCGCGCTGGCAACTGCCGGCGAGGCCGGTGTCGAGCTCGAAGAGCTGGTGAGGACCGAGCTCATCGCGAGCGCCGTGCCCGAGCGCAGCTGCTCGATGCGCGGGCCGGCGGTGCGGCTGCATGCCAAAGGCGCGGAGTCGCTGGCGCTGACGGTGCACGAGCTGGCGACCAATTCGCTGAAGTTCGGCGCGCTCGCCGCGTCGAACGGCCATTTGGCAATCGCCTGGGCAGTTACGGAAGGTCAGCTGCCGCATCTGCGCATCAGCTGGATCGAAACCGGTGCGAGCATTGCATCGGTCGCACCTCGCCGGCGAGGTTTCGGCCAGGAGCTGATCGAGTGCACGTTGCCGTACGAGCTCGGCGCTCATACACGCCTCACGTTCAATCCCGGCGGGCTGCTTTGCGAGATCGAGATTCCGCTGGAGGCGTGCGCAGCCGACAGCGAGCCACGCGCACGGCAGGCAGCACATGGAGGTGCGCGATGATGCGACAGGCCGTCAGCGAACGCCCGTTGCAGGGATTGTGCGTGCTCGTGGTCGAAGACGACTACTTCATAGCGCTGGAACTGTGCAACGCACTGCGTGCTGCCGGTGCAGATGTGGTCGGCCCCGCGCGCGATCTGCAAACCGGCTTGGCGGCGATTCGCGAGGAGCGCATCGATTGCGGGGTGCTGGACATCAACCTGCGCGGCCAGCTGGCATTCGAGCTGGCGGCCGAGCTGCGCGCGCGCGGCATTCCTGCGATCTTCGCGACCGGCTACGACGCATCCATCATCCCGGCAGAGCTGGCCGACATGGTTCGCCTGGAGAAACCCGTAGATCTGGCAGCGCTGTGCCGGGCGGTCGAATCCGCATGTCTATGAGCATCGAGCCCACCACGTCGAGGTTGTTGCTGCGACGCCTGTCGGCCTGGCAGCCGCTATCCACCGAGGAATCCCGGGCGCTCGAAGCGCTCGCCGGCGCGGTTCGGCTGCATCGCCCGCATGAGGACCTGCTCCGGGAAGGCGCGAGCGCCTCTCACATCGGGCTGCTGCTGTCCGGTTTCGCTTATGCGTGTCGCGTGCTACCGGACGGCCGGCGCCAGATCGTCAGCTATTTGATCCCCGGCGACTTGTGCGATTCCCGTCAGCTGCTCTTGCCGGCGGCGACGCACACCATCAGCACGCTGACCGCTGCGAATGTAGTGCTGTTCGGGCGCGACGCCCTGCTGGAGCTGATCGGTCGTTATCCCCGGCTCGGCCAGGGGCTATGCGGGCTGGCACTGCAGGAGGAAGTGATCGCGCGCGAATGGCTGGTCAACGTCGGCCAGCGCACCGCGATCGAGCGCCTGGCGCATCTGCTCTGCGAGATCTTCACGCGGATGCAGATGGTGGGATTGACCGACGGTGGACGCTGCGAGCTGCCGCTGACGCAAGTCGAGCTGGCTGACACGCTGGCGCTCTCCACCGTCCACATCAACAGGACGCTGCAGGAGCTGCGGCGACAGGGCCTGGTTTCTCTGTCGAGCGGCCTGCTGGAAATTCACGACTTCGCCGCCCTGCAGTCGGTGGCGATGTTTACGGGCGATTACCTGCACCCGGGTCGCGAGCGGCCTGAGCGTTTGCCACGACGGGTTGCGCCGCCCTAGGATTTGCCGCAACGTTTACCCATGTTATTGAGAGCGGCGCTAGCCGCGCACTAGGCTGACGGTCCGAAAACGAATCGCACTCTTGGGGAGAAGGGCTCAGCGATGCAATCGACGGTGCCCAACGCGCTGCGGGGACGATCCATCTTCATCGTCGAGGACGATTGCGTAACGGCGATGGATCTCGCCGAGACGTTGGCGGCCGCCGGCGCGGAGATCGTCGGGCCGGCCGGCACGATCGCCAACGCCTTCGAGCTGCTGCGCCGAGGACCGCAACTCGACATCGCGCTGCTCGACATCGAGGTCGAAGGCGCGTTCGTCTTCGACGTCGCCGATGAGCTGGTCAAGCGCGAGGTGCCGATCGTGTTCACGACCGGCTACGAGCGCAGCGAGATTCCCCCGCGCTTCCATGGCGCCCGCCACTGCGAGAAGCCCATAGGCATCGCCGCGATCGCGCGAACGCTCAGCGACGAGCTCATGCGGCGCGACCGCCGCGCGAATAGTTGACAGCCCCTGCGATCTGCAGTTGACTAGCCCCGTGCGCCGCAGGCGCCCGCGGGTTCGCGCGAAGGGCCAAGCCCACTGCTCCACAACCGATTCCTCTGCACGTCTACCCCGTGCTGCCTGATGCGAACCCAGGCGTAAGCATGGAGGTTCTATGACGTCGCAGTCTTCAGCGCCGCTCCCCGAGCGGCCGAATCTCGAACAGCTCAAGAAGCAAGCCAAGTCGCTGCTGCACGCCGCGCGTGCCGCAGACGCCAGCGCTTTGGAACGCTTTCGCCGGCTTCCCGCCTTCGCACGCAAATCCGTTGCCGAGCGCGGTTCCGTCGATCTTGCCTTGCACGATGCTCAATCAGTAATCGCACGCGAGCATGGCTTCGACTCGTGGAATGCGCTGCGCCAGCATGTAGAGGAACGCTCGCTGTCCTTCGCCGCAGCCGTCGACGAGTTCGTTCGATGCGCAACCGGCAGCGCCGCAGCTCGCGCGATGCGTCTGCTCGAGTTGCATCCCGGCATCGCGCACGCGAACCTCTACACCGAGCTCGTGCTCGGCGATGTGGAACGCGTGAAGGAGCGCCTGCGTACGCAGCCCGCATCAGCGACGCAATCCAGTGGCGTCCAGGAGTGGGAGCCACTCTTATATGTATGCCACACGTGTCTGCATCGCGATCAGCCTGCGCGCGCCGATGGTCTCGTTGCGATTGCCAAGGAACTGCTCGCTCGTGGCGCTAATCCGAATGCCGAGTACCACTGGCAATGGCATCCGGAACTGCCGCGCACCGCACTTTGGGGAGCACTCTGCGGGACGAGTCATCTGCCGCTCGCGGAAGTGCTGCTGCAAAGCGGGGCGAATCCGACCGATGGCGTGTCGCTGCACATCACGGCAGGCGGCGCTCATCTCGCGTCGCTCGAATTGTTGGCGCGCTTCAAAGTGGATCCCAATGGCATTCCCGGTGGCGTACCGCCGCTGCGCTACATCCTGGGCTGGGGAGAAAACCTCGACGGGCCGCGCTGGCTCTTGGAGCACGGCGCGGATCCGAACCTTGCCTGGAGTGAGCACGGCGATGCTCCGATTCATGTCGCCGCGCAAAGGTGGGATGTTCCGATGATGGAACTGCTCGCCCAGCACGGCGCCGATCTTCACCAACGTCGCAAGGACGGTCGTACTGCGCTCACCGTAGCCGAACTGCACGGCAACGAAGCGGTCGCAGCCTGGTTGCGTGCGCATGGAGCGAAGGACGAGCTCTCGGCTCTCGATCGCTTCGTCGCTGCGTGTGCTCGTGGAGATCGCGCACGCGCGGAAGCGATGCTCCGAACCAATCCGGAGCTTCGCGGCCAACTACGCACGGAGCACCATCTCATGATGCATGTGCCGGCCGAGCGCGGTGACGCTGCCGTGCTCGAAACGATGCTGACGTGCGGCTTCGATCCAAACGTGCGAGACCACGATGGCGTGACGTCATTGCATCGCGCGGCGATGGCCGGTCGCGCCGAAGCCGCACGAGTGCTGGTTGCTCACGGTGCGGCAGTCGATGCGCTCGACGGCATGTTCGCAGCTACGCCGCTGTTGTGGGCAGCCGAAGGATGGGGTCACGCATCGCGGCCAGGAGTCGATCATCTCGCGGTCGCGCGAGTGCTGATAGCGGCGGGCTCGCCGACTACGTGGACTCCGCCGGAGAAAGCGCCCGATCCCGAGAGCACACAGGAGGCGTTGCTGGAACTGTGCCGCGCGGCCACTGCGACGGCCTAGCCGTCGGCGGGCCGCTCGACGACAGGCAGCTCGCGACGGGGTTCGGCGTCCATGCGACATAGTATGCAGGGTTCCACGCTGCAAGCGCCGGGCTACGACAAACCCCGAGCGGGGTGTGCGCTCTCCGCCTCGGGCGCCGATCTACCTCACAGTTCTACATTTCGCGCCCGGCGGTATCGGTCACTTTTGCGACATCGGCCGATACACCCGGCATGCCCGTCACTAGCATATCGAGACCTATGGGGGTAGAGAGACTACATCCGCACCGCAGCGCTCCGCGATTCCATCGCGGCCGGGGCTTCACTTTGCTCGAACTGATGATGGCCGGCGCCGTGGTGGCGCTGCTGGCGGCCATCGCCGTGCCCAGCTACGCGCACATCCTGGAGAAGCAGAAGATCGGCCAGGCCGCGCGCGACCTGCGCATGATCGCCCTACGCATCGAGAATTATCGGACGCAACATGGCCCGAGCCCGATGAGCCTGAGCGACCTGGGGATGACGCTGCCCAAGGACCCCTGGGGCCGGGACTATCAGTTCCTGAACTTCAACTCGCCCATCCCCGGCATCAGCGGCAAGATCCGCAAGGATCACAACCTGCATCCCCTCAACAGCGAGTTCGACCTGTACAGCGTCGGCCCGGACGGCAACTCGCAACCGCCGCTCACTGCCAAAGCCAGTCGGGACGACGTGATCTGGGCCCGTGACGGTGGTTTCGTCGGACTCGCAGCGGACTACTGATGACGGCTCCTCGCGCGCGGTTCGGCGGCCTGGGCACGCGCGTCGCCGCACGCACGTTTGCTTTGTTCTGCCTGTGCGCCATCGTGCCGATCGTCGTTTCGGCAATCGTCGCGGATCGAATCGTCCGAACCAAGCTGCGCAATGACGCAGCCAGCCGCCTGGAAAGCACCAGCAAGAGCTATGGCCTGCTGGTATTCGAAAGACTGCGCCAGACCGACGAGGCACTGGCGGAGATCGCAGCGCTGGGTCTCGCGGACCGACTGCCGCTGGATGACATCCGCTCCTTCAGCTCGTCGCATTTCAAAGTCGTCGATGCCGTCGCAGACGGTGTCGCCGCGGCGGATCACCGCTCGAGCGCACGCGCAGCCACGCTGTCGTTGCACGGCACGGAGGTCCGACTCACCGTAGTGCTGGAGCGCGGGCCGCGCAGACTGCAGATCACGGGCACACTGGATCCGTCGTATCTCTGGAATGCGGACGCCGTATATCTGGATGCGACGCGTATCTGCGTCTACGGGCCGAGGACCGAGTTGCTTCGGTGTGTCGGCGACGAGACCACGCCGTCAGCGCGCTCGCTGACGGGACAGTGGTCGCTGTTCCTCGCGCCCCGCTACGGCGCTGAAGCCTGGTCGGTCCGAACCGAGCAACCTGCGTCGGTCGCGCTGAGCGCGCTGAATTCCTTCGAGCGCACGCTGCCGATCGTCACACTGCTCGCCGTCGCAATCGCCTTGCTGTTGAGCACGGTGCAGATCCGTCGCAGCCATCGGCCGCTCGCGCAGCTGACGGACGCTGTCGAGCACATGGGGCGCAGAGGCCTGCATCGCCGCGTGCTGGTCGACACCAAGGACGAGTACGGAAATCTCGCGCACGCGTTCAATACCATGGCGGGCAATCTCGCGCGGCAGTTCGATCTGTTTCGCACCCTGGCGAAGATCGACCGCATGATCCTCGACGATCCGTCGACCGACGTGCTCGTGGGCAAGATCTTGCCGACTTTGCCCGACCTGCTGCGCGCACCCGTCGTTGCAGTCGCCGTTGCCGCGCGCGACACCGGGCCGATTGCAATCTGGTGGTCATCGGCGGCGATGCCGAACGTATCGCACATACAAATCGAGGCACTGAAGCTCGATGCGTTGGTCGGCAAGATCGACGTTCGCACCCCTGCCCTGGCCGGCATTGCCGCTGACGGCGCTTTCGAAGCGCTGTACGGGCTGCCCATCGAGGTCGAAGGCAACCTGCGCGGTGCGCTACTGATCGCCGACCCGGAGTCGCGCGGCAGCAGTACGCGTCACGCACGAGCGTTCGCTCGCAGATTTGCAGTTGCGCTCGGTAGCGAACGGCGCCGCGCGTCGCTGCTCAAACAGGCGTACTACGACGAGCTGACGGGCCTGCCGAATCGCCAACTGTTCAAAGACCGCCTGGAGCGCGAGTTGGCGCACGCCAAGCGCACACACACGCAGGTCGCGCTCATCTATATCGACCTCGACCGTTTCAAGAACGTCAATGATTCGATGGGGCACTCTGCGGGCGACGCGCTGTTGCTGGGAGTCAGTCAGCGGCTGCTCTCGCACGTGCGCGAGAGCGATACTCTCGCGCGCCTCGGCGGCGACGAGTTCGTGCTGATCGCGCCAGGGCCCGAGGAGCAACCGGCTCACGTACTGGCAGAGCGCCTCCAGGCTGCGCTGCGCGAGCCGATCGTCGTGCAGGACGCGACCTGCTTCGTGCAAGCGTCGATCGGCCTCGCTGTTTATCCGCAGGACGGCGCTGATGCCGAAGCGCTGCTACGTAGCGCCGACATCGCGATGTATCGCTCGAAAGTGGCCGGTCGTGGCGTCATCACCTACTTCGAAGAAGCGATGAATCGTGACGCGCAGCGCCGGCTGCTGGTCGAGCAGCGGCTGCGCGTGGCGCTACGCTCCGGCGGCCTGAGCCTCGCCTATCAAGCGAAAGTCGACCTCAACGACGGCTCGCTGGCCGGCGTCGAAGCGCTCGCCCGCTGGACGGATCCACAACTCGGCGTGGTGTCGCCGGTCGAGTTCATCGCGGTCGCCGAAGAATGCGGGCTGATCGAGGAGCTCGGCACGTGGGTACTGCACGAAGCGTGCGCCACGTACCAGAAGCTGCGCGAGCAAGGCGTCGATCTCGGACACGTGAGTGTCAACGTATCGATGCGGCAGCTGCACGACGATGGTTTCGTCGCAGAAGTCCGCGACACGCTCATGCGCCACGCCATGAGCGCGGAGGCACTGGAAATCGAAGTGACCGAATCGACGTTGGCCGGCAACCAGAAGGAAGTCAACGCGATGCTCGAGACGTTGCGCCTGATGGGCGTGCACATCGCCATCGACGACTTCGGCACCGGCTATTCCTCCATGTCAGTGCTCGGCGAGCTGCCGACCGATGCGCTGAAGGTCGATCGCTCGTTCGTGATCGAGTCCGCGAGCCAGCGCACGTCCCGCTCGGTGGTCGAAGCGATCATTTCCATCGCACACGTGCTCGGCAAGGTCACCATCGCCGAAGGCGTCGAGACGACCGGCCAGGTCCGCACACTGCGCCAGCTCGGCTGCGACTTCGCGCAGGGATATTTGTTCGCCAAACCAGTCCCTGCCGAAGAGCTGCCCGCGGTCCTGGCGCGCGCCCCCGCCTGGCGCGAGATCGTGGACGGCGCTGCCACCGCCCACGACCGCCCGAAAGCGGCTGCGCGCTGACACTTACGCGACCTTGCGCGCGGTGACGACCGGGAAATCGATCGTCGTCTGCGCGACATTGTTCACGTAGTTGGTCCAGATGTTCAGCGCCACGTGCTGCACGATCTCTACGGTCTGGGCGTCCGTGTAACCTGCAGCCTTGAGCGTCCGCACATCCTCGTCGCTCACGCGCCCGCGTAACTCCAGCACTCTGCGGGCAAACCGCACTGCTGCATCGGCCTTCGGGTCCTGTGATCTCCCGGAGCGATTGCTCGCGATCTCGGCATCGTCCAGCTTGGCGACGTTCTTGCCGAGATACGTGTGCGCTGACAGGCAGTAGTTGCACTCGTTGAACTCCGCGACGGCCAACGCGATGCGCTCATGCGTCGCCCCGGGCAGCGTGCCCTTGGCGAGCGCGCCGATCAGTCCGACGTAACCTTCGAGCGCAGCGTGGCTGTTGGCCACCATGCGAAACAGATTCGGGACGACGCCGAGCTGCTTGCCGACGGCTTCGAGCAGCGGTCGGGAAGCTTCGGGAGCCGCATCGACCGTGGCGGGTGTGGCGATTCGGGGCATGACAGTTCTCCTCTGGCGGTTGCGAAACAGCGCCGGGTGGCGCGACCAGGAGAAAGTACGAGCTTTCAGTGGCTGAAACTATCCACTAACATTTGTAGAGACCCTCTCATTTTCTGGAAGTCCGATGGACCGCCTCGCATCGATGTCCGTGTTCGTCGCCGTTGCAACGGCCGGCAGCTTTTCCGGCGCGAGCCGCGAGCTGCGCATGCCGCTGCCGACCGTCAGCCGCAAGATCTCCGAGCTGGAGTCGCACCTCGATGCCAAGCTGCTGGTGCGCTCCACGCGCAAGCTCGTGCTGACCGAGGTCGGCGAGTCGTATCTGCTCGCGTGCCGCCGCATCCTCGAGGAAGTCGCCGAAGCCGAGCGCGGCGCGACAGGCGAATACAACTCGCCGCACGGTGATCTGGTGGTGACTGCACCGGTGGTGTTCGGCCGGCTCCACGTGTTGCCGGTTGCTGCCGAATTCCTCGCTGCGCACGGCGAAGTCGATCTGCGGCTGCTGCTCACCGATCGCCCGCTCAGCCTCATGGACGAGCATCTGGATCTGGCCGTGCGCATCGGTGAGTTGCCGGACAGCTCGCTCATCGCGACGCGGGTCGGCCAGACGCGCACAGTGGTGTGCGCGAGTCCGGCCTATCTGAAGAAGCACGGCACGCCAAAGTCGCCGGCTGCGCTCGCCTCGCACGACTGCGTCACCTTTGCCGCGCTGGGCGGCTCGGACGAATGGAGATTTCGCAACGGCGAGACGGTGCGCGTCCACTCGCGCTTGGTCGTGAATACTGCGGAAGCGGCTGTCGATGGTGCGCTCTGCGGTGTCGGCTTGGCACGCGTGCTCGGCTATCAGATTGCTGCACCGGTCAAGGCCCGTAAGCTGGCCATCGTGCTCGACAGGTTCGAGCCTCCCGGCGTGCCAGTCAGCCTGATCTACGTTCGCGAGCGACGTCTCACCGGCAAGCTGCGCGCGTTTCTCGACTTCATCGCGCCGCGCTTGCGAGCGCGACTGGAATGACCAGCCCGGAGCATCCGTCGGGGCGCGGCAACCGTAGGTGATCGGGTTGGGCCGCCAATCGGCAGGGGGAGGTTTGCATGACGCGATGGTTGCTTGGATGTGTGGCTGCACTCACGATGGCCACCGCCTGGCCTGGAAGCAGCGTCGTCGATGGGATGAACGCCAGCGTTCCCTGCCAGGCGTGTCACGGCGCCGACGGCATCGGCATCAGTGCCGAGATTCCCAATCTCGCCGGCCAGAAGGCCGCCTATCTCCAAGCTCAGCTGCAAGCGTTCAAGAGCGGCGATCGCAAGCACGACATGATGGGTCCGATCGCGAAGCAATTGAGCGATGCGGACGCGGCAAATCTCGCGGCGTACTGGAACAGTCTCGCGGTCGGCGGGGCACCCAAGGAGGCCGTGGCAGCAGCGGTGGCCGCACGACGTCCGCAAATGACGTTTCCAACCGATTTCCCTGCTTCGTTCGTTAACTACTACACGCAGGAAGATGCCGGCACCAAGAGCGTGACGCGCTTCTACGCGAATGCCACTGCATTACAAGCAGCTCGCGCCGGCAAGCCGTTGCCGAATGGCTCGATCATCATGGTCGAAGGCACGACGGCCGGCGCCACGACGTATTATTCCGGCATGGAGCTGCGCGAGGGTTGGGGCCAGAACGTTCCCGAGCTGCTGCGCAACGGCGACTGGAGCTATGCGCTCTTCAATGCCCAGAAAGTGCGCGGCGAAAAGAACAACTACGCGATGTGCCTCGCGTGCCACAAGAGTGTCGCGAGCGACAGTTTCGTCTTCACGCTGAGCAAGCTGAGGGAATGACCAAACGACGCGCCAAGCGATCGGCACCGGAGCCGCATATGGAGCTCAGGCAGCTTCGCTATTTTCTGGCCGTTGCGGACAACGGCAGCCTGTCGAAAGCCTCGGCAGTCCTCGGCATCGCGCAACCCGCGTTGAGTCGTGCCGTGCGCCAGCTCGAGCAGGCGTTGCACACGCAGCTCTTCTATCGACATGGGCGCGGCATCCGCCTCACCGAGCAAGGCACGCAGTTCCAGGCGACCATCGATCCGCTGATCCGCAGTCTGCTGCAAGCCGGCGACGACATGCGCGCCGGCGCCGGCGTGCCCGTGGGGTCGATCTCCTTCGGCATGCCGCCGTCGATGAGCGCCCTGCTCGGCGCGCGCCTCGTCGAGACTTTCCTGAAACGCTACCCAAAGGTGAAGCTGCAGATCATCGATGCGTTCAGTGGCTACGTGCACGAATGGCTGGTGGCCGGCCGGCTCGATCTTGCGATCATCAACGGCGCGCGGCGTTCCCCGCATCTCAGCATGGATCCGCTGCTGACCGTCGATCTCTTCCATGTCGCGCTCCGCAGCATGGTCGATGCGAGCGAACGCGATCAGCGCACCATTGCCTTCGACCGATTGCTCAGCGCGCCCCTCATTCTTCCCGGACGCCACCACGGCCTGCGACGGCAGCTCGAAGCGGCGGCGCAGAGCAAAGGCGCGAAGCTGAACGTCGTGGTCGAGATCGATGCGCTCGAAGCGCTGAAGGAGCTGGTTCGCCGCGGCCTCGCCGCAACGGTGCTGCCGCATGGAGCGGCCTTGAAGGAAGCAGAGGACTCGCGCTTCATCATTCGCCGCGTCGTCGACCCGGACGTCACGATGCAGTTCATGATCGCCTATTCGCTGCAGCGGCCGACCACGCTGGCCATGCGCGAGCTGGTGCGCATCCTGCGCATGGAAGTGAATCGCGCCGTGGCCGAAGGACGCTTGATGGGGCGGCTCTGGTCTGAGCTATAAGCAAGCGGCATAGCCGCTTTCCTGCCCGCGCGGCGCGCCGG